>OEIU01000969.1_pt1 | contig 21536 bp, 19 predicted proteins | sample 1539221 | NCBI WGS metagenome assembly OEIU01 (sample SAMN03792071, study PRJEB22550) | activated sludge metagenome | feature: wastewater treatment plant; material: activated sludge; isolation source: Wastewater treatment plant of a petroleum refinery complex | place: Argentina: Zarate | collected...
GCCGGACAAATCCCGGCTTGAAACGTCAGCCTGTGTCACCTATATTCCCCTCTGTGTGAAATAACACAGGCGGCCGTCCATGCATGCCCACCTGAAAGATCTGCCGACCACCGCCCGGACCCGGGACGAACGAGTCGTCCTGGCCCGCGCCGTGACTCGCCTGTTCGAACTCTGGCAATTACCATCGGCGGACCAGTTGATGCTGCTCGGCCTCAACGAAAGCAATCGCATCGCACTGCAGCGCTATGCCAAGGGCGAGGCGCTTGCCGCCAACCGCGACCTGCTGGAGCGCGTCGGCCACCTGCTCGGCATTCACAAGGCGCTGAAGCTGCTCTTCCCGAAGAACGCCGAGATCGCGACGGGCTGGATGTCCTCGCCCAACACCCGCTTCGATGGCGCAACGCCGGTCGACATCGCGCGTCGCTTCGGCTTCGCCGGCCTGCTGATGGTGCGCGGCACGCTCGACCGGATGCGCGGCACGTAAATGGCCGCCGGCAAGGACGCTGAACTGCGGGTCACGCGCGATTCGCAGGGCGACTGGCATCGCAACATCGTCAGCCTGCGCAAGAGCGTCGAGCTATTCGCCGACCTCATCGACGATCCGCGCGACATCGATGTACTGGTGCGTCACGAAATGGCCGTCAAACAGGCCTACCAGGAACCGGCGATCATCCAGCGGCCGTTCGAAGATGCGGCGAATTACGACGCCATCGCCGCCGCCATTCGCTGGCCTTTCGAACATCCCTGTCACTCGCGCTATTCGAGCGGTTCCTATGGCGTCTGGTATGGCGCCGCATCCATCGAAACGTCGGTGCGCGAGACCGTGCATCACTTTCGCCGCAACACCCTGGCATCCGCGATTGCAGCACAGAGCACCAAGCCGATCGTGCAGGAGCGGCGCGTTCATCTGATTCACTGCAACGCGCTGCTGGTCGATGTGCGTGCGCGCACGCGCAAGGAGCCGCAACTGCTGCATCCCGAGGACTACTCGTACTGCCAGACACTGGGCCGCGAACTGCGCGAGGCCGGCATGCCTGGCGTGCTCACGTATTCGGCGCGACAGGCGAAATCCGAAGTGGTGGCCGTCTTCACGCCGACGGTGCTGAGCGAACCGCGCACCGTCTGCTACCTCACCTACAAGCTGTTCGCCGATTCGGGCAAGGTGATCGTCGAACGCTCGCCCGGCAGGACGGCGTGGGAACTGGAGCCGCCGCCGACGCGATGATTCACTTGCGGAAGCGCGTCATCGCGCTTCCCACGGATCGCACAGTGCCAGCGTCTGCTCTTGTTCCGCGAATGCGCCCGAGCGCAGGAAGCAGACCGTCTGCGCGATGACCACGCGGCGTCGCATGATGAACGTGTGACTGGTGTGGATCACGCGAAAGTCCTTCATGCCTTCGAGTTCCGCTGCGGCGACCGCGACCTTGCCATCATCGGCGCCCGGGATCAGCAGCGACAGAACCGGATTCACCGATCGGTCGCCGGTCAGCACGCCGAGTTCGAATGTCGCAGGCCCCAACTGGTTCGGCACGGAGTCTGCGGCCGTCGTGAGCTGGCCGGCCGCCGGCGGTCGCAGATCCTGCGCCAGGTGCAGACGTCCCAGTACATCGGCGAGTTCGCTGCCCTGATTGGGCGGCCCGAGCATCACGACGCGTCCGACGTTCGGCAGATCGCCGTTGGCGACGAGCTGTCGTACGAGGATGCCGCCCAGCGAGTGCGTGACGAAGTGAATACGCACGGGCGAAGGCGAAAAGCAGCGTTCGATGGCAGGCAGAACGCGCTCGCTCGCGATCTTCGCGATGGGCAAATCGAGCGACGCATAGTCGATGTTGCAGACCTCGAAGCCGGCGCGCTCGAGCCCTGCAGCCATGCGTGACATCGAGCCCGCCTGTCGTCCCAGGCCATGCAGCAGGACGACGCGTTCCGTCGATGCAGCGTCGTCCGGCTCTGCGGCACCGGCGCTCGCAAGCCCTGCGAGGAGCAACAGCGCTATCGCGCAGGCTCGACGAAGGAACGTTCCGGACGAGGTGAGCAACACGGACTGGAATGACACACACATACGGCGTGGGCGATCTCGCGTGGCGCGGCCGGCTGCCGCGGCGGGCAGACTGCCGCAAGGCCGGGCGGCGCAGCCAATCTGGTCCCGGCGGTGACACCACGAGAAACCGACGGTATCGTTTCGTGATACCGGAGGAGACTCGCATGGCCGATTCACGCACCCTGCTGCGCAACCTGAAAGCCCGCCTGCGGGCGGACGGCGTGACCTATCGCGAACTGGCGCGGCGGCTGCACTTGAGCGAACCGACGGTCAAGCGCGACCTGAGCCGCGGCGGCTTCTCGCTGCAGCGCCTGGACCGTATCTGCGAAGCCCTGTCGATTTCGCTGGAAGAGCTGCTGCAGGATCCGCGGGGCACGCGCCTGCTGACCCAGTTGAGCGACGAGCAGGAACGCGTGCTGGTCGCCAATCCCAAGCTGCTGCTGGTGAGCTACCTGATCGTCAACGACTGGAAATTCCCGGAGATCGTCTCGACGTTCCAGATCGGCGACGCCGAACTCATCGATCTGGTGCTGCGGCTCGAAAAGCTCGGCATCGCCGAATTCCGCAAGCCGCAGCGCCTGCGCAAGCTCACCGCCCGCAACTTCTCGTGGCGCAAGGACGGACCGGTGCATGCCTTCTTCGTGCGGCGTGTGGCGCCGGAATTCTTCAATGCGCGTTTCGACGGCGCCGGCGACGAGTTCCGTTTCATCGGCGGCCTGCTCTCGGGCGAATCGCTGCGACGGTTCAAATCGGGCATCGAACGTCTCGCCGCGGAGTTCGAAGCGCTGGCGCACAACGACGCGCGATTGCCGCTGGCCGAGCGCGACGGTTGTACTGCGATCCTGGCATTGCGCGCGTGGGAGTTCTCGGAGTTCACGCGTCTGCGCCGGAGCCGTTCACCCCGGCGAGACCGTACACCGTGACATCGCCCGTTCAGACATCCGTTTTGTCGAACACCTCCTCGACCGTGAGACCGAAGGCATCGGCGATGCGAAAGGCGAGAGGCAACGATGGATCGAACCGGCCGTTCTCGATGGCGTTGATCGAATTGCGCGACACGCGCACGCGGTCCGCCAGTTCGGCCTGGCTCCAGCGCTTCTCGGCGCGCAGGACGTGGATGCGGTTTTTCATGACCGCTCACGCCTTCCCACCATGCCTCGCCACCAGAGGATGCCGGCGACGAACATGCCCACCGTCTGCATCGCAACCACCAGCATGAAGCCCCAGAAGAACGCGAGCTGCACGGTGCTGCGATTGGGCACGCCCGACGATCCGTTGCTGCTCGTGATCGCCAGGTCGACCAGCCAGTTCATGACGGGAGGCAGCATCAGCAGCAACGCGACGGCGATCATCCCGCCGTTCCAGCCATGCTTGATGGCGAACTGCTGGCTGGCGAGTTCCACTTCATCCAGATGCCGCTGGTGCCTGCGCTCCACCAACCCGCCATAGCCGAATAGCAGGATCACGAAAGCGATGGTCACGCTCTGGAGGACCACGGGATCCTGCTGTCTCAACCACGGCTGTACGGCAATGAAACCGGCAATCGCGATGGCGCCCGGCAAAGTCCACAGTGCGAGCCGGGCGCCACGTCCAAGCGCTTTCCTGGTCATGAGAGTCTTCCTTTGTGTATGAGGGATCGCAGACGTCGATTCCGGGAAGGCACAAGGCAATCGGCCCCGACGACAGGGCCAGTTCGTTACAATGTATGCTTCCCAAAAAGCACAGTAAACTTGTCATATTTTGATCGCGATGACAGGTATTGTTTGCACGCCGCGAGTGGCCGCCCGATTCAACAGGTCCCAAGGCGCGCGTACGGCAGATCCCTCCCTCGGCCGAACGAACGGCTCCGCATCCAGAACAGCAAGCGACCGCATCCCTACTATGAGGATCAATCAAGAGGGCGCTGGCGATGGGAGAACTGGGCTTCTGGCTGATGGTGGGCATGATCGTCGCGGCGATGATCGTGGCCGACGCGCTCAAGGAGCGCGAAAAGCAGGCGACACTGCGTGCGCTGCTGGAGAAGGAGGGCAAAAGCGCGACTGAAGTTCTCGCCTATATGCGCGAAAGAGACGCCGCGAAGGATGCGCAGGCTGCACGTGAGCGGGCCACGCAAAGCAGACAATGGAGAAAGCTGGGGAGAAAGCTGGCGGCAGTCGTGACAGGAATAGTCGCATTCGGCGCCGGCATCTATGCATTCGGGGCTGTGCGTTTCGGGCTGTTGAACGGCTCGGGCGCCGTATTCATCCCGCTCGCTCCGATGTTCGGGCTGTGGACGGCAGGCCTGATCATTGCCATTCGGATGTGGCGTTCGGCGAACCAGAAGAATGATGCACCCCCGGTCGCGTGACCCGCGCGGCCGGCTCGAGGATGCGCCTGAGGAGCATGTCGTCGCGCTCGCGATGAGCGGCGACGATGGTGCCTTCAACGAGCTGGTTCAGCGCCGTCAGAAGCGGGTGCGCGACATGCTGCGCCGGCTCTGCGACAACCATTCGCTGGCCGATGACCTGGCGCAACAGACTTTTGTGCAGGCGTGGCGCGGCATCCGTGCGTTGCGCGACCCGGGCGCTTTCGGCGGCTGGCTGAAGCGCGTGGCGGTCAATGTCTGGCTAGCGGAGACGCGTCGTGTGCTGGCGCCGATCGATGACGATGAAGGTGCATTCCTCGCGGTCGCCGACCCCGCGCCTTCACCGGAGCGCCGCGCCGGGGGCATCGACCTGGAACGCGCGTTGGCGCGGCTGGGCCCTGGCGAGCGCCTATGCGTGGTGCTGGCGCACGGCGAGGGCATGACCCATGCCGAGATCGCCGAGGCGACCGGGCTGCCGCTCGGGACCGTGAAGTCGCACGTGCTGCGTGGAAGCGATAAATTGAAGCAGCTTTATGCCGGAGTGAATCGCGATGCCTGATGAGCTCAAGGAGCTATTCACCGAAGGGACCGCGCCCGAACGCGACCCCGCCTTCGCGTTGCAGGTCGCGGCAGAGATCAGGCGCTCACGTCTGCGCAGTCGATTTCTCGCGTTCGCGCTGCGTGAGGCTCCGATGCTGATGCTCTTCGTCGTCCTGTTCGCGGCGAGCCGCGTGATCGCGCCGGTGCTGGCACAACTGCTCGAAGGAGTGCCGCAATTCATGGGTGTGCCTGTGCCGATGGTGGCGTTGGGAGTGCTTGTCGCCGGGCTGGCGCTGTGTGCCCGGCATGGTCTTCCTCTCCGACGCTGGCATGGGTGAATGGACTGACTCCTGCCTTCTTTGTAGGTCATGCTTCGGCCCAATGGCACTGACCTAAGGATTTGCTCTGCCTGTGGGGCCGGCTTTAGCCGGCCTGAAACAGTCAGGCTAAAGCCTGACCTACAGAAAGAAGCCGATCGTAGGGCCTAATGAGTGCCATTGGGGGGAAGCCGGCCCCACAGGCAGGGTGACTCCTCGACGGCTATGCTCGGCGCAACGACGCTCGCGGATGAATACGATGACGCACAAAGATCGCACCACGCTCGACTACCTGAAACCCGGTACCGAAGAGCGCATCCGCTCGCGCGCCGATTTCAATTTCAACGATCGCGATGGCGATCATCGGCTGACGCTGGGCGAATTCCTGCAGTTCATGGCCGACCTGGATCCGGAGATGAGCGAAGAGGAATGCCGCATCGGGTTCGCCGAGATCGACACCAACCACGATGGCCTGATCAGTCTGCGCGAATTCCGCGCCTGGTGGGGCGAGGCGTAGGGTTCACTCGGGAATCAGCGGCGCCAGCTGACCCGGATCCAGATACCGCAACGGCACGATCTCGAACACGCCGGTCTCGAAATTCAGCAGCTCCGTGGCGGCCACCGCTTCCTCCAGCGTCGCGCATTCCACGACGTAAATGCCCATCAGCTGTTCCTTGGTCTCCGCATAGGGGCCATCCGTTACGCGCACCTGCCCACGCGCGCGTCGCACCACCTTCGAGTCCCTGGGGCTCAGTCGCATGACCGGTCCCAGTTGCCGCTGCGCCGAGAGTTGCGCGCGCAGCTGGGCATGGCGTCCCATCACTTCCTCATGTTCCGCAGCGGACCAGCCGGCCGCCTGGTCTTCCGAACCGAAAATCAGAATCGAGTACAGCATTCCGCGCTCCCCTCGTTGACCTGCACCATCTCCTGCAAGGACGAACGACGCAAGCCGAAACGGACATCGCGATTCGGGCTCGCGTCAGCGGGCGATTACGCAGCGATGCGGCACGGAATACTTTCCCCGCCACTGCTTTTTACCGGAGGCGCCGCTGCCCTACTGTCGCGTTCATTCATTTCACCTTCCGGAGCACACGATGGACTATCGATTTCTCGGCGCGTCGGGTTTCAGGGTTTCCGCGCTCGGGCTGGGCACCGGCACGTTCGGCGGCAAGGGGCCGTTGTTCAATGCCTGGGGTACGACGGATGCGGCGCAGGCACGGCGGCTGGTCGATCTCTGTCTCGATGCCGGCCTGACGCTGTTCGATTCGGCCGACGTGTATTCCGATGGCGAGTCCGAAGCGATCCTGGGCGCGGCCATCGCCGGCCGACGCGACCGCGTCACGATATCGACCAAGCTGTCGCTGCGGTCGGGACCCGGTCCCAATGACGTCGGCGCCTCGCGTCATCACCTCATCGCAGCGATCGAGGCTGCATTGCAACGTCTCGACACCGATTACATCGATCTGCTGCAGTTGCATCACTTCGACGCACAGACGCCGGTCGACAGCGTGATGTCCGCGCTCGATGATCTGGTGCGGTCGGGCAAGGTGCGCTACGTCGGCGCGTCGAACTATTCGGGCTGGCAGCTGATGAAATCGCAGGCTGCGGCCGAGCGCCATGGCTACGAGCGCTTCGTCGCCCATCAGGTCTACTACTCGCTGCTCGGGCGCGACTACGAATGGGAACTCATGCCGCTCGGTCTCGATCAGGGAATCGGCGCGCTGGTGTGGAGTCCGCTGGGCTGGGGCCGCCTGACCGGGCGCATTCGTCGCGATCGTCCGCAGCCGCCCTCGCGCCGGCTGCAGGAGACGGCGCAGTTCGCGCCGCCCGCGGATGACGAACGTCTGTTCCGCATCGTCGATGCCCTGGATGAAGTCGCCGGGGAAACGGGCAGATCGATCCCGCAGATCGCCATCAACTGGCTGCTGCAACGTCCGACGGTGTCGAGCGTGCTGATCGGTGCGCGCAACGAAGAACAGCTTCGCGACAATCTGGGCGCGGTGGGCTGGGCGCTCAGCACGGCACAGATCGCGCGTCTGGATGCGGCGAGCGCGGTGCTGCCGCCGTACCCCTACTACCCGTACTGGAACGGACAGTTCACCGAACGTGCACCGCCGCCCGTACCGGTCGAGCGCGCCTGATCCGCGTCTTCACTGACGCACATAGCGCAGGTGTGTGGCGGCCGGACCCTCGAGAACCCTGTCGATGCGAAACTGCGGCGCGGGCTCGCGCAGGTTGTCGAAGAGACGCCGCCCGCTGCCGAACAGCACGGGCGCCAGGGCGATTTCCAGTTCGTCGACGACGCCCTGATTCAGATACTGCTGGATCACATCCGCTCCACCCGCGATACGGATATCGCGGCTGCCCGCGGATTCCCGCGCGAGATCCAGGGCACGCGCCGGCCCGTCATTGATGAAGAAAAAAGTCGTCCCGCCGGGGCGCACCCAGGGTTCGCGTTTCATATTGGTAAGAACGTATACCGGCGTATGAAACGGCGCCTCTTCTGGCCAGGCGCGCTCGCCCTGGTCGAACATTCGCTTGCCCATGATGTTGGCGCCGATGCGCTCCGTGGTGCGGCGAAGCAGATCATTCACCGGGCCGGTCTCTCCCCCGGGTCCGAGCTTCAGGTTCTCGCGCAGGTACCGTTGATTGAGGGCCCAGCCCATCAACGCGCCCCACTTGGCGCCCCAGTTCTTGTACTCGGGATTCTCCATGGTCATTCCTTCCGGTGCCATGTAGCCATCGAGGCTGAGACCGATGCTGACGAATACCTTGCTCATGATTCTCCTTCGCAGACGCCGCCGCTGCGCCGTCGTTCCTGCGAGGACGAGCGAGGCAGTCCGACTCCGACACGATCGCTAATCCCACATCGCCCGCAACCTGCCGCCCGCATCGATGCGAGCACCTGAATCCGCCCGCGCTGCCTCTCGTACGCCCAACGGTTGCTGCGGCCACGTCCGCGCCTCGAACAGTTTCAGCAGCTCATCCGTCAGGAAGCGGCTGCGTGCGCCGTAGACATGCCTGTCGCCGGTGCGGCTCTGCTGCGTGATGTAGTAGCGCAGCGGCGCGATCAGTTGCAGGTCGTGTTTCGCGCGCGTCATCGCGACATACAGCAGGCGGCGTTCTTCCTCGATGGTCTCGCGCTTGCCGGTGGCGTGCTCGTTGGGGAAGTTGCCGTCCGCGACATTCAGGACGTACACCGAATCCCATTCCTGGCCCTTCGCCGAATGCACGGTCGAGAGGATCAGGTAGTCCTCGTCGAGATGCGGCGCAGCGGAAAGATCGCTGCTGACCTGCGGCGGGTCGAGCGTGAGTTCGGTGATGAAGCGTTCGCGGCTCTCGTATTGCAGGGCGATCTTTTCGAGCTGGTCGATATCGCCGCTGCGCACCGCGGCGGCGTCATACAGTCGCTGCAGATGCGGTTCGTACCACTGGCGCACGCGCTGCATTTGGCCCGCCCAATCGCTCGAACCGCTGAGATCGCGCAGCAACGACATCAGGGCAGGCCAGTCTTCTGCTGCCGCCGTCGGTACTTGATAGCTGGTCAGCGTATCGAGCGCATGGCCGCTGGCTTCGAAAACCTTGAGGCAGCGATCGGCATGCGCGGGGCCGAAACCGGCCAGCAGCTGCAGTACGCGAAAACCCGCGAGTCGATTGCGCGGATTGTCGATCCAGCGCAGCACCGCGAGCACGTCCTTGACGTGGGCAGCTTCGAGAAACTTCAGGCCGCCGTACTTGGCATAGGGAATGTTGCGCCGGATGAGTTCGAGTTCCAGCACGTCGCTGTGATGCGAGTTGCGCATCAGCACCGCCTGCTTGCGCAGCGCCGTTCCCTGCTCGCGCGCGGCGAGGATCTGTTCGACGACATACAGTGCCTGCGCGTGATCGTCCTCCACACTCACATAGCGCGGCTTGTGTTGCGATGCCCGCGGCGAATGCAGCTGCTTCTGGTACTGGCGATCCGCATCGCGCATCAGCGCATTGGCGGCATCGAGCACGGGTTGCACCGAGCGGTAGTTCTGTTCGAGCGTGACGATCTGCGCCGGCGGCGCAAAACGCTGCGGAAACTGCAGGATGTTCTCGACGGTCGCGGCGCGGAAGGAATAGATCGCCTGCGCGTCGTCGCCGACGACGCACACACCGGTGCCCGCCGGCTTCATCGCCAGCAGGATTTCCGACTGCAGCGTGTTCGTGTCCTGATATTCGTCGACCAGCACATGATCGAAGCGTGCACCGACGTCGCGGGCGAGCTGCGGTTCCTGCACCAGCACATGCCAGTAGAGCAGCAGATCGTCGTAATCGAGCAGTTGCTGCGCCTGCTTGGTCTCGACATAGCGCCGGAACAGGCACGTGAGTTCATCGCTCCATTCGGCACACCAGGGAAAGGCATCGTCGAGCGTCTGTTGCAGCGGTTGTCGTGTATTCACGCGATGCGAATAGATCGCGATGCAGGTGTCCTTGCGCGGAAAGCGCTTTTCCTTGCGGGCGAGGCCCAGGTCCTGGCGCAGATAGTCGATGAGGTCGGCGGCGTCGCCGCGATCGATGACGGAAAACGTGGGATCGAGACCGAGCGTCGGTGCGTATTCGCGCAGCAGGCGATTGCCGATCGCGTGAAACGTGCCGGACCACAGCAGTCGCGTGGCATTCGGATGAAATGCAGCTCGCCCCGGTTGCTGGCGCAGCGATTCATTGGCGATGGTTTCGGCCCGTCGCAGCATTTCCTGTGCGGCGCGGCGTGTGAACGTCAGCAGCAGGATGCGCTCGGGAGATACGCGATGCAGCAGCAGGTGCGCCACCCGGTGCGCGAGCGTATTGGTCTTGCCGGTGCCGGCGCCCGCGATGATCAGCAGCGGATCGGACTCGATGCCCTGCGAGGTCACGCGACCGAAAGTCGCGGCGCGCAACTGTTCTGTGTTGAGGCGGTGACCGAAGGTCGTTGCGGGAGAGTCGAGCTGCGCATTCATGCGCAGCGATCATAACGGGAGCTGTATATAAAGCCAGTCGAAGCCGGCGATGCATTCTCTTCCTGTGGGTCAGGCTTCAGCCTGACTTCCGAAAAGAGGCCGGCTGAAGCCGGCCCCACAGTAAGAAGCCCCCCACCCTAACCCTCCCCCGCTTCGCGGAGGAGGGGATCAGACGGCAATCAACGCAGAAATCCTAAGTGCAAGAAGGCCGGCTGTGACCGAAGGGAATGGATAAACCACTTCCTTCGGTCGTCCCGCGGGAAAGCCGGCCTCACAGCAAGAGCCAACGATCCATCAGCCGGAGCCTTCGATCACCACCTCGGTCTCGGTGATGTTGCCGAAGGCCGGGGCGCCCGGCGTCTTCATGAGCTTGATCGTGAAGCGGCGTTCCGGCCGGCCCTCGCGCGCGGGAGTGATCGGTATGAACAGGCTGCGCACGTCCTGCCCGTCGTTGAAGCGGGCCATCTGTACCGCGGGCTGCTCATAGTCCACACCGGGCTTCGCCGTTCCCGGCGCGATGCGCCAGGCGAACGGCGCACTGCCGTCGGTGGAACGATTGCGGCGCAGGTTGACCACTGCCATGTGCTGACCGGCGCTGACCCGAATGCGGGCCGACTGGAACGAAATGAGTCCGGCAGCCGCAGGCACGACAGCGCGGCGTTCGACGGGAACGCTGGGCAGCGGCAGGTCGGCGAGCGGCGGGATCGCGATGTCGACGGGCGCTTCTGCGAGCGCCTGCAGGCGTTGCGCCGCCAGATGGTCGCGCTCCAGCGAACGCGTCACGACCAGACGCGAGGCATCCGACACCTGCAGCAGTCCCCAGGCCGTGATGCCCACGGCGACGATCGCCATCGCCGGCACGGCCTCGCGCCATCGAGGCGCGCGCTGCGTGAGCCACTGCGCGACTGGCAATCGTTGCCGCGGCGGTTGCGGGCTGGCGAGCGAGCCGATGCTGTTGCGCAGTTCGCGCCAGTGCGGCAGAAGGCGGATTTCCTTGCGCCAGCGAGGGCGCTCACGCGCCGCGATCGCGCGAAGTTTTTCGCGGCAGCGCGTGCTCGCTCGCGAAAACGTGGCGAGTGCCTTGTGCCAGTCGACGCGGCGCACCGGCGGAGCCGATGCGGGAGGATCACTCGACGCGACCGCCGCAGCATCGGCGGGCTGTCCGGCAACGGGGGCCGCGGCTGTCGGCAATGTTCCGATGTGCACCTGCTGATGGAGGGTCGCCGCGGCGGCGGGCTGCACGTCCGTCCAGCGCAGCGCGATTTCGTTGCGCCAGTGAAGCTGCGGAATCCATTCGTTTCGCAATGAAGGTGTGGCGGCTGCAGTCGAAGCCGTTGCCAGTGCCGGTGGAACAGCCGGCGTTCGCCGACTGCGCCGCACTCGATTCAGCACGCGGGCATTGCTCCAGCGCAGCTGACTGAGCCAGGGAACGGCGCGCGGCGGCGACGGTGCGGCTTCGTTCTCTTCGTTCGTCGATTCCGCAATCGTTGCGGCGGGCGGCGCGTTCGCCCCTGCAGATTCTTCCAGTCGGGGCTTGGGTTCGAGCCATTCCGGCGGAATGGCCCTGCTCCAGCGTTCCCGTGCAGATGCGTCGGGCGCGGCGGGGCGGGACAACGGCGGCGCGGTCGTCGTCGCAGGAGAGGGTGATGCAGCGTCCTCGTCGGTACCGACCCAGTCATCGGGCACTTTGCCGGCGAACTGCGCAAAGGCGCGGCTCAGTTCCTCCGGTGTCGCAGTGCGACGGAATTCGCGACGCGTGTCCGTCGGCTTGCGTTCGCGCGTATGCGCGTGCGAGGCGCCGTTCGAGCGTCGACGTGCAGCGCCCGGTTCCGGATCGGGCGCAGCGGGTCGTGGCGGGCGCGAGTAAGCCGCGCTCGCGCGTACCTGCGCAGCAGTCAGGGAATCGAGAAACTCGCGACCGTTCGACGGCCGCTGCTCGCGTTCCCAGGACAACATGCGGGCGATGACGCCGAAATGCCGTGCCGGGATGCTCGGCTGCCAGATCGGCCGCCAGCCCTCGTCGCGGGCTTCGAGCGACGACTTCGATCCGAAGGGATGCTGGCCCGTGAACAGTTCATAGGCCACGCAGCCGAGGCTGAACAGATCGTCGCGCAGATCGGCCGGCTGCTGCTCCAGCATCTGCGGACTGGCGTAGGCCGGCGTGAGGAAGCGGTCGCGTGCCGCGTCGGCGGGCTCGTCCTTGTCGGGAACCGAACCGAAATCGAGCAGACGCGCGGCGCCCTGCGCGTCCACGAAAATGTTGCCGGGCTTCAGATCGCCATGAATGACGCCGTGATCGTGGGCGCAGACGAGCGCCTCGGTGCATTCGGTCAGCAGGCGCAGCGCCTCGTCGGCGGGCAGTCCCGGCGGACTGTGCTGCTGCAGATGCAGGAGGAGCGGCTCACCCTGCAGCAGTTCCATGGTGATGAACCACGTGCCTTCGTCGCAGTCGAGATCGAACACGCGCACGATGCCGCGATGCGTGAGGCGCTGCATGTAGCGGAACTCGCGGATCAGGCGTTCGACGCGCGCCTTGTCGCTGAGCAGCGCGCGATTCAGCACCTTCACCGCGACCTTGGCGTCGGCGGCGGGACCGTGCAGGCGATGCCGATCCAGCGCACTGAACACCGTGGACATGCCGCCGCTGCCGATCGCCCGCTCGATCAGATAACGACGACTCAGCACCGTGCCGACTTCGATGACGCGCGTATCGGCGGCAACGGGCGTCTGATTACCCGGCGAGATCGTCGGCGCTTCGTCCGCGGCGATCCGCTCGGTCGCGGGAGCGCGCGCCGCCGCATACGAGGCGGACTGCGAAGGAAAAGGAGGCGCTTGCGGCTCGGCCATGGGACGCACGAACACTGGGACACCGCGGCCCCGTCCCCTGCAATACACCCGATTCGTCGTTGCGGTTCCTGCGCCGTCTACGGATCAGGACGTGGCTGTCGGTAAATGACCGTCAGCGTTCATTTCAGATAGCGATCGAACCAGCCCAGGTAGCGCTCCATCCGGTCGCGCAGGTAGCTCGGCTTGCGCAGCCCATGGAACTGGCCCGGGTAGATGACGAGCTGGGTATCGACGCCGGTGCTGCGCAACGCCTGGTACATCTGTTCCGAGTTCAGCAGCGGCACGTTGAAGTCCTGCTCGCCGCACAGGAACAGGGTCGGTGTGCGGATGCGATCGGCATGCAGCAGCGGATAGGCATTGCGCAGATAGACATCGAGATTCTTCCAGGGCGTGCCGAGTTCGGCTTCGTACTCGCGCACGTACATGTCGGTGCCGTAGCCGGCGAGCGCATTGCCGATCGACGCGCCGCTGGTCGCGGCCTTGAAGCGCGCGTCCTTGGCGATGACGTAGTCGGTGAGAATGCCGCCGTAGCTCCAGCCGCCGACGCCGAGTCGCGCGGGATCGGCAATGCCTTGCGCAACGGCGTAGTCGACGACGGCGAGCACGTCTTCGGTGTCCTTGCCGCCCCACTCCGCCCAGATGGCTGTCGCGAACGCTTCGCCGCGACCGGAGCTGCCGCGCGGATTCGCCGCAACGACGACGTAGCCCTGCGACGCGAAGATCTGCCACATCGGCATGAAGGCATTCGCGTACTGCGACACCGGGCCGCCGTGGATCTGCAGGATCGTCGGATACCGTTTGCCCGCGACGTAGTCCGGCGGCGTGACCAGGAAGCCGCTGATCTGCGTGCCGTCCTTCGACTTCACGGAAATTTCTGCGACTGACGCCAGCGGCAGCGTCGCGAGCCAGGCGTCGTTGTGATGCGTGAGCTGGCGCGACTTGCCGCCTTCGAGCGCGAAGATCTCCGCCGGCCGGTCGACCGTGCTGTCGAGAATGGCGATGCGGTTCTTCGGGCCGACATCGTACTCGGCCGTCTCGCGCCGTCCTGCGAGCAGTCGTTCGAGTCTGCCGGTCGCCGCGTCGACGCGCGCCAGGTGCTGGTTGCGATCGTCCTCGATGAAGGCGTAGATCCATCTGCCATCGGCCGACCAGCGCGGCGAAATCAGATTTCGATCGATGTCGTCGCTGATCATGCGGGCCGCACCCTCGAGCGGCGCGATCATCAGATCCTGCTGCGCGTAGTAGATGAGCCTGGGATCGCGGTTCACCGACAGCACCAGTGCGCGACCGTCCGGCCGCCACGCGGGCGTCGTCATCCAGCCCGAATCGCCGGCGTCGCCATGAAACACCGTGACCAGACGCGGTTCGCTGCCGGCGCGCGGCGCGATGACGAACAGGCCGTTGTCGTTGCTGCGATCGGGATCGGCACCACGCTTGCTGACGAAGGAAATCAGCGAACCGTCCGGCGACCACGCCGGCAGATTCTCGTCGAAGGCGCCGGGCGTCAGCAGCTCTGCCTTGCGCGAAGCGACGTCGAACACATACAGATGCCGGCGCAGCGCACCGAGATAGCCGGTTTCATCTTCCTTGAAGTAGAAGCGGTCGATGACGATCGGCGGCGGTGTCTTGTCCTTGTTCGCCTCGGTCGGCCGATGCGGATCCTCGTCCATCACGATCAGCGCGATGCGCCTGCCGTCGGGCGACCATTCGTAGTCGAGCACGTCGCCCTTGAACGAAGTGACGACCTGCGCTTCGCCGCCGCTGCGGTTCATGAGCCACAGTTGTTCGGGTTCGTCCTCGCCGCCGCGCGCCGAAAGAAAAGACAGGTACCGACCGTCCGGACTCCAGCGCGGCGCGTGTTCGCTGTCCTCGGAATTCGTGAGCTGCACGCTGCGCTGGCCGTCCCAGCTCGTCATCCAGACATGCGTGACGCGCTTGTCTTTCTCGAGATGGGCGCTGCGGACGGTATACGCCACCCAGTTGGCGTCGGGGGAGATCTGCGGATCGGCGACCTCCTGGATGCTGTTGATGTCGGCGGCCGTGAGTGCGCGCCGCGTCGCGTCGGCGGCCGGACTCGCGTTGCATACAAGAACCAGCAGGGCGATGCAGGCGATGGAACGCAGCATGTTGTCGTTGTCCGATGCGACTTTGCGATGAGCCTGTCGCAGCATGTAATCCGAGTCAAACGGGCTTCGGCCCAATGGAACTGACTTAAGGATTTGCTCTGCCTGTGGGGCCGGCTTTAGCCGGCGTCTGAGGAGTCAGGCTGAAGCCTGACCCACAGGAAGAGTGCTGTCGCGATGCGTGCGGTACCGACACTTCGGTGCCTTGCGGATTTCATCGCGCATTATGTGACGCGTTCGAGCCGGCCCGTATTGCGCTGCCCGGAAACCGGCCGGTAGGCTAGTTTCGTTGGTTGCGATTCGCGATGGGTTGGGCGACCCGCGACATCGCATCACGAGGGCCACCGTGCGACACCTGCTCGCGACATGGCTGCTCTGCCTGGTCGGTCTGTCGTGGATCGTCGGCGCAGCGGCAGCCGGGACCGATCCGACTCTGCAGATGCTGTCCGCGGACGCGAGCGATACGGACATCCTGAGCGGCGCCCACGATGCGCAGTTCGTTCCCTTCGATTTCCGTCAGGCGCGACGCGCCGGCGGCGTTTTCTGGTTGAAGATGGAGCCGCTGCCCGCGGCTTCGCCCGGCGCGGCGGCGACGATCAACATCACGCATGGACGTCACCTGCAGCTGCAATTGTTCAGCGGTCGCGAACCGCTGCAGCAGGCGACCTCGCTGCCCGGCTTTCGCAGCGCCATCGAAGAAGTCTTTCTCGCACCGGCCGGGAACGATCCCATTTACGTGCGCGTCGAGCCGCAGGGCCGCGGTCATGAAGTGCTGAAGGTCGACGGCGCATCGCTCGATGCGACGCTCGCGCGCAGCGCCGAACACGCGCGCATGATCGCGCTGACGTTCGGTGCGCTGATGGCGATGGCGCTGTCGGCATTTCTGATCTGGTTCGTCCTGCGCGAGAAGCTGCTGCTGCTCTATGCCTCGCTGTTCTCGCTGCAGGCGGTGTACATGGCCTTCCTCTCGGGCGAGGCCTTCGGCTGGCCGGTGTTGTCGTCGCTGCTGCCGGTAGCGTCGTATACCTGGAACGTGACTGCCGCGCTCAGCGGCGCCATCGCCTGCCTGTTCGTGCGCGAGATCGCCGACCTGAAGTCGTTCTCGCCGCGCGTCTACGCGGCCTTCGGCTGGGTCGCGTTCGGGTTCGTGGTGCTGGCGGCCGCCAACCTGCTGCAGCAGGTCGGTCTCGGCCCGATCGTCGCGATGGTGGGCAACCTGGTGTTTCTCGGCGCCGCGGTGTTCACGCTGGTGGCCGCGTTCATGGCCTGGCGACGCAGCAATCGCGCCGCCGGTTTCTTCCTGCTCGCGTGGGGATTGCTGGAAACGTTCACCATCGCCACGGCGCTGCGCCTGTTGCTGACCGATCCCGAAGGCGCCGAACTGCTGCTGTTCTACGGCCTGCCGTTGTCGATGGTCGCGGCGGCCGTGCTCATCGCGCTCGGCGTGGCGGATCGCCTGCGCGATCAGCGCCTGGCATTGAATGAGGCGGAGCGTCGCGCGCAGACCGATCCGCTGACGGGCGTGTTGAACCGGCGCTCGCTGGTCGAACGTCTCGATGCGGCCTGCCTGCATGCACAGGCGCGCGGCCTGCCCATCGCATTGCTGTTCATCGATCTCGATCACTTCAAGCAGATCAACGATTCCTTCGGGCATCTCGCCGGCGATGCCTGCCTCAAGGCCATCATCCCGCCGCTCCAGGCAGAGCTGCGTCAGTCGGATGTGATCGGTCGTTACGGCGGCGAGGAATTCGTCGTCATCCTCAGCAGCGCCGATGCATCGGCCGCCGAGCCCATTGCCGAGCGCATCCGCCAGCGCGTCGCCGATGTCCGCGTCGAAGGCTTCGGTCAGCCGATCCAGGTCACCTGCAGCATCGGCATCGCCACCAGCGACATGCTCGGCGTGTGGGGCGAACATCTCATCGCGCACGCCGATACCGCGGTGTATGCCGCGAAGCGCTCCGGCCGCAATCGCGTGCAGCTGGCGCTCGCGGCCTGAAGAGGCGAGAAGAATTTCCACGGGGGAGGAAAGGGGACACGGGGAACACGGGGACAAGAAAAGGATTTTCTATGAAGAATGATTTCTTCCGAACCCCGTGTTCCCCGTGTCCCCCGTGGAAAATCTTCTTTCTCTGGCCTCTGTGTACTCTGTGATCTCTGTGTGAAACTTCTTGCCCTGAAGACCACAAGAACAGCAGGAGCGGGACCCAATGCAGGCGGACAAAGAACCGTCGTCGACAGGGATGACGTGGGCGCTGGCGATCCTGTTCGCCGTCATCGGCGCCGGTATCCAGGAAAACGCGGGCGGCTTCATCATCGGTGCGATGCTCGGCGTGCTGTTGGCGCAGGTGCTGCATCTGCGCGCCCTGGCGAAAATTCATCGCGACCTCATCGATTCGCTGCGACAGTCGCCGCCGCCATCGCGGCCCGAACAGCCTGCAGCCGAGCCGGCCAGGCCGCGCACGACCGAACCGTATCGCGCCCCTGTTTTCGACAGGACGCCGGATACCTCGATACCGTCTGCGCCTGCGGCGCCGATGTCGACGGTTGCTGCTGCGCCCGCGCCGGTTGTAGCGGCACCAGCGGCACCGCGTCTTCCGCCGCTGCCGCGCAAACCGCCGGAACCCTCGTTCATCGAATCGCGCATCGACGATTTCATCCGCTGGTTCAAGGGTGGCAATCCGCTGGCGCGCATCGGCATCGTCATCCTGTTTTTCGGCGCCGCCTTCCTGGCGAAGTACGCCGCAGAGAACAGCCTGTTCCCGATCGAGCTGCGCTTCATCGCGCTGGCCGTCGGTGCTTTTGCCCTGCTGATCGTCGGCTGGCGACTCAAGGACAAACGGCCGGTCTACGCGCAACTGCTGCAGGGCGGCGGCATTGCCGGGCTGTATCTCACGGTGTTCGCCGCGAGCCGCCTGTATCACCTGCTGCCGCTGGGACTCGCGTTCGGATTGCTGGTGGTGATCGCGGTCACGGCCGGCGTGATCGCGGTGGCGCAGAACTCGCTGTCGCTGGCGGTGATCGGTACGGCGGGCGGTTTTCTCGCGCCCATCATGGTCTCGACCGGCAGCGGCAATCACATCGCGCTGTTCACGTACTACGCCATCCTGAATCTCGGCGTGTTCACGGTCGCCTGGTTCCGCACCTGGCGCGCGCTCAACGTGCTGGGCTTTCTGTTCACGTTCACCATCACCAGCCTGTGGCGTGCCTCCGGTTACGAATCGCACGATCTGTTCAGTGCCGATGCGTTCCTGATCCTGTTCTTCCTGCAGTACGTCGCGGTATCGATCCTCAACTGCGTGCGCCAGCCGCCGGATCTGAAAGGCTACGTCTCGGGTTCGCTGGTGTTCGGACTGCCGGTAGTCGCATTCACACTGCACGCAACGTTGGTGGCGAAGTTCGAATACGCACTGGCGTGGAGTGCGCTCGCGCTCGGTACGTTCTATCTCGCGCTCGGCTGGAGCCTGTGGCGTTCGCGGCGCGAGTCGTTCCGGCTGCTGGTCGAAGCCTTCGCCGCGCTGGGCGTGATCTTCGCCAGTCTCGCCATTCCGCTCGCCTTCGATACGCGTACGACCGCGGCGATGTGGGCCGTCGAAGGTGCGGGACTGTTCTGGCTGGGCATGCGCCAGCAGCGCAAGCTGGCGCGGGCCTTCGGCGCCCTGCTGCAAGTGGCAGCGGGTGCGGGCTTTCTCATCGGCCTGCCCGACTATCACGGGACGCAGCCGCTGCTGAACAGCCTGACTCTCGGCGCCGTGATGCTGGCCGTCTCCGGCCTGCTGACGAGCTACTGGCTGCATCGCCATCGCGAAACGCAGGCGTCGTACGAGGCGGGCTGGGAGACCGGTTTTGCGTTGTGGGGGCTCGTGTGGTGGCTGTTCGCAGGTGTGTACGAGATCGATCGGCATCTGTCGATGGCCGACACGGGCGCGATGCTCGGCTATGCGGCGCTGACCGCGATGCTGCTGGCCTGGATCGGCATCAAGGTACGGTGGCGCCTGGCCCAGACGCTGGCGCTGTCTGTCCCGGCCGCTGCCGTGCTCGCGGGACTGCTGTATTCCGTGGATGCATCGCATCCGTTCGCGCACTGGGGAGAATCGGGATGGATCACGGTGCTCGCCGTGCACTACGGCCTGCTGTACCTGCACGATCGCGGCCGGCTCGATACGAGTGCCGTCGCCGCGTCGGTGCTGCACGCCGGCGCGTACTGGGTGCTGACGCTGCTCATTGCGTGGGAAAGCAGCTGGCAGATCGATTTCCACGCCAGCGGCGTATGGCCGCTGCTGCCGTGGGGACTCGCACCGGCATTGATGCTGGCCTTCGTCGGACGTCGCCGCCTGATTCCCGCCTGGCCGGTGGCGCAGTTCGCGCAGACGTATCGGGTGCTCGCTGCGTTTCCGTTGGCCTTCGCGACCGGCGCGTGGATCGTGTTCATGAATCTCACGAACGCGGGCGATGCCGGCTGGCTGCCGTATCTGCCGCTGCTGAATCCGCTCGATGTCGGCGTGGCGCTGTGCCTCGCGGCGCTCGGACTGTGGTGGACGTCGCTCGATGACGAACAGCAGTCGGCGCTGTGGAGCGATGACCGCGCACCGATCATCGTTGCAGCGGTGCTGACGTTCCTGTGGCTGAACTCGGCGCTGCTGCGTTCGCTGCATCACAACTTCGGTGCGCCGCTGACGTTGCGCGGCATGGCGCACTCGACGCTGGTGCAGGCGTCGCTGTCGATCTTCTGGGGCCTGCTCGGCTTCACGGCGATGACGGTCGCGGCGCGCCAGAAGTGGCGTTACGTCTGGCTGGTGGGCGCGGCGCTGATGATTGTCGTAGTGGCGAAGCTGTTCCTGGTCGATCTGTCGAGCATCGGCACGATCGCGCGCATCGCTTCGTTCCTGACGGTGGGCGTCCTGTTGCTGGTGACCGGTTATCTCGCGCCGCTGCCGCCGCGGCACGACGGCGAAGAAGTGACGGAGTGAGATCGTGACCAGGGAAAATTCCATGAAACAGGTGCGCGGGATTCTGACGCTGGTGCTGGGCGCGACGGCGATCGGCGCGGTCGCAGCGCCGCGCACGGATGACTACGTGCGCGGCATCGAAGTCAGCACCTACGAGCAACGCCCGCTGGTCGAACTCGTGCTGCCCGACGAGGTGTATCAGGGCGTGACGCGCGCCGATCTCGGCGACCTGCGCGTCTTCAACGCCGCGGGCAGCGCCGTGCCGCATGCCTTCTGCGCTTCGCCGGCGGCAGCCGAGCCCGTCGTGAGCAGCGAATCGCTGCCCGTATTCGATCTGCAGGCCGGCGTGCCGGCGACCACCACCGGCGCGACGCACGTCGAAGTCGAAACCGCGGGCGGCACGCAGGTGCGCATCCAGGAGAGCGAACCGGCATCGACCGACGCGCCGCGCACGAAAACGTGGGCGCACGTGATCGATGCCCGCGGCGTCGAAGACAGCCTGCGTTCGATCGAGTTCGACTGGACGAGTCCCGACGGTGCCTCGCAGGCCAGCGTGCGCATCGAGGCGAGCGACGATCTCGACCAGTGGCGCACGGTAGTCGGTTCCACCACCTTGCTGCGCGTCACGCGCGACGGCCAGCAGCTGCAGCGCAAGACCGTGCCGGTGATCGAACAGCGCTATCGCTTCCTGCGCGTCGTGCGCACCGACGGCGGCCCGGCGCTGCAGATCGCGCAGGTCACGGCCGAACGCGTCGCGCGGGCGCAGGAGATCGAGCCCGTCTGGTTCACGGCGAATCCGCAGGAGCCGGTCGATGCCGCGCATCTGCGCTTCGATGCCGCGCGGCTCGCGCCGGTGACGTATGCGCGGCTGGTGTTGCCGGAGCCCAATTCTTCGGTGCGCGTGAGTCTGGAAAGTCGTGCCGACGAGCAGGCTTCCTGGCGAGCGCGCTGGTCCGGCGAGGTGTATTCCATCGTCAAGGACGGCGAGCGACGCGTAAGTCCGCCGGCCGAACTCGATGGCGGGCACGACCGCTACTGGCAGATCACGAACACCCAGACCGCCGCGACTCTCGATCCGGCGACGGGCCTCGAGCTGGGTTATCGCCCCGCGCGCCTGCGATTCCTGGCCCAGGGCGATGGACCGTACCTGCTGGCCTTCGGCAGCCGCCGCGCCGAAACGGCGCCGATCCAGCAATGCGCGAACCTGTTGTCGGACGTTCGCGGCGAGGATCTCGATCAGCTCATCGGCTCGGGCGTCGTGGGAACGTCGCGCACGCTGGGCGGTGAAACGGCGCTGAAGCCGCTCCCGAAGCAAACCCCGGTCCGGCTGGTCATCCTGTGGGGCGTGCTGATCGTCGGTGTCGGGTTGCTGGTGGCAATGGCGCTGGCGCTGCTGAAGCGGGTGCGGCAGAACTGA
>OEIU01000970.1_pt1 | contig 21493 bp, 17 predicted proteins | sample 1539221 | NCBI WGS metagenome assembly OEIU01 (sample SAMN03792071, study PRJEB22550) | activated sludge metagenome | feature: wastewater treatment plant; material: activated sludge; isolation source: Wastewater treatment plant of a petroleum refinery complex | place: Argentina: Zarate | collected...
CGCTGGCGGTGCTGGTGGCGGCGGCCAGCGCCGGCGCCTTCAATCAGTTCGTGGAGGCCGACGCCGGTCGCCTGTTGGCGCGAACGCGCGGCCGCGCGTTCGCCAGCGGCCTGCTGCCGCGCAGCGCCGGCTGGCTCGCCAGCATCGTCGGGCTCATCGTGCTCGCGGTGGCGGTGGCCGCCTGGGCGGTCAACGGGGTCGCGGCGCTGTTCATCGGTCTGGGTGCTTTCACCTACGGCGTCGTCTACACGCTGTGGCTGAAGCGGCGCACTGCGTGGAACATCGTCATCGGCGGGCTGTCGGGCAGCTTCGCGGCGCTGGCCGGCGCGGCCGCGGTCGACCCGCAGATCCCGGCCCAGGCGTGGGCACTGGCGCTGGTGCTGTTCCTGTGGACGCCGCCGCATTTCTGGAGCCTGGCGATCGCCGTCGAGGCCGACTATCGCGCGGCCGGCGTGCCGATGCTGCCGGTCGTGGTCGGCACCGAGCGCGCCGCGCGCATCGTGCATGCCAGCACCCTGCTGCTGGTCGCGTCGTCGCTGCTGCCGATGATGGCCGGCGCCGGCTGGCTGGTCGGCGTGGGCGCGGTGCTGGGCGGCGCGCATTTCCTGCGCTGCACGCGCGTGCTGGCCCGCGCGCCCGGGCGGAAGACGGCGATGGCGGCATTCTTCGCGTCGATGGTGCAGTTGAGCGTGCTGCTGCTGGCGGTGGTGGTCGATGCGGCGTTGCGTTGACGGGAAGGCTGCCTGGCGCATCGCACCGGCCGGAGCGCTGGTTGCACTGCTGATCGCGCTGCTGCTCGCTCCCGGCGGCGCCGGTGCGGAGGCGGCGCGCGAGCCCGGCACGGTGCCCAGCCTCGACGAGCAGGAGGCACTGCGGCTGGGCCAGGCGGCGATCGGCCGCCGCATGCCCGACCTGGTGCTGCTCGATCGTCAGAGCCGCCCGGTGCGCCTGGCGAGCTACGAGGGCAAGCCGCTGCTCGTCAGCTTCATCTACACCGGCTGCTTCCAGGTCTGCCCGACGCAGACGCGCGCGCTGCAGGAGGCGGTCGAGGGGCTGCAGCGCATGCTCGGCGAGCATCAGTTCAACGTCGTCAGCATCGGCTTCAACCAGCCGTTCGACGACCCTCTGGCGATGCGCGCGTTCGCCGCGCGGCACCGCATCGGCGCACCGAACTGGGAGTTCCTGAGCCCGCCGCGCGACGCGGTGGCGCCGTTGACGCAGGCCTTCGGCTTCAGCTACGTGGCCACGCCGGCCGGCTTCGATCACGTGCTCGGCGTCAGCATCGTCGACGCGCAGGGCCGCATCCATGCGCAGGTGTACGGCGACAGGCTGCGCGCCGATCAGATCGGCAAGCCGCTGCGCGAGCTGCTGCTCGATGCGCCGCCCGCGGCCGATTCGGCGCTGACCGGGCTCATCGAGCGCGTGCGCATCCTGTGCACCGTCTACGACCCGGACACCGGCGTCTATCGCTACGACTACAAGCTGATCTTCGAGCTGATCGGCGGCGCGCTGTTCTTCGGCAGCGTCACCGTGTACTTCCTGCTCGAATGGCGGCAGCGCCGGCGCATGCGCCGTCTGTCATGCACGGCCTCGAAAGCCTCCGCCGGCTTGGCCTGAGCGGCTGGCGGCGTGCCGAGCGCGGTTTCGACACCGCCTTCGGCTCGGCGCTGAACCCGCTGCGGCACCTGGGGGCGATCGGCTTTCTCGCGTTCTGGCTGCTCGCCGCCAGCGGCGTCGTGCTGTACATCGTGCTCGACACCTCGGTGGACGGCGCCTACCGCTCGATCGCCGGCCTGGACGCGGTGCCGCTGGCCGGCGGCCGGCTGCTGCGCGGCATGCACCGCTATGCGGCCGACGTGCTGGTCATCGCGCTCGGCCTGCATCTGCTGCGCGAATGGCTGCATGGCCACGAACGCGGCTTTCGCCGCTTCTCGTGGCTGACCGGCGTGCCGCTGATCGGCTTCGTGTTCGCCGCGGCGATCGGCGGCTTCTGGATCAACTGGGACCAGCTCGGCCAGTTCTCGGCCATCGCCACCGCCGAGTGGATCGATGCGCTGCCGATGCTGGCCGCGCCGCTGGCGCGCAACTTCCTCGGCAGCGCCACCGTCAGCGACCGGCTGTTCTCGCTGTTCGTGTTCGTGCACATCGGCGTGCCGCTGCTGCTGCTGTTCGGGCTGTGGTTCCACGTGCAGCGCATCACGCGTGCCGCGGTCGCGCCGCCGCGCGCGCTGGCGCTCGGCATCGTCGCACTGCTGGCCCTGCTGGCGCTGGCCGTGCCGGTGCGCAGCCATCCGCCGGCGGCGCTGGCCAGCGTGCCCGAGCTGCTGCGGCTGGACTGGATCGTGCTCTTCGTGCACCCGCTGACCTATGCCACCTCGCCGGCCTTCGTCTGGGCGCTGGCCGCCGTCTTCGGCCTGACGCTGTTCGGCCTGCCGTTCCTGCCCCCGCTGCCGGGCGCCGCGCGCCGCGCGCCGGCGGCGCTGGTCGATGCCGCCAACTGCAACGGCTGCCGCCGCTGCCTGGCCGACTGCCCGTATGCGGCGATCACGATGGTGCCGCATCCGAACGGGCGCTCCGGGCGCTCGCTGGCGGTGGTCGATGCCGACCTGTGCGCCGGCTGCGGCATCTGTGCCGGCGCCTGTCCGTCGTCGACGCCGTTCCGCAGCATGCAGCAGCTCGTCACCGGCATCGACATGCCGCAGCTTCCGGTGGACGGGCTGCGCCGGCGCCTGCGCGACGCGCTGGCCGGCTCGAGCGAGCCGCATCCGCTGGTGGTCTTCGGCTGCAGGCACGGTGTGGGCGCTCGCGGGGGCGCCGGAGCGGGCGCCGATGCAGGCGCTGGCGCGGGCAGCGGAGCGGGCGCTGCCGCCGGCGTACAGGCGATCGAACTGCTGTGCACCGGCCAGTTGCCCCCGTCCTTCGTCGAGTATGCGCTGCGCGACGGCGCGGCCGGGGTGCTGGTCGCGGCCTGCCGCGAAGGCGGTTGCGAATATCGCGTCGGTGAGCGCTGGACGCGCGAGCGGCTGGCCGGCGCGCGCGAGCCGCATCTGCGCACGGCCAGCGTGCCCGCCGAACGTCTCGAGCTGGTGTTCGCCGGCCCCGGCGACGAGGCGCTGCTGGCGCAGGCGCTGCAGCGGCTGCGCCAGCGGGTGCAGGCACTGGCCGAAGGCCATGGAGCACCGTCCGCCCATGCCTGAACGCCGTACCCATCAACGCAGCACCCATGTCTGAACGCAGCACCCATGTCTGAACGCAGCACACCGGCCGGCCCGACCGGACCGCTCGCCTGGGCCGGCCAGGCCGTGCTCTACGGAGCCTTCGCGCTGGCCATCGGCCTGTTCTCGCAGTGGCCGCCGTACCGCCATCTGGCGCCCGATCAGGCGCTGGTGAAGCTGAGCTTCGTGCGCGTCGGCAAGCCGGTCGGCGACTGCCGCAAGCTGACCGACGAGGAGCTGGCCAAGCTGCCGCCGAACATGCGCACGCCCACCGTCTGCCCGCGCGAGCGCTCGCCGGTGACGGTGCAGGTGGCGATCGACGGCCGGCCGGTGCTCGATCGCAGCGCGCCGCCGAGCGGGGTGCGCCACGACGGCGCGTCGGCGCTCTACGAGCGCATCGTCGTGCCGGCCGGTGAGCGTCTGATCGCGGTGCGCCTGTCCGACGACGTGCGCGCGCGTGACAAGCCTCACCTGCGCGAGCAGCGCATCAGCCTGGCGCCCGGGCAGGTGCTGGTCATCGACTTCGACGCCGAGAAAGGCATCACCTTCCAATGAACACGCTGACGACTCCGCGGCCGACTCTGCGGCCTTCATCGATCGGGTTCCTCCCGGACGCGGCGCCCGCGACCTACACGCTGCCGGCGGTGAGCGCCGCGCAGCGCACGATGGCGCGCGCCTGGCTGGTGGTCGGTCTGGCGGCGCTGATCGGCTCGGGGCTGTTCTCGGTGCTGCTGGTGCTGGCGCGTACGCCCGGCGTCAACGCCTGGCTGCCGGCGGGCGACTTCTTCCGCGTCGCGCTGGTGGTGCACGTGGATCCGTCGGTGCTGGTCTGGTTTGTGGCGATCGCCGGCATGCTGTGGAGCCTGAACCTGCGTCCGGCGCTGTCGCGCGGCGCACGGCTGACCGGCTGGCTGGCGCTGGTGCTGGCAGCCGCCGGCGCGCTGGGCATGACGTTGGCGGCCTTCGTCGATCCGGGCGAGGCGGTGATGGCCAACTACATCCCGATGCTCGACAGTCCGGGCTTCCGCGTCGCGGTGATCCAGTTCGGCCTCGGCGCGATGCTGCTGGTCGCGCTGGGCCTGGCGCGGCCGGCGCGCGTCGGCGCCGTGCTCGACGGCAGCGGCGCGCTGCGCTTCGGGCTGCATGCCAGCGTGATCGCGGCCGCGGTCGCGCTGATCGCCTTCGGCTGGTCGCTGGCGGTCGTGCCGCGGGAGCTGCCGGCCAGGGCCTACTACGAGATCCTGTTCTGGGGCGGCGGCCACGCGCTGCAGTTCACCTGGACGCTGATGATGCTGGTGGGCTGGCTGACCCTGGCGCAGGCCTGCGGCGGCCGCATTCCGCTGAGCCCGCGCGTCGTGCTGCTGCTGTTCGCGCTGGCGCTGGCCGGCGTGTTCGGCACGCCGCTGGCCTACCTGATGCACGACGTCGGCACCGTCGAGCATCGCGACATGCACACCTGGGGCATGCGCTTCGGCGGCGGGCTGGCGATCCTGCCGCTGGCGCTGGCGGTGCTGCTGGCGGTGGCGCCGCTGCGCCGGCCGGCACCGATTCAGCGCCCGCTGCGCGCCGCGCTGCTGGCATCGATGCTGCTGTTCGTGGCCGGCGGCCTGATCGGGCTTACGATCAACGGCAGCAACGTGAAGATCCCGGCGCACTATCACGGCTGCATCGTCGGCGTGACCCTGGCGCTGATGGGGCTGGTGTTCCACCTGCTGCCGCAGCTCGGCTGGCGGGCGCCCGCGGGACGGCTGGCGGTGGCCCAGCCGTGGCTGTACGGCGTGGGCCAGTTGCTGCACATCGTCGGCCTGGTGTGGTCGGGCGGCTATGGCGTGCAGCGCAAGGTCGCCGGCAGCGAGCAGGTGCTGCGCAGCACCGGCGAGGTCGCCGGCATGGGCCTGATGGGGCTGGGCGGGCTGCTGGCCATCGCCGGCGGCCTGCTGTTCGTCGTCGTCGTGCTGCGCGCGATGCGCAGGAACGCATGATCGGTTGCATATGATCGGTTTATTGCAACGCCTGCTGCGCGCCGGCTTCATGCGCGCCGAGGCGCTGTTCAACCGCGCGTTCGGCGATCGCCTGAACCCGCTGTACCACCTGGGGGCGATCAGCTTCTTCCTGTTCTGGGTGGTGGGGGCCACCGGGCTGGTGCTCTATGCGTTCTTCGATACCAGCGTCGAGGGCGCGTACCGCTCGGTGCAGGCGATCACGCATGGCGTCTTCGGCCTGGGCGGCGTCGTGCGCACCGTGCATCGCCATGCGTCCGACGCGATGCTGCTGACGATGCTGATCCACCTGCTGCGCTACTTCGCGTTCGACCGGCTGCGCGGCTTCCGCTGGTTCTCGTGGGTCACCGGCGTGGTGCTGCTGTGGCTGGTCTACATCGCCGGCGCCAACGGCTACATGCTGCCGTGGGACCGGCTGGCGCAGTTCGTCACGCAGGCCAGCTTCGAATGGCTCGACTGGCTGCCCGGTTTCGGCGGCACGCTGATCCGCAACTTCATCCTGCCCGAGCACGTCAGCGACCGGCTGTTCTCGCTGCTGGTGTTCATCCACATCGGCGTGCCGCTCGTGACCTTGCTGCTGATGTGGGTGCACGTGCAGCGCGTGCCCAAGGCGACCACCCAGCCGCCGCGGCCGATCGCGCTGGCGCTGCTGGCGACCTTGCTGGTGCTGGCGCTGGTCGCGCCGGTGGCCAGTCAGGGGCCGGCCGATCTGCACACGGTGCCGGCGGTGCTGCGGCCGGACTGGCTGGTGCTGATCATCTTTCCGCTGCTCTACCTGTGGCCGCTGGGTCCTATGTGGGGCCTGGTGGCCGGTGCCACCGCGCTGCTGTTGCTGCTGCCGTGGCTGCCGCCGCGGCGCGGCGCGCGCGCGTCGATCCCGTTGACCTTGCATCCGGGCCCGGTGCGCGTGGAGGCGCGCGCCGGCGAGACGCTGCTCGAGGCGGGTCTGCGCGCCGGCGTCGCGCTGCCCTACGACTGCCGCGCCGGCGGCTGCGGCGTGTGCGTCGGCACGGTGCTGCAGGGCCGCGTCGATCTCGGCCCGTTCCAGCCGGCAGCGCTGACCGAGGCGATGCGGGCGCGCGGCCAGGCGCTGATGTGCTGCGCGGTGGCGCTGGAGGACGTCGAGCTCGAGGTCGAGGGCGTGCCGTCGCTGGGCAGCGGGGCCGCGGCCGCCGCGCCGCGCCGCTGGCAGGCGCGGGTGCGGGCGATGGAGCGCCTGTCGCCCGACCTGATGCGCCTGCACCTGGAGCTGCCCGCAGGCGAGCACATCGCGTTCGTCGCCGGGCAGTACATCAACATCCTGCTCGACGACGGCGCGAAGCGCGCGTTCTCGTTCGCCAACGCGCCGCCCGATCCGAACGACCCGGCGATGGCGCCGTCGACGGCCGGCGACCTGATCGAGCTGCACGTGCGCCTGATCCCGGGCGGGCGCTTCACCACCCATGTGTTCGAGCGCATGCAGGTCGGCGACCCGGTCGAGTTCGAAGGGCCGCTCGGCCGCTTCACGCTGCACGACAGCGAGCGCCCGATCCTGTTCGTCGCCGGCGCCACCGGCTTCGCGCCGGTCAAGGGCATTCTGGAGGACGCGTTCAGGCGCGGCGTGCAGCGGCCGATGACCCTGTACTGGGGCGTGCGCACCGCGGCCGATCTGTACCTGCAGGACGAGGTGTGGCGCTGGCAGCGCGAGCATCCGAACTTCCGCTACGTGCCGGTGCTGTCGGCGGCCGGCGACGACAGCGGCTGGACCGGGCGTCGCGGCCTGGTGCACGAGGCGATGCTCGCCGACCATCCGGACCTGCGCGGTCACGAGGTCTATGCCTGCGGCTCGGTGAAGATGGTCGAGGCCGCGGTGCCCGATTTCATCGCGCACGGGCTGGACGAGCAGTTCTGCTTCTCCGATGCGTTCGTGCCGTCGGCCCAGCCGGGCCGCCGCAGCGGCTGAGCCCCGACACGTAGCTGTCATCGGAGTCGGGGACAATGATCGTCCCCGGCACACCAGCGGTTGCATGATGCAGTCTCCCGATGGACGGGCCGCGCCCGGTGCCGCCGCGTCCGGGGATTCCGTCCCGACGTCCACGCGGCCGCAGATGCGGGGCCGCGGTTTCGCGCCGGCGCTCGTCCTCGGCTTCGTGATCGGTCTGCTGGCCGGTTGCGCCTGGCAGCCGGTGCCGCTGTCCGAGGAGCGGCTGCGCTACAACGAGCTGATCAAGACCACGACGGAGCAGCAACTGCTGCTGAACATCGTGCGGCTGCGTTATGCGGATACGCCGAGCAGCCTGGCGATCACCAACATCGCGGCGCAGACCGAGCTGGTGCGTTCGGTGGGGCTGCTGCCGTTCTTCGGCGTGGTCGGCAACGAGGCGCAGGTGCAATCCGCCAGCCGTGTGCTGCCGATGGCCCAGATCGCGGTGACCGACCGGCCGACGGTCTCGCTGACGCCGCTGGACGATGCCGAGTTCACCCGCAAGCTGTTCACGCCGATGACGATGGAGGGCGTGCTGTATCTGGCGCGCGCCACCTGGCCGATCTCGACGGTGTTCAGGCTGTGGCTGGAGAATCTGAACTGGGTGCCGAATGCCGAGACGGCCAGCGGGCCGATCACCCGCCGTCCGCCGGACTATGCGCGCTTTCTGAGCGGCATCGAGGCGCTGCAGTCGTTGCAGGATCGCGGCATGGTCGTGTTCACGGCCGAGGAGCGCGATGAACGGATCGGCGGCGCGGTGCCGGCTGCGTCGATCCGTCCGGGCCATCTCGTCTCGGCCGCCAGGGAAGGACTGGAGTTCAAGCCGGATGAAGGCGGGACGACGTGGAGCCTCGTCCGCAAACGGCTGCAGCCGGTGCTGCGCCTGCATCCGGACGCGTTGCAGTCACCGGAGATGATGGCGTTCACCGAGGCGTTCCGGATCGTCCGCAACCGGCACTCGTTCGATATCGACATCGCGCGTCTGGATCCGTTTCCGGCCGGCTATCCGCCGCAGGGCGTCGACCGGGTCGACCTGGAGACCCGTTCGCTGCTGCAGGTGCTGTATTTCATGTCCAAGGGGGTCGACGTGCCCGAGGGGCATCTGACGCAGGGAGTCGTCGTGCCGACGATCGAGGACGGCGGCCGCCGGTTCGACTGGCGCCAGGTGCTGAAGGGCCTGTTCCACGTGAACGTCATCGCCGGCCGATCGCCGCCTCCGCATGCGCACGTCGCGATCCGCTACCTGGACCACTGGTACTACATCGACCGCCGCGACGCCGACAGCATGTCGACGTTCTCGCTGGTGCTGGAATTGTCGCGGCTGGAGCTGGGCACCGGCGCGCGGACCGCCGGTGCGCCGACGCTGACGCTGCCGTTGCGCTGAGCTGCCGGTACACGGACGACCGCTGCGCAGAGCTGCCGGTGCGCAAAGCTGCCGGTGCGCTGAACCGCCGGTGCGCGAGGCCGGCGCGGTCACCGCCGTGCCGTCGGCTCAGCCGGGTCTGCCGTCGGCGCGCGAACGCCCGAGCCAGTTGCCGTAGCGCAGCGCCCAGCCGCCGCAGCCGGCGACCCAGGCGGTGGCGGCCGACAGGGTCAGCGGCGCGGCCGCCGAGGGCCACAGCGCCGCGCTCACGCGCAGCAGCACCGCGCCCTGCACGCACAGGTACAGCGCCCATGCGCGATCGTCGGCGGCCGGCGTGCGCCCGCTGTGCGCGGCCACGACCCGCGTGACCATCGCGATCAGCGTCGCGCCCAGATAGCCCATCGACAGCGCATGCAGCGGCGCCAGGCCGAGCGTCGCTGACTCGCCGAGCCACAGCACGCGCGCCTGCGACGCCGCGGCCAGCGCCAGCGCCAGGCCGAGCCAGACGAAGCCGCCGTGCAGCATCGCCAGCATGCGGATGCGCAGGCTCTGCACCCGGCTCCAGCGCCAGGCCAACCACAGCAGCAGCAGCGCGGCGGGCGCCTGCAGCGCGAGCAGCAGCAGCCGCGCGGCGGCCGGCAGCGGCCACCACAGCGTCTCGGCGACGGCGCCGGCGGCCGTGGGCAGCAGCACCGCCAGCATCGTCACCAGCAGCCACTGCGGGCGCCAGGCATCGAGCGCCGGCCAGGCGCTGGCGCCGAAGAACGGGATGACGCGATGGGTCACCGTCGCGAAGGTCGGCGCAAGAAAGCCCCACAGCCCGAGCTGTGCGGCCGCGCGCGCGAGGTCGGCCTGCGCGAACGCCACGCCGGCGGCGCCGCCCAGCATCGCCAGCGCGCCGATCGCGCCGGCGGCGGCGACGAGGCGGGGATGCAGCCGGTCGGCCGCCCGGCTCGCATGCAGCATCTGCCACCAGCGGCGCTGGATCGCGATCCAGCCCGCCGCCACCAGCCCGACGCCCAGGCCCGCCAGCGGGGCCCACAGGTGGAAGCCCGGCAGCGCGAGGGCCCAGCCGGTCAGCATCAGCAGCACCGGCCCCAGCAGGCTGCGGCAAGGCACCGGCGCCAGCCCCAGCCAGCGCGGCCCCGCGGTGAACAGGAAGCCGACGATGAACAGCGGCATGAACGCGAACGCGAAACACAGGCCGTGCGCCACCGCCGGCGGCACCGCCCACGGCAGCGCGACGCCGGCATGACCGGCCCACAGCGCGACCGCCCACCACAGCGCCGACAGGCCCATCGCGGCGGCGGCGGCGAAGAAGCCGAGCCGGTGCGGCGCGGTCAGCAGGCGCGCGAAGCGCCAGCGTGCGCCGGCGCTGTCCGCCGCGGGCGCGGCCGGATGTGCATGTCGCCGGACTTCGTGATCCATGGTCTCGGAACAGGACACTAGCAGTGCGCGGGCGCATCGATCCGGCCGTCATTGCAGGGTCCGGGGTAGCTCGCAGCGGCGGCCGAGCCGCGCGTCGCGCGCTCGCCGGCGGTGCTCAGCCGAGCAGCACCCCGGCCTTGCGCAGCTCATCGATCCGCGCGTCGCTCATGCCCATGAACTCGCGCATCACCTCGACCGTGTGCTCGCCGAGCTTGGGCGCCGGCGTGCGGATCTTGCCCGGCGTCCTGGACAGCCGCATCGGCACGCCGACGATCGTGACCTTGCCGGCGCGCGGATGGTCCATCTCGACCAGCGAGCCGCGGGCCTTGACCTGCGGATGGTTGACGAGCTGGTCGATGTTGTTGATCGCGCCGACCGGGATGCCGTTCTTCAGCATCAGCGCCTCCCATTCTTCGTAGCTGCGTTCCAGCAGGATCGTCTGCAAGGTCGCGATCAGGCTGTCGGCGTTGGCGATGCGGTCGACGTTGGTGCGGTAGCGCGGGTCGGTGGCGAGTTCCGGATGGCCGATCGCCGGGCAGAAGATCTTCCACAGCTTCTCGCTGCCGACCGCCAGCGCGATGTCCTTGGTCTTCGTGTGGAAGGTCTGGTAGGGCAGCAGCGCCGAATAGGCGGTGCCCATCGGCTGCGGCAGGATGCCGTCGGCCAGGTAGTTGCCGATCATGATGCCCAGCAGCGACATCTGGCCTTCCATCATCGACACGTCGATCGACTGGCCCTCGCCGGTCTTGTCCTTGACGCGCAGCGCCATCAGGATGCCCAAGGTCGCGTTCATGCCGGCGGTCAGGTCGGCGATCGACACGCCGCAGCGCACGCCGGGGCTGCCCGGCTCGCCGGTCACGCTGATCATGCCGCTCTCGGCCTGCAGGATCAGGTCGAGCGCGGCGCGGTCGCGGTACGGGCCGTCCTGGCCGAAGCCGGACACCGAGCAGTAGATGATGCCCGGGTTGTGCTTCTTCGCGGCTTCGTAGTCGATGCCCAGCTTGGTCAACGTGCCGGTGCGGTAGTTCTCGAGCACCACGTCGGCCTTCTTGAGCATCTCGAAGAACAGCTCGCGGCCGCGCGGCGCCTTCAGGTCGATCGACACGCCCTTCTTGTTGCGGTGCAGGCTCACGAAGTACGAGGTGTCGTGCTCGGTCATCGGCACGCCCCAGGCCCGCGCGATGTCGCCGGTCGGCGGCTCGATCTTGATCACCTTGGCGCCGTAGTCGCCGAGCATCGTCGAGCAATAGGGGCCGGCCAGCGCATGGCTGAGGTCGAGCACGGTGACGTCTTCGAGAGGTAGTTTCATGGCGGTTGCGGTGTACGAAATTCGGCGGGCGGCCGGGTGCCCCGGCAGACCGTATGATGCCTTCAAACCGGGGGGCGGCGAAGCCGGCGTACTATGCTGCCGGTTTGTTCCGCGAGGCGATACACGATGACAGGCGGCCGGCTGTTGGCCATCGAGGGGGTGGACGGATCGGGCAAGAACACCCAGGCCCGGCTGCTGGTGCAGGCGCTGGCCGCGCGCGGGCGCCGGGTCGAGCTGGTCAGCTTCCCGCGGTATGCGGAGTCGTTCCTGGGCGCGACGATCAGCGAGCTGCTGTCGGGCAGGCTGGGTCCGGTATCGGCGGTCCACCCGAAGCTGACCGCGCTGCTGTTCGCGGTCGAGCGGCACGAGATGCACGGCCGGATCACGTCGGCATTGGCGCTGGGCAGCGACGTGGTGTGCGATCGCTATGTGTTCTCCAACGTCGCGCACCAGGCCTCGCGGCTGCCGGCCGCCGAGGTCGCGGCGTTCCGCGACTGGCTGCTGCGGCTGGAATTCGACGTGCTGGGCATGCCGCGGCCCGACGTCACGGTGCTGCTGGACCTGGACGATGCGGTGTCGCGCCGGCTGCGCGAGGCGCGTGCCGCCCACGCCTACTCGAACACCGTGCTCGACGAGCATGAGAAGGATCTGGCGGGCATGGCACCAGCGCGCGCGATCTACCTGGATCTGGCCGCATCGTTCGGCTGGCGGCCCATCGACTGCGCGCCGGGCGGCGCGATGGCGTCGGAGCAGACGATCCACCAGTGGATAATCGAGGCGGTCGGCGGCTGAGGGAATCGGGCGCTGCGCCATCGGCGTGGCAGCCGTACGGAAAGCGTCCGGCCGGGGACGACGAGGAGGGGAGGGGCGATGAAGAGGGGCGGGCTCCGTCATGCGGGCGTCGACCTGCTGAAGGTGTTGGCCGCGCAGTGCATCGTGCTGCATCACTTCGCCTGGTTCGGCCCGACCTGGGGCTTGTCGCCCGGGGTGGCCGGCGAGGTCTACGACGCGCTCGCGGAGCATGCGCGGATCGCGGTGCAGGTGTTCCTGGTGGCCGGCGGCTTTCTCGCCGCCCAGGCGATCGACGGCTGGCGCGCCGCGCCGCTGAAGGCGATCGTGCAGCGTCACCTGCGGCTGGTGGCGCCGATGGCGGCGCTGCTGATCGTCGCGATGCTGGCGGCCGCGGTGGCCAGGCCGCTGCTGCCGGCCGGCGTGGCGCCGGAGCCGCCGACATGGGCCGGCGTGGCCGCCCACCTGCTGCTGCTGCAGGACGTGCTGGGACACCCGTCGCTGTCCACCGGCCTGTGGTACATCGCGATCGATTTCCAGTTGTCGGCGCTGCTGATCGGCCTGGTGTGGCTGATGCGGCAGCAGCGGCCGGCGCGCGAGCCGGGGCTGTCGCACGGGCAGGGATTGCCGTATCGGCAGCGGTGGCAGACGGCGCTGCTGGCGCTCGCGGTGCTCGGACTGGCGGCGGCATCGCTGCTGCACTTCAATCGCGATCCGGATCACGACATCTGGGCGCCGTACTTCTTCGGTGCCTATGCGCTGGGCGTGGCGGCCGCCTGGTCACGCGACCCGCGCTGGTCCGGCTGGCCGCTGTGGGCGATGATCGTCATCGCCTGCGTGGCGTTGTTCATCGAATGGCGCACCCGGATCGCGGTCGCGCTGGCGGTGGCGCTGCTGCTGGCCGCCTGGCCGGCGGCGACCCGGCTCGATCGTGCCGCATGGCTGTCACGGCTGTCGCGCACCTCCTATGCGCTGTTTCTCGTGCACTTTCCGGTGTTCCTGCTGGTGGCGGCGGCATTCGCCCGGTGGTGGCCCGGCGCCGACGGCGGGGGGGCCGTCCGGATCGCGATCGCCTGGGGCGCCTCGATGATCGCCGCCCACCTGTTCGAACGCTTCGTCGAGCGGCCGCTGATGGCGCGATCGGGCCGCCGGGCACAGGCCGGCTCGGGATTCGAGCGGCCGCAGACGGGGAGGGCTTCGAACGGTTGATCTCGCGAGCGGGTCGGGCGGCTGTATTGCGGGCTGTATTGCGGCTCGATGCCGATCAGCCGAAAGGCCGTACCGCCAATTCCAGTCCCAGCAGCAGCAGGAACAGCAGGAAGCACTGCCGGAAGCGCTTTGGGCTGATCCGTGCCCGCACCTTCTGTCCCAGCCACATCCCGGCCAACGAGGGAATGACCGCCAGTGCGGACAGGCCCAATTGATCCAGCCGAAAGGCGCCGTGCGCGATCAGGCCGGCGGCCAGCGCGATCGTGGAGACCGTGAACGAAAGGCCCAGCGCCTGCACCAGCTCGTCCTTGTCCAGGTCCAGGGCCTGCAGATAAGGCACGGCCGGCATCACGAACACGCCGGTGGCGCCGGTGACCACGCCGGTGACGAGACCGACGACGGGTGACAGCCAGGGCTGGATGCGCGACGGGACCGCGAGGGTCGGCGAGATCAGCGCATAGCCGGCGTACACGATCAGCGCGACGCCCAGCGCCAGCCTCGACCACAGCGGATCGACGCGCACCAGCAGCGCCGCGCCGCCGACCGTGCCCAGCACGATGCCCAGCATCATCGGCCACAGGCGTCGTGTCAGGCCGGCGACGGCCGGTCCGGCCAGGAACTGCCAGACGTTGGTCACGAACGAAGGGATGACCAGCATCGCCGCGGCCGCCGCCGGCGGCATCACGGTGCCGAGCAGACCCATGGCGATCGTCGGCAGGCCCATGCCGGTGACGCCCTTGACCGACCCGGCGGCCAGGAAGGTCAGCGTGAGGAAGAGAAGGGTGGATTCGTGCATGCCCGCATTGGAATTCGACGGGGGCCTAGGCACAATGCGGTTTTTTCCGTCGATCCTTCGGACGAGCCGAAGGATCGAATGCGCGCTGATCGATGCGGCTCGACCTGGCAGACCTTCATCTGTTCCTGTGCGTGGTGGACGCCGGCAGCATCACGCGCGGTGCCGGGCGCGCGAACCTGGCGCTGGCCTCTGCCAGCGAGCGCCTGCGCAGCATCGAAGCCGATGCCGGCGTCGCCCTGTTGACGCGTAGACCGCGCGGCGTCGTCGCGACCGAGGCGGGTGAAGCTCTGGCGCACCACGCGCGCCTGATCCTGCGGCAGCAGGCGCTGCTCAGAGGCGAGTTGCGGGATTTCGCCGCCGGGGTCCGCGGCACGCTCCATCTGTATGCGAACACCGGCGCACTGACCGGATTCCTGCCTCGGAGGCTCGCGCCGTGGCTGGCGGAGCGGCCGCGCCTGCATGTCGAGCTGAAGGAGCGCACCAGTGCGGAAATCGTCCGGACCATCGCCGCCGGACTGGCCGAAGCCGGCATCGTCTCGGATGCGGTCGAGGCGGAGGGTCTGGCGTTGCAGCCGGTCGCCAGGGACTCCCTGATGCTGATCGTACCCCCCGAGCACCGCCTCGTTCGGCGTGACGCGGCCCGCTTCGCCGATCTGCTCGGCGAGCCCTTCGTCGGCCTGGCGCCGGGCAATGCGCTGCAGGATCACATCGACGACAACGCGCGGGCGGCCGGCCGCCCGCTGACGCTGCGCATCCGCATGAAGACCTTCGAAGGGCTGTGCGAGATGGTCGCGCAGGGTGTCGGCCTGGGCATCGTTCCCCAGGGCATCGCCAGCCGCTACCGACGGCGGTTCGGCTACCGGACCGTTGCCCTCGCGGACGACTGGGCACGCCGGCGGTTGTGCCTCTGCTTCCGTGAGTGGCAGGAACTGTCCCCCGTCATGCAGAGCCTGATGATGCATCTCGGAGCGGAGCCGGACGCCAAGGCGTCCGCATCGATGCGTCGGGCGAATCGCGGTCGTTGATCCGGCGTTTCAACCCCGACAGCCTCCTAGCCTGGCGCGGCGCCGGCCAGCTCGCGCAGCACTGCCCGCACCGGGCTCGCGTCCAGATTGGCCAGCTTCAGCGGCAGCGCGATCAGCTCGTAGTCGCCTTCGTCGATCGCATCGAGCACCAGGCCCTCGAGGATCGCCATCCGGTGCGCGCGCACGCGCTGGTGCGCGTCGAGCGTCTTGGAGGTCTCGGGGTCCAGCGACGGCGTGTCCAGACCGATGAGCCGCACGCCGCGCGCGGCCAGCAGGTCGACGACGTCGGGCGCGACGCTGGCGAATGCGCTGTCCCAATGGTCGACCGCCGCCTGCCGGCAGGTGCGGAACAGCACCCGCGGCGGCAGCGCGGCGAGCCGCCCGTCGAGATGCGCGCGTTCGATCCGTGCCGCGCCGATCGCATGGATGACCCGGCAGGGCCCGAGGTAGGCATCCAGCGGCACCGCGCCGATCGGCAGACCGTCCGGGTCGTAGTGCAGCGGCGCGTCGGTGTGCGCGCCGGTGTGCGTCGACATCGTGAACTGGCTGACGTTGACCGGCGAACCGGGGCCGATCGCGATCACCTGCGCCTCGGCATACGGCGTGTCGCCCGGAAACACCGGAATGCCGGGCCGCACCGGCGGCGTGATGTCCCACACTCTGCGCGGCGGGTTCACGGTCTGCAGCTCACTGCTTGCCCGCGGCGGGCCCGTCGGCGGACTTGTCCAGCCCGAACAGCGCGGCGCCGTTCTCCCAGCCGATGCGCCGCGCGACGTCCGCGGGCAGCCCGCCCAGCCAGCGCCGGTAGCCGCTCATCAGCGATTCGTACTGCGGCCAGCGCGAGTTGGTCCAGGTGTCCGAGCCGATCAGGAAGCGCCCGGGGTTCGCCAGCATCAGCGCACGCCACGCGGGGCACAACTGGCCGCCGTCGCAGGTCAGGCCCGGGCGATACGACAGCTCGCCCATCAGCCGCGGATAGCGGGCCAGGAGCTGCGCGACCCGCTCGACCGGCGCGCCGCCGATGCCGGTGTGCGCCCAGATCAGCCGGGCCTGCGGCGCATGCGCCATCAGCAGGTCGATCGCGGCGTCGTCGACGTGGGCCAGCACCACGAGGTCGTTGGCGGCGGCGAACTTCATCAGCCTGGCGGCGACCGGCCCATCGGCATTGCGGCTGTCGTACAGATGGAACTCGCCGATGCCGCGATACGGTCCGGCGGCGGTGCCGCGCGCGAACTCGTCCTGCACCATCTGATAGATCGTGTCGTCGCGGAACCAGTTGTCGTAGTCGGCGCGGTTGCGATAGAGGCGAATGAACGGCACGACGGTGACGCCGGCTTCGGCGGTCTGGCGGGTCGCACCGGCCAGCGTCTTCGTGCCGTCGTTCGGGCGCGAGTTGGCGATGATCGCCCTGACACCGCTGCGGCGCATCCGGCTTAGCACGTCGGCCGGCGGATAGGGGCCGCTGCGGCCGTCCCACGCTTCCTCGTTGTAGTGCAGATGCGCATCGAACAGGGGCCCGGCATAGTCGGCCGCCTGCGCCGCTACGGCGACGGACCACGACACCGCCAGCAGCGCGGCCAGCCTGCCCACGCGACGAACACGATCGACGATCATGATGTTTCCCCCGTCGGTCTGACGCAGTTGCGGCCGGCGCTCTTCGCGTCGCGCAGCGCGGTCTCGGCGCGGGCCAGCAGCAGATCGATCGGATCGCCGCGCTGGTACTTCGCATAGCCGCTCGACACGGTGATCGACAGGCCGGCGGCGAGCCGGCCCCAGTCGTGGTCACGCACCGCCACCCGCAGACGGTCGAGCGCCCGCAGCGCCTCGTCGCGATCGGTGTTGGTCAGCGTCAGCAGGAACTCTTCGCCGCCGAAGCGGCTCAGATGGTCGGTGCTGCGGATCGACTTGCGGGCGATCGCGGCGAACGCCGCCAGCACCTGGTCGCCGATGCCGCTGCCGTACTGTTCGTTGACGTGCTTGAAGTGATCGAGGTCGATCAGCGCGACGCACAGCGGCTCGCCGTAGCGCATCGAACGCTCGGTCTCCAGCTCCAGCAGCGACATCAGGCTGTGACGGTTCAGCGCGCCGGTCAGCGCGTCGGTGGTCGCCAGCCGGTGGATCTCCTTGAACGAGTCGGCCAGCTCGGTGCTCTTGCGTTCCAGCTTGACCCGGAACGACTGGCCGAACAGGCCGATGAAGATCGAACGGGCCAGCGTGATCATCACGAACAGCCACACCAGCAGCCGCTCCGACGCATTCGCATCGGGGATCTGCGGCCGCACGTTCAGCGCCAGCAGCTCGGCCTCGATGATCAGCGCGACCAGCACCCAGCCGACCGCCGCCTGCTTCACGGTCATCGTCAGCGCGCCGAAGCCGAACACGATGAACAGCACCATCAGGAACATGAAGCCGACCGTCGGTGCGATGACCAGGAACGCCACCTGGATCGCCGCGGCGACCGCGATCTGCCACCAGCCGTACAGGAAGCGGCTGCGCGGGCTGCTGAAGGGCGCTGCGCTCAGCCACGCGAGCAGCGCGACGTGCAGCGCACTGGCCAGCAGATAGGCCAGCGGCACCGCGAAGCTCACGGTACCGGCGCCCGCGAACAGGCCCAGCACCAGCGCATCGAGTCCGTAGCTGGCGGCGATCAGTCCGACCACGCGGGTCGACAGTCGCCAGGTCTGAGGCGCCTCGTCGGAATGGTCGGGGGCGACCGCGCTCAATCTGTCCGCCTGCCCGCGCCGGCAGTGCGCTGCGGCGATCGGTGCGATGAACGGGATGCTGAGGGATCGCGCCACCCGACAGGCCGCGGATCCGGCCTGACCATGTACATCGAGTCTCCCTGCCGGCTTGGCTGTAACGCGCGCTACTTTACAAGAACGCGCCCGCGGGCACGAACGGAGTGTTGACGCGCCCTACTCTAAAAACGCTTCGAGGGCCGCGATCAGCGCCTCGCACTGCTCGCGGGTGCCGATGCTGATCCGCAGGAACGGATCGATGCGCGGCTGCCGGAAGTGACGCACCAGAATGCGGCGCTCGCGCAGCGCCGCCTGCAGCACGGCGCCGTCGTGGCGCGGGTGGCGGGCGAACACGAAGTTGGCGGCCGACGGCAGCACCTCGAAGCCGAGTCCGGTCAGCGCTGCGGTCAGCCATTGCCGGCTGGCGATCACCTGCGCGCGGGTCTGCTCGAAGTGCGCCTCGTCGGCCAGCGCGGCCAGTGCGCCGGCCAGCGCCAGCCGGTCGAGCGGATACGAGTTGAAGCTGTTCTTGACCCGCTGCAGGCCGTCGATCAGTGCCGGGTCGCCGAACGCATGGCCGACCCGCAGCCCGGCCAGCGAACGCGACTTCGACATCGTCTGCACCACCAGCAGGTTCGGATGGCGGGTGGTCAGCGGGATCGCGGTGTCGCCGCCGAAATCGATGTACGCTTCATCGACGACCACCACCGAGTCCGGGTTGGCGGCGGCGATCGCGTCGATCGCCGCGAGCGGCAGCCACCGCCCGGTGGGTGCGTTCGGGTTCGCGAACACGATGCCGCCGTTGGGCGGCCGGTAGTCCGCCGGGCGCAGCGTGAAATCGTCAGCCAGCGGCACGATGCGACTGTCCAGCCCGAACAGCCGGCAGTAGACCGGATAGAAGCTGTAGCTGACGTCGGGATGCAGCACCGGCCGCGCCGGCTGCATCAGCGCCCGGAACACGAAGGCCAGCACCTCGTCGGAGCCGTTGCCGACGAACACCCGGTCGGCCGACAGGCCATGCCGCGCGGCCAGCGCGCGGCGCAGCGCCAGCGCGTCCGGATCCGGATACAGCCGCAGGTCGTCGGTGGCGGCCGCGCGGATCGCCGCCAGCACCGACGGTGCCGGGCCGAACGGATTCTCGTTGGTGTTCAGCTTGATCAGCCCGCCGGTCGCCGGCTGCTCGCCCGGCACGTAGGGGGTCAGCGCCGCGACCTGCGGCGACCAGTAGCGACAGGGGTTCATCGGCCGCAGTATAGGCGCAGCACCCGCCGCCGCCCGGCGATGCCGTGCGCCGCTGCGAGGCGCGCCGGCGCTGCGATGCGGCCCGGCGCTGCGATGCAATACACTGGCCGCGGGAGACAACCCGCCCGCAGTCGCTGCGACGGTCGCGGCGCCGCATCGCGGGGCCATGCGGACCTCCCGGGAGTCCGTCACCGATGACCCTGGTCGAACTGCTCGAACGTCAGCGCAACGCCGCCGTGCCGGTGCTGTACGACCGCGACCGGTCGGTCTCGTTCGCCGCGCTGGCCGACGAAAGCGCCGCCGTCGCGGCCGGGCTGGCCGCCGCCGGCGTGGCGGCCGGCGACCGGGTCGCGATCTGGCTGCCGAACGTGCCGGCGTGGCTCGCGGCATTCTTCGCCTGCGCCCGGCTGGGGGCGATCGCGGTGGCGGTCAACACCCGCTTCCGCAGTCACGAGCTGGCCGACATCCTGGCCCGCTCCGGCGCGCGGGCGCTGCTGTACTGGCCCGGTTTCGACAAGGCCGATTTCGTCGGCGTGCTGGCCGGCTGCCCGGCCGAGAGCCTGCGGGCGCTGGCGGCGGTGGTCGAGTATGCCGAGGACGATCAGGGCACGGCCGCCCGGGACGGCCGCGCCGCCGCCGCGCACGAGACCTCGGCCGCCGGCGCGAGGGGTGACCGCATCGTCGCGCCGCGCGACGGCGGCCGGGTGGCCTGGCCGGCCGGCTGCCGCCGTCTCGACTATGCGGCGCTGGCCGCCAGCACGCCGATGACCGCCGACCATTCGCGGCCCGCGGCCGGCTGCGCGATGTTCACGACGTCGGGCACCACGCGGGCGCCGAAGTTCGTGCTGCACGACCAGCAGACGCTGACCGGCCATGCCCGCGAGGTCGTGCGCGGCTTCGACATCGACGGACACAGCACGATGCTGCTGGCGCCGCCGCTGTGTGGCGTGTTCGGCGTGTGCTGCGTGCTGGCGATGATCGCGGCCGGGCGGCCGTCGGCGATGACGCCGGTCTGGGATGCGGCCGCCGCGGCGCGCACGATCGACCGGCTGGGGATCACCCATCTGAACGGCACCGACGATGCGATCGCGCAGCTTCTCGCGCAGAACACGCGCACGCCGGCGTTCCCGACCCTGCGCTTCGCCGGCTATGCGGCCTTCAACCCGGCGCTCGACGACATCGTCGAGCGGGCCGATGCCCGCGGCCTGGCGGTGGTCGGCCTGTACGGCGCGAGCGAGGTGCAGGCGCTGTTCGCGCGGCAGGCGACGGCCGCGCCGGTGGCCGACCGGCGGCTGGCCGGCGGCCGGCCGGTCGGCGACGGCGCCCGGGTGCGCGCCTGCGATCCGGCGACGCAGGCGGTGCTGCCGCACGGCGAGGCCGGCGAGCTGCAGATCTTCGCGCCGGTCAGCCGGATGGTCGGCTACTTCCAGGACGAGGCCGCGACCCGCGCGGCGATCACCGACGACGGCTGGTACCGCTCGGGCGATCTCGGCCATACGATGGCCGACGGCCGCTTCGTCTATCTGACGCGGCTCGGCGACTCGCTGCGGCTGGGCGGCTTCCTGACCAGCCCGGCGGAGATCGAATCGGTGGTGCAGCAGGTGCCCGGCGTGCGCGGCTGCCAGGTGATCGGCATCACGCTGCAGCAGGCGCTGCGGCCGGTCGCGTTCGTGACGCTGGCGGATGCGGCCGCCGGCGCGCCGATCGACGAGGCGGCGCTGGAGCGGCGCGTGATCGACTGCGTGGCGGGGCGGCTCGCCCGTTACAAGGTGCCGGCGCGGGTGTTCGTCATCGACGTGTTCCCGGTCACCGAAGGCACCAACGCCACCAAGATCCAGAAGCACCGGCTGCGCGACCTGGCGCTGCGGCGGCTGGGCTGAGCGGGCCGCGCGCCTCAGCGATCGCGCGCCAGCCGCAGCCCGGAGAACTGCCAGCGCGCATCCGGCGGGAAGAAGTTCCGGTAGGTGGCGCGCAGGTGGCCGGCCGGCGTCGCGCAGGAGCCGCCGCGCAGCACGTACTGGTTGCACATGAACTTGCCGTTGTACTCGCCGACCGCGCCGGGCGCCGGCGCGAAGCGCGGATAGGCGCCGTACGACGACGAGGTCCATTCCCAGACGTCGCCGAACAACTGCTGCGGCCGTTCGTCGACCCGGGCGGTGCGGGGCGGCGCCGGATGCAGGCGCCGCGAGTCCGCGAGATTGGCGCCCGGCAGGTCGTCGAAGCGTTGCGCGACCACCTCCCACTCGGCCTCGGTCGGCAGCCGTGCGCCGGCCCAGCGCGCATAGGCATCGGCCTCGAAATAGCTGACGTGGCAGACCGGCGCATGGTCGTCGATCGGCATCGGGCCGTGCAGCGTGAACGTGCGCCAGCCCTGGCCGGCGCGCTGCCAGTACAGCGGATGCTGCCAGCCGGCCTG
>OEIU01000971.1_pt1 | contig 21459 bp, 17 predicted proteins | sample 1539221 | NCBI WGS metagenome assembly OEIU01 (sample SAMN03792071, study PRJEB22550) | activated sludge metagenome | feature: wastewater treatment plant; material: activated sludge; isolation source: Wastewater treatment plant of a petroleum refinery complex | place: Argentina: Zarate | collected...
CCCCCGCCCCCGCGCCGAACGATTCCCGCAGCACGTTGATGAAACTCCCCGAGCCGTACGGGCTGGCGACCTGGCAATAGCCGAACATGTTGATCCGCGGCAGCAGCTCCTTCTCGATGATCTGCACGCAGGTGCGATTGTCCCCCTCGGAGGAGTTGTCCCCGTCGGAAAAGTGAAACAGGTACGTGTTCCAGTCCCCCGGGTCGTAGTGCTGCTCGAGGATCTCGCCGCACTTCTGGTACGCGCTGGAGATGCGAGTGCCCCCGTCCTCGCGAACCGTGAAGAACGTCCGCCGATCGACCTCCTGCGCGGCCACGTCGTGCACGATGTACCGGCTCTCCACGCCCTCGTAGTTCCGCCGCAGCCACGTGTCGATCCAGAACGCCTCGAGCCGCACCAGGTCCTTCTGCTCGTCGCCCATCGACCCCGAGACGTCCATCATGTACACGATCAGCGCGTTGCTCTGCGGCTTCTTCACCTCCGTCCACGAGCGGTACCGCAGGTCCCGCTTGATCGGCACGATCACCGGGTCCTCCGGGTTGTACGTCCCCAGCGCCAGCTGCCGCTTCAGGGCTTCCTTGTACGACCGCTTGAAGTGCCGCAGGCTCGCCGGACCCGTCGGCCGCACCCCCGAGTACTTGTCCCGGATGGTCGTGATGTTGTGCTCGCCCTTGGGCTCGATGCGCGGCAGGCGCAGCTCCTCGCCCAGAATGTCGGCGAGCTCTTCCAGCGAAACGTCCACCTCCAGCACGTGCTTGCCCGGCTGGTCGCCCGCCCGCCCCTTGCCCTTGCCCGGCGTGTCGCCCTCCTCCCCCTCGCCCATGCCCACGCCGCCGGAGTTGTCCCCGTACCGGAACGTCGGAATGTCGATGTCGTGCACCGGCACCGAGACGTAGCGCCCCCCCTCCTGCCCGATGAACTCGCCGCGCGAGATGAACCGCCTCAGGTCGTGGCGGATCTTGCCGCGCACGATCTGGCGGAAGCGCTGGTGGTCTTGTTCGATCTTGTTGACCATGGCGATCTGCCCACCAACCTTGATTCACCCACGCCACTAGACATCGACCCGCCCCGGCGCACGCTCGACGCGCCGGCACCGACACCCCGCGTGCGGGGGCTTCCGACTCAATCCAAGGCTGTTATCGGCTCCTGCCCCGCTCCAGGAACTCAATCGTTCATACGCCCGGATGGGGGAGGGAGTTTCCCCATGGCCCGCGTTTGTGCCTCCCCGCCCACCAGGGCCAGCCGGCGGTGGACCCAGACAAAGCTCACCAGCCCGACAGGAATCGCACAAACCACTTCCGCGGCGCGCCCGATGAGATCGACCGTCATGCCCGGCGCCACGGTGGCCGCGGAAACGGCCGCGCCGCCCCGCAGAGCGCTCGTCGAGACTCCCACGGCCCACTCCCGCACCCCCACCTGGATGGGAAACTGGCCCGCCAGTTGGCTCACCCCGGACACGATCACACACACGCCGTAGGGCTGACCCTGCCCGATGAGCCCGAACGCCAGCCAATATCGCAACGCCCACACGTGGGTGTCAACGATGCGCAGGGCGACCGCGATCGCCACATCGCCCGAATGCGAACCCGCCACCACCCAGCCCCTGCGGACCCACAGGAGGATCACCGGCACGGCCGCCCCGGCCACAAAGCACATGGCGATCACCAACAGACGATCGGTGGGCACCGCCTCCCGAAGCGACGAGTCCGCCGCGACCTGCACCCCGATGGCCGCCAGCACGCCCAGACCCCCGCTCAACAGCGCGACAAGCGTCACCAGCACCGTCGTCCGGATCGGGATCCCGCTGATGGCCTTGTGATACGCAACCCGTCCCACGAGGCCGGGCTTGAACGGGAGCATGTTCAGCAGCCACGCGCTGCCGATCAGCGCGCCCATCTCCCAGAGGCCCACGCGCCCGTATCGGCGCGTCAGCGTCCAGAAGATCGCCGACGTGATCGCCCAGTTCGCCAGCGGGAGCAGCGCGATCGCCGGAAACACCCATGCCGGGGCCTCGCCCGCCGCCCCCCACGCGCCCGCGAGCATCCCGCGGTTTCCGTACACCACGACGACCGCCGCGACCAGCAGCAGACACCCGGCGACGTTCGCGGCGATGCGCAGGACCCGGGCTTGCCCGCCGGCCTTGGTCATGGCAATATGGGAACCGGGGAAGGGTCGGGCGGATCGACGGGCGCGACGCTCCGCTGCGGCCCCGGGCTGGCCGGCGCGTTCGGATCGTTGGGCTTGGCCCCGTCCAGATTGAGCGGCTTGGGCGCCTCCGGCTCGGCGGGCGGGGCGATGCCCCCGACAAGCGCGGGCACCTGCAGCGACGACGTGGCGTACGTCCGGGTCCCCGACGCCAGACGATCCTGGACGACCTGCGCCAGCGAGGCCAGCCGGGTGGACTTGAGGACTCCCGGGGCCCGCAGCAGTGGGTCGTCCGGCCGAACCACGCGCGTGGCAAGGGCGACGCACAGCACGTCCTCGTCGGTTTCCTGCGGAAGAATCTGATCCACCCGGACCACCTGCGGCAGGTCCGCCTGCGACGGCACCAGGCAGAGCACCATGATCTTGGACGCACGCTGCATCGTGCCGAACCGCCGGGCGATGACCTCGATCAGGCGATCCACGTCCGCCGCGTTGAGGTTGCTGCCCATCGACATCTGAAGCCTGAGCGACAGCACCGCGTCGGCGATCTCCCGTGGACCGCCCGTCTGCAACGCGTACTGCAGCGCCGTGAACACCGCCTCCGCCCGATTCGGAAGGCGGCGGAGCATCGTCGCAACGTCGGTCGTCAGGCACCGCGGTCCCGCGTCGTACACCCTCTGATCGACTAGCTGGAAGCCCTGGAGCACCCGCCACCGGATGCGAGACTGCCCCGGAAGGGCCAGCTCGGCGACGAAGCTCAGCACGCCCATGTCCGGAAACGTCACGATGTCCACCGACTCGTTGGGGAGCAGCCGCAGCCGCCTGTCCAGCGAGGCCACGTGCCCCAGCTCGTTGGACGGGAGTCGGGCCGAGCCCGTCTCGATGGCCGGTCCGAACAGGATGCGAGAGTTGAGCGGCTGATTCGGCCCCAGCGCCAGCGGGATCGAAGACACGTTGCGGAGCGTCACCCGCACCGGCGTCCGGTCCAGCGGGGAGATCTCCGAGCGGAGCGCCCGCGCCTCCAGCGTCATGATCCGGCGGGGATTCTCCACCATCGCGTCGAGCCACTTCGGCACGCCCGCGGCGTTCTTCTCCAGCTCGATCGCGATGTCGCTGGACCGCGGCTTCTCGCGGGCGAACGCCCCGTACCGCCTCGCCGCGAAGGCGCCGACGTCCGTGCCCGGCGAACGCGACGCAAGGTCGCGATACCGCACCACCGCCGTGGCCTCGTCCCCCCGAACCTCCGCCAGCACCGCCAGGCCCAGAGCCCCCATCGGGTCCCGGTCGGCGATCGCCCGCAACGCGCGATCCGCCCGTTCCGTCTCCCCCGTCCGCAGGGCCACCCAGGCGTCCAGCCGCGCGTGGGTGGCCTCGTCGAGCGCCCCGGCCTCGGCGAGCTGCGCGACCGTCGCCGCCGCCTCCGACACCTGCACGCCCACCCACAGCCGCAGCCACGCGAGCTCCACGGCGGCAACGCGCGTGGCGCCCAGGGCCTGTTCCTCGGTGATGCCCGCCGGTCGCCTCGCGGGATCCATCGCCCGCTCGCTTCGCACGCGAACCGTCTCGCCGAGCTCGCCGATGAACACCGCGGCCCGCTCGCGATCCCCCTGCGACGCCGCGGCGAGCGCCCGCATCCGGTCCTGCGCAAAGGACAGCCGAAGTTCCTCGGGGCGCGCCAGGCCGTCCACCGGCTGGCCACGCTCGGCCGCGATCTTCCGTTGCTCAAAGGCCTGTTGACGGGCCTTCTCAAGGAGGTCGCTCAGCCGACGGATCACCGCGTCGGGACCCACCGCGTTCCACTCCGCGATGTCGTAGGCAAACTCCTCGGCCTCGGTGAGCGGCCGGTTCTGCACCGCGCACAACTGGCGATGCAGCTTGGCGAAATGGAACGCGCCCGTGTACGCCCCCTCGCCCAGCAGCTGATCCACGATCGACGAGTACACCGCCACGTCGAACGGATCCGCCTTGAGCACGCAGAACTTCCAATCGAGCATCGCCAGCGGACGCTCCTCCGCGGGGATCTCCTCCGGGTTCTGCGCCCAGAAGGTCATGCCGAGCATCGCCGCGTCCTTGTTGGTCAGGTCCAAAGCGATCGCCCGCGAGAGCATCCGGGCAAACCCCTTCTTGTCGCCCCGCTCGCGCAGCAGCAGCGCGGCGTCCACGGCAAGCCGGCTCCGCACCGAGTCGTCGAACACCTCACCCTCGGGACCGAGGAATCGCTCGTACGCCGCCAATCGCTCGTCGGCCGTCTGGTAGTCCGAGATCTTCGCGCTGATGAGCCGCAACTGGGACACCGTGTCCAGCGGGTCGAGCTGCACCAGCCGGGCGATGATCTGCCGGATCGTCGGAACGTCGTCCGCGCCCGTCGCGGCCTCCAGGTACAGCCGGTAGATCGTCTGCTGGTCGGCGATGGCCGAGGACCTGCGGGACGCATCCAGATTCGACGCCGACTGGTCGGTCAGCCGGGCGGCCACGCCCAACAGCTCCTCGGCCACCCGGTAGTCCCGCGGCGTGGTCGCGCCGGACAACCGAAGGTCCAGCAGGCCGACCCGGGCCGCGGCGAACGCGCCGAGTGTTTCCACGCTCGATCGCTCGGGCGGGTCGGGATCGGCGTGGGCGCACGCCCCCGTCGAAGCGACCAGAATCGCACACGCGACGGCCCGCAGTCGTCCCCGGCCCGACCGTCGGCCCGGGTGTGAAGATTGCTCGCAGGTACCCATCAGAACAATCCTCCAAAAATCACGAAGCCGAGCCACGAGAGGGGGATCAACTCGCACGCAAACCGGAGCTTCCAGTTCGCCCGCGGGAAGCACCCCGAAGCAAAGAACGCGACCACGAAGACCCCCGAGGCGATAAACGCCGCGCTGAGCAGGTGTAACCATCGGGAAGATACGTCCAGGAACTGAGGAAGTTTGGCCGCCAGCGGCGGACCCAGGCAGACCAGCACCCACCCCCACACAAAGGCGAGCACGAGCAGCAACCCCCGCATCGACTGTCCTCCGGTTTCCACGGGCGCACCTCCGCCGGTGACCCCCAAACGGCGGGCCTCGGCGCCTGAGCATACCGCGATCCGACGGGCCTTGCCGGTCCGACGCGGCCGTGGAGAACTCTCGCTCAGCTCCCCATGCCCATGGTCATCAGGAACTCGGCGTTGGTCTTGACCTTGGTCAGGCGGCTCTTGAGCAGCTCCATGGCCTCGACCACGTTCATGTCCGCCAGCACCTTCCGCAGCCGGTACACCAGCTCGAGTTCCTTCCGGTCCATGAGCAGCTCCTCGCGCCGCGTGCCCGAGGCCGCCACGTCGATGCACGGGTAGATGCGCTTGTCCATGAGCTTCCGGTCCAGGTGCAGCTCGCTGTTGCCCGTCCCCTTGAACTCCTCGAAGATCACCTCGTCCATCTTCGACCCCGTGTCCGTGAGGGCGGTTCCGATGATGGTCAGGCTGCCGCCATTCTCGATGGCCCGGGCCGCCCCGAAGAACTTCTTGGGCCTCTGCAGGGCCCCCGCGTCGATGCCGCCCGACATGATGCGTCCCGAGTGCGGCATCTCCGTGTTGTGGGCCCGGGCCAGGCGCGTGATCGAGTCGAGCAGGATGACCACGTCGTCCCCGAACTCCACCATCCGCTTGGCCTTCTCGATCACCATGTCCGCCACCTGAACGTGGCGGCTGGCCTGCTCGTCGAACGTGCTCGCCACCACCTCCACGCTCGGCATCGTGTTCCGCTTGAAGTCCGTCACTTCCTCCGGACGCTCGTCCACCAGCAGCACGATGATCTTCACGTCCGGGTTGTTCTTCGCGATCGCCTTGGTGATCTTCTGCAGCAGCACCGTCTTGCCCGTGCGCGGCGGGGCCACGATCAAGGCCCGCTGGCCCTTGCCCAGCGGGGCGACCAGATCGATGATGCGGCACTCGATCTCCGTCGGGTCGGTCTCCAGGATGAACCGCTGCTCCGGGTGCAGCGGCGTGAGGTCCTCGAAGTTGCTGATCTTGTGCAGGTGCGCCGGCGGATGCCCGTTCACCTCGTCCACCCGCAGCAGCGCAAAGTACCGCTCGTTCTCCTTGGGCGGACGGATAAACCCACGGACAACCATCCCCTTCTTGAGCCCGTACCGCCGGATCTGCGTCGGCGAGATGTAGATGTCATCCGGCCCGCTCAGGTACGACTGCTCCGGCGAACGCAGGAACCCGAACTTGTCGGGCATGATCTCCAGCGTCCCCTCGCCGACCATCAACCCCTGCTTGGCCGCCCGGGCCTTGAGGATCTTGAAGATCAGCTCCTGCTTGGGAATCTGGTGGAACTCCTCCAGCCCGGAATCGCCGGCCACCGCGTGAAGCTTCTCGATGTCCATCCGCTGGAGCTGCGCGATGGAGAGCTGGTTCTTGACCGTGGCCGGGTCGATCTTGGCCGCGATCTTGTCCAGTTCCGCCGCTTCCCGCTCGAGTTCCTCGTCGCTGGGAAGGGCGAAATCCAGCGGACGCTGCCACTGGCTGCCACCCCCACCACCGCCTCCACCGCCCTCAAACCCGCCCCCGCCGCGACGACGCTTCTTCTTGCGACGACGCCCGAAGCCGCCCTCGTTGCCGTATCCGCCTCCGCCACCCCCACCATGGCCGCCCTGGTACTGCTGGCCCCCGTAGCCGCCCCCGCCACCCCCTCCACCGTCTCGCTGGCCCTGCGGCTGATGACTCTGGTGGCCGCCACCATGACCACCACCTTGATGACCACCGCCTTGATTTCGCTCTCCCCGATCCTGGGGGCCGCCTTGGAACCCGCCACCCTGCGAGCCAACATGGCGTTCGCCTCCCGATCCACCCTGACCGTTGAACCGATCACCGCCCCGGTCGGGACGCGCATCCGGCCTGGAATCGGGCCGGTGTTCGGGCCGAGCCTCGGGACGCGCCGTCGGAGCCGGCGCCGTCGGCGGAGGAGCCGCCGGTGCCGACGCCTGGGGCGCCGGGGCAGGGCCCTCGCCCTTGGCGGACCTTGCAGGCCGCCCTCGCGACTTGGAATCGGACTTGGACTCGCCGCGCTCTTCCGCAACATTGGACTTGGCCATACGGCTCCGCTTCTGCACTTTCACGTGTTCAACTCTTTGGATGTGGGGTGGTGATCCGTCACGCCGAACGGCGGACGCCGGAAAAACGGTCTCTAGGCGGAGGGCTCGGCGTGGTGCGCCGCGTCAACCGCTCTGAGTACATGCGCTGGGTTGGCCCGACCTCGAACGCTCCATCCACGAACGGACGGATTGGTCGGCCAGCCTGTGAATCATCGACCCCGGACTCGCGTCCGTGATCGCTCCCGCTGCCCTTCGATAGGCGGCACACCCGACCCCTGCACGCAAGTATACCACCAATCCGGGCCCCACGCTCACGATTCCGTCGCGGTTTCCTCGGGTGCCACGGGAGACCGCATTCGGGCAAGAATGCCCGCCACCTGCGGGTCGAGCGAACCGACATCCCCCCCGTTATCCACGACGAACGTTGATCGAGCCCGCTTCTCGTCGAGCGGCCACTGGGCCGCCTCGCGCCGGTCCAGCTCGCTCTCGTCCCACCCGCGGGCGTGCAGCACGCGCCGCAATCGCTCCTCCCGCGGTGCCTCCACAAACACCACGCAGTCGCACTCGGCGTCCACGCCCGCCTCGAAGAGCAGCGGAGCATCCACGATCACCGCGATCACCGCGCCGGCCCCCGCCGCCGCCGCGTCGCGGATCATCTGGGCCCGATCATCGCGAACGATCGGATGCACCAGCCCCTCCAGCCGCTCACGCTCATCCGCGTTGGTGAAAATGATCGACGCGACCCGCTTCCGATCCACCCGCCCATCGTCGGCGAGGATGCCCGGGCCCCACCACGAGACCAGCGCCTCCCGGACATCCGCCCGATCCAGCGCGGCCTTGGCCCGCGTGTCCGAGTCGATCACCAGGCACCCCAGCCGCTCGAAGGCCGCCGCGACGGCGCTCTTGCCCGCGCCGATGCCGCCGGCCAGGCCGATGACCGGGAGCCGTGCGGGCGATGTGTCATTGCTCGGAACGGGCACCACGGGTGGTATCGGCCGCTTCGCGGGCGCGCCGGAGGCGGGCCGACCCGAAACACCCCTCCCCGCCCCCCCGCCGCGCACCCCGTCGATCACCCCCCGCACCCGCGCGGCCAACTCCACCGGCCGATCGACGTGGTTCCACACCACCGCCGGACCAATCCCCGCCGCCGTCATGCGGATCGTGCCCAGACCCAGCACCCGCTGCACCAGCGAACGCGTGACGGCCACGTTGCGAACGTCCTCCAGACGGACCTCAACACTCCATCGTCGGAACACACCCCGGGCCGCCGCGCCACGGCTCGGCGTGAGGTGGAACACCATGGCGTTGCGAACAACCGCGGCCATGACGAGCACGATCAGATAGACCATGATCGGCAGGAGCAGCAGCCCGCCGCGTCCGGGCCCCGGGCTGCCCCACATCAGCGTCGAAAAGCACACGATCGCGAGCATCGACGCGAGCACCAGCCAGCCGAAGGCGATGACGATAACCGAGCGACCCGCCGGGCGGATGACCTCCACGCCGTCGATCTCGGCCGCCGCCGCCGGCGCGGACCGGGTGGACGAGACGGAATGGGCGGGGATCGTGCTCATGCTCAGCCCACGGCCTCCGGGGTCAGCACGCCGATGTCGGGCAGGTTGCGGTAGTACCCGTCGTAGTCCAGACCATACCCGATGACGAACTCATCGCCGATGTCGAAGCCGACGTACTCAACCTCCACGTGCTCCTCGCGCCGGCCCGTGGCCTCGTCCTTGCGGAGCAGCACGGCGATGCGCAGGCTCGCCGGGCGCTGGGCCGCGAACAGCCGGCGGATCAGCCCGAGCGTGCGCCCCGAGTCGAGAATGTCATCGACCACCAGCACGTGCTTGCCCGCCAGGTCGGTCGGAACATCGCCGCTGATCGTCGCGCCCTGCGAACTCGTCGCCGTCCCGTGGTAACTGCGGATCGTCACCGGCTTGATGCTCATCTTCACCGGGATGTGCCGGATCAGGTCGGCCGTGAACACCATCGATCCCGTCAGGATCGGCACGAGCATCAGGTGCGGCTCGTCCGACGCCCGCCCATCCATCGACGCCCGCAGGTCGGCGGTGATCTTCCGCCCCATCTCCTCGATGCGGGCGGCGATCCGGTCACGGGAAATCAGGGTGCGAACGGCCATGGAGAATGATATGGCGGGCCCGCCGCTCTTACGTTTTCCGCTCAAGCACCGCGAGCGTGTCGATCATGCACCGAAGTGCGAACCGCGGATCCGTGGCCGCGATCCGGGCCACGGTGCGGAACACCCCGGAGTGGCGGGCGTCGCAGTCATGGAAGACGATGCACCCCCCCGGGCGCACCAGCGGGGCATAGTTCTCGAAGTCCCGGGACGCCGCCTCGGCGGTGTGCAGGCCGTCGATGAACACCAACCCGACCTCGCGATGCATCCGTACGACCTCGGCGATCGCCTCGTCCGAAGTCTTGACAATCTGGGTAAGCCTCGCGCCGACGCCCTCGACCTCGAACACCGCCCGCATGGCCCCTCGCGTCGGGCCATCCGGATCGATCGAAACGATCTCCGGTCCCACCGCCGCCGAGTCTCCCCGCGTCGCCGTGGCCATGAGCACGGCGCTGCCGCCGAGCGCCGAGCCGATCTCGATGATCGGGTGCCCGGCCGCGCCGTGGCCCGAATAGCGTCGCGCCAGCACGCCCATCGCCGTCTGCTCCATCGCGCTCATGAACGGCGACCCGAGCGAGCGCCCGGTGCACGTGCGCGCCACGAGCGACTCGAACGCCGTCGCGCCGAGCGCCCCGCGATGCTCGGATGGCAGCAGCGCGCCCGCGGCGTCCAGGTACAGATCCCTCAGGAACTCCCGGGCCGCAAAGATGCCCAATGCCGCGTCGATGTGATTCGATTGGCCCGACAGCCCGACGAACCAGCGAGAGGCGCCGGTGCCACGCGCCCGGGAGCCAAGCGGGTCGATCGCGCCGCTGAGATCGATTGGTCCGTCCTCATGGCCTCTCGCCAGCATGCGCCCGCCCCGCAGCGCCCGACACTCCACCCCGCCCATCGACACGCCCGCATCCTCGATCACCGACAGCCCCAGCGCCAGCCCATGGTCCGCGACTCTCACCGTTCCCGCATCACACGACACACACCGATCGACCGCCCCCGTCACCAGCGCCGCCCCGCGGGCGGTGAACTCGGCGCGCCCATCCCACGAGCGCGAGTTGTCCAGCACCGGCCGCCCCTCGCCCCGCGCCCGGCGAATTGCGCCCGAAAACCGCCCAACGCTCGCCAGCGGCGTGGCGATCAGCGCCGCTTCGCCAACCCCGGCGTCATCGATCGACCCCACCGCCACCCCCGCATTCGCCGCCGCCCCCTGCCGCTCCGGCCGGTCATCAACGACAAAGAGACGACCGGCATCAACGCCCCGCTCCGCCAGCGCGGACGCGAACCTCGCCCCCTGATCCCCAAACCCCAGCAGCGCAATGCAACGCCCACCCGGCGCGTCGAGAAATCGACGCACCCGCCATTCCATCAAGCGACTCTCGGTGAGCCGCGAAAGCACCACATAGTGCTCGAACTCCACCCCGCCCCGCGCCTCGAACGTGTCAATGGCCGGATGCCCGGGATCGGCGAACACAAAGCACACCCCCGGCATCGGCCGCACCCGGTCGTTCGACCACAGCGGAAGCGGCGAGGCCGGATCCCGTGCCAGGTCCCGATCCGCCCGCAACCGCGGGTCGGGCAGCGCAAACTTGCGGGCGGTGGACCACGTGCAATACCCCGCCGCCTCCCCGATCGCCTCGGTCGCGCCGGAGAACACCAGCGCGCCGAAGTCTCCCCGCCCGATGCCGTGGGCCGCGATGGCCCTCCAGTCAAGTCCCGAAGCAGGTGGCGTGGTGGCTTGTGGATGGACCAGGGCGGTGGGCATGTCAGCGTTCCATCGTCACTTGCCCGCCGCGTCCTGCAACCACACGCCCAACTGGATGCCCATCTCCACGAACATCCACGTCCCCACGTGCAGCAGGGCCAGCACCAGCGTCTCGCCCCGGCTCCGCCGGAACAGCACAAACAGCGTGAGCCAATAGCACCCCAGCGCCACCGGCCACCGCACGGCCCGCTCCAGCCACTCGCTCTCGATGGGCAGACGCAGCGACGACACCAGCCAGAACACCGCAACCGCCACGAACACCCGGGCCAGCGCCAGACGAACGCTCCCGAATCGTTCCTCGACGTACCTCGCCGCGCACCACACCGCCGCCAGCCCCGTGCCGGTATGGATGACCGCCCGGTACAGCACCAGCAAGACCATCGCCGCCTGCGCACTGAACTCCCGCCTCGGCGCGTTCGACCCCGCCGCCACCGCCGCCGCAAGAAGCACCACCGCCCCCGCGATTGCCAGCACCATCGGCTTCCCGCCCGGCCTCACGAACTCCGCCGGCCCCTGATCCTCCGGCTCCGGATCCACCTCGTCCACGCCCGTGCGCGGCGTCACCACCCGGTTGGCCGTCATGTCGTACCCACAGGCCATGCACACAACCGCCTCCGCCGCCATGCCCGCGCCGCAGTTCGGACACGCATCGCCGGAAGGGTTGAGAATCGACGATGTGCCGCGTGCGGGTGGATCGCCCTCCGCGACCGGCTCGAGCGGAATCGTCGGCTTCTCCTCCGGATCGGGCAAAGTTGGTTCGGGTGTCTCGGCCAACACAGACTCCTACCGCAGCCCGCCGCGCAGAAAATACTCCATGAGCTCGTGCCCCGGATCCACGCTCAGATCGCTCTCCAGCGCGGCCTTCTCGCTGTACGGCCGCTCCACCGCCGACCGGACCCACGCCCCCGCCATCAGAAACGGCACCGGCGTCGCATCGTGCTTGCGCGTGGACACCAGCGTGTAATGATCAGGCAGATACAACAGCCGCCACCCCACCGCCCCCCGCTCCTTCTCCGGATCGCCGAACCCCCGCAGCCGCTCGACCACCGGCCCCACGATGTGCGTGTCGATCGACACCATCGCCTCGGTCTTGGTCTTCCAGTCCCCCTGGTGGGCGCACTCGTCGGGCGACTCCACGTGGCAGCACACGATGTCGTACTCGTCGAGCGCCTCGCACGTCGCCCGACCCTGCCCCGCATAGTTGTTGTCGTGGTAACTCGTCACACCCGGCACGTCCAGCCGGTCCCACCCGATGAGCGTCGCGATCCCCGCCAGCAGGTCCACCGCCGTGGTCATCGCCCCACGAAGGCCATACTTCTCCTGAAACGACGGCATGCGCGGCCGCCCCCCCTGACCCCAGATCCACGCCATGTTCGCCGGCCGCTTCCCCGCCGCGATCCGCGCCGCGTTGATCGGGTGCGTCGGCAGATACACCCGCGCCAGTTCCATCAGCCGCCGCAGGATGTCCGCCGCAAGGTGGGCCGGCTCTCCAGAGCCGGCACGCGCCGTCGGAATGTGCTCGATCCACGGCCGTCGCGGAATCTCATGCGGCGGAACCGTCACAAGGGCCCCGTAGTCGCGTGCCCCGCCCCCCGGCCGATTCCCCGACACATCCACCAGAATGTTGCGATAACTCACCCCCGGCGTCAGCCGCAGGTCCGCCGCCAGCGCCGGCTCGTGCAGCCGCCAGTGCTCCATCAGCCCCTCGACAAGCGGGCGGGCCTCGGCATTGGAAATCGCCCCCGCCGAATGGTCGAGCATCAGCCCGCCGTCGCTCGTCCCCGGCTCCCCCACCGTGACCAGGTTCACCCGAAAGATGCAATCCCGCTCGCCAAGTTCCAGCCCGAGCGCCGCCGCCTCCAGCGGCGCACGCCCGGTGTGGTACACCGTCGGGTCATACCCGAGCAGACACATTGAACACACATCCGACCCCGCCGCCCACCCCGGCGGCGTCGTCGCCGCCCGCCCGATCCGCCCCGCCCTGGCCAGCGCATCCACGTGCGGCGTCCGCGCCGCCTCGAAGGGCGTCTGGCCCCCAAGCTGCTCGATGGGAAAGTCGGCCCCTCCGTCGGCGATGATGACCACGTATTTCACGGGCGGAGTCTACCGTCGCCGCGCCGCCGGGCGAGTCACCCCCCGACGCCCAGGAGCTTCATGACCGCCGAAACCCCCAGCATGCCCGTGATCGTGATCAACCCGCACACGGGAACGATGATGTAGCCGGCGAAGAAAAACGCCAGCACCATCGCGATGAAGTTCATGATCCGCCCGGCCTCGGTCACGGCAAACCGGCGATACGCCGCGGAGAAGTTCCCGAGAATCCGCGAGCCGTCGAGCGGCGGAAACGGAATCAGATTGAACAAGCCCAGCCCGATGTTGATCATCGCGCCCACACCCGCGAACACCGCGAGTTTGGGCAAGATGGCGGCGGTGTTGTTGGCCGTCATGAACGGATGGTTGACGAACTCCCTCAACTCCGCCGCCGGTATGAACCCCATGATCACCCCGCCGCCGACGATGCAGAAGATCGCCAGCAGAAAGTTCATCGCCGGCCCCGCCACGGCCACGAGTGCCTCGGCATAGCGCCCCCGCATCCGCGACGGGTCGATCGGCATCATCCCCCAGGCGATCCCCAGCAGCCCGAGCATCACCAGGCTCGGAATGCCCATATGCACGATCGGGTTGAACGTCATGTGCCCCGTCAGGATCGGCGTCTGGTCGCCCCGCTTGACCGCCACCCACCCGTGCGCAAGCTCGTGGAGCGTGATCGAAAGCACCACCCAGATGACCCACGCGGCCACGAGGGCCACGCCGCCCATCTCGTACGCCGAGCTGGCCCACCATCCGCCGAGCATGCCGCCTCCGGGAAAGAAACAAGCCTAACCGAGATCGGTCAGGCTTGTTGTGCCGAACGTGAAATGACCCTACCGACTCACGCCGCAACCTTCGTGGGCACGGCCTTGCTGGCCTTGACGGCCTGGTCGCAGATGGAGTCAAACACCTTGGGATCCGTGATCGCCAGTTCGCTGAGCATCTTGCGGTTGAGCAGGATGCCCACCTGCTTGAGCCCGCTGATGAACTGGCTGTACCGGCAGCCGCGCATCCGGCACGCCGCCGTGAGGCGCGTGATCCAGAGCCGACGCATGTTCCGCTTCAACCGGCGGCGATCCCGGAACTGGTAGACGCCCGCGCGGATGACCGCGTCCTGGGCCTTGTACTTGCTCTTGTGCAGGCAGCCGTAGTACCCGCGGGCCTTGCGGAGGATGCGCTTGCGGGCCTGGGTGCGTGCTGCGCCTTTGCGAACTCGAGGCATGGGGAAAACTCCGTCGTTGCGTCCGATCCGGGGAGGGGCTTGTCGGCCCCGCTTGGCCCGTCGAACTGGTGAAACTCGAATCGAGTGCGGAAACTTACTTGGTGCTCTTGACGCCGTACTTCAACCCCGCCTTGGTCCGCGCGGCCCGGGCCTCGCTCTGGGCCTGCTTCCGCTCCTGCGGGTTCGGGCTCCGACGCAGCACCGCGCGGGCCTGGTCGCGCCCGCGAAGGCGGCGGAAGAGCAACTTCTCGAGGCGCTTCGCCTCGGGGTTGGACATGGTCTTGTCCGTGCGCAGGCGCCGCAGACGCTTGCTGCTCTTGCTCGAACGCAAGTGCTTGCCGAAGGCTCGCTTGTGACGCACCAGGCCGGTCTTGGTCAACCGGATCCGCTTGAGGCTCGACTTGTGGCTCTTGTTCTTGGACATTCCCGATTCACCTTCGCCTGCTTGGTTTCTCAAAGACATCGAATCCGGACGGGCGCAGGCAAGGCCCGGAGCCGGTTGGGGGGGGGAGGGGTCGAGAGGGTAGGCCGGGTGCGCCAAAGTGCAAAGTGCAAATGGCAAACTACAAATCAAATCCCAAACATTCACCCCGCCCAAGTCCCCTCGGCACTCGGCACTCGGCACTGGACTCCGGGCGCTTCACGGCGACAAAAACACATCCAACCGATCCGCCGGGCTTTCCACGCCCTTGAGCGGCTCCGCCCGCGTCGGCTCCTGCAACCGCCGGATCGCCATCTCGAACGACCGCGGCAGCCAGATGTTGTCCCCGCCCGAAAGCACCGGCGACTTGAGCCACGCCGCCGACCCGTCGTTGTACAGCACGTTCTGCCCGGCGCTCTCCCCCTGGTTCGGCCACGCCGGCGCATGATTGTCCGAGTTCGCCGTCGGGTTGAACCAGTTGCCCGTGATCGCCCGGACAAACACCGGCGACCGATCCGCCAGCACGATGGTCCGCTCACCGACATCCCCCGACCACGACGGCCGCGCGTCCCGCGGCGCAAACATGTTGCGGTAACTGTACGAAACCTCCTCCGACCTGGCCCAGTCGCCGATGCGATTGGCCACGGTGGAGCGGCACGCGTACGGATTCCCGGGACAGGCCAGATCAACCGGACGAACATACTTCTCCACCACGAGCGTGTAGAAGTTCGCCGAGTTCGAGTGCACGCGATCGCCGACCCTCCGCCACACCCCGCCCGCCGGCGACTCCGACGCCAGCGGCAACGCCTCTCGATTGTCGTTGGCATAGCGGCCAAACGCCCCGGCCGCGCCCCCGAACCCCGCCTGGCACCCGACCTGCCGCGAATAGTTCCGCACCGCCCCCACCATCGGCATGATCACCGCCGACGCGAGCATGAGCATCGCCACCACCGAGATCAGGTCGCCCCAGCGAACATTCGGCCTCGCCCGCGCCGCCGAAGGGTCCAGCCGCAGCCTCGATTCCCCGGAGTCGATCCCACGCTGCACCCGCGAGAGCGTCGCGCCCACCAGCGACTCCCTCGACGCCCCGTCAACCGGAACGTCCAGCGCCGCCAGCATCGCCGCGTGCCTCGCCGCCCGGCCGCGCAGCCCCGAGACGCACCGCGACGGCTCGAACTCCGCGGCCACCAGCGCCTCAAGCGCATCCTCGTCCAGCGGCTCCATCGACTGCGCCTCGGCCCAGCGACGAATCTCGCCCACCCGCACCAGCGTCACATCCACCAGCGAGCCGTCGCACTCGGGCCGATCCCCGCACGCGAGCAGCCCGAGAATGGCCGCGCACTTCTCCGCCCGCGCCCGCAGCTCCTCCGGCACCCGCGAGCAATCAAACCCCGCCTCGCACAACGCCTCGAACGCTCGGGCGTCGGCCTCGCACAGGTCGTGCGGGTGTGCGGCGTCGATCGGACGGGCGTTGCGTGGGTGCGTGGGGTTCATGCGTCTGGCGATGGTGGGGGTGCGGATGCGGGGGGTGATTCGGACTTTCCGATGGCCTCGAACTTCTTGGCAAACGCGGCCACGGCGGAGTGCAATCGAGACTTCACGGTGCCAAGCGGGATCTCCAGCGATTCGGCGATCTGGTTGTAACTCATCCGTTGGAAGTAGGCCAGCAGCAGAATCTCTCGCAGGCTCCAGGGGAGTTCATCCACGGCCCGCTGCACCAGCCGGTTCCGCTCGCTGTCCTTGAGCGCCTGGTCGGGCTGGGGTACATCAATCTCCATCAGGTCCACGTACGTCCGTGCGCCGGAATCGGCGCCCGCCCCGCCCTGCCCGCCAGAGATCGGGGCCGACAGGTCGAGGGTCTTGCGTCTGGCACTCTTACGCAGCGCGTCCCGGGCCTTGTTCGCGGCGATCGTAAAAAGCCACGGCTTGAACCGGCGCGAAGCGTCGAACGTGTCGAGCGACAGGTGAACCTGGAGAAACGTCTCCTGGAACGCGTCCTCCGCCACCGCCCGGTTCCCCGAGAGCCTGATAAGAAACCGAATCAGATCGTCGTGGTGCCGACGCACCAACTCCTCGAACGCCTTCGCGTCCCCGGATCGGTACCGCTTCACGAGGGTCTCGTCGGTAGGCGTTGGAGGTGTGGGAGGTGTGGGGGGTGTGCTCAATCGCGGGTCCGGAAAGCGCGGCCAGATGTGGTCAGTGGTGGCACGAAGGGGCTCATCGGGTCATCGGAAGGGCGGTGCCCCGTGCGGGACAGTTTACGATCTCCCGCCCCGGCGTGTTTGGGGACAGCCCCGATCCCGGCTTGGGACCCGGTTTGTGGACCAGGGAACGGATGGTGTCGGGGGGCGGGGTGTGGAATCGGCGTTGGCGATCGCTAGCATTCCGGCCATTCGATGCGCCCGCCCGGCCACCCCTGTCCGGCCCGCTCCCGTCGGGGGATTTCGACGGAACTTCGATTCAGCGTGGGCCGCTATGCCCACGCCTTGGAAAGGCACGAAGGCATGGGTGTTCCCATCAGTCAAATGTGGACGGTCGCGACCTACGTCCTCTCGCAGAAAATCCGCCGCAACAAACGCTACCCCCTCGTCCTCCAACTCGAACCCCTCTTCCGCTGCAACCTCGCCTGCGCCGGGTGCGGCAAGATCCAATACCCCCCGCACATCCTCAAGCGCCAGCTCACCCCAGAGCAGTGCTGGAACGCCGCCAAGGAGTGCGGAGCCCCCGTCGTCGCCATCCCCGGCGGCGAGCCCCTCCTCCACCCCCAGATCAAAGAGATCATCGAGGGCCTCGTCGCACAGAAGAAATATGTCTACTGCTGCACGAACGCTCTGCTCCTCAAGCAGAAGCTCGAAGAGGGTCTCCTCAAGCCCAGCAAGTACCTCTCCTTCAGCGTCCACATGGACGGCCAGGAAGAGCACCACGACTTCGCCGTCTGCCGCGAGGGCACCTTCAAGACCGCCCTCGAAGGCATCAAGCTCGCCGTGAAGATGGGCTTCCGCGTCACCACCAACACCACCCTCTTCGACGGCGCCGACCCGAACTCCGTCCGCGCCTTCTTCGACGAGATGATGGCCCTCGGCGTCGAGGGCGTCATGGTCAGTCCCGGCTACGCCTACCCAAAGGCCCCCGACCAGAAGACCTTCATGAAGGAGCGCGAGAAGACCCGCTCCTTCTTCAAGATGCTCCTCTCCAACCGCAAGACCGCCTGGAAGTTCAACCAGTCCCCCCTCTTCCTCGAGTTCCTCATGGGCAAGCGCGAGTACGAGTGCACGCCCTGGGGCCTCCCCACCTACAACATCTTCGGCTGGCAGAAGCCCTGCTACCTCCTCCAGGACGGCTACGCCGACTCCTTCAAGGAACTCATCGAAGACACCGAGTGGGACAAGTACGGACGGGCCAGCGGCAACACCGCCTGCCAGCAGTGCATGGTCCACTGCGGCTACGAGCCCTCCGCCGTCGACCACACCTTCTCATCCCTCGGCGGCCTCTTCGGCACCGTGAAGGCCATGCTCATGCCCAACTACACCGACCCCCAAGCCGCGGCCGCCCTCGCCGAAGAAGCCAAGCGCCCCCACGGCCCGATGGTGCAACTCGGCATCTCGGTCAAGAAGCCCGAGCGCGAGCGGAAGTTGGAAACGGTCGGGGCTGCCTGAATCCCAAGAACCAAGGCCCGAGAACTCGGAGCCTGAAGTCTGAAATCCCAAATCTCTGAAACCTGAAATCTGAAATCTCAGATCTGAAATCTGAGATTTGGGATTTGAGATTTGGCTTTCCGCCCCTCCCAACCACCCCTTGCGTCCCAGGCCCCATTCCGGTAGTCTTGGCGCCCATGAAGTACCACCGCTTCGAAGACCTCCCGGTCTGGAAAGACGGAGCCCGACTGTTCGTACGCATCGACGCCCTCTGCGACGACCGTGAAGTCACCCGCCGCGGCGACATTGCGAACCAGAAGAACCGACGGCACCAGTAGCGCAAGGGCCGTTAGGCCGTTACCGCCAACTCGCGTTCACACGCAGCAACAACCGCCTTTGTCGTGGGCTCCGTGCGAATGTTGTCGCGGTTAAACTCGCCACTCACCGACGACTCTACGAGTCTTGCCGCTCTGTCGATGAGGCCATTGGCCTTGTCCACGTCCCACAGAATGCGGAGAAGTTTGTTGCAGTGCCCCTCCATTTTGTTTGCCGCAGGCTTCGGAGCCTCGCCGAGATCGGCCAGTAGGTAAATAGCCAGCAGGATGTGGAAGCGAGCCGGCTTGTACTTGGCATCCAGCGTGCGCTGCTTAAACATTGATTCAAGCCGGTAAAGCGCGAATGCTGCCGCGTAGTACGGTTCCTTGCGGTGTCCCTTGGCGAAGATGTCCTTTCCGCTCTTGACCTTCGCCCGCAGCGCCGAGAAGTTTCGGGTAGTCCGGTGAGGTTCCCGCAGGAACATGGCGGCATACGCACGAATGACATTCGCTTGACTGATGATCCGCGTTCTCTCAATGGGCGTGCGGTCGTACTGCCGAGACCGACGCTCGTAGTACAGCGTCTTGTCGCCATCGAACGCCGAGAAGTGCGCCTCAAGGGCCTTGGGAAACTCCTCTAGAGCGAAGAACTGTTCCTCCGTAACCGGAGTCTGCCGGTTCGTCGCCCGGATGATGTCGTTGGTGACAGTCTCGTCCTCGGTCTGAATCAGACGAACCGGCACCGACACCGACGCGTCGTGCTTCTTGGGAACGGCGAGCAATGAGTGGCACGTCTGACACCCATTCACAATCTGGTAGTCCTCAATGACGAACGAATCGCCCGTGGGCAGAATCTTCCTCGCGATGATTGTGATTCCATTGTTCATCAGGACAAACCGACCTCGCGCGTCGGTGTCCAACGTCTTCTTGATTTCCGCGTTGACCGGGTTGAGGTCCTGAAAGTCGCGAGGATTGCTATAGAAAAGACTCTCGATGACTTCGCCAGTGGTGTCGTCCGCCACGATTTTCCGCAACTCCGACACCGGCAGGAAACCCAGCATCGACTGGGTGACGCCCTGAACAGTTGGGAGGTTGACCTTCTTGTCGAACAGGAACTTGCGCTTGAGTGTGCCGGTACGCTGGCGGTAGAGCGTCGTTACCTTGTTCGCGTCGTGCGCAATGACACGAACGTCTCGGAACAGGTTGGTGTTGCCAAGGTCGGCTTCGACAGCCTGAACCCTCGCGCCCATCGTCGAATCGTCGGGATTCCACGTGCCGGTGGTCGTGTAGTACAGCCTGCAACTGGGATTCTGAACGAACCGCTCACAGCAATCAAATAGTGCCGCACGAAGTTCCGCCACACGGAGCAGTTCGGGTGACTTCGGGAGGTTGGAATCTGCCTTGAAGAACTCGACCACCGCGTGGCCAAACGTTCCGAGTTTGGACGAGTCAAACGAGGGGCCACGATCGGCCTGCACGAACACGAACGTCACGTCCAGTTCGCTGGCGGCGTCAATCTCCCGAAACTCGTCCACATCGCGGCAAACCTCGCCATTGATGATGACTGCCGCGCCATCAATGCCGGTAGCCTTTCCCATCACCACGTCTTCGGTGTCGAAGGAATCGCGGCAATGTAGGCCAACTGCCAGAAAGCAGGCGAGATGCTCAAAGCGCGTCGCCTCATCCAGCGCAGAAAGACCGGCAGCCTTTGTGAAAGCCGCAAGGATGCTGAGAGATACCTGATCCATGATGGTGCGTCCTCCGCTCAACTCCCGACGCCGCAGGATTGCGGTGTCCTCCGAAGCGGGCAGGGTACCACCGGGCGAGTTTTCGTGTGCCTCTGAAATCACTTCGGACCTACCCTTTCCCTAACTCACTCGTGATGGGTCGTAGTCACCGGAATCTCAGATCTGAGATCCAAGGCCGAAAGCGTCTCCCGCCAACTCTCCGCATTCGCCGACTCGCTCCAGAACTGCGACATCGAGGCCCCCCGGTACCTGACCGACGAGGTCCGCCAAGAGGTCTCTCGCCGTTCCAGCCGCGAGGCGTTCGAATCCCGAATCGCCGAAATCGTCGCCAAAGCCAGGCAAGAACGGGAACAGCAACTCCAAACCAGCGCCCCCGTATCCGCATCCGCCTCCGAGTAAAAGCGATAACGACGGCTCACTCAACCCCGCCCCCCCACCCCACCTCCCCCACCGCCCCCCCCAACCTCCCGCCCGTCTCCGCCCCGCACCGTCGCAGCCCCCCCCCCCCCAACGCCGGCGCATGCTGTCGCACATACTGATCAAACGCCGTGCGGCTCGCAAACACATACTGCGTCATCACGCGCGCCAACCCGCCCGCCTCCACATCCAGCCGCACAATCATCCCCGTCCTCGCCCCGCCCGCGATCACCTGCGCCACATGCCCATCTCGCAGCCACGCCACGTACTCCTCCGCCACCGCCTCGCTCGGCAGCGTCGCCGTCACCATGTAGCAGATGCCCGTCATGGCTCCACGATAGCGGCGTCTCCCACCCGCGTTCCCACCCGCCCGATCCGCACCACCCCGGGCCGCCCCGTGCGACCAAACCCATCGACCTCGCTCACAGCGACCCGATCGAGCATTCCCGCCGCCGATTCCCTCGCCAGAGTCGCGTGCGCCCCATCCGCCACCACCCGCATCGTCCATCGCGCTC
>OEIU01000972.1_pt1 | contig 21432 bp, 14 predicted proteins | sample 1539221 | NCBI WGS metagenome assembly OEIU01 (sample SAMN03792071, study PRJEB22550) | activated sludge metagenome | feature: wastewater treatment plant; material: activated sludge; isolation source: Wastewater treatment plant of a petroleum refinery complex | place: Argentina: Zarate | collected...
ACCGGCTCGAAGCGCTGGATGCCAATGCGCGCGAGCGCGAAATCGCCGCCGTGGGGGCACGCGATCCCGAATTGGCCGCCGCGGCACGCGATCTGCTCGGCGAACCCGCAGCTGACGGCGCGCAGCCCGACCACGTGATCGATCGCCTGATGGGCACGGCCAACGATGCGGCTCCCCCGCGCATCGGGCCGTTCCAGCCGGTTTGCCGCATCGGCTCGGGCGGCCTGGGCCCAGCCCGGGTGGCCCAACGCCGCGGTGCGGGCTTCCTCCCGCGCCTTGCGCCCAAGCTGCTCGACGGCGACGCCGCGCGCATGGCGCAACTGGCCGCGCGCGAGCGTCGCGTACTGGCGGCGCTGAGCCATCCCAACACCGCCGCCTTCGTCGATGCCGGCACTGCAAATGGCCGCGCATGGCTCGCAATGGAGTACGTCGACGGCGAGCCGATGCTCGCGTTCTGCGCCGCGCAAGCGCTCGACGCGCGGGCGCGCGTGGCGCTGTTCGACCAGGTCTGCGCCGCGGTCGCCTACGCGCATTCGCAACTGATCGTGCACCGCGACCTGAAACCATCGAACGTGCTCGTCGCCGGCGACGGCACGGTCAAGTTGCTCGACTTCGGTATCGCGCGCGTGCTCGACGCAAGCGACGAACATGCGCCCGCGACACGCGTGTTCACACCCGAATACGCCGCGCCGGAACAACTACGCGGTGAACGCGCGACCACCGCGACCGACGTCCACGCGCTGGGCTTGATGCTGTACGAGCTCGTAAGCGGGCGCCGCCTGCCGACGCTGGAACGCGGCGGCGCCGATGCCGACTGGACGACAACCACGCTCGCGCGCCACGCGTCCGCAGCGGACGCCGGAGCGCATCCGACAGCGCTCGAAACGCGCGCGCTGCGCGGCGACCTCGGCCGCATCATCGCACACGCGCTCGCCGCCGATCCTGCGCAGCGCTACGGCACCGTCGCGCAAATGCGTGCGGACCTGAAGCGCTGGCTAGAACACCGGCCGCTGACGATCGCCCGCCTGGGCATGCGCTATGTTGCGACGCGCTTCGTGCGCCGCAACCGCGTCGCCGTGGCAATCACCGCCATCGCCGTGCTCGCCCTGTTCGCCGCGACGGCATTCGCACTTTGGCAGGCCGATCAGGCCACGCGCATGGCCACGCGCGCCGAGCACAGCAAGAATTTTCTGGCCGCCCTGCTCACCGACGCCAATCCGTTCCTGTCCCGGCAAGGCAGTAAAAGCAATATCGAGCTGCTCGTCAGCGCCGCGCAGCGCATCGACAAGGAATTTTCCGACGCGCCGGAACAGCAGGTGGAATTGCGCCAGATCATCGCCGATGCGCTGTCGCGCCTCGGCGAGCCCAGGATCGCGAACCAGTTGCAGCAACGCAGCGTCGAACAGATCCGCACACTGCACGGCGATCACTCTCCCCAGTTTGGCGCGATGCTGGTCAGCCTGGCACAAACCACGGAGGACACGGGAGATATCAGCGCCGCGCGCAAACAGTTCGAACAGGGCTATGCCATCCTGCAAAGCACCGGCAATGAGTACCGCAACCTGCGCATCTCGGCAATGACCGGCTTGGCGAAAATGGCGAACCGACGCAGCGATTTCGCACAAGGCCAACATTGGTACGAACTGGTGCTGCGCGAGCGCATGGCGCAGGAAGGTCCGCGCAGCCAGGACATCGCCATGGATCTGTATGACCTGTCTGTCTGTGCGCTGTATCAGGAACAATACGCAAAAGCCACCGAACTGGCGCAACGCGCGCACGATATGCTCGAACGCACGCTCGGCGCCGGGCACCCGCGTTTCATCTATGTCGACCTCGGTCTGGGCGCCGCGCAAATGCAGACGAAACATGTCGACACGGCAATCAAGACGCTGAACGGTGCGCTGGTTCTGGCGCGCGGCAACCTCAAGCCTGGCGCGATTGTCATCGGAAGTATCCAGACGAATCTGGCGACGGCGCAGTTCTATGCGGGCGACGATGCGGCCGCGATTGCTTCGGCGCAAGACGCGCGCGACGTTTTCGCAGCCGCGCACTCGCCGAATCTTGGCTCGACCGAGTTGATCCTCGGGCGCGCGCAATTGCACGCCGGCGATCAGCGCGCGTTACTGACGCTGGCCGATAGCCGCACGCATCTGCAAGCCGATATCAATCGCGCGGCCGGCAACGACAGGTTTCTTGCGGTCGCGCAAGCCGCCTACGGCGCGGCGCAGGCACGATTCGGCGATGCTTTTCAGGGCGAGAAGATTGCGCGCGAAGCACGCACCCGACTACTCGCCATCGATCCTGCCGGCGGCAAGAGGATGGGCGAAATCGATGCGTACCTTGCCGATGTCCTCGATGCGCGTGGTGCAAATCCCGAAGCCCGCCAGGTGCGCGAGGAAGCGCTTTCCATATTCCAGCGGCTGTACGGCGAGGATCATCCAGTGACGCGTGCATTGGCCGCGCGGCTCGAGAGGCCCTGACTCCAGCTGTCGGTTTCGCCCGCGATTTGCGTTTCCACCGGTATCGCCACTGCCGAGGACAACGCCATGCACACCGATTCGATCCGAAAACATCGCCTTGCCATTGCCTTGCTGGCCTTGCTCGCTGGCGGCGTCGCTCATGCCGATACCTGGTTTCCGCGCAACGGCGGGCCGGCGGGTATCGCCGGGGAGCATCTGGGTAGCAGCATTGCCATGAGCACGACGGGACTTGGCGGACCCACGGCCGAAGCCGCCAACCGCGTCTATGTCGGGCTGCCTTATGCAAGCGACGGCACTCTGGCCGAATGCGGTTCGGTACAGGTTTACGTGCGCGATCCGGCGAGCAGCTATGGCTGGAAATATTCGGCGACTCTCTATGCCAAGGTTCGCCAGGCCGGCGCGCATTTCGGCGCCAGCCTCGCGGCGGACTCGCAGCACCTGATCGTCGGCGCACCCGATTTCGATGCAAACGGCGGCGCAATCGCGGATGCCGGACGCATCGAGTTCTACCAGGTGTACGGGCAAGACACGCCACTGAACATCATTTATGGCGGCGGCATCGGAGAATTCGAAAGCGGCGCCAATTTCGGCAATGCACTGGCCGTGCAGGGCGGCAAGTTGGCCGTCGCCAAGGTGCATTCGCAAAATGGCAATGGCTGTGTACTCGGATACATCTTCAACACCACGAGCCAGCAATGGGAATTGCCACCGGGAATCAGCACGTACGCCTGCGGCAGCGCCGGCGCGGAACTCGGCGCATCGGTCGCGATCCAGTCAACCGGGACCAGCAGTTTCCTGCTCGTTGCAGGAGCGCCGGGCGAAACGCAGAACGGCAACCTGCTGGCCGGTGCCGCGCATGTGCTGTTTCCCAACCCGAACGCGGCAACCGGTCAGGATTGGCTGGAAGTCGGTACCCTCGCCGCGGACAACCCCGGCGCGTTCGAATTCTTCGGCACCAGCGTCGGCATCGACAACTCGTTCGTATATGTCGGCGCCACCGGGCGTGACAACGGAGCCGGCCGGGTCGGCTCGGTGACGATCTTCAAGCCGGCTTCGATCATCGGCTACGACTACCTGTCCGAATACTTTCCCGGCGCACCGGCAACGATTGGCGGGCATTGCGGCGCTTCGCTGAGCGTGGACGCAAAAAATTCGCAGTTCATCGTCGGCTGTCCGGACAGCGACGGCGTGCAATCGAAGGAAGGAAATGCTCGCCTCTACAAGATGTTCACGTTCCTCGGACAGCCGGTGTGGCTGGAAAGCCTGCTCGGCTACGGCAACACCTTCCACAGCGGCGGCGATTCTCTCGGCGCCAGCGTGACGCTGTTCGACAAGGAAGCATTCGTCGGTGCACCGAATTTCCATTTTTCCGGGCAGAGCGGCAATGGGACGTGGAAGGCCTTCCTGCCCGACAAGATTTTCGCAGACGGATTCGGGCCGTAGCGCGCAGCGCAAGCGGCTGCGAACGATCCGGCACGTGCTAGAGTGATGCGCCAGCCGCTTCGGAACCACGTCATGGACCCATTCCTGCAAGCCGCAATCGATGAGGCCCGCCAGGGATTGAACGAAGGCGGCATCCCGATCGGTTCGGTCATCGTGCATGGCGGGCGCATCCTCGGTCGCGGCCACAACCGCCGCGTGCAGAAGGGCTCGACCGTGCTGCACGGCGAGATGGACGCGTTCGAGAACGCCGGCAGACAGTCGGCGCGGGTGTACCGCGAATGCGTTCTGTACACGACGCTGTCGCCCTGCCCCATGTGCAGCGGCGCGATCCTGCTTTACGGCATTCCCAAAATCATCGTGGGCGAAAACAAGACCTTCATGGGCGAAGAGGACCTGCTGCGTTCGCGCGGTGTGAAAGTTGAAGTCTTGCAGGACGAAACCTGCATTGCGCTGATGCGCGAGTTCATCGCCGCGCGTCCCGATTTGTGGAACGAAGATATCGGGGTCTAGGGCGCGACCCGCGATTTGCCGGTCGCCACGCTCATCGCCCAATACGCGACCAGCGCGACGCTGAAGGTGAAGAACCAGCCGTAGGTATACAGCGAATCGACGAAACCCGGATGCGCGACGACGCCGCCCGGGGTGGTCGCCGCGGCGATGAAGCCTGGTACGACCGGCACGATGGCGATGGCCATGGCCACGAACGCGATCCAGTTCCAGCGCGGATATTGTCCGTCCATGCGATACAGATCGGCGATGTCGAGCCGGCGTCGCCGCACGATCCAGTAATCAGCGATCATCACGCCGGCAATCGCGCCGAGCAGGCTACCGTAGCCGCCCAGCCAGGTGAAGATATAGGCGCTGGCGCTGTTGAAGATCGCCCACGGAAACATCAGTACACCGATCACGGCCGTGATCATGCCGCCAGTGCGGAAGGAAATGTAGCGCGGCGCGACGTTGGAAAAATCGTTCGACGGCGCCACCACATTTGCCGCCATGTTGGTGCTGATCTGCGCGATCAGGATCAGGATCATGGTGACGATCAGGATCACCGGGTTGTGCGTGATCATCGGCACCAGATCCACCGGATTCCACACCGGCTTGTCGAACACGACAACGGTCGCGGCAGTCGTGGCGATGCCGAGGAAACTGTAGGCGATCATGGTCAGCGGCAGGCCGATCGTCTGGCCGATGATCTGCGAGCGCTGCGAGCGCGCGAAGCGCGTGAAGTCCGGAATGTTCAGGCTCAGCGTGGCCCAGTAGCCGACATTCGCGGCGAGCCCCGGCCAGAACAATTCCCAGAACGAGTGCTCGGGAACCCCCATCATGCGCGCCGAGGTTTGCAACACGTTGCCGAGGCCGTGGCCCGCGGAAATGCCCCAGTACAGCAGCCACACGCCGACCAGGATCAGCGCGAGCGCGGCCCACGATTCGAATTTCTTGATCCCTTCCATGCCACGAAAGATGATCGCGACCTGCACGATCCAGAAAATGAAAAACGCGATGAAGTCGTGCCCGGGCAGCGTCGACCAACCCGGCCACACCACCGCGGCGATGCCGGACACCGCCAGCCCGCCGAGCCAGGTCTGGATGCCGAACCAGCCGCAAGCCACAAGCGCGCGCGCCAGCGCCGCGACGTTGGCGCCGACGATGCCGAACGACGAGCGCACGAACACCGGAAACGGAATGCCATAGCGCACGCCGACATGCGCGTTGAGCACCATCGGAATCAACACGATGAAGTTCGCGATACCGACCGTCGCCAGTGCCTGCCACCAGTTCATGCCGGCCGACATCAGGCCCGACGCCAGCGTGTACGTGGTCAGCACCACGCTCATGCCGATCCACATGGCGAGGATGTGCCAGGTGTTCCAGGTGCGTTCGCGCGGCCCGGCCGGCGCAAGGTCGTCGTTGTACAGCGGCGAGCCGGCGACCGACCGACGCAGTGCGTCGACCTCCGCGTCGGTCTTGAAAGCCAGATCGTGGAACGCTTGCGTGTCGGTCATGTCCTTCCCCCAAAAGTCGTGAGCGCGGCGCGCGCAATTTATCAAGCGATAGTTCGATCCACCGGATGAATCCGATTGAGGTCGTTCCAGTGTTGCTGCGCGCGCAGGTACGGCGCAAACGGCGGGCGGTCGACATAGCGCCCGGTGCCGGGTTCGACATGCAACTTGCCGTCGGCGTACTTCACCACGCCATTGCTGATTGTGTAGAGCGGCGCGCCCTCCACTTGCCGGCCTTCGAACACGTTGAAGTCGACCTTCTGGTGATCGGTTTCGACCGAGATGGTTCTTTTCCGTTTCGGATCCCACACCACGATGTCGGCATCGGCGCCTTCGCGCAACACGCCCTTGCGCGGGTAGATGTTGAAGATGCGCGCGCAGTTGGTCGAGGTCAGCGCGACGAACTCGCTCGGCGTGAGGCGACCCATGTTGACGCCGTAGTGCCAAAGGATCGCCAGGCGATCTTCCACGCCCGGTGTGCCGTTCGGAATCTTGGCGAAGTTGTCGCGGCCCATCGCTTTCTGATCGGCACAAAAACAGCAGTGGTCGGTGGCCGTGGTTTGCAGCAGGCCGCCGCGCAACGCGTCCCACAGCGCATCCTGGTTGGATTTCGGCCGGAACGGCGGGCTCATGACGTGCGCCGCGGCGAAGTTCCAGTCTTTCGCGTGGTACACCGACTCGTCGACGACCAGGTGCTGCACGAGGCATTCGCCATACACGCGCTGGCCTTGCGCGCGCGCGCGCGCGATGGCTTCGACCGACTCGCGGCAGGAGTTGTGCACCACATACAGCGGCACGCCGAGAATCTGCGCGATGCGGATGACACGATTCGCCGCCTCGCCTTCGACCTCGGGCGGCCGCGATGCCGGATGGCCTTCGGGGCCGGTCACGCCGTGCTTGAAGACTTCCTTCTGCAGATGATCGACCAGATCGCCATTCTCGGCGTGCGCGGTGACGATGGCGCCAAGCTCGAGCGCGCGCGGAAAGCTGCGCACGAGCACGCCGTCATCGGCCATGATCGAACCCTTGTAGGCCATGAAATGCTTGAAGCTGTTGACGCCGCACTCGTTGACCAGTGTGCCCATGTCGTTGTGCACCGACTCGTCCCACCAGGTCACGGCGACATGGAAGGAATAATCCGCGCAGGATTTCTCCGCCCAGCCGCGCCACGTCTTGTACGCGTCGAGCAGGCGCTCGCGCGGATTCGGAATCACGAAATCGATGATCATGGTGGTGCCGCCGGCCAGCGCAGCCGCGGTGCCGGTAAAAAAATCGTCGGTGGCGACGGTGCCCATGAACGGCAATTGCATGTGCGTGTGCGGATCGATGCCGCCGGGCATGACATAGCAGCCCTTGGCGTCGACGACCTCGACATTCGCCGGCGCAGCGAGGTTCTTGCCGACGGCACGGATGCTGCCGCCTTCGCAGAGGATGTCGGCCTCGCTGGTCTGGTCCGCATTGACCACCGTGCCGCCGCGTATCAGAAATGCCATGGTCTTGTCTCCGTCGGTCGCAAGCGGCCGCGACTCAGTCGCAAGCCATCACGTTGTTGGGATGCGTGGTCCAATCCGCATGGCCGTGCTCGATAGCGCGACCGGTGCGCGGATCGGTGCCGTTTTGCATGGTCACCATGGTCAGGCAGTTTTCGACCGGACACACCTCGACGCACAGGTTGCAACCGACGCATTCGTCGTCCTGCACTTCGAAATGACGGTCGCCGTTCTTGCCTGCCGTGATCGCCTGGTGCGATGTGTCTTCGCAGGCGATGTAGCAGCGACCGCACTTGATGCACAAATCCTGGTCGATGTGCGCCTTGGTGACGTAGTTGAGATTCAGGAATTTCCAGTCCACGAGTTTTGGCAGTGCGCGCCCAACGAAGTCGTCGAGCCTGGCGTAGCCCTTGGACTCCATCCACTGCGCGAGGCCTTCGATCATGTCCTCGACGATCTTGAATCCGTAGACCATCGCCGCCGTGCACACCTGCACGTTTTGCGCACCCAGCGCCATGAACTCGGCCGCGTCGCGCCAGCGCGTGATGCCGCCGATCGCCGACACCGGCAGGCCGCGCGTGTCGGCAAAGCGGCCAATCTCGCCGACCATGTGCAAGGCGATCGGGCGCACCGCCTCGCCGCAATAGCCGCCGTGGCTGCCCTTGCCGTCGATGGTCGGCTCGGGCGCCATCGCATCGAGATTGACCGACATGATCGAGTTGATCGTGTTGATCAACGACACCGCGTCGGCGCCGCCGCGTTTGGCCGCGAGCGCTGCCGGCAAAATGTTGGTGACGTTGGGCGTGAGCTTGACGATCACCGGGAGTTTTGTCGCGGCCTTGGCCATGCGCGTGACTTTCTCGATGAGATCGGGTTGCTGGCCCATCGCCGAGCCCATGCCGCGTTCGCTCATGCCGTGCGGGCAACCCAGGTTGATTTCGATTCCGTCGGCGCCGGTTGCCTCGATTTGCGCGAGGCGCTTGCGCCACACCTGCTCATCGAGCGGAAACATCACCGACACGACGATCGCACGGTCCGGCCAATCCGCCTTCACGCGGGCGATCTCTTCGATGTTGGTGTCGAACGCGCGATCGGAAATCAGCTCGATGTTGTTGAAACCCATCACGCGCCGGTCGCCGCTCCACCATGCACCGTAACGTGGGCCGTTGACGTTGACGATTGGCGGATCGTCGCCAAGCGTCTTCCACACCACGCCGCCCCAGCCGGCCTTGAACGCGCGCACGACGTTGTATTCCTTGTCGGTCGGCGGCGCGGATGCCAGCCAGAACGGATTCGGCGAGCGGATGCCGGCGATGCTGCAAGTCAAATCAACCATGGCACACTCCAAAAACGCTGTTTCGTACGACAACCATCACGCGCGCAAAAACCGGTCGATATCAATTGCAGCGAGTTTGCCATCCTGCACCGCCGAGACCGTCAAGTCCTTGCCGATGGCAACGCAGTCGCCACCCGCCCACACGCCCGCGAGTGAGGTGCGGCGGTTTTTGTCCACACGCAACCTTCCCGCGCTGGCGGCAAGGATGCCGAGGGGGTCCTTGTCCAGCGCATCCGGCACCAGAGTCTGGCCGATGGCCTTGAACACCATGTCGGCGGCGAGCACTTGCGTCGCGCCTGTCGCCACGAGTTTGCCGGCGATGAGTTCAGTGCGCTCGATTTCGATCCCGACCGCCTCGCCATTGCTCAAGACCAAGCGCCGTGGCTGCGACCAGAAACGCACGTTGACACCGTGCGACTGCGCCAGTTCGCGCTCGTACTCGGACGCGCCCATTTGCCCGGAACCGCGCCGGTACAACAACGTGACTTCGTCGGCGCCGAGTTTGCGTGCCTGTACGGCGATGTCGATGGCAGTCATGCCGCCGCCGATGACGACGACGCGACGACCGACCGGCAAGCTGGACAGGTCGCTCGCTTGGCGCAGGTCTTCGATGTAACGCACCGCGTCGAACACGCCGGGGACGTTTTCACCGTCGAGCCCCAGCGCATTGACCGCACCAAGACCGATGCCGAGAAACACCGCATCGAAATCGTGGCGCAATTGCGCAAGCGCAATGTCCACGCCGACGCGCTGACCGGTGCGCGCGCTGATGCCACCGATCGACAGCAGCCAGTCGATCTCGCGCTGCGCGATGTTGTCCTTGACCTTGTACGCAGCAATGCCGTGCTCGTTGAGGCCGCCGAGTTTCGCCCGCGCCTCGAACACGATGACGTCGTGACCGAGCATCGCGAGCCGATGTGCGCAAGACAATCCGGCCGGACCACCACCCACGATGGCGACGCGCTTGCCGCTGGTCGGCGCGCGTGCAAACAGCGGTTTGACGCTCGCGAGCAGTGCGTCGGTGGCGTGGCGTTGCAACAGGCCGATCGCAACGGGTTTGTCCTCGGCGGTGTTGCGCACGCAGGCGCCTTCGCACAAATCCTCGACCGGGCAAACACGCGCGCACATCGAACCGAATATGTTTTCTTCGAGTATGTTTCGCGCTGAGCCAACGAGGTTGCCGCTGCGGATCTTGTAGATGAAACTCGGAATGTCGATACCGGTCGGGCACGCCTGCGTGCACGGCGCGTCGTAGCAAAAATAGCAACGATCGGACTCGACCGCCGCCTGATGCGCATTCAGCGGCGGCTTGAGGTCGGCGAAATTATCCGCGTACTGTTTTGCTGGTAGCCGTTTGCCGGCTACGTCTCGTGGTGCGCTCATGAATGCCCTCCCCGGCAGTCGCGGTTACGTTCAGGGGCGCACAAGGTCGCCATAGGCATCCGGGCGGCGGTCGCGGTAAAACTGCCACAGGTCGCGGATCTGCGTAATCTCTTCCAGATCGATGTCGTGGATCAGCAACTCGTCGTTGTCGCGGCTGGCCTTGGCGACGATCTGGCCTTTCGGATTGGCGAAGTAGCTCTGGCCGTAGAACTTGCCGATGCCCCAGGGCTTTTCCTCGCCGACGCGGTTGATCGCGCCGACGAAATAGCCGTTCGCCGCCGCGTGCGCAGGCTGCTCCAGTTGCCACAGATACTCGGACAGCCCGGCGACCGTGGCCGATGGATTGAACACGATTTCGGCGCCGTTCAAGCCCAGTGCGCGCGCGCCTTCGGGGAAGTGACGGTCGTAGCAGATGTATACGCCAACCTTGCCGACCGCGGTGTCGAACACCGGGTAGCCGAGGTTGCCGGGGCGGAAGAAGAACTTTTCCCAGAAGCCTTTGACTTGCGGGATATGCGTCTTGCGGTATTTGCCGAGGTATTTTCCGTCGGCGTCGATGACCGCCGCGGTGTTGTAGTACACGCCACGCATTTCCTGCTCGTACAGCGGCACGACCAACACCATGTTGTGCTTCTTGGCGTATTCCTGCATCAGGCGCGTGGTCGGGCCATCGGGCACGGCTTCGGTGATCGAGTACCACTTGCTGTCCTGACTCGGACAAAAATACGGGCCGTAAAACAGCTCCTGCATGCACAACACCTGCACGCCCTTGGCGCCGGCTTCGTCGATCAGCTTCAGATGCGCTTCGATCATCTTGTCGCGGATGGCGATCGGCGTCATGTCCTGCGCGCCTTCGGGTTGCGCCATCTGAATCAGGCCGGCGCGTACGAGTTGGGTCATTGAGCTGTTCTCCGCTTGGTTGATTTGATTCTAGCGCAGCATCGCTGCGCTTACTTCATGGTTGGCATCGAGAAATGATTTTCCCCAACGATCCCCTTCGGCCAGCGCGCCATGGCCGTTTTCACCTGCGTGTAGAAACGCACGCCTTCGCCGCCGTAAACATTGAGTACACCGAAGCGCGAACGCTTCCAGCCGCCAAAACTGTGGAACGCCATCGGCACCGGGATCGGCACGTTGATGCCGACCATGCCGACGTGGATGCGCTTGGCGAACTCGCGTCCGGCCTCGCCGCTCTGGGTGAAGATCGAGGTGCCATTGGCGAATTCGTGCGCGTTGATCAGATCGACCGCCTCGTCGAAGTTTTGCGCGCGCACAACCGACAGCACCGGGCCGAAGATTTCTTCGCGGTAAATGCGCATCGCCGGTTTGACGCGATCGAACAAGGTGGCACCGAAGAAAAATCCGGATTCGTGTCCAGGCACTTTCAGCTTGCGACCATCCACCACCAGTTCCGCGCCTTCGTCCACGCCTATCTGCACGTAGTCGGACACGCGCTTGCGATGCACGTCGGTGACCAGCGGGCCCATTTCCGGATTGGCCTCGCGATCAAGACCATTGCCGACGCGCAAAGTGGCGATGCGCTCGCGCAAGCGCTTGACCAGGGTGTCGGCGGTTGCTTCGCCCACCGGCACGGCAACGGATATCGCCATGCAGCGCTCGCCGGCCGAGCCGTAGGCTGCGCCGATCAGCGATTCGACGGCCTGATCCATGTCGGCATCGGGCATCACGATGAGATGGTTCTTCGCACCGCCCAGCGCCTGCACGCGCTTGCCGTTTTTCGAGGCGCGCGCATAGATCGCCTCGGCAATCGGCGTGGAACCGACGAAGCTCACCGCATCCACGCGCGGATCGTCGAGCAAGGTATCGACCGCTTCCTTGTCGCCGTTGACGACGTTGAGCACGCCGTCGGGCAACCCGGCTTCTTTCATCCACTGCGCCAACAGCAACGGCGCCGACGGATCTTTTTCCGACGGTTTCAAGACAAACGTGTTGCCGCAGGCGATGGCAATCGGAAACATCCACAGCGGCACCATCGCCGGAAAATTGAATGGCGTGATGCCGGCGCACACGCCAACCGGTTGCAGCATCGACCACGAATCGATGCCCGAGCCCACGTCCAGCGAATGCTCGCCCTTGAGCAGATGCGGAATGCCGCAGGCGAACTCAACCACTTCCATGCCGCGGATGCATTCGCCGCGCGCGTCGGACAGCACCTTGCCGTGCTCGCTGGTCAACACGCGCGCCAGCTCGTCGGCGTTTTTTTCCAGCAGATCGCGAAAGCGAAACATCACGCGCGCGCGTTGCACCGGCGGCACCGCTGCCCAGCCCGGCTGCGCAGCGGCTGCGGCGGCGATGGCCTCGCCAACCCGCTCGCGACTGGCCATGGCCACCGCGCCGGTTTGTTTGCCGCTGGCCGGGTCGTACACCGGCAAGCTGCGCGCGCCGGCGTCCTCGACGATGCGACCATTGATGAAATGATGGATTGTGGCTGCGCTCGCGGCGGCCGAAACGGTTTTTGCAGCAGCGTTCATGGACTTTACTCGACGGAAGGGATGACGTCGGCGAGGATGTTGCACAGCGTGTCGATCTCGCTTTTTTCGCTGATGAACGGCGGGCCGAGCTGCACGTTGTCGCCGCTGTAGCGCAGGTACAGGCCGCGTTTCCAGCATTCCATGGAAATTTGCCACGGTCGCTGGCCGGGCTTGCCGTCCGGATTGCCGACATCGATCGCCGCGGCCATGCCCAGATTGCGGATGTCGGTGATGTGGCGCAGACCTTTGAGGTTATGCACCTGCTGTTCGAAGTACGGCGCCAGTTCCGCGGCGCGCTCGGCCATTTTTTCGCCCACGAAAATATCCATCGCCGCGATGCCGGCGGCGCAGGCGAGCGGATGCGCGCTGTAGGTGTAGCCGTGCAGGAACTCGACGCTCCAAGGCGGCAGATTCTGCTGCATGAAGGCGTCGTAGACCTTGTCGCTGGCGGCCACCGCGCCCATCGTCGCGGCACCGTTGGTCAGGCCCTTGGCCAGCATCATGATATCCGGCTGCACACCAAAAAGATTCGCGCCGAAGGGCGCGCCAAGGCGGCCGAAGCCGGTCAGCACTTCGTCGAAAATCAGCAGCACATTGTGCTTGTCGCAGATTTCCTTCAAGCGCTTGAGATAACCCTTCGGCGGCAACACCACGCCGCCCGAGCCGCTCATCGGCTCGACCAGCACCGCCGCCACGTTCGAGGCGTCCTGTAGCGCAATGATCTGTTCGAGCTGGTCGGCCAGCGCAATGCCACCGTGTTCCGGCACACCACGCGAAAACGCATTCTCGGGTAGCAAGGTGTGCGGCAAGTGATCCACGTCCACCAGCGGTCCAAACGTCTTGCGATTGCCGCCGATGCCGCCGATGCTGGTGCCCAGGCCATTCACGCCGTGGTAGGCCTTCATGCGCCCGATTAGCGCGAGCTTTTGCGGTTGCCCTTTGGCGCGCCAATACGCCCGCGCCATTTTCAGCGCGGTATCGGCGGAGCCTGATCCTGATGTGGTGAAAAACACGTGGTTCAGATCGCCGGGGAGAACCGCGGCGACCTTCTGCGCGAGTTCGAACGCCATCGGATGGCCGAACTGGAACGACGGCGCGAAATCGAGGTCCTTGGCGGCGCGCGCGATCGCCTCGGCAATCGTCTTCCGGCCATGGCCGAAACTCGAACACCACAATCCGGACAGACTGTCGTAAATCTTGCGGCCATCGGCCGAGAAGTAATACGCGCCCTCGGCGCCAGTGATCAGGCGCGGGTTCTGCTGAAAGTCGCGGTTGCCGGTGAACGGCATCCAGAACGATGCCAGCGCCTGCGGCGACAATCCCGCGGTGGGATCTGCGCTTGCCTGCTGTAGTTGTGCAATCTGTGCGGCCATGGGCGTACTCCAGTGATCGATGAAAGCGACAACGAGCATACGCTTGCGCTAAAGTTGGATAAATACCGCACTAATCACGCTGAGTTTCATAATCATGAAACAAATACCGTTGCCTGTGGGTCAACTGTCCGATACCGACCTGCGCCTGCTGCGCCTGTTCCAGACTGTGGCGCGTTGCGGCGGCCTGACCGCGGCGGAATCCGAACTGAACATCGGCCGCTCGACCATCAGCCGGCACCTGAAAGACCTGGAAACGCGCCTCGGCGCGACGTTATGCCATCGCGGACGCTCGGGCTTTGCCCTGACCGACGAAGGCTCGCGCGTGTACGACGCTGCCGAGCGATTGCTCGCCGCGGTCGGTCATTTCCACACCGAAGTCGAGGAAATCAACGATCGCCTGCGCGGGCGCCTGCGCCTGGCCTTGTTCGACAAGACCGCCACCAACCCGAACTCGCGCATCGCCGCCGCGCTCGGCGATTTCGCCCGACGCGCACCAGCGGTGGAACTGGAACTGCACGTCGCCCCGACCCACGAGATCGAAGCCGGTGTCATCGATGGCGCCTGGCAGCTCGGCATCATCCCGACTTATCGACCATCGCCGGCGCTCGATTATCTGCCGCTGTTCGACGAACAGATGTACCTGTACTGTGGCCGCGAGCATCCGCTGTTCGCGCGCCGCGACGCGCCCGGCGGCGAGCGCGCGATCTGGTCGCAGCGCTACGCCGGCTTGAGTTTCCACTCGCCGAACATGGATACCGGCAACCGTTTCGAATTCACCCGCGCAGCACAGGCCTCGGATCAGGAAGCCATCGCCACGCTGGTGCTGTCCGGCCAGTTCATCGGATTCCTGCCCGATCACTATGCCGCGGCGTTCGAGGCGCAAGGCCTGATGCGCGCGCTGTACCCGAAGCGCTTTGCGTACACCTGCCAGTTCGCCGCGATCTATCGCCGTTCGCCACCACCATCGCGATTGCTCGAAATTGCGCTGGCCAGCCTGCGCAGCGCCCACGCGCGAACGCGCAAGACTTCCGTGCGCCACGTGCGCTGAGGCCACGAGCGCACACCACTTCACCCGCGCTTTCCGGCAAAATGGCGGAATCCCGTTCCGGTGTCGCGCATGAACCTGCAAGCCAGTTACGAACAGATTCCGCTCAAGGATTACGCCGAGCGCGCATATCTCGATTATTCGATGTATGTGGTACTCGACCGCGCCTTGCCCTTCATCGGCGATGGATTGAAACCGGTGCAACGCCGCATCGTGTATTCGATGAGTGAACTCGGCCTCGACGCCGGGGCCAAGCCGAAGAAGTCCGCGCGCACGGTCGGCGATGTCATCGGCAAGTTCCATCCGCACGGCGACAGCGCCTGCTACGAGGCAATGGTGCTGATGGCACAGTCGTTCTCGTACCGCTATCCGCTGATCGACGGTCAGGGCAACTTCGGCTCGCCGGACGATCCCAAATCCTTCGCGGCGATGCGCTACACCGAATCGAAACTCACGCCGATCGCGCATCTGCTTCTGGATGAGCTCGATCAAGGCACCACCGAGTGGACGCCAAATTTCGACGGCACGCTGAAGGAACCTTCGTGGTTGCCGGCGCGCGTGCCGCACGTGTTGCTCAATGGTTCGACCGGCATTGCGGTCGGCATGGCCACCGATATTCCGCCGCACAACCTGCGCGAAGTCGTGAGTGCGTGCATCCACTTGCTGGATGAACCCGAGGCCAGCATCGCCGAGCTGTGCCGGCATGTGAAGGGCCCGGATTTCCCGACTGCCGCCGAAATCATCACGCCCAAGGCCGAGCTCAAGGCGATGTATGCCACCGGCAATGGCTCGGTGCGGTGTCGCGCCATCCACAAGATCGAAAACGGCAACGTCGTCATCACCGCGCTGCCGTATCAAGTGTCGCCGTCGAAGATTCTCGCGCAGATAGCCGAGCAGATGCGCGCGAAAAAGCTGCCGATGCTCGAAGACCTGCGCGACGAATCCGATCACGAGAATCCGGTGCGGCTGGTGCTGATCCCGCGCAGCAATCGTGTGGATCTGGACGAGATGATGCAGCACCTGAACGCTACCACGGACATGGAGCGCAGCTATCGCGTCAATCTGAATCTGATCGGGCTGGACGGCAAGCCGCAGGTCAAGACGCTCAAGCAGATTCTCGTCGAGTGGCTCACGTTCCGCAGCAACACGGTGACGCGGCGCCTCAAGCATCGGCTGGAAAAAGTCGAGCGGCGCTTGCACCTGCTCGAAGGCTTGCGCATCGCGTTTTTGAATCTGGATGAAGTCATTCGCATCGTGCGCAGCGAAGAAGAGCCGAAGCCGGTGCTCATTGCACGCTTCAAGTTGAGTGAGGAACAGGCCGACTACATTCTGGAAACGCGCCTGCGCCAACTCGCGCGCCTGGAGGAAATGAAACTCAACGCCGAGCGCGACGCACTGGAAGAAGAACGCGCGCGTATTGCGGTGACGTTGAAATCGCCGGCGAAACTGAAATTGCTGATCAAGGACGAACTCACCGCCGACGCAGAAAAATACGGCGACAAGCGCCGCTCGCCGATCATCGAGCGCGATGTGGCGCAAGCGCTCGACGAGTCCGCGCTCGTCGTCAGCGAACCGATTACCGTGGTGTTGTCGGAGAAAGGCTGGATCCGTGCCGCGAAAGGTCACGATGTGGATGCAGTTACGCTCGGCTACCGCGAGGGCGACGGCTATCGCGCCGCTGCGCAAGGCAAGACCACGCAGCAGGTTGCCTTCATCGATTCAAGCGGCAGAAGTTACTCGACCGCCGCGCACTCGCTGCCGTCCGCGCGTGGCAATGGCGAACCGCTTACCGGCCGCTTCACGCCTGCGCCGGGCGCGCATTTCGAGGCGGTGGCGATTGCCGATTCCGCGCACCGGCTCGTGCTCGCCAGCGATTACGGCTACGGCTTCGTCACGAAATTCGAGGCACTGCTCGCCAACAAGAAAGCCGGCAAGCAGCTCATCAACATGGATGACGACGCCCACGTCGTCGCGCCGGCATACGTGAACGATCCGGCGCGCGACCGCATCGTCGTCGCGACGAACGCTGGCCACCTGCTCATGTTCTCGGTCGCCGAGCTTCCCGAACTCGACAACGGCGGCAAGGGCAACAAGTTGATCGAGATTCCGAAAGCGAAACTGGCGACAGGCGAGCGCGTCGCCGGCATCGCCGTCGTGACCGAGGGACGCGGCGAAGTCACGCTATGGGCCGGGCAACGCAAGTTGATCCTGAAGTGGGCCGACCTGGTCGAATACAACGGCAATCGCGCCCAGCGCGGCGGGAATTTGCCGAGGGGATTTCAGCGCGTGGATCGGATCGAGACGACGGCCTGACCATGAAAAAACAACGCCGCATTCTTCGCCGCACCATCAGTACGCTGGTCATCCTTGTCGCCGCGCTGGTTTTCGCCGCATGGTTGCTCTTGCGCGGCAGCCTGCCGCAACTGGGCGGCGCGCAAACGCTCGCAGGCATTCAGGCGCAAGTGACGATCGAGCGCGACGCGCTTGGCGTCGTCACGATCAAGGCGCAAAGCCGCGACGACGCGATGTATGCGCTGGGTTTCGTGCACGCGCAGGAACGCTTCTTCGAGATGGACCTGATGCGGCGCATGGCTGCGGGCGAACTCGCTGAACTCGTCGGCAGCGCCGCCATCGACACGGACAAGCAGCATCGCCCGTTCCGCCTGCGCGAACGCACGCAAGGAGAACTTGAGACTCTGGCACCGGACGAGCACAAAACCTTGTCGGCCTATCGCGACGGCGTCAACGCCGGACTTGCCGCGCTGCGCTCGCGGCCCTGGGAATACTGGCTGCTCGGCGAAAAACCCGCGCTCTGGAGCGATGCCGACAGCATCCTCGCCATCGACGCGATGTTCTTCGACCTCAACGGCGCCGACAACGCGCGTGAAACCGCGTTCATGCAGATCAAGTCTGCGCTCGGCGAAAACGTGTACAAATTCCTGTCCGCGACCGGCGGACCGTGGGATGCGCCGTTGACCGGACCGCCGATGAACTATCCCGCACTACCGAACGCCGCCGACATCGACCTGCGCAAGCTCGATCCGAAACTTCTGCACATTCCGCCGGAGCACGCCGAGAAGAAAACGACCCCCGGCAGCAACGGCTTCGCGGTCAATGGCGCGCTGACATCCACGCACGCTGCGCTCATCGCCGACGACATGCACCTGCCGCTGCGCGTGCCCAACATCTGGTTTCGTGCGCGCATCGAGTATCCGAATCCGCGTCGCGCTGGCCAGATGGTCGATCTGATCGGTGCCACCCTGCCCGGCCTGCCCGCGCTGGTCGCCGGCAGCAACCGCCGCGTCGCCTGGGGTTTCACCAACAGCTACGGCGACTGGATGGATTGGGTGCGCGTGGATCTCGATCCAAATGACGCCACGCGCTACAAGACTGCCGCCGGCTGGAAGTCCATTGCGCAAAGTACACAAATCGTCAAAGTCCACAATGCTGCTGACGTGAAACTCGACGTGCGCGACACCCAATGGGGCCCGATTCTGGGCAAGGACAGCGACGGCACGCCGCTGGCGCTGGCGTGGACGGCAATCGAGCCAGGCGGCGTGAACATGCAATTCGCGCGCATGGACACCGCCGAAACCGTGGACGAAGCGGTCGACATTGCGAACGCTTCCGGCATGCCGGCGCAAAACTTTATTGTCGGCGATCGCTCCGGCAACATCGCCTGGACCATCGCCGGGAAAATCCCGAAGCGCGAGGGCGCCTGCGATCCTCTGTTGCCCTGCGACTGGAGCACACCCAGCACCGGCTGGAACGGCTGGCTGGTGCCCGCCGATTATCCACGCCTGTCGAATCCACCGTGGCAGCGCATCTGGACCGCGAATGCGCGTACGCTCGACTGGGAAAGCCCCGATTACGCCAAACTCGGCGATGGCGGCTACGACTTTGGCGCGCGTGCGCGCCAGATCCGCGACGATTTGAAGGCGAAAGATCAGTTCACGCCTGACGACATGCTCGCGATCCAGCTCGATGACCGCGCCTTGCTCATGAAGAACTGGCACGAACTGCTCGGCAAGGTACTGGCGAAGGCCGGAGATTCCGCGCCGTTCGCGGACATGAAAAAGTATACGGATGACTGGAACGAGCGCGCCGATCCGGCTTCCGTCGGCTATCGCCTCGCCCACGATTTCCGCATCGAAGTCATCGACACCGTGCTCGACGGCTTCGCCGCGGCTGTGCGCGTGAAGTATCCGGACTTCAGATTGCCAAAATTTGGCCAGGCCGAAACGCTGGTCGATGACATCCTGTTGCATCGTCCGGAAAATCTGCTGCCGCCCGGCTATACGAATTGGGACGACTTGCTGCAAAAATGCGCCGCGCGCGTTGGTGACAAACTCACTGCCATGCCCGGTGGCATTGCGCAACGCCGCTGGGGTGAAGTCACCAAGACGCACATCCGCCATCCGCTCAGCGTTGCGCTACCCGGCATGGGCTGGCTGCTCGACATGCCCAGTCGCGAATTGCCCGGCGACATCAACATGCCGCGTGTGCAGGCGTCGAACTTCGGCGCGTCCGAACGCTTCGCAGTGGAACCAGGCCACGAGGAATACGGTTATTTCCACATGCCCGGCGGCCAGAGCGACAACCCGCTGTCGCCGTTCTACGGCGCCGGCGACGCAGCGTGGGCGCAAGGCAAGGCGAAGCCGTTTTTGCCGGGCGAAACGAAGTACACGCTTGAGTTGCGGCCGCTGCGGTGAATTCAGTCAAGCAGCAGTTCAATAATCCGCAGATACAAATCCGGCAGTCGCTCCAGCTCGTCCAACACGATGTGCTCGTCGATCTTGTGGATCGACGCATTCACCGGTCCGACCTCGACGACTTCGGCGCCAAGCGGCGCGATGAAGCGCGCGTCCGAGGTGCCGCCGCCAGTATCCGCGCGCGGCGCGATCCCGCAAATATCTTTTATCGCATTTTCAACTACCATGCGCAGCGCTCCGGCCTCGGTCAGGAACGGCTCACCCGACAAGTCCCAATGCACCTCGAAGTCCAGGCCGTGCTGGCGCAAAATCGCCTCGGTGCGCTCGCGCAGGCTTTGCGCCGTACTCGCGGTGCAGAAGCGAAAATTGAATTTCGCTTCCAGTGCGCCGGGTACGACATTCAGCGCGCCGGTGCCTGAATGGATGTTGGAAATCTGGAACGAAGTCGGGGGAAACTCGGCATTGCCCTCGTCCCAGCGCGTGACGCTGAGTTCGGCCAGCGCCGGCGCGGCGAGATGGATCGGATTGCGCACCTTGTCCGGATACGCGACATGACCTTGCACGCCATTCACGATCAGGCTCCCGGACAGCGAACCGCGCCGACCCACGCGCACGATGTCGCCGAGTTTTTCGGCTGACGACGGCTCGCCAACCACGCAAAAATCGATGCGCTGGCCGCGGCGGCGGAATTCGTCGGCCACGCGCCGGACGCCATCCTTGTTGAGCGGGCCTTCCTCATCGCTGGTCAACAGCACGCCAATCGTGCCGCGATGGCTCGGATGCGCCGCGACGAATCGTTCGGCCGCAATCACCATCGCCGCCACACCGGATTTCATGTCCGCCGCGCCGCGACCGTACAGTTTCCCATCGCGTATCGAAGGCTCGAAGGGCGGGCTCGCCCACTCGCCTTCCGGCCCGGTCGGCACCACGTCGGTGTGACCGAGGAACACGAACACCGGATCGCCGCTGCCGTGCGTCGCCCACAGGTTCGACACGTCGCCATAGCGCAGATGTTCGATCGTGAATCCGGCGCGTTGCAGGCGCTCGCCGATCAGTGTTTGACAACCGGCATCGTCCGGCGTCAGCGAACGGCACCCGATCAACTCGCACGTCAGATCGAGTACTTTACTCACGACGCGAACAGCCGCTTGTAAAGATTGTCGGTGAAGCCCAAGTGCACGCTAGCGTCATCGAGCAGCGTCACCGGACGCCGTACCAACGCCGGATATTCACGGATCAACAGCAGCCATTCGGCATCCGAACCCGGCGATTTGCGCGCGGGCAGGAGATTGCGCCAGGTCGTGCCGCTGCGATTGACCAGTGCTTCCCAACCGCCGACGGCTTTCGCCCATTGCCTGAGCGTTGTCGGTTCGATACGTTGCTCGCGGTAATCGACAAAGACATGCGCGATCTTCTTGCGCTCGAGCCACTTGCGTGCTTTCTTGCACGTTTCGCATTTTTCCAGGCCGTACAAGGTAATCGACATGGCAGCGATCAATCCCGCAGCAATTCGTTGAGCGAAGTCTTGCTGCGCGTCTTCTCGTCCACGCGCTTGACGATCACCGCCGCGTACAGACTGTGCGAACCATCCGCGGCCGGCAGGCTGCCGGCGACCACGACGCTGCCGGCCGGCACGCGGCCGAAATGAACCTGCTGCGTGGCGCGATCGTAGATG
>OEIU01000973.1_pt1 | contig 21428 bp, 17 predicted proteins | sample 1539221 | NCBI WGS metagenome assembly OEIU01 (sample SAMN03792071, study PRJEB22550) | activated sludge metagenome | feature: wastewater treatment plant; material: activated sludge; isolation source: Wastewater treatment plant of a petroleum refinery complex | place: Argentina: Zarate | collected...
GTCGAGGACGAGCGGCCGGATCTGTCGAACGTCAGCTACACCCACGCCGACTTCAACACCGCCAGCGCCGCGGCCGAAGGCGCCGACGCCGAATCGATCGCGCTGGCGCTGCAGCAGGCCCCGTCGGACGGCCGCGAAGCGGCCGCCGCCCAGCCGTTCCGCCGCTTCGGCGACAAGATCGGCCGCAACGATCCGTGCCCGTGCGGGTCGGGGAAGAAGTACAAGCAGTGCCACGGGCGGCTCGCCTGAACGGCGAAGTCGCGGCGAACGGCGCTCCGGCGGCCGGCATTCAGCCCGCGGCCGGCTCGTGCCGCGACCGGTTCAGCACCGTCGAGAACGTGAAGCGGTCGGCGGGATGGATCGTCACCGACACTTCGAACGCCTGGTCGCGCTCGTCGAGATAGCGCCGCACGATGCGCAGCGCCGGTGAGCCGGCATCGGCGGCCAGCTCGTCGGCGAGCTCCGGCGGCACCACGGTCGCCTGGATGTCCTGCAGGATCCGCCGGATGCGGCGGCCGTAGTGGGTTTCGATCAGCGCGCTGATCAGCACTTGCGGTGACTCGCGCACCCGGTCGGCGATGCCGTCGAGCACCGGGTCCACGTAGACGTCGCTCCAGCCGATCGGCCGGCTGCGCGGGCCGCCTTCCCGCCGCACGCTGGAGAAGCGCAGCCATTTCGTGCCGCGCGCGCAGCCGAGCTGCGCGGCCAGCGCGGCGTCGGCGCTGACCCGGTCGATGCGGCGCATCGTGCGGCCGTGCGCGGCGCCGTACTGCGCGAGCTCGTCGACGGTCGCGACCGACTGGATGAAGCCGGGCGCCGGCTGGCGCGACTCGACCCGCGTTCCGACGTTCTTGCGGCGCGAGATCAGCCCCAGGTCCTGCAGCGACTGCAGCGCGCGGCGCACGCTGTGGCGGCTCGCGCCGAACTGTTCGCACAGCTCGAACTCGGTGGGCAGCAGGCTGCCGACCTCGTAGCGGCCGGACTGGATCCGGTCGGCCAGCTCGCGGCTGATCTCGGTATGGGCTGGACGGATATGTTCGAACATGTTATGCTCCGATATGTTCGAACATATCATCGGTGCGACCGTTTGTCGAACCGTCATCACGGAGACCTCATGAGCACTTCTTCCCCTGCCGGCGCCAGCACCGTCATCGACTCGATCCTGTTCCGCGACGCGTTCGGCACGCCGGCGATGCGCGAGGTGTTCTGCGACCGTTCGCTGATCGCCCGCTACATCGAGGTCGAGATCGCGCTGGCCCGCGCCCAGGCGCGCTGCGGCGTGATCCCGGCGCAGGCGGCCGAGGTGATCGCGCGCGAGTCGCGGCTCGAGCGGCTCGATCTCGACCTGATGCGGGTGGAGACCGACAACGTCGGCTACCCGATCCTGCCGCTGGTGCACCAGCTCGTCGCGCTGTGCGGCGATGCCGGCCGCTACATCCACTGGGGCGCGACCACGCAGGACATCATGGACACCGCCAACGTGCTGCAGATCCGCGCGGCGCTCGATCTGGTCGAGGCCGACGTGCGCGAGCTGCGCGGCATCCTCGCCGATCTGGCGCGCCGCTACCGCGACACGCCGATGGCCGGCCGCACCCATCTGCAGCAGGCGCTGCCGGTCACCTTCGGCTACAAGGCGGCGATCTGGCTGGCGATGTTCGACCGTCACCACCAGCGGCTGGCGCAGCTTCGCGAGCGGGTGCAGGTGGTCGAGTTCGCCGGCGCGGCCGGCACGCTGGCGTCGCTCGGCGAGCGCGGCTTCGACGTGCAGCAGGCGCTCGCCGACGAGCTGGGCCTGGCGGTGCCGGCCACCACCTGGCACGTCGCGCGCGACGGCTTCGCCGAGACGGTGAACCTGCTCGCGCTGATCACCGGTTCGCTCGGCAAGATCGCGCTGGACGTGATGGTGATGGCATCGACCGAGTTCGCCGAGCTGTACGAACCGTTCGTCAAGGGCCGCGGCGCCAGCAGCACGATGCCGCAGAAGCGCAACCCGATCTCCAGCGAGCTGATGCTGGCCGCCGCGAAGGGCGTGCGTCAGCAGGCCGGGCTGATGGTCGACGCGATGATCCAGGACCTGGAGCGCGCGACCGGCCCCTGGCATGCGGAGTGGATGGCGATCCCCGAGAGCTTCATCCTGACCGCCGGCGCGCTGCGCCAGGCGCGCTTCGCGCTCGGCGGGCTGATCGTCGATGCCGACCGCATGCGCACGAATCTCGGCATCAGCCGCGGCCTGATCGTCGCCGAGGCGGTGATGATGGGCCTGGCGCCGGCGATCGGCCGCCAGCAGGCGCACGACGTGGTCTACGACGCCTGCCGCACCGCCAACGACAGCGGCTGCTCGCTGGCCGAGGCGCTGCTGGCGATGCCCGCCGTCACGCAGCACGTCGACCGCGCGGCGATCGAACGGCTGACCGACCCGGCCAACTACCTGGGGCTGGCGCCGCAGATGGTGGATCGCGCGCTGGCGCGCTCCGCTTCGCTGTGACGGCGCCGCGGGTCACCGTCGTGTTCGCGGCGTCGGCCCGCCGGTCGCAGCGTCCACCTCCGCGCGGTCGCGCCGTGCGCCCACTGCCCGCAACCTGCGCTGCCCGTCCCTCTCGCGAATCCCTGCACTTCTCACTGCCCTGAACGGAGACTGATGATGAGATTCCCCGCTTTTTCCCGCCGCCTGTCCGCGGCGATTGCGCCGCTGCTGATCCTGGCGGCCGGCACCGCCGCCGCGCAGTCCTGGCCGACCAAGCCGATCACCTGGATCGTGCCGTTCGCGGCCGGCGGCCCGACCGACGCGATGGCGCGCGACATCGCCGACAAGGTCCACAAGCAGCTCGGCCAGACGATCGTCATCGAGAACCTGGGCGGCGCCGGCGGCACGCTGGGCGCGGCCAAGGCGGCGCGCGCGGCGCCCGACGGCTACACGTTCCTGGTCGGGCACATGGGCTACATGGGCGCGGCGCCTTCGCTGTACAAGAAGCTGAACTACGATCCGGTCAAGGACTTCGCGCCGGTGTTCCGCTTCCCCGACACGCCGCTGGTGCTGCTGGTCAACGCGTCGTCGCCGTATCGCAGCGCCGACGATCTGATCGCGGCCGCGAAGAAGGCGCCCGGCAAGCTGAACTTCGGTCATGCCGGCGTCGGCTCGACCTCGCATCTGATCGGCGCGCTGTTCGCCGGCCGCGCCGGCATCGATGTGGTGATGGTGCCGTACAAGGGCGCGGCGCCGGCGATGCAGGACCTGATCGGCGGCCAGATGGATGCGATGTTCGACCAGAGCAACACCGCGCTGCCGCAGGTGGCCGGCGGCCGGCTGAAGGCGATCGCGCTGACGTCGCTGCAGCCGATGCCGCAGCAGTATCCGAACGTGCCGCCGCTGGCCGAGCGCACGCTGCCGGGCTTCGAGGCGTCGACCTGGTACGGCCTCTATGCGCCGCGCAACACGCCGCCGGAGGTCGTCGCGCGGATGAACCAGGCCTACGAGAAGGCGATCGCCGACAGCGGCTGGCTGAAGCAGATGTCCGATCGCGGCATCCAGTTGCTGCCGGCGGCGCAGTACGGCCCGCAGGCGCTGGGCAAGCATACGGCGGCCGAGGTCGAGCGCTGGCGCAAGGTGGCCGCCGATGCGAAGATCCAGCTCGATTGAGCGGCGCGCTTCGGCGCAGCACGCACCGCGGCGCGCACCGTGATCGGCGGAGACTCTTGATGACGGTGATCCTGCAGGAGGACCTGGCCGACAGCATCGCCGAGGCGCTGCAGTACGTGAGCGTGTTCCATCCGCCGGACTTTGTCGAGGCGCTGGCGCGCATGCATGCCGCCGAGACCCATCCGCCGGCGCGCGCGGCGCTGGCTCAGTTGCTGATCAACAGCCGGCTGGCCGCCACCGGCCACCGGCCGATCTGCCAGGACACCGGCGTCGCCCAGGTGTTCCTGCGGGTCGGCGTCGGCGTGCGCTTCGCGCGGCGCGACGGCACGCCGCCATGGGGCCTGCAGCGGCTGGTCGACGAGGCGACCCGCCGCGCCTACGGCGATCCGGCGAATCCGCTGCGGGCGACGATGGTCGCCGATCCGCTGGGCCGTCGCGCGAACACCCGCGACAACACGCCGGCGATCGTCAGCACCGAGCTGGTCGACGGCGATGCGGTCGATGCGATCGTCGCCGCCAAGGGCGGCGGCGGCGACGTCAAGGCGCGCTTCGCAACGTTGAACCCCAGCGACGACGTGGCCGACTGGGTGATCGCGCAGCTTCCCGGCATGGGCGCCGGCTGGTGTCCGCCCGGCGTGCTGGGCATCGGCATCGGCGGCAGCCCCGAGCAGGCGATGCTGCTCGCCAAGCGCGCGCTGTTCGAGCCGATCGACATCGACCGGCTGCGTGCGCGCGGCGCGGCGACGCCCGAGGAGCGGCTGCGGCTCGCGCTGTACGAACGGGCCAATGCCAGCGGCATCGGCGCCCAGGGGCTGGGCGGGCTGGCGACGGTGCTCGACGTCAAGGTGCTGACGGCGCCCTGCCATGCGGCGACGATCCCGGTGGCGCTGGTGCCGAACTGCGCGGCCACCCGCTATCTGCATCTGCGGCTGGACGGCAGCGGGCCGGCCACCCTGCCGGCGCCGCCGGCCGGGCTGTGGGACGGCATCGCCGACCGCTTCGATGATCCGCTCGCGCAGCGGGTCGATCTGGACCGGCTCGATGCCGCGACGGTGGCGGGCTGGCGGGTCGGCCAGACCCTGCTGCTGTCGGGCCGGGTGCTGACCGCGCGCGATGCGGCCCACAAGCGGCTGGCGGACCTGCTGGCGCGCGGCGAGCCGCTGCCGGTGGACCTGCGCGGCCGCGTCGTCTTCTACGTCGGCCCGGTCGATCCGGTCGGCGACGAGGTCGTCGGCCCGGCCGGGCCGACGACGGCCACCCGGATGGACCGCTTCGTCGAGCCGCTGCTCGCGCACACCGGCCTGCTGGCGATGATCGGCAAGGCCGAACGCGGCCCCGATGCGATCGCGGCGATCCGCCGGCACCGCGCCGCCTATCTGGCAGCGACCGGCGGCGCCGCCTACCTGATGTCGCGGGCGATCCGCGCCGCGCGGCTGATCGCGTTCGAAGACCTCGGCATGGAGGCGATCCGCGAGTTCGTGTTCGAGGACTTTCCGGTCACCGTCGCCGTCGATTCGGCGGGACGCACGATCCACCGGTTCGCGGTGGCGGCGGCCGGCGCGCCGGACTGAGGCCAGGGGCGGCGGGGGCGGCGCCGCCGATGCCGCTGCTCAGCCGGCAGCCGCATTCTCCTCGGGCACGGTGCGGTCGGCGACCCACCGCTCGAAGGTGGTCTCGTCCATCGGCCGCCCATAGAAGTAGCCTTGCAGCTCGTCGCAGCGCGCCGCCTGCAGCGCCCGGACCTGTGCCTGCTCCTCGACGCCTTCGGCCACCACCTTCAGGCCCAGCGTGTGGCCGAGCCCGATGATCGCCTTCGTGATCGCCAGGTCGGTCGGATCGGTCAGCATGTCGCGGACGAACGACTGGTCGATCTTCAACCGGTCGATCGGGAAGTTCTTCAGGTAGTTGAGGCTCGAATAGCCGGTGCCGAAGTCGTCGACGGAGATCGTCAGCCCGATCGCCTTCAGTTGCGAAAGCGTGGTCAGCGTCTGGTCGGAATCGTCCATCAGCAGCGATTCGGTGACCTCCAGCTCCAGCATTCCGGCCGCGACGCCGTGGCGGCTCATCGACGACCGAAGCTGCGGCAGCAGGTCGGGGTCCTGTAGCTGGGCCGCGCTCAGGTTGATCGATACCGGGATCCGCGGCAGTCCGTTGCCGTGCCATCGCGCCTGCTGCGCACAGGCCCGCTCGATGACCCAGACGCCGATCGGCCGGATCAGGCCGCATTCCTCGGCCACCGGAATGAAGCGGCTGGGCGGCACCGCGCCCAGCTCGTCGTGCGTCCAGCGCAGCAGCGCCTCGGCGCCCAGCAGCGTGCCATCGCGCGCATCGACGCGCGGCTGGTAGTGCAGCGTCAGCTCGCCGCGTTCGATCGCGCCGCGCAGCTCGCGTTCCAGCAGCATCCGGTCCTGCAGCCGGCGATGGATGTCGTCGCTGAAGAAGCAGGCCATGTCGCGACCGGTGGCCTTGGCCTCGTACATCGCGGCGTCGGCGTTGCGCATCAGCGTCTCCAGGTCGGCGCCGTCGGACGGATACAGCGCGATGCCGACGCTGCAGGACACGTGGAGCTGGTTGCCCAGCACCTCGTGCGGCCGCCGGATCGTCGGGATCAGCCGCAGCTCGGCGAAGTCGGCCACCGCCGCGCGGTCCACGCCTTCGAGCACCAGCACGAACTCGTCGCCGCCCAGCCGGGCCACCGTGTCCTCGGCCCGTGACACCGAGCGCAGCCGCTGGGAGACCGAGCGCAGCAGCTCGTCGCCGACATGGTGGCCCAGCGAGTCGTTGATGTTCTTGAAGCGGTCCAGGTCGAGGAACAGCACCGCCACCGTGCCGCCGATGCCCGCCGCCCGGTCGATCGCCTGCTTGAGCCGCTGGCCGCACAGCGAGCGATTCGGCAGCTCGGTCAGCACATCGTGCAGCGCGAGGAACTCGATGCGCCGCTCGCTCTGCCGGCGGTCGGTGATGTCGATCGAGATCGCGATGAAATGGCTGGGCGGGCCGCCCCCCGGCTCGCGCACCGCACTGAGCATCAGCCACGCCGGATAGCTGCCGCCGGTGCGCCGGCGCATCGTGACCTCGCCCTGCCAGGCGTCGCGGCGGGCCAGCGCCTTCTCGACGTCCGCCAGGAACGTGCGGGCATCGTCCAGCATCAGCAGATTCTCGAACGATTCGTTGACCGCTTCGTGGAACTCGTACGAGGTGCTGCGGCAGAACGCGCGGTTCACGCTGACCACCCGCCGGTGGGTGTCCATGATGACGATGCTCTCGAACGACGCCTCGAACACCTTGGCCCACAGCTCGAGCCGCTGCTCCATCGACTTCAGCACGTTGATCGGCGTGAACGCGGTCAGGATCGCATCGCGTCCCTGGTATTCCAGCCGCGTGGCCGAAAGCACCGCCCAGGAGGTGCGATCGCTGCCGCGCCGCCAGCGCGCCTCGAACTCTTCCACGTGTCCGCGGTCCGCCAGCCGCTGGAAGAAGCGCGCGCGGACGTCGGAGTCCAGGCTGACACCCCAGGGGTCGCGGTCGCAGCCGGCCAGCCAGGGCTTGGCCGGGTCGTTGGCGCGCAGCACCTCGTGCTCCGGGATCGACGTGACCACCAGCGGGATCGGGATCGCCTCGAGCAACTGCTGCTGTGCCTGGGCCGCACGCGCCCGGGCGGCCAGCTCCTGCTGGGCTATCCGTTCCCGGTCGAGCTGCTCGAGCATCTCGTTGAACGCGGTGTACAGGCTGCCGATCTCGTCGCCGCTGTTCCACTGCGCGCGCAGCGTGTGGTCACCGGTCCTGCGCACGCCGTCGGCGACATCGGACAGGCGGCGCAGCGGCACCGCGATCTGGCGGGCGACGAAATAGACGATGCTGAGGATCACCGTCAGCAGCAGCAGCGCGGTGCCCAGGTGCAGCCACATCCGCTTGAACAGCCAGGCCACGCGGATGTGCAGCAGACGGTCGAGTTCGGCGGCAGTGCGCGCCCAGGTCGGCGCCAGCATGTCCAGCAGCGCGCCTTCGGCCTGCGGCAGCGCCGCCGCCGCGGCGTCGCGCTGGTGCGGATCCGCATCGGACAGGCGTTCGACCTGTGCGCGGAAGCGGTCCACGCGCGTCAGCAACTGCCTGACGAGCGGATCGAGGTTGGTGGCCAGCAGCGGCTTGCTGGCGGCCACCGCCTCGGCGAAGTCCGAGCGGATGCCGGTGGTCACGCTGTCCAGCCGGCCGGCCAGCACCAGATACTCGGACCGCTGGCGCGACAGATCCCGTTCCGACAGTCCGCGGCGCAGCGTGGCCATCGCATCGGCGATCACCTCGACCAGATCCGGAAACCGCAGCACGACCAGCGACATCGCATAGTAGCTGTCGAGATCGGGGTCGAGGATCAGGTTCGATTGATTGCTGATGCGGGTGAGCAGCGCGCGCGCCGCCTTCATCGCCTCGCGGGTCAGCTTCTCGGACCGGTCGCCGGTCGGCTGGTTCAGCGCGGTGAGCCGCTCGGCGTAGGCGCTCGCCGGCTCGGCGCTCTGCATGCCCTCGCCCCAGGCGGACTCGGCCTGCAGGATGGTCTCGGCGCGCAGAGTCGCCGCGCCGGCGGGCGGGTCGCCATCGGCCGGCGCCGCGATAGCCAGCATCGACTCGCGAACCACGTTCGCATAGGCGTTGCCGCGGATCTCCTTGCGGGCGAAGTCGATCGCCAGGTACTTCTCGTTGATCAGGATGCCCGACACGTAGATGACCGCGGTCAGATCGAGCAGATAGATCAGCAGCAGTTTCTTGCCGACCTTGAGCCGGCCGAGCCAGCTTGAGATGTGAAGCGGAATGGACACTGCGGGTGCTGCCTGTACCGTTCGTTTATAGCGCCCGTGCCGCGATGCGCGAAAGCGGCGGCCGGCAACCGGCTGCCCGGTCTCCGATCGTGGAGTTCGCGCCGGGCCGGTGCACGGCGAGAAAGTCTGGTGCGTGGACGCACAGGCAGCGCGCATCGTGCGCGCCGGCGTTGAACGATCCGGACTGTTGCGGCCGCCGGTGATGAAACATCCGCTCGCCGCGCCCGGATTCGTGCACGCGGCGGCGAGGGCGGCTTCGCGTGCGCCGGTGGGTAGGACGGCGGCGCAGCCGCAGGCGAGCCGACGAACGGCCGCCGCGATGTTGCGCCGTCGCCCGTTCGCGTTGCCGCGCCTTGCGCCGCGGTCGTCATTCCGCGTCGAAGAACCGCAGCACCTGCCGCCGCTGGCGCAGCGTGTCCAGCCGGCCCAGCGTGATCAGCTCGTTCAGATAGTCGGCCTCGAACAGCAGGTACGAAGCCAGCGCGGCGCCGCGCTTCTCGGTCGCGCCGATCGTCCGCAGCAGGCTGCGCACCGTCCACGGCAGCGCCCGCACATGGCGGGCGGCCAGCGAATCGAGCCGCCGGCTCGGCGAGATCAGCAGCACCTCGATCGGCCGCAGCCGGCTGCCGGCGCGCCGTTCCTCGGGGATCAGGCTGATCGTCGCGTTGATCCGCGTCAGCCGCTCCAGGTCGCTGGCCAGTGCATCCAGGAAGATGCCGGCCATCGCATGGCCGGCGATCTGCGCGAGGTTCGGGTACAGGTACTGCGAGCCGGTGTGGGTCGGCTGCGGGGTGCCGCCCTGGAGCTGGCCGACGCCGACGATCAGGATGCGGTCGGCACCCAGGTGGATCGCCGGACTGATCGGCGCGATCTGCCGCATCGAGCCGTCGCCGAAGTACTCGCGGCGGCTGCCCAGCGGCAGCGCCACCGCCGGGAACACGAACGGGATGGCGCTGGAGGCGAGCAGGTGCTCGCAGTCGATCGTCGCCGGGCAGGCCAGCCGCTGCGTGCGCGACCATGGCGGCACCGCTTCGCGCGACTCGTAGTAGGTGATGTGCTGGCCCGAGGTGTAGCTCGATGCGCTGATCGCCAGCGCCCGCAGCTTGCCGTCGGCCATGCCGCGCCGCATCCGCTCGAAGTCCATCAGGCCGCGCAGCAGCTCGGCCAGCGGCGCGTTGTCGAACAGCGAACGGGGCGGGTTGCGCGCCAGCCAGCCCAGCGCCACCGAAGTCAGCCAGTGCGCGGCATTGCCGAGCGAGCCGCGCAGGTCGGTGCGGTACACCTGATGCGCATGGAAGCTGCTCCAGATCGCCAGCAGCCGCCCGACCGCGCCGTGGAAGTCGTCGCAGTGGGTGGCCAGCGCCGCGGCGTTGATCGCGCCGGCCGAGGTGCCGCAGATCACGTCGAACGGCAGCCGGTCGGGATGGTGGCCGGCTTCCCTCAGCAGCTCGCGCAGCGCGTCCAGCACGCCCACCTGGTAGGCGGCGCGGGCGCCGCCGCCCATCAGGATCAGGCCGGTGTCAGGGGAGCGGGCGGGCATGGCAATCGATGGCGATGATGGCCGAGCCGGTCGCTGCTGCACAAGTGGACGGGCGCCGATGGCGTTGCATCGCCGCACGAGCGGTCGCTGTTCGCGATCGGGCGGCGGCCCCCGGGCCCTCAGGCCCCGGGGCCCCCGGGCCGTTCCCGGCAGCGGGCCCGTGTCGGGCGAGAGGCGGCGCCGTCCGGTCGCGGCGGCTAGAATCGCGTTCTTCGCGTTCTTGCCGTCAACAGGACATCGCCATGGCTGTCAATCTCGCATCACCGGCCGCAGCCGACATCCATCCGGTGGCGGGTCTGGAACTGGGGGCGGCCAAGGCCGGCATCCGCAAGCCCGACCGCTACGATCTGCTGCTGATGCGGCTGGCGCCGACCGCCACCGTCGCCGGGGTGTTCACGCGCAACCGCTTCAGCGCCGCGCCGGTGCAGGTGTGCCGCGAGCACCTGCGGCTGGCCGCGCAGGGGCGCGACGCCAGGCCGGTGCGCGCGCTGGTCGTCAACACCGGCAACGCCAATGCCGGCACCGGCGCGAACGGCCTGGCCGACGCCCGCGCGACCTGCGCCGAGGTGGCGCGGCTGCTGAACCTGGAGCCCTCGCAGGTGCTGCCGTTCTCCACCGGCGTGATCCTCGAGCCGCTGCCGGTCGACCGGCTGATCGCCGGCCTGCCGCATGCCCAGTTCGCGCTGAAGCCCGACGACTGGCTGCTGGCGGCGCAGGCGATCATGACCACCGACACGGTGCCCAAGGCGGTGTCGCGCCGCGCGACGATCGCCGGCAAGCAGGTGACCGTCACCGGCATCTGCAAGGGCGCCGGCATGATCCGGCCGAACATGGCGACGATGCTGGGCTTCGTCGCCACCGATGCCAACGTGTCGCAGGCGGTGCTGCAGCAGTGGGTGCACGAGGCGGCCGACCGCAGCTTCAACCGCATCACCGTCGACGGCGACACCTCGACCAACGACTCGTTCGTGCTGATCGCCACCGGCGCCGGCGGGCTGTCGGTGCACAACGGCGCCGGCACCGGCGCGGCCGAGCTGAAGGCGCTGATCATCGAGGTCGCGCAGCAGCTCGCGCAGGCGATCGTGCGCGACGGCGAGGGCGCGACCAAGTTCATCACGATCGAGGTCAGCCGCGCCCGCACCGCCGACGAGGCGGCGGCGGTCGCCTACGCGATCGCGCACTCGCCGCTGATCAAGACGGCGTTCTTCGCGTCCGACCCGAACCTCGGCCGCATCCTGTGCGCGATCGGCTATGCCGGCATCGACGACCTGGACGTCGAACGGCTGGACCTTTATCTGGATGACGTGCTGGTCGCCACGCAGGGCGGTCGCAACCCCGACTATCGCGAGGAAGACGGCCAGCGGGTGATGAAGAAGCCCGAGATCGGCGTGCACGTGCACCTGAACCGGGGCGTCGCCTCGACCACCGTCTGGACCTGCGATTTCTCCCACGACTACGTGTCGATCAACGCCGACTACCGATCCTGATGATGCTGCCTTTCGACCTACGCCGCGTCGGCGATCGCCTCGACGCACTGCTGACCCGCGTCGAGGCGCTGCTGCCCGCGATGCAGGAGACCGACTGGGACGCCGCGCTGGCGTTCCGCTGGCGCCGCCGCGCCACCCTGTTCGGCGTGCACGGCTGGCTGCAGCCGGTGCGCAATCTGTCGAAGATCCGGTTGTCGGACCTGCAGAACATCGATGCGCAGAAGACCGACATCGAGCGCAACACCCGCCAGTTCGTCGAGGGGCTGCCGGCCAACAACGTGCTGCTGACCGGCTCGCGCGGCACCGGCAAGTCGTCGCTGATCAAGGCCTGCCTGAACGAGTATGCGGCGCGCGGGCTGCGGCTGATCGAGGTCGACAAGGACGACCTGGTCGACCTGCCCGACATCATCGACAAGGTGGCGGCACGGCCCGAGCGCTTCATCGTGTTCTGCGACGACCTGTCGTTCGAGGAAGGCGAAGCGGGCTACAAGGCGCTGAAGGTGGCGCTCGACGGCTCGATCACCGCGCAGTCCGACAACGTGCTGATCTATGCGACGTCGAACCGGCGTCATCTGATGCCGGAGTACATGAAGGAGAACCTGGACTACAAGCACCAGGAGGACGGCGAGATCCATCCGGGCGAGACCTCCGAGGAGAAGATCTCGCTGTCGGAGCGCTTCGGCATGTGGGTGTCGTTCTATCCGTTCCGGCAGGACGATTACCTGGCGATCGCCGCGCACTGGCTCGCGTCGTTCGGCGTGCCGCCGGCCGACATCGAGTCGGCGCGCGGCGATGCGCTGCGCTTCGCGCTGGAGCGCGGCTCGCGCTCGGGGCGCGTGGCCTGGCAGTTCGCCAAGGACTGGGCCGGCAGCCATGCGTCGCGGATCGGCCGGACGCGGCGCTCGTCGGAGGCGGCCGGGCAGGCGCCGGCCGGCGGGGCGGGCCGCGGCAGGAAATCGCAGGCTGCGGCCGGGGGGACGGCCGGCGCGTCGATCAAGGCCGGCAAGTCCGGCAAGCCGAAGAAAAGCCGGCCGGCTGCGACCTGATGCGCGCCGCAATCGACCGGTCGCGACCGGCTGGCCGTCACGGTCGGGCAGGCCGTGACAGGACGACCACCGCCGGCCGGCCGCTCGCGACATGACGGCCGCCCGCGCCGTCGTCGACGTGGCCGTCGGCGTGCTGATCCGCGACGACGGCGCGGTGCTGCTCGGCCAGCGGCCGCCCGGCAAGCCGTATGCCGGCTGGTGGGAGTTTCCCGGCGGCAAGCTCGAGGCCGGCGAATCGGTCGCCGGAGCGCTGGCGCGCGAGCTGCACGAGGAGCTGGGCATAGCGGTGGAACGCTGCGATCCATGGGTGGTGCGCGAGTTCGTCTATCCGCATGCGGCGGTACGGCTGCATTTCCGGCGCGTGTCCCGCTGGCGCGGGCAGCCGCAGGGGCGCGAGGGGCAGGCATTCGTCTGGCAGCGACCCGATGCGATCGATGTCGCGCCGCTGCTGCCGGCGACGGTGCCGGTGATCGGCTGGCTGCGGCTGCCGGCCGACTATGCGATCAGCGATGCGGCGGGCATGGGCGAGGCGCGCTTCCTGCAGGCGCTGGAACGGCGGCTCGCCGCCGGCCTGAGGCTGGTGCAGTTGCGCGAGAAGTCGCTGTCCGCCGACGCGTTCGACCGGCTGTTCCGCGTGGTGCGGGCGCGCTGCAGCGCCGCCGGCGCGCGGCTGCTGATCAACAGCGCGCACGACCGCAGCTACTGGCGCGCCGCCGACGGCGTGCACCTGACGTCGCCCGACCTGGCGGCGGCGGCCGAACGGCCGGCGCTGCCGCTGGTGGCCGCCTCCTGCCACGATGCCGCCGAGCTGGCCCTGGCAGGGCGGCTGCAGCTCGATTTCGCGGTGCTCGGGCCGGTGCTGCCCACCCGCAGCCATCCCGGCGCGACGCCGCTGGGCTGGCCCGGTTTCGCCGCCGCGGCCGGCGACGCCCGGCTGCCGGTCTATGCGCTCGGCGGCGTCGGGCCGCAGCACCGGCAGGCGGCGCTGGCCGCCGGCGCCCAGGGTCTCGCCGGCATCGGGGCGTTCTGGGGCTGACGCAGCGCCGGACGTGGGGCCGGACGTAGGGCTCGATGCAGGACTGATGCAGGGCCTGATGTGGGCCCTCTGTACTCTTATTATGAGAATGATTATCATTTACACCATCCGGGGCTGACGCGCAGACCTGACCGCGATCGCCCCGTCCTGATCCTCTCCGACTCCGACGAGGCATTGCACGATGTGTCCGCTACCCCCCGTGATGGCCGGGTCGCCGGCCGCCCCCGAGGCCGGCGAGCGCCTGGCCGGCTGGCAGCTCCTGACGCGCGAGGCGCTGGCTGCGCAAAGCCAGGGTGAGCTGGACATCGCATTGGCCGGCTACGTGCGGGCGCTGTGGGCGGCCGAGGCGCTGTTGGGCGGGCCGGTGCTGAGGCTGCGTCCCGACGACTGTCTGGCGGCCCTGGTCGTGTCCCACCACAACCTGGCCGATCTGTACCGCCATCGCGGCCAGCATGGGCTGGCCGTCGACCACCTGTGCCGGGCGCATCTGTTGCTGCTGCGTCTGTCCGGCGACGATTCGTTGCCGGCCGACGTCCGCGTTGCCACCTGGCGCCACCTGCAGAGGACCCGGGCCGAGCTGCTGGCCTGGCAGCGCGAGCACGGGTCCGAAGCGGCGATCGACAGCGCGCTGCAGGCACCGCCGCCGTCCGCCGCGATCGGCTCCCCGGCCCGCCTTCATTGATCCTCGACCTGATTGTCGATCCATCCTCGATCCATCCTCGATCCGCCCGACGACTCCGAGAGAGCCACCTCCATGCCTTACACCCTCCCGCCGCTGCCGTACGCCTTCGACGCGCTCGAGCCGCACATCGATGCGCTGACGATGGAGATCCATCACACGAAGCATCACCAGGCCTACGTCAACAACCTCAATGCCGCCGTCGGCGGCTCGCCCCATGACGGCGAGCCGGTCGAACGGCTGATCGCCGATCCGGGCCGGCTGCCGGAAGCGATCCGCACCGCCGTGCGCAACAACGGCGGCGGCCATGCCAACCACAGCCTGTTCTGGACAGTGATGGCGCCGGTCGGGCGGGGCGGCGGCGGCGTGCCGTCGGGTGCCCTGGGGAAAGCGATCGACGCCGATCTGGGCGGTTTCGACGCGTTCAAGGACGCCTTCACGAAGGCCGCGCTGACCCGCTTCGGCAGCGGCTGGGCCTGGCTGGTGGTGGGCGCCGACGGCAGGCTGGCGGTCGAGAGCAGCGGCAACCAGGACAGCCCGCTGATGGCCGGCATCGGTTCGGGCGCCACGCCGATCCTCGGTCTCGACGTGTGGGAGCACGCCTACTACCTGAAATACCAGAACCGGCGCCCGGACTACATCGCCGCGTTCTACAACGTCATCGACTGGGCCGAGGTCGCCCGCCGCCACGCGGCCGCGCACGGCTGAAACCCGGGTCTGCTCCGATGCCCTCGCCGCAACCGCATCCGATCGACGAGGCCTCCGCCGGCTTCGGCGGCGGCCCGCTGTCGCTCGGCATCCGCGAATGGCTGGGACTGGCGATCGTCGTGGCCGGCGCGATCGTGACGGTGGCGCAGTTCCTGGCGTTCGCCGCCGCCCGGCCGGCGGTATGGAATGCGCTGCTGGGCGGCTCGGCGGCGGCGCTGGCCACCGCGCTGGGCACCGTGCCGGTGGTGTTCTGTCAGCGCCTGTCGGAGCGGGTGCAGGACACGCTGTACGGCTTCGGCGCCGGCGTGATGCTGGCCGCCTGCGCGTTCTCGCTGATCATTCCCGGGCTGGAGGCGGCGCGGACCCAGGGCGGCGGGCCGTGGGCGGCCGGCGGCGTGATCTGCCTGGCGATCCTGCTCGGCGGCCTCGCGCTGATGGGCATGGACCTGCTGCTGCCGCACGAGCACTTCATCAAGGGCCGCGAGGGGGCCGACGGCCAGGCCGCTCGCCGGCTGCGCCGCACCTGGCTCTTCGTCATCGCGATCGCGCTGCACAATCTGCCCGAGGGCCTGGCGATCGGCGTCGCCTATGCCGGCAACGACGGGCTGCGCGCCAATGCGCTGGCGGTCGGCATCGCGATCCAGGACGTGCCGGAGGGCCTGGTCGTCGCCGGCCCGCTGCTGGCCGCCGGCTACCGGCGCGGGTTCGCGGTCCCGCTGGGCGCGGTCTCGGGTCTGCTGGAACCGGTGGGCGCGGTGCTCGGCGCCGCCATCATCGGTCAGTCGGCGGCGCTGCTGCCGTGGGGACTGGGCTTCGCGGCCGGCGCGATGCTGTTCGTGATCAGCCACGAGATCATCCCCGAATCGCACCGCAAGGGCCACGAGGCGTTCGCGACCAGCGGCCTGATGCTGGGCTTCGTGCTGATGCTGCTGCTGGATACGGCGCTCGCCTGAGCAGCGGGCGGCCCTGCCGGACAGCGCTGTGGCGTCGCGATGTCCGGCCGCCTCGGCGACGAGGCGGCCGGCGCGCTGCCCGGCCTTGGAAACCCTCCCTAGCGCTCCGGCTTGCGCGGCTCGACCGGTTCGCCGTCGTCGAGCGGCTTTTCCTGCGGATTGCCGGCGATCACGTACTGGTCCGACGCCCAGGCGCCCAGATCGATCTGGCGGCAGCGCTGCGAGCAGAACGGGCGCCAGCGGTTCTCGGGGGAGAACTCTGTGCGGCGCCCGCAGCACGGGCAATCGACCTGCAAGGGCATCGTGAACGTAAGTCGCTTCGGCGAGGGCGCGGCGGCGCCGCCCCTCAAAGATTGCACAGCGCCAGCTCGAACTCGACGTTGCCGTCGTAGGCGCGGGGTCTCAGATCACCATCCTGCGTCGTGAACCGGATCCACAACAGGTATTTGTTGGCACTGATCTCGGGAATCGCGCCCGAACTCTCGTCCAGCCGCACCTGCACCATCTGGAAGGTCTTGCCGCCCAGCGGCTGCTGGAAGCTGCCGTTGTGGGCCACCAGCACCGACCGCTGCGCGCTCTCGCGCAGCAGCCGCAGTACGATCGCCAGGCTGTCGAGCATCGGACGGAACGGCGCGGTCCAGGTCGCCAGGTCGCGCTGGCGGGCTTCGGCCGGCCGATGCTGCCAGGCGAAATACGACGGCAGGTCGAACTCGCAGGCGCCGCCGGCGATGATCGCGCGGCTGCGGATGCTCATCAGCCATTCATGGTCGCGCAGATGCTGGCCGGTCTTGCCGGTGGCGGCGTTCAGCGCGGTGGAGGCCATGTCGATATCCGACAGCACCGACTCCAGCGCCTCCATCGACACGTCCGGGCTGTTGCGAAAGCCGCTCAGGGTGACCTTCTGGCGTTCCAGCTCCTGGATCAGGTCGCTCTTGATGTCGGCGCGCGCGGTGATGTCGAGCACGTCGAACAGCGTCAACAGTGCCGCATGGTGATCGAGGGGATGCTCCCGCCGGGCGAAGAAATCGAGGCGTTCAAAGAGATCTTCGAGCCTCAGCAGGGTCCGAACGCGTTCGTTGAGCGGATATTCGTAAAGAATCAAAACGTCGGGTCCGGTAGCAGTTGTGAGTGCGCGCTACGTCGGCGGATTCTGAAGGAAACAACGAAGCTTGACAAACCAGCCCTCGCGGGCAGGTCGGAATGGGGCGGCAGGCCCGCTGGCATCGGGTGTGCCGCGGCCGAGCGCGGTCAGGTGTCATGCCGCGGTATCGCCGATGCTCGCAAGACGAGCGGCATCGCATCGTCAGACGGCCTTCAGCGCGCCCTTTCGCACGAGGCCCTCCCACAGCTCGGCCTCTCGTCCGATCAGCGCCTGGAACTCCTCGGGGCCCAGCGGCGCCACCTCCAGTCCGCTCTGTTCGAGCCGTTGACGGACGGACGGCGCAGCGAGCGAGCGCTGCGCGGCAGTGGCGATCATCGTCGTGACCTCGCGCGGCGTGCCGACGGGGGCGAACAGGCCCTGCCACGCCTGGTACGAGAACTGCCCGATGCCCGCCTCCGCGAGTGTCGGCACGTCGTCGGCGGCCGGTGAACGCCGCGGGGCCGACAGCCCGAGAGCACGCAACCGGCCGGCGCGCACGTGCGGCAGGCTGGAAGCGATGTTGTCGAACGCCGCATCGAGGCGGCCCGCCGTGAGATCGACCAGCAACTGGCCGGATCCCTGGTACGGGACGATCAGAGGCGCCGTGCCCAGGGCTTCGGCAAGGAGCGCGGTGGCCAGATGCGGGGGACTTCCCACGCCCGGGATGCCGAACCGCAGCGGCGCGGCGCGCGGCGCGGCAGCGAGTTCCCGCGCAGATCCGAACGGCGACTCGGTCGGCACGACCAGCGCGAAGCTGGTCCTGGCGGTCATCACGATCGGTGTCAGAGACTCGAGCGGGTTGACGCCGCTTCCCGGCAGCAGATGGCGCGCCACCAGCATCTGCCCCTGGTTGCCGTAGAGGAGGGTCTGACCATCAGCGATGGCCCGTCCCACAGTGCCGGCCGCCAGCAGTCCGCCGGCTCCCCCCTTGTTCTCGACGATCACCGCGCGGCTCAGTTCAGCAGCCATTCCGTCGGCCATTGGGCGCGCGACGAGGTCCGAGGCACCGCCGGGCGCGAAGGGGATCACGATCGTGATCGCCCGGGTACCGGGCTGCTGCGCCAACGCATGCAGCGGGGTCAGCAGAGCCGTGCCCATCGCGCCGAGAAGCCTTCTTCTGATCATGGTCAACGGTCCTCCTTCGAACGAAAGACGAGTTCCAGCGTGATGCCGTCCGGGTCCCGCAGGAACATCTGCAAGGCCGAGCCGTCGGGAAGCGCGCGCAGTCGATAGTCGACATTTGCCTTCGCGAGGCGACTCTCGATCGCCGCGCGTCCGTAAGCGCTGAATGCCACGTGGTCCACTCTTCCGGCTGGCGCCATGGCGGTCGACTCCAGCAGATGCACCAGGGGCCGGCCGCGGGCATGAAGCCACTGCCCCGGGACGGCAAACGGCGGTCTCGGACCTGGCGCAAGCCCGAGCAACCGGTGGTAGAACTCCGCCGTCCGATCCAGGTCGTCTGAACGGAGGGTGAAGTGGTTCAGTGCTTTCAGCATGATCGACAGCATGCAGGACAGCGGCCGCCCGAGTCCTCAAGGTAAGCTGAAGCTTTTCGCAATCCGTCGGAACACGCCAGGCCATGGCTCGCGAGCCCGCAGACTCCCGACCCGCCACACGCAGTGCGCCGTTCATCGTCGGGCGTTGGCGCGTCGATCCGGCCACCGACGTCGTCGAGCTGGACGGCCGGGCCTGCAAGCTGCAACCGCGCACGATGCGTCTGCTGGTGACCCTGGCGGGCCGGCCCGGTGAGGTCTTGTCGGGCCAGGAACTGCTCGATGCCGTCTGGCCGGGCGTCGTCGTCACCGACCAGTCGCTCTATCAGGCCATCGGCGAGCTGCGCGCGGTGCTCAAGGCCGATCCCACGGCCGCCGAGTTCATCGCCACCGTGCCGCGCAAGGGTTACCGGCTGGTCGTTCAGGTTGGCCGTCCGCCGGTTTCGGCAGCAGGCCCGGCGCTGGCCGCGCCGGCCTTCGCGAACGGTGCCGCGACGATGGCGCGCGCCATTGCCGTGCTGCCGTTCCGGGATCTCGGCGTGGCTGCGGAACTGTCTTTCCTGCGGGAGACGCTGCTGGCGGGGCTGATCCAGGAGTTGTCGCGGCAACCGGATCTCGCACCGATCGCCCGTGGCACGATGCTGTCCTATCTCGACCGCCCGGTGCCGGCTCGCAAGGTCGGCGATGAGCTGCAGGTGCGCTATGTCCTCGACGGTACGATCGCGCAGGCTCGGGATGACCTGCAGATCGCCTGCGAGCTGGTGGACGCCGTCTCGGACGCCGTGCTGGCGAGCGAAGCGGTCCGGATTCCTGCGGCGCAGTGGCCCGAACTGGCGCATCGCGTGGTCGGCAGGCTGGCGCGCGCTGCCAGGCTGCAGTTGTCGGTCCACGCGGCCCGTGCGGTCGATACCGCCACCACGGACGACGCCAGCGCGCTGGAGCTGGCGATGCGCGCCTGGGTCGAGCTGTACTGCCGGCCACAGGCCCGCGAGACCAACGATCGCGCATGGAGATGGGCAGCGGAGGCGGTGCGCCGCGATGATGCGGTGGGCGCGGCCTGGAATGCGCTCGCCTATTGCGAGTGGCGTGCCGCGCAGTACGGATGGTCGGATCGGGGCTGGGCGCAGTTGCTGCTCGACGCGGTGGATCACGGTCAGCGCGCGACGTCGCTGGCGCCGGAGGATCCCGATGCGTATTACACGCTGGGGCTGGCGACCTACACCAGCGGCGAGCTCGTCCGCGCCGAGGCCAATCTGCGGCACTGCCTGGAAGTGAGCAGCTCGTATGCGCCGGCGTACGCGCTGCTCGGTCTGGTGCGGGCCGTTCGAGGCCATCCCGAGGAGACCGCGGAGCTGTGCAGGCGAGCATTCGCCCTCAGCCCGCGGGAGCCCTTGCGTGCCGTCTGGTACTGGGCCGATTCCTGCGCGGCGTCGATGCTGGGGCGCGACGAGGAGGCGCTCGAGCGCGCCTCGCTCGGCATCGCCGCCAACCCGGACTACCCGGCATGTTATCTGGTGGCCGCCGTGTCGGCGCTGCGGTCAGGCAAGGCCGACGAGGCGGCCCGTTACGTGACCGTCCTGCGCCGCAGCAGCTTCAGCAGTGTCGAGCGCCTGCGACACATGCTTCCGCCGATGCGCGTCGAGCCCTGGGCAAGCGCGTTCCTGACGGATCTTCACGCGGCCGGGCTGCCTGAACGTTGATCGGAGTGACCCGGCCCATGCCTGGCGAGCACGCAGACTCTCGACTCACAGCGCGCAGTGCGCCGTTCACGATCGGGCGCTGGCGCGTCGATCCGGCCACCGACGTCATCGAGCTGGACGGCCGGACCTGCAAGCTGCAGCCACGCACGATGCGGCTGCTGACGACTCTGGCCGACCGGCCGGGCGACGTCTTCTCGGGCCACGAGCTGCTCGATACGGTGTGGGCAGGCGTCATCGTCACCGATCAGTCGCTCTATCAGGCGATCGGCGAGCTGCGCGCGGTGCTGAAGGCCGACGCCGTCACCGCCGAGTTCATCGCCACCGTGCCGCGCAAGGGTTACCGGCTGGTTGCGCCGGTCGGCCGCCCGCCGCCACTGGTGCCCGGTGATATGCAGCCGTCTTCGGCGCCCGGCGGCGCGCAGCCGTCCTCGGCGCGGGCGAACGGCGCGGCGACGGCGGAACGCGCGATCGCGGTGCTGCCGTTCCGTGACCTGGGCCTGGCCGCGGAGCTGTCGTTCCTGCGGGAGGCACTGCTCGCCGGCCTGATCCAGGAGCTGTCGCGGCAGCCGGATCTCGCGCCGATCGCGCGCGGCACGATGCTGTCCTACCTCGAGCGCCCGGCGGCGGCCCGCAAGGTCGGAAACGACCTGCAGGTGCGCTACGTGCTGGACGGCACGATCGCGCAGGTGCGGGACGCTCTGCAGATCGCCTGCGAGCTGGTCGATGCGCAGGCGGACGCGGTGCTGGCGAGCGAGGCGGTCGAGGTGCCCGCGGCGCAGTGGCCGGAGCTGGCGCAGCGCGTGGTCGGCAGGCTGGCGCGCGCGGCCCGGCTGAAGCTGTCGGTTCATGCGGCGCGCGCCGCCGACGCGGTCGCCGCCGACGATGCGAGCGCCCGCGAGCTGGCGATGCGCGCCTGGGTCGAGCTGTACTGCCGGCCGCAGACCCGCGAGACCAACGAGCGCGCATGGAAATGGGCCGCCGAAGCCTTGCGCCGCGACGACACGATGGGTGCGGCGTGGAATGCGCTCGCCTATTGCGAGTGGCGCGCCGCGCAGTATCAATGGTCGGATCGCAATCGGGAACGGCTTCTGCCCGACGCGGTCGATCATGCCCAGCGCGCGACGTCGCTGGCGCCGGACGATCCCGACGCCTACTACACGCTGGGCCTGGCGACCTTCACCAGCGGCGAGCTCG
>OEIU01000974.1_pt1 | contig 21421 bp, 20 predicted proteins | sample 1539221 | NCBI WGS metagenome assembly OEIU01 (sample SAMN03792071, study PRJEB22550) | activated sludge metagenome | feature: wastewater treatment plant; material: activated sludge; isolation source: Wastewater treatment plant of a petroleum refinery complex | place: Argentina: Zarate | collected...
AATGCCAGCAGCGCATCCACTGCTCCATCATCAGGCTGTTGAGCGCGTCCATCATGTTGGGCGCCACGCGCTGCGACGTGCCCGTCGCCGTGCCGAGCGAGGCCGTGCGCACGACTTCGCGGCCGCGCGAACCCGTCGCCTGCGGCTTGTCGTGGTCGAGCATCCGCGAGATCGCATTCGTGTCGAACTTCGTGCGCTTGTCGTCGCTCTCTTCGCCCGACTTCGGCTTCACCGCCGCCTTCTCCTGCTTGTCGTCGGTCTTCGACTTGGCGAGCAGCTTGGCGACCTCGTCCGTCTTCAGCCGCGGCTTTTCAGGCGGCTTCGGTGGCGTGGGTACGGGCTTCGTCTCCTGCTTGGCTTCCTGCTTCGGCTCAGGCTTGGGCTCCTGCTTCGTCTCCATCTTCGGCCGCTGCGGCGGCTTCGGGGCGACGGTCTCGGCCTCCTCGGGCTCGTCCTTCTCTTCCTGCTTCTCGGCTTTCGGTTCAGATTTGGCCTGCGCCTTCGGCGGCTCCGGCCGCTTTGGCGGTTCGGGCGCGGGCTTTGTCTCTTCCATCGGGGGACGAGGCGGCGGCAAGGCGGCCGTCTTCTGCGGCTCGGGCTTCTGTGCGTCGTCCTCGCCGGGATCGCGCTGGCGCTTCAGCGGCGGCGGCGGCAGCGGCACGTCCTTTTTCGCTTCCGCGATCGGCGGCGTCGGCTTCAGTTCCTCGACATCGGCGACCTTGTCGGCCTTCTGGACGGGCTTTGCCTCCTTCGCGGTCTTCTCGCCCTTGGAAATCTGGCTGAAGGCCTGGTCGGTGATCATCTCGACCGGGATCGCTTCCTTCGCGTCGTCGTATTTCGCGGGCGAATTGAACGCGATCAGCGTCGCGGCGAGCAGCGTCGTATGCGCCGCCGCCGAGACGATCAGACCTGGTTCTTTTCGCGAAATGCGCAACAGCGCCTCACTTCCGCTCCGGCTCGGTGACGAGCGCCACCTTCTTGAAGCCGGCCCCCGTCACGAGCGACATGACTTCCGCGACGCGGCCGTAGTTCACCGCCTTCGAGCCGCGCACGTAGACGCGCTCGTCGGCGCCGGCCTTGGCCGCTTCCTTCAGCCTGTCGACGAGTTGCTCCATCGCCACCGGCTGGTCCATCAGGAATATCTGGCCCTTTTCGTCGATCGAGATCGACACCGGCTTCTGCTCGATGTTGAGCGGCGCGGATTTGGTCTGCGGCAAGTCGACCGCGACGCCCGTGGCGAGCAGCGGCGCCGCCACCATGAAGATGATGAGCAACACGAGCATGACGTCGATGAACGGCGTCATGTTGATGTCGGCCATCGCGCCGTAGCGCGGAACGCCCCGGCGCCTGCGCCCGCCCTTGCGGCCTGCGGCCATCGACATGCCCATGTCAGTCGGTCTCCGTAGACGTGACGGCTCTAGCGGTTGTCATTCCCGCGAAAGCGGGAATCCAGTCCCCGCAGCCTGGGTGTTCCGACGTCTGGATCCCCGCTTTCGCGGGGATGACAAGCGGGGTCGGCATGACGTTCTGAACCATCGCCATCCCCTCACGCCGCCCGGTCGCCGGCGTGCTGGTCGATCTGGCGCGACAGGATGGCGGAGAATTCGTCGGCGAAGCTTTCGAGCCGCGCCTGCGTCTTGGCGACGTCGCCCTGCATCTTGTTGTAGGCGATGAGCGCCGGGATCGCCGCGAACAGGCCGATGGCCGTGGCGAACAAGGCTTCCGCGATGCCCGGCGCGACGACGGCGAGCGAGGTGTTCTTGGACGCCGCGATCGAGCGGAAGGAGGTCATGATGCCCCAGACCGTGCCGAACAGGCCGACGAAAGGACCCGCGGAGGCGACGGTGGCGAGAACCAGCAGATTGGATTCGAGCTTCTCGACCTCGCGCGCGATGGAGACGTCGAGCACTTTCTCGATGCGCGCCTGCAGGCCGACGAAGGAGGCGCCGGCCGACTGGAACGAGCGCTTCCACTCGCGCATGGCGGCGACGAACAGCGAGGCCATGCCGGACGTCGGGCGCTCGCTCAGCGTCGTGTAGAGCTCCTCGAGCGAGCGGCCAGACCAGAAGGTTTCCTCGAACTGGTCCATCGCCTTGCGCGTGCGGCGGAACAGCAGCGTCTTGTCGACGATGATCGTCCAGCACCACACGGAGGCGGCGAGCAGGCCGATCATCACCGCCTGCACGACGATGGAGGCGTGCAGGAACATGCTCCAGATCGAGACTTCGGCGATCGGGGCGGCCAGATCGGCAGGATTCATCGTCTTTCCTTCGTTCCGAGGACGGATATCCGACCTCGCGTCGTTCCTTTCGGCACCGGAGCGCTCCGGCGTCGCATCAGCGCGGGCTCGAAACGGCGTGCATGCCCGGCGAATCCGTCAATTGTGGGGCTCCGCGGACGGCGGACCCACAACGGGAATATTCGCCCTCAGTTAAGGCCCCATCAGGGTTAACTTTCGGTTACGGCCTGCTGCTTCAAGCCGCTGATTTAAGGCGGCATTAACCATGTTCCCCGCATTGTCGCGCACAAAGGCGCCTCGTTGTTCGGCGCCGCCCGGGGACGACGTGGCGCTGTCAGGGTCGAAGCGAACTGGAATTATCGCGACGCTCGCTTCGGGCGCGGCCGCGCTCGCCCTGTCGCTTTCGCCCGCGCTGGCGCAGACCGCCGGCGATCAGGATCAGGACGCGACCTCCGGCCCGGGCCTGCGCGGCGCCGTCGCGCCGCAGATGCGCCCGCTCGCCGAGCGCGATTCGGCTCTGGCCGCCGCCCGCAGAGGCCAGACCGCCCCGCCGCTGCCGGCGACCTATTCCGCCGGAACCGGCGAAGCCGCGCCCGACGCCGCGATCAATTACGGCAAGGCGCGCAAGCCCGTGCGGCTGCCAAAACCATATCCGCCGCTGCGGACCGGCAAGCCGGCCCTGCCGCAGCTCGAACCCTACAAGAGCTCCTATATCGCCAGGCGGCAGGCCCGCCAGCGCCTGCCGGACGATCCCCAGGCGCAGGAGCCGCCGCCGACCGGCGTCGCGGCCGTGCCGACCATCCCGGTCAGGCGGGCGAAGCCGCCGGAAGCCAACCCTTACGAGCCGGTCGGCATCGACGTCGGCTCGCTGCGGCTCAAGCCCTATGTCGAAGGCGCCTTCGGCTACGACACCAATCCCGGCCGCGTCGAAAACCCGTCGAAGGGCTCGACGCTCGGCCGCGTCGACGTCGGAACGACGTTCGAATCCCTGTGGTCGGTGCATTCGCTGAAGGGCGAATTGCGCGCGGGCTATTCCGACTATCTGCAGGTCAAGAACGTCAACCGGCCCGACGCCGCCGGCAAGGTCGACGGCCGCATCGACGTCACCCGCGATACCGAGCTGGACTACGGCGGCACCGTCAACGTCACCACCATTCGCTCGGGCTCGCCGGAAATCCAGCCGGGCTCGAGCAACATCTCGTCCACCAACCAGCCGATCAACTGGAACGTCGCGGGCTATGTCGGCGCGGCGCAGCGGTTCAATCGCCTCGAACTGTCGATGCGCGGCACGATCGAGCGCGCCGAAACGGGCGACGCAACCTTCTCGGACGGCTCCAAGCAACTGCTGCACCTCAACGACTACACGACCGTGGGCGTGCGTCCGCGCGTGAGCTACGAGGTCTCGCCGCTGTTCAAGCCCTTCGTCGAGGCGACCATCGACCAGCGCACCTATGACAGCGCGGCCGACGTCAACGGCTATCAGCGCAATTCGCGCGGCTATGCGCTGCGCGCCGGCGCGAGCTTCGAATTCGACGGCAAGCTGAAGGGCGAGGCGTCCGGCGGCTATGTCGAGCGCGAATACAAGGACCCGCGCCTCGTGCGGCTGCGCGGCCCGACCTTCGACGCGGCCTTGATCTATACGGCGACGCCGCTCACCACCGTGACGCTGCGCGGCTCGACGACGACGAACGAGACGACCGTGCCCAACGCCTCGGGCGCGATCTCGCGCAGGGCGCAGATCGAGATTTCGCACGACCTGCTGCGCAACGTGAAGATCACCGCCCAGGCCTCGTATCAGGCGACATCGTATCAGGGCGAGAATATCTCCTCGTCCTTCACCGGCAGTTCGACGGGCCTCAACGAGCGCACGATCAACGCCGGCGTGAAGGCCGAATACAGCCTGACGCGCACCGTTGTGGTGAAGGCGAGCTACGCCTACGAGCGGTTGAAGACGACCGTGCCCGGCTCGGACTACACGGCCAACGTCTTCCTGCTCGGCCTGCGGCTGCAGCGCTGAGCGGCGCCTATTTCCACGCCGCCTTCGCCGCCTCGATCGCCTTCAGCGTCGCCTCGCTCACGCCTTCCGCGCGCAGCGTCGCGAGCGGTATGACCATCTGGTCCGCGCAGGCCTGGATGACGTGCGGCGCATCGACGACGACGCCGAGCCCGCCGGTGGCGGCGTCGAGATAGGGCGCGATCGCCGGCGGGCTCCCGCCGCCCCCCAATTGCGCCATCGCCGCCGTGCATTCCTTGTCGCCCCTGCGCTCGCCGGCGCGATATTGCGCCATGTAGAGGTCGTAGAGCCGTTGCGAGGCGAGCGTGATCATCTTCGTCCCGTCGCCCGCGTCGCCGAGCGCGACCTTGCCGAGCAGCTTTCCGGGCAGGAGTTTCGCCCAGTCCACCGGCGCGCCTGTCGCGAGATCGTAGACGATCGCCGTCGACGCCACGTTCGGATGCGCGCCGCCGCAATTGGAATTGTCGGTGACCACATAGCTGAGATAGCGCGGCCCGCGCATCGTGACCTCGATCGTGCGCGTCCAGTCCGCGTTGCCGCCGGCGAGGCTCTTGCATTCGGCGACCGCCTTCTTCACGCGCCCGTCGAGACGGGCGACCGCCGCGTTGATCTTCCTTTCCGCATCGTCCGCCGGCCGCGCGATGCGCGGATAGGCGTCGATGTCCCTGGCCCATCCGGCGGGCTTCTTCATCTCGACCACGCGCTCGGCGCCTTGCGCGCCGCCGCCGATAATGATCGCCGCGCCGCACACGAGCGCGACAAGTCCGGCCGGTCTGCTGCTGCTCACGTCTCACCTCGCCGACGGCGAACGCTCATTCGTTGGGAACGAGAACCCAATGGCCTTTCTGCAGTCGCACCATCACGCGCGAGCGGTCGTCGACGCCAAAGCTGCTGGCCGGCGTGAAATTGTAGATCGCGTGCGTGCCGACGACTTCCTTGCTCTCGAACAGGGCCTTGCGCAACGCCTGCTTGAATTCCGGCGTCTGCGGCCTGGCGCCGGTCGCCAGCGCGCGCTTGGCGGCGTCGAGGAACACCACCCAGCCGTCGAAGGCGTAGGGCGAAAAGCCGTCCGTCGGCTGCGCGCCGTTCGCCTTCTCGTAGGCCGCGCGATAGGCGAGCGCGACCTTCTTGATCGGGTTCGTGTCGGGCAATTGCTCGGCCACGATCACCGGGCCGGTCGGCGCGACGAGCCCTTCCGCCGCCGGCCCCGCGACGCGCAGAAAATCCTGGCTCATCACGCCGTTGTTGCCGTAGACGACGCCCTTGTAGCCCTTTTCGGCGAGCGTCAGCATCGGCAGCGCGCCCGGCGTCGCCGTGCCGCCGATCATGATCGCATCCGGCCGGAGCGCCATGGTTTTCAGCACCTGCGCGATCACCGAATTGTCGGTGCGCGCATAGCGTTCATCGTTGACGACCTTCACCTCGCCGCCGTTGGTATTGGCGAGCAGCGAATTGTGCATGAGGTCGCCGAGCGCGTCGGAAAAGCCGATGAAGCCGATCGTCTTCAGCCCGCGCTTCTTCATGTCGGCGACGATGCCCTTGGCGAGCAGCGGCTGCGGCTGCGGAATCTGAACCACCCACGGACCGCCCTCGCCCTTCGGCGGCGGCGCGATCGGCGAGACGGCGACCATCGGCGTCTGCAATTCGGCGGCGGCGTTGGCCATGGCGAAAGTCTGCGGCGCGCCCGACGTGCCGATCAGGAAATCGACTTTCTCGCGCTCGACGAGCTTGCGCACGTTCTGCGTCGTCGTCGCCGGGTCGGAGGCGTCGTCGAGTTGGATCAGCCGGATTTTCTCGCCGCCGACCGTATCCTGATAGGCGACGCCGGCGGCGACGCCCTTGGAATTCGGAATGCCGATCGACGACAGCGGCCCGCTGAGGCCGGTGATGAAACCGACGACGATTTCCGCCCGGGCCGGCGCGGCGGCGGTCAGAAGGGACAGGGCGACGGCGACGGGAAGCGAGGTGCGCATGCGGGGCGGCTCCGGCTGAGATGCTTCAAGCCTAAAAGACCGCGGATGGACGCGCAATCGTCCCGTTCGGGCGGCCCGCACAAAAAAACGCCGGCGATGTCTCGCCGGCGTCCAATGATCGGAACCATGTATCGGAGAGCGCGCCGCGCTCAGCCCATCAGCTTCTTCAGGCCCGCCTTGTAGGCCTCCGCCAGCTCCGGATTGTCGAGCGCGAACGCCGCGTTCGCCATCAGGAAGCCGATCTTCGCGCCCGTGTCATAGGTCACGCCGTCGAAGCGCACGCCGTGGAAGCCCTGGCTTTTCGCCAGCGTCTTCATGCCGTCGGTCAACTGGATCTCGCCGCCGGCGCCGCGCTCCTGCGTCTCGAGAATCTTGAAGATTTCCGGCCCCAGAATGTAGCGGCCCGAGATGATCGAGGTGGAGGGCGCCGTGCCCTTCGGCGGCTTCTCGACCATGCCGGTGATCTCGAACGTATGGCCTTCGTCCTTGCCGATCGAGACGACGCCGTATTGATGCGTCTCCTCGGGCGCCACTTCCTCTACCGCGATGATGTTGCCGCCGTGCTTGGCGTAGGCTTCGCCGCATTGCGTCAGGCAGCGCGACTTCAGCTTGCCCGTGGCCTTGGTGACCATGTCCGGCAGCATGACCGCGAAAGGCTCGTCGCCGACGATGTCGCGCGCGCACCAGACTGCATGGCCAAGGCCGAGCGGCGCCTGCTGGCGGGGGAAGGAGGTCGCGCCCGCCGCCGGCAGATCGGCCATCAGCGCATCATATTCCTTCTTCTTGCCGCGCTTCTGAAGCGTGTCCTCGAGTTCGTAGGACATGTCGAAATGATCCTCGATCACCTGCTTGCCGCGCCCGGTGACGAAGATGAAATGCTCGATGCCGGCCTCTTTCGCCTCGTCGACGACGTGCTGCAGCACCGGCCGGTCGACGATCGTCAGCATTTCCTTCGGCACGGATTTCGTGGCGGGCAGGAAGCGCGTGCCGAGACCGGCGACAGGGAAGACGGCCTTGCGAATGCGTTTGGTCATGATCTCGTCCGTATGGATGCGACAAGGCCGCATTCGCCTTGGGAATGCGGCCCTTTTTCGAGTTTAACCGGGAGAGTTTAAGGAAGGCCGAACGGCAGGCGCCGCCCGCGGCGCGCTTTTCGCCCGAAATCCAGTGAAACTTAACCAAACCGGTTTAGGATCGCCGCCGACTGGATTGGTCGTTTCGACGGAAAGACGTTCATGGCCATACTCGTAACCGGCGGCGCCGGCTACATCGGCAGCCACATGGCGCTCGAACTGCTGGACGCCGGCGAAAAGGTCGTCGTGCTCGACAATCTCTCGACCGGATTTCGCTGGGCGGTGCCGGACAAGGCGACGCTGGTCGTCGGCGATTTCGGCGACGCCGATCTCGTGACCGAGACGCTCGCCCGCCACGACATCGAGGAGATCATCCATTTCGCCGCCAGGATCGTCGTGCCGGAATCGGTGAGCGACCCGCTCGGCTATTATCTGAACAACACCGCCAAGGCGCGCGGGTTGATCGAATGCGCCGTCGATTCCGGCGTCAGGCATTTCATCTTTTCCTCCACCGCCGCCGTCTACGGCGATCCCGAGCAGAACCCGGTGACGGAAGACGAGCGGCTGAAACCCATCTCGCCCTACGGCCGCTCCAAGCTGATGGTCGAATGGATGCTGGAGGACACGGCCAAGGCGACGCCGCTCTCCTATGTCGCGCTGCGCTATTTCAACGTCGCCGGCGCGGACCCGAAAGGCCGTTCCGGCCAGTCCACGCCCAACGCGACGCATCTCATCAAGGTCGCGGTGCAGGCCGCGCTCGGCCGCCGCAAGGGCATGGAGGTCTACGGGACCGACTACGCGACGCCCGACGGCTCGTGCCTGCGCGACTACATCCACGTCACCGATCTCGCGCGCGCCCATCTCGACGCGCTGCGCCATCTCCGCGGCGGCGGCGACAGCCTTGTGTGCAACGCCGGCTATCAGCGCGGCTATTCCGTGCTCGAAGTCATCGACGTCGTGAAGAAGGTCTCCGGCGTCGATTTCCCCGTGACGATCACGGGCCGCCGTCCCGGCGATCCGGCGGCCATCATCGCCTCCAATACGCGCATCCGCGAAAAACTCGGCTGGACGCCGCAGCACGACAATCTCGAGGAAATCGTGCGCCAGGCGCTCGACTGGGAGCGGCGGCTGCACAATATGAAGATCGGGTGAATCCACGCTACACTCTGCGCCGTCATTGCGAGGAGTGTTGCGACGAAGCAATCCATCCCCGGAACTGGATCAAATTCCGGTGGATGGATTGCTTCGCTTCGCTCGCAATGACGGCGTCGTTTCCACCTGACGGCGTCGTTTCCACCTGATGATGAATTACTCTAGGTTCCCGCTGGCGGGCGCTTCGCCAGCTCCGCCTCGAGGCGCGCGATGTTCTGCAGGAAGCGCCGCGACACCAGCCGCAGGAAATAGAATCCGAACTCCGGATTCTGGAAGAACAATTCCTTGATCTCGACATAGGTGGCGACGAGCAGTTCGCCCTCTTCGATGCATTCAAGTCCCTGCGTGCGCGCCTGATCGTCGTTGACGAGACCCATCTCGCCGACCATCTGGCCGACATGAATGTCGATGCCGGTCTCGATCAGGCGATAGGCGCCGCTCGCGACAACGAAGACGCAATCGGCTGCGTCTCCCTTGGCGAAGACGATCTCGCCCGCCTTAAACGCGCGTCGCCGCATGAAAGGCCGCAGCCAGTCCATCGACAGGTCGCCCGACGCGGCGCGCCCGAGGCGCGCCGTCAGCCGCCGCATCTCGCGCAGGCGCAGCACGTTGAGCGGCAGCGAGACGACATGCTGCACCGCGCTGACCGGCGAGGGCGCGAAGAAGCCGTAGATCATGCCGAAGATGTTGGCGAGGATGGCGAAGCCGCGCAGCCGCAGGATGGATTGCATCCAGTAGCTCGCGATCACCAGCACGACGCCGGCGAAGCCGAAGAGATACGGCCAGACGTCGACGAGCCGCCATTGGGCGGGATGCAGGAAATGCGACCAGGTCATCGCGCCGCCAAAGTCATGGAGCCCCCGTTCCAGTCCCCGCGATTCCGTCCGCGCGCCTGCGGCCGTTCAGAACTCCGCCCATCCCCGCAATTCGCGCCGCACCACCGCCTCGATCACATCCATGCCGGCCGCGCTGTCGTTGAGGCAGTCGATACGCGCAAACTTTTCGCCGCCGTTCCCGAGAAAGAAATCGCGATTCTCGACGCCGATCTCCTCGATCGTCTCGAGGCAATCCGCGACGAAGCCCGGCGTCACGATGGCAAGCGACTTCACGCCGCTCCGCGCGAGCTGCTTCACCGTCTCGTCCGTATAGGGCTTGATCCATTCCGCCGGCCCGAAGCGCGACTGGAAGGTCAGGCGCAGCCTGCTCTCGTCCATGGTCAGCCGCGCGCGCAGCAGGCGCACAGTCTCCACGCAATGATCCTGATACGGATCGCCCTTGTCGATATAATCCTGCGGCACGCCATGGAACGAGGCGAGAATGACATCGGGCGAAAAATCGAGCCTCGCCAGCCCGTCCTCGATCGAGCGCGCGAGCGCGTCGATATAGACGGGATCGTCATGCCACGGCGGCGCCAGGCGCACGGCCGGCTGCCAGCGCATCGCCTTGAGCGCGTCGAACGTCTTATCGCCGACCGTCGCGGTCGTCGCGGCCGAATATTGCGGATAGAGCGGCACGACCAGAATGCGGTCGCAGCCCTGGTCCTGCAGCGCCTGCACGCGGCTCGCGATCGAGGGCTCGCCGTAGCGCATCGCCCAGTCGATCACGAGGCGCTGCCCGGCTTGCGCCGCCGCGCCGGAAAGGCGCGCGGCGAGCTGCTCGCTCTGCGACCGGGTGATGGTCTTGAGCGGCCCTTCGTTGCGCGCGCGGTTCCAGATCGTGTCGTAGTCCCTGCCCTTCTTCTGCGGCCGCGTGGACAGGACGATGAGATTGAGCACCGGCCACCAGATCAGGCGCGGCGTCTCGATCACGCGCCGGTCCGACAGGAATTCCTTGAGGTAGCGCCGCATCGACCAATAGTCCGTCGCCTCGGGCGTGCCGAGGTTGACGATGAGGACGCCGGTCGCGCGCGGCGCCAGAGGCGGATGGTCGGGAGGAAGCATGGGCGAGCTATATCGCCCTTCGTCGCGCATGTCAGCGCGGGCGGCGGGCGCCTATGCGCCGCCGGGCGCGCCGGGCCGCCGCGCATGCATGTGGTCGAGCGGCCCATGGCCGCGCCCGACCGACAGGCCATCCGCCGCGCGGATCGCCTCCGTCAGCCAGAGCTTTGCCTCGTTGACCGCCTGCGTCAGCTCCCGACCGCGCGCGAGGCCCGCGGCGATCGCGGACGATAGCGAGCAGCCCGTGCCGTGCGTGTTGCGCGTGGCGATGCGCGGCGCGCCGAACAGCGCGGCGCCGTGCTCCGTCACGAGCGCGTCGATCGCTTCCGCGCCTTCGCCGTGGCCGCCCTTGACGAGAACGGCCTGCGCGCCGCGGGCAAGCAAGTCTTGGCCGGCGCGGATCATGTCGTCGGGATCGGGCGAGACGTCGCGGCCGACGAGGCGCGCGGCCTCGGGGATGTTGGGCGTGACGACGGCGGCGAGCGGCATGAGTTTCGTCAGCAGCGCATCGACGACGCCGGGCGCGCCGAGGCTGTCGCCGGACGTGGCGACCAGCACGGGATCGAGCACGATGTTGCGCGCGCCATGATGCGCGAGCCGGTCCGCGACGACGGCGACGATCTCGCCCGCGCCGAGCATGCCGATCTTGACAGCGTCGACCTCGATATCCTCGAAGATGGCGTCGATCTGCGCGGCGAGAAATTCCGCCGGCGGAACATGCACGGCGCGCACGCCGAGCGTGTTCTGCGCGGTCAGCGCCGTGATGGCGGCCATGCCGTAGCAGCCGAAGGCGGCGAAAGTCTTGAGATCCGCCTGTATGCCGGCGCCGCCGCTCGGGTCCGAGCCGGCGATCGACAGAACATTGGGAATTCCGCTCATCCCACCGGGCGTTCGTCGGCGATGATCTTGCCGTCGTTCGGCAGCGTTCCCGCCTTCACGATCTCGACCTCGCCGCGCAGCTTGGTGATCGCCTGCAGCGTCTCGGCGATCGGCGCGGGTTTGCAGGCGCCGTTGCCTTCGGCGTGCAGCACCATGACGTCCTGCTCCTTCTCGCGCTTCACCACGAGACGCAGGCGGCCGAGCTCGGGATGGCGTCGGGCGATCTCGGCGACCTGCGAGGGATGCACGAACATGCCCTTCACCTTGGTCGTCTGGTCGGCGCGGCCGAGCCAGCCGCGGATGCGCATGTTGGTGCGCCCGCACGGCGATTTGCCCGGCATGGTCGCCGACAAATCGCCGGTCGCGAAACGCAGCAGCGGATAATCGGCGTTGAGGCGCGTGACGACGACTTCGCCGACCTCGCCCTCCGGCACGGGATCGCCCGTGCCTGGCTTCACGATCTCGACGAGACTGCCTTCGTTGACGATCATGCCTTCGCGCGCGTCGCTCTCGTAGGCGATCACGCCGAGGTCGGCCGACGCATAGCACTGGCGCACCGCCACGCCGGCCTTCTCCAGTTCCTCGCGCAGGCTGTTGGGCAGCGCGGCGCCGGAGACGAGCGCGCGCTTGATCGAGGAGGCGTCGACGCCCGCCGCGCGCGCCTTGTCGAGCAGCACCTTGAGAAAGTCGGGCGTGCCGCAATAGGCGGTGGGCTTGAGATACTGGATCGCTTCCAGTTGCTGCTCCGTATTGCCGACGCCGGCGGGAATGACGGTGCAGGACAACGCGTGCGCGCCGCTCTCCATGATGTGGCCGCCGGGCGTCAGATGATAAGAAAAGGCGTTGAGCAGGAGATCGCCCTTGCGCAGGCCCGCCGCATACAGCGCGCGCGCGGCGCCCCACCAGTCCTTGCCGAACCCTTCCGGCTCGAAGATCGGGCCGGGCGATACGAGAATGCGCTTGAGCTGCATCGCGCGCACGGCCGCGAGACCGCCGAACGGCGGATTGTCCGCCTGCATCGCCTTGAGATCGCTCTTGCGGACGACGGGAACGCGGGCGAGATCCGCGCGGTTCTTGATCGCGTCGATGTCCACGCTCTTGAGCTGCCCCCGCAGCGCCGCCGCGCGTGCGCGCGAAATCTTCAGGACCGAGCGAAGATCACGAAAAAATGCAGTTTCGCGCGCCTTCAGGGGGCGCGTCTCGTATCGATCGAAATGCTCCGACATGATGTCCGCCTGCTCGTGCCGAACGCGCCGTCTGACGTCGTTTCGAATTTTATTATTTCGGCGCGGTATCCCCAGCCACCTCGCCATTCTGTCGCACGGGTGAAAAAACGCGTCAACGCGATTCAATCAAGCGAGCCAGCGTTTGCGGCGCTTATAATGTTTCACGTCGCGGAAGCTCTTGCGATCGCCGCCCGACACGCCGAGATAAAATTCCTTCACGTCCTGATTGTCGCGCAAAGCCTGCGCTTCGCCGTCGAGAACGATGCGGCCGTTCTCGAGAATGTAGCCGTAATTCGCATATCGCAGCGCGATATTGGTGTTCTGTTCGGCCAGCAGGAAGGAGACGCCGCCTTTCGAATTTAGATCGCGAACGATTTCAAAAATCTCTTCGACCACCTGCGGCGCGAGACCCATCGACGGCTCGTCGAGCAGAATCATCTTCGGTTTCGACATCATGGCGCGGCCGATCGCGCACATCTGCTGCTCGCCGCCGGACGTGTAGCCGGCCAGCGATTGGCGCCGCTCTTTCAGGCGAGGAAAGAATGCATAGACCTCTTCCAGCGCATCCGCGACCGCGCGCCGGCCGTCGCGGCGCGTGAAGGCGCCGGTCAGCAGATTTTCCTCGATCGAGAGATGGCCGAAGCAATGCCGGCCCTCCATCACCTGGATGCAGCCCCGCCGCACGAGATCGTCCGGCCGTAAACGATCGACGCGGTCGCCGGAAAATTCGATCGAACCCTTGGTGACTTCGCCGCGCTCGGCGCGGATGAGATTGGAGATCGCCTTCAGCGTCGTCGTCTTGCCCGCGCCGTTGGCGCCGAGCAGCGCGACGATTCCGCCGCGCGGCACGGTCAGCGACACGCCCTTCAGCACCAGCACGACGTGATTGTAGATCACCTCGATGTTGTTGACGGCGAGGATCGTGTCGGTTGCGGACTGAGGAACCGCGGGCGCTGATGTCTGCTGGGTCATGGCGGCTTCCTGGATGTCATCCCGGACGGCCGCAGGCCGGTCCGGGATCCAGTTCGTGAGGACGCTTCTGGATCCCCGATCGATCGCTGACGCGATCGTCGGGGATGACAGTCGCGATTACGACTTGGAGTCGCAGGCCTCCGTGCGCTTGGGCCAGCCGGCGTTCTTCTCGGCGTAGGCCTTGGCGTCGGCGTCCAGAAGCGGCTGCACCTTTTCCGTCTGCGGCGTGATCATGTCGGACACCTTCACGTATTTCGTGCCGTCGAAGCGCTGCACGAAGGTCGGCTGGTGGCCGTTATGGTCCTTGCAGGAGAGCTTGATCGGGCCGGCGAAGCCCTCCATGCCCATTTCCTTCAGGCGCGCGGCGTCGACATTGAGGCCTTCGAGACCGCGGCGCACGTCCTCGCCCGTCACCACCTTCTTGCCGGTGATCTTCTGCGCGGTGCGGATGCCTTCGGCGATCAGCATCGAATTGTAGACGCCGCGATTGTAGAGAACCGTGCCGACCTTGTCCTTGGCCGCCTGGCTCTTGCCCTTGTCGACGACATACTTCTGGATGTCCTTGATGACGCCGAAGTCCGCGCCGGCCGCATGCCAGTTGAGAGTCTTGAAGCCCTTCGCGCCCTCGCCCGCGCCCTTCGCGTCTTCCTCGCTCGGCCACCAGATCGAGATGAACTTCTCCATCGGATAGTTGATCTTCACGGCTTCCTTGATCGCGGTGGGCTGCAGCGCGCCCCAGCCGTACATGATCATGTAGTCGGGCCGGTCGCGGCGCACGTTCAGCCATTGCGCCGACTGGTTCTGCATTTCGGCGGCCGGCACCGGATAGAGCTTCGTCTCGAAGCCGTAATCCTTCTGCAATTGCTCGAGGAAGGGCAGCGGCTCCTTGCCGAAGCCGGCGTCGAGATAGATATAGCCGATCTTCTTGCCCTTCAGCTTCTCCATGCCGCCGCCTTCCTGGCTGGCGATGTATTTCAGGATCATCGACATGCCGTCCCAATAGGTGTCCGGCGGGTTGAATATCCACGGGAAGACATCGCCTTCGGACGAGGCCGAGAGGCCGTAGGCCATGGAGAGAACGGGGATCTTGTCGACCGCGGCCTTCGGGATCAGCGGCAGGGTGATGCCGGTCGACCACGGATTGACCATGACGGGGTTCTTCGGCTTCACCGCCTCGTAGCATTCGAGGCCCTTCTTGGTGTCGTAGCCGGTCTCGCATTCCTCGATGGCGAGCTTGACGCCGCCGATGCCGCCGTCGCGCTCGTTCAGCATGGTGAGGTAATCGTGCATGCCGTCGGCGATATAGGTGCCCGAGCCTGCGAAGGGGCCGGTGCGGTAGGTGAACAGCGGCACGAACACCGAATCCTCGGCCGCCGCCGGCAGCGCGGGCGCGGCGAGCGCCGTCGTCGCGATCAGGGCCAGAGCGGCCTTTTTCAATTTACGCATTTCGTCCTCCCTCGTTTCGATTGGTTGCAGTCTAGTATGGAAACGGCCAGACGCGCAGTTTCTGTTTCGCGATCTGCCAGAGCCGGGCAAGCCCGTGCGGCTCCACGATCAGGAAGAAGATGATGAGCGCGCCGGTGATGACGTAGGTGAGATGCTCGGCCGTCGCCGAGCCGATCCTGAGGCCGAGCGCATCGGGCGCCGTGCGCACGATGATCGGCAAGATATGGATGAGCGCCGCGCCCAGGAACGAGCCGATCAGCGAGCCAAGCCCGCCGATGATGACCATGAACAGCAGCACGAAGGATTCGTTGATGTTGAAGGCCTCGGGCTCCGCCGCGCCGAGCCACAGGAACACCATCAGCGCGCCGGCGACGCCGGCGTAGAAGGACGAGACGGCGAAGGCGAGAAGCTTCGCCGGCAGAAGCCTGATGCCCATGAGCTGCGCGGCGATGTCCATGTCGCGCACCGCCATCCAGTTGCGGCCGATGCGTCCGTGCACGAGGTTGGAGGCGAACCAGGTCATGACGACGACGATGGACAGAACGACGTAGTAGCGCGTCAGCGGCTTGGCGGTCGCGCCGGTGATCGGAACGCCGAACAGCGTATGCACCGGCACTTCGATGGCGCCGGACGGATTGTAATTGTAGAGCCAGCCGATGCGCACGAAGCACCATTGCAGGAAGAATTGCGCGGCGAGCGTGGCGATGGCGAGATAGAAACCCTTGATGCGCAGGCTGGGCAGGCCGAACAGCACGCCGACCGCGCAGGAAACGAGCCCCGACGCGATGATCCACACAATGATGTTCACGCCCGGAAACAGCGTCGACAGCTTGTAGCAGGCGTAGGCGCCCACGCCCATGAAGGCGCCCGTGCCGAGCGAGATGAGGCCCGTGTAGCCGATGAGGATGTTGAGCCCGATCGCGGCGAGCGCGAGGATCAGGAACGGGATCATGACGGAGGCGATCATGAACTCGCCGCCGAGGAGCGGAATGCCGATGAAGGCGACGGCCAGGATCAGCGCGAGACCGATCCGGTCCTGCCGGATCGGAAAGATCGCCTGATCGGCTGCGTAGCTCGTCTTGAACTGTCCGACTTCGCGGTAGAACACGTTTCGCCCCGATCAGATGCGTTCGATGATCTTCTCGCCGAACAGGCCCTCGGGCTTGAACAGCAGGAAGGCGAGAGCGATGCCGTAGGCGAGCCAGCTCTCGATGCCGCCGCCGACGAGCGGCCCCCAGTAGAATTCGCCGAGCTTCTCGCCGATGCCGATGATGAGGCCGCCGACGATGGCGCCGGGCACGGACGTGAAGCCGCCGAGGATGAGCACCGGCAGCGCCTTCAGCGAGATGACCTGCAGCGCGAACGACACGTCCGACCGCGCGCCCCACATGATGCCCGTCGCCAGCGCGACAATGCCGGCCGTGAACCAGACGATGACCCAGATCTGGTTGAGCGAGATGCCGACCGACAGCGCCGCCTGGTGGTCGTCCGCCACCGCGCGCAGCGCGCGGCCGATGCGCGTCTTCTGGAAGAAGAGCGCGAGGGCCGCCACCATGACGGAGGCGATGACCGCGGCGGCTATGTCGATCTTCTGCAGCGAAACGAGGCCGCCGAGTATCTTGAAGTCGATCGCGCCCTTGGGCAGGCCGAGCGCGGCCGTCGGCATTTCCTTGGGATCGCCGCCGAACACGAGCTGGCCCGCGCCGATCAGCAGGTAGGTCAGGCCGAACGTCGCCATGAACAGCATGATGTCGGGCTGGTTGACGAGCGGCCGCAGCACCACGCGCTCGACGGCGAGCGCCAGCAGATACATGACGCCGATGGCGAGCAGCAGCGCGAGCGGCGCCGGCACGCCCTTCTCGTAGAAGCCGACCAGCGTCAGCGCCGCGAACACCATCATGATGCCCTGCGCGAAATTGAACACGCCCGACGCCTTGAAGATGAGGACGAAGCCGAGCGCGATCAGCGAATAGAGCACGCCGCCGACAAGGCCTTCCCACAGCGTCTGCACGAGCAGGTCGGGCGCCTGCCCCATCTGCACGAAGGGATCGATGAAGATCTGGTAGAGGAGGTTCATCAGGAAGCGCTCCCCGTCATTGCGAGCGAAGCGAAGCAATCCATCCACCGGGCCTTCATCCAGTTGCGGTGGATGGATTGCTTCGTCGCTGCGCTCCTCGCAATGACGGCGACCAGTTGAGTGAAGACGGCGCCCATCAATGCGCCACTCCCAGATAAGCGTCGATCACCTTCTGGTCGCTCTTCACTTCGTCGGGATCGCCGTCGGCGATCTTGTGGCCGTATTCGAGCACGACGATGCGGTCGGACAGGTCCATCACAACGCCGATGTCGTGCTCGATCAGCGCGATCGTCGTGCCGAAATGCTGGTTCACGTCGATGATGAAGCGGCTCATGTCCTGCTTTTCTTCGAGATTCATGCCCGCCATCGGCTCGTCCAGCAGCAGCAGGGTCGGCTCCATGGCGAGCGCGCGACCAAGCTCCACGCGCTTCTGCAATCCGTAGGGCAGCGTGCCGACCGGCGCCTTGCGGATGTGCTCGATCTCGAGGAAATCGATGATCTCCTCGCAGAACTTGCGGTGCTCGATCTCTTCGGCCAGCGCCGGCCCGTGCCGGAACATCTGCCAGAAGAAATTCGATTTCATCTTCAGCGCGCGACCGGCGAGAATGTTGTCCAGCGTCGACATGCCCTTGAACAGCGCGACGTTCTGGAAGGTGCGCGCGATCCCCTGGCTCGCCGCCTCGTAAGGCTTCATCCGCGCGCGCGTCCTGCCGTGGAAGGAAATGCTGCCCTGCTGCGGATGATAGAATCCGTTGATGACGTTCAGCATCGACGTCTTGCCGGCGCCGTTCGGCCCGATGATCGCGCGGATTTCGCCCTTGGCGATGTCGAAGGACACGTCGGTGATCGCGCGCACGCCGCCGAAAGACAGCGAGACGTTGTCGACCTTGAGGAGAATATCGCCCGCGCCGCTCATGCCGCCTTGGCTCCCTGCGCGGCGGTCCCGCCGTGGCGCGCGAGATCGACGATGGCGACGCGGCCGGAAATCACGCCCTTGCGTCCGTCCTCGAACGTCACTTCGGTGGAAATGTCGGCCTGCTTCGAGCCGTCGTAGAGGCCCTGCACCAGCGGCGCGTAGCGCTCGGCGATGAAGCCGCGCCGCACCTTCTGCGTGCGCGTCAGCTCGCCGTCGTCGGCGTCGAGCTCTTTCGGCAGGATCAGGAAGCGCGCGATCTGCGCGCCGGCCATGCGCGGCTCCCTGGCCAGCGCGGCGTTGGTTTCGTCCACGTGCTTGGCGATCAGCTCGTAGACCTTCGGATGGCCCGCGAGCTCCTGGTAGGAGGCGTAGGAAATGTTGTTGCGCTCCGCCCAATTGCCGACCGCCGTCAGCTCGATGTTGAGCATGACCGTCACGAAATCGCGCGCGTCGCCGAAGGCGACAGCTTCCTTGATGTTGGGAAAGAACTTCAGCTTGTTCTCGATATATTTGGGCGCGAAGATCGTGCCGTCCTTCAGCTTGCCGACGTCCTTGGCGCGATCGAGGATGCGCAACTGGCCGTCCGCATCGAAGAAGCCGGCGTCCCCCGTCTTCACATAGCCGTCCGGCGTCAGCGTCTCGGCCGTCTTCTCCGGCTCCTTGTAATAGGAGACGAACTGGCCCGGCGACTTGAACTGCACTTCGCCGTCGTCGGCGATGCGTATGTCGACATTGGGCGCCGGCGGCCCGACCGTATCGGAGCGCACCGCGCCGTTGGCGTGCGCGGTCACGTAGAGGAAGGCTTCCGTCTGGCCGTAAAGCTGCTTCAGGTTGAGCCCGAGCGAGCGGTAGAAGGAAAAAAGGTCGCCGCCGATCGCCTCGCCCGCCGTATAGGCCGCGCGGATGTTGGAATAGCCGAGCACGTTCTTCAGCGGCCCGTAGACGAGAAATTCGCCCAGCGCGTAATGGGCGCGCGCGAGCAACGGCACGCGCTCGCCGTTGAGAATCTTCTCGCCCCATTTGCGCGCGACGTCGATGAAATGGTCGAACATCTTCCGCTTGAGCGCGCCTGCGTCCTCCATGCGGATCATGATGCGGGTGAGCTGCGCCTCGAACACGCGCGGCGGCGCGAAATAGAAGGACGGCCCGATTTCGCGCAGGTCCTGCGCCACCGTGTCGGCATTCTCCGGACAGGCGATGCACGAGCCCGCAACGAGAGCCTGCGCGTAATTGAGATAATGATCGCCGACCCAGGCGAGCGGCAGATAGGCCAGTTGCTCGTCCCTGTCGGTCAGGCCGTCGAAGGCGACCGTGTCGCGCGCCGCCTGCACGGAGCGGCCGGCCGCCAGCACGACGCCCTTGGAGCGGCCGGTCGTGCCGGACGTGTAGAGCATGATGGAGGCGTCGTCCGCCCGGCCCGCGTCGATCAGCGCGTCCAGCGTCTCGCGCAGCGAGGCTTCGGATGCCAGCGCCTTCGACGAAGCCTCGATCATGTCGTCGAGCGCGCTGATATTGGTCTGCGTGTAGTCGCGCAGGCCGCGATCCTCGTCGTAGACGATATGTTCGAGCGTCGGCAGGCGATCGGCGATCGACAGCAGCTTGTCGACCTGCTCCTGGTCCTGCGCCGCGGCGACCTTCACGTCGGCGTTTTCGAGCACGTAGGCGAGTTCGTCGGCCACGGCGTCGGCATAGACCGGCACGGGCGTCGCGCGCAGCATCTGCGCGGCGCACAGCGTCCAGTAGAGCAGCGGCCGGTTGGCGCCGACGATGGCCACCTTGTCGCCTTCCGCCACGCCGAGCTTGCGCAGCCCCAGCGCGATCGCGCGCACGTTGTCGTAGACCTCCGCCCACGTCCACGTCTGCCAGATGCCGCGGTCCTTGTGGCGAAAGGCCGGCCGGTCGCCGCGCACGCGCGCGTGCATCCGCAACAGCTTCGGAAACGTATCCTCCGCCCCGCCGCGGCCGGCATGTTGCAGGCTCTCCGCCAACTCCCCGCTCCCTCTGGCGTCGTCGTCGACGCTCTGTCGTTTCGGCCGGGCGGCTTTGGCCCTCTCCGGCGGCGCAACATTCGCAATGCGCATGGCTGATGGCAAGCATGCGCTTGACTGCGCAAAGGCGTTTTGTCAGTTACCGTGCGCCCCTCGCTGTGCGGCGGCTTCCCCTACTTTCGTCTAGGTCTGGAGCCGATGGCCGCTTTCATTCGCCGTAGCGGCTCAAGGCGAGGAGGTCGAGCGGCGTGAGCGCGGCCGCCGCGGCCGTCAGCAATCCCTCGGCTTCGAGAATCTGCAGCGCGCGATTGGCGACCTGCCGCGACACGCCCGCGATCAGTCCCAGTTCTTCCTGGCTGATGTCGAGGGACGGCCCGATGTTCGGATTGAGCACGGGATTGAACAGCCACGCGATCACGCGCGCGACGCGCGCAACGCCGTCGAGCATGCGGTCGTGCTCCACCAGCGCGATGAATTGCCCGAGCCGCTCGTTGAACTGCCGCACGAGAAAGCGGTTGAAGCCGACCGAATTCTCGAACAGCCACGCGAAAGTGGCGCGGTTCATCAGCGCCAGCCGCGTGTCGCGCAGCGTCACGAGATCGTATTGCCGGCGCTCGGCCTTCAGCATGGAGCCTTCGCCGAACCACATGCCGGCCGGCATGCCGGCGAGACTCACCGCCTTGCCGCTCGAGGACACGGAGGAGATTTTCACGAGCCCCGAAACCACGCCGGTCCAGTAGTCGAAGGCGTCGCCGCGATGCACGATCGTCGCCCCCGCGGGCCACGTCTTCTCGACGAGACCGCGGCTGGCGCGTTCGAGCTCGGCGTCGGTCAGTTCGCGCGCCCAGAAGGCGATGGCGCGCAGCCGATCCGGAATCATGGTGGCGGGTCCCCTCGCATGGGCGCGCATATTGTCCGGCGCGGGCCGACCGCTCAAGCCTCACGCCGGGGCAAGCTCGCGCCGGCGGCGGCGAAACGGCGCGCCAACGAGGCGCAGGACGCCGTAGCCCGCGAGCGCGCCCGCGCCGGCGGCCGCGAACCCTTCCCCCGTCGTCGGCACGGCCGGCTCGTAGTCGCCCCAGGCGCGTCTGGCGATGCGCGGATCGTAGGTTTCGGCCAGCACGATCAGCCGCGTGAACGGCCCGGCCTCCTGCATCCGCTTCTGCTGTCCGGCGAGGCGCTGCTGGCGCGCGACGGTCTGCGCCATCGACCTGCCGCGGTCGCGCGCGAGTTGCTCGCCGTCGGCCTCGAGCCGCGCAATCGCGCCCTTCGTATCGAGGCCCGCGCTCTGCGCCTCCGACGCGAACTGGTCGACGAGCGCCGTGAGCTCGTCGAGCGCGCCGCCGAGACGCTGGCGGTATTGCTGCGCGAACTCGGGGAGCTGCGACGCGACGACGCCGCAGAACAGGCCGAATCCGAGCGCCAGCCGCCGCAAGATCATCGTGGGTCCACTCCAGGTCGAGCGTGCGTCCGCCCCCGCTAGGGAGCTGAAGGCGCAAACAGTCGAGACCGGATATAGCGCAGCGGAC
>OEIU01000975.1_pt1 | contig 21419 bp, 18 predicted proteins | sample 1539221 | NCBI WGS metagenome assembly OEIU01 (sample SAMN03792071, study PRJEB22550) | activated sludge metagenome | feature: wastewater treatment plant; material: activated sludge; isolation source: Wastewater treatment plant of a petroleum refinery complex | place: Argentina: Zarate | collected...
TCGCCGATTGCGGCGCGGCGGGCGGGGTCCGGTTGTCATGGCTTGTTCCGTTTCCGATGCTGGAGACGCCGAACCACGCGTCGTTCCACGATCGGAACTGCGTCATCTTTGAAAGGGCGGGGGAACGGCGCCCGAGGCTATCTCCTTGGAAAACGCTGGCAGCGAACCGAGGAGCCGCAGCAATGCAGGCGCGTCGATCGGAAGGCGGGCCGTGACCGGCCGGATGCCTGCCGAAGCGGACAGCGGAGCGTCGGGCGGATGGCTGGCTGGCGAAATGGCTAGCTGGCGTCGCCGGGTCGCAGACCGCACCGCGTCGGTGCCGGGGACTCGGCGTTGATGTTGCAAATGATAATCGTTCTCAACTGATCCGTCAACGCTCCGGGGCTGCTCAAGGCGTGACCGGACTGCCGCCGATCGTGGCCGACAGGAGCTCCTGGGTCGAGCCGGCGCTGGTGGCCTTGATCATCACGCCCGAGCCTGCCGCAATCCAGCGCACGACGGTCCGTACCGACGATCCGCTGGATTCGAGCGAGAACCGGCAGGCATTGGCGAAGGTGCCGGCCGGCACCGTGACCGTCTCGAACCCGGCGAACGTCAGTCTGGTCTGCAGGTCCATCCGCTGTGCCGACGACGCGGGTTCGAACGTGATCTCGGCCTTCGTGGCGCCTTCGCGCGACTGTCCGACGGACAGCGAGAAGTCCAGATCGGGACGCGGCGGGTCGAGCTCGATGATCTGCGCCGTCGTCGTGCCGCCGCGAAGCTGCGCGCGCATCGCCAGCAGCATCACGGCACGGTCGCGCAGCTCGATGTATTGCACGCCGTCGAACGATTGCGACGGCGAGCCCGGCATGTCCATCGTCTCCTGCACGGTGATCCGGCTCAGCAGATAGTCGTTGAACCGCGTGACGGTGCCGACGGTCTCGGTATGCCGCACCTCGCCGGTGACGCCGCCGACCGTCGACCGATAGCGCGCGCTGACCACCGTGCCTTCCTTCGAGAAGAGACTCGGATTGAAGCAGGCATCGACACTCGCCGGCTGCACCGGGACGGGCGTCTCGGAGGGCGCCGGCGCGGGTGAGGGCGCCGGGGAGGCCGACCCCACCGGGCCGCCGCCGCCGCCCGATCCGCCGCTGCAGGCGGCCAGCATGATCGCCGCCATCGCGACCGCCAGACCCGGCTGCGCGCCCGCCCGCCACCGCCGGCACGGCAGGCCGCATGATTGCGGCGACCGGCCGGGCCGGACGCCTCCGTCGTTCACGTTCGCCATCTCTTCCAAACCCCTTCAGAACTGCACGGCGACCGACACGCGCACCGATCGCCCGGGCCCCTGCAAGCCGATGACGTTGCCGAGCTCGTCGCCGTTGTTGCACCAGTGCCTGTCGTACAGGTTGTTGATCGACAGGCTGGCGGTCACCGCGCGATGCGGCCGCCAGACCGCGAACAGATCCTGCTGCGTGTTCGCCGCATGCACGACGCCGGCGCTCTCGACTCTTCCGCAGTACTGCGTGCTGGCGGTCAGGCCGGTCGCATTCGGCAGCAGCAACTGGTCGAATATCTGGCGGACGCGATAGCCGATCTCGAGCCGCCCGTCGAACAGCCGGTAGCCGACGGTCAGCCCCGCCGTGGTGCCGGGGATGCCGGCGGTGAACGACGAGGCGTAGTCGGTCAGCGAGTTGGCCCCCGTCGCCCCGATCCGGGGGACGCCGAACACCGCATACCAGTCCCGGGCATCGTCATTGAGCTCGAGCTCCAGGCCGCTGCGCTGTTCGACGTACGGCTGCACGATCGCATCGCCCGCCGACATCAGGTAGCTCGCCCCGATCAGATTGCGCGTGGCGATCCGGAAGAACGTGAAACGCGCCTGGGTGGAAGACTCCGCGGCGCGGCTCCAGGCCACCGTGTACTCGCGGTTGATCGACTCGGTGGGCTGCAGCGCATCGCCGCAGCCCAGCGGCGCGATCCTGCGGCCGGCGCTGTCGAAGAAGCCGGTGCAGGGGCTGGCCGAATCCATGCCGAAGTAGTCGGTGATCAGCGGCGGCCGGAAGCCCTTGGACCAGCGGTGCGTCAACGCCCAGGCGCCGGCGGAGGGCCGCCAGGTGAAGGCGACGGCGGGCGTTACGCGCTGCAGGGTGTACTCGGCGGGCACGCCGGCCGCCAGACGATTGAGCGCCGCCTGACCGTCGGCCCGCAGCTTGTAGCGGTCCCAGCGCACACCCGGCACCAAGGTGAAGTTGGACCAGGTGAACGCATTCTGCGCGATCAGCGCGAACGACGAGCGGGTGCCCGGCGGCTGCTGCGAGTCGAACCCCGACGGATATCGCCCGTCGGCACCGTTCATCAGCGGGTTCTCGGTGATCCTGCGCAGATCGCGGCGGTTGTGCCCCGCCTGCAGGCCCACCGTCAGCACGCCGCCGACCGGCCCGAGCCGGTAGCGGCTGTCATTGAACAGTTCGGCGGTCCAGATGTCGTCCTTCCAGAAGTCCGTCAGCGACCCCGTGGGGCCGCCGTAAGGGCTCCATACGCACGGCGTGGTGGTGCACGGCACCGTGAACGTGCTCTGCCCGGCGCCGGTCAGCATCAGGTTCGCCAGGTCGGTCGTCTCGTGCGCGATCGTGCCGCGCAGCTTCACCAGCGGCTGGCCCGGCGGCTCGTAGTTGAACCGAAGATTCAGCGTTTCGTCGTCGACGTTCTGATGGACATAGCCGCCGACGAACGCGTTGCTGGAGTTCGCGTCGAACGGCGTATAGAGCGGCCCGCTCCGATAGGCGGTCCGGCTCAGCTCGAGCGACAGCGCATCGGTCGGGAACAGACCCAGCTTGATGAGGGTGCCGGTCAGATCGGTCGCGCTGGCGGGGAAACGCTCGCCGCCGGCGAGCCGGAAGTCCCGCGAGCTCCGTTCGACCTGGGTCACCAGCAGATCGCTGCGGGCAGTGGGCCGGGCGAACGCCGCCAGCATCCGCAGACGCTCGTTGCTGTTGTAGTTGTAGCCCAGCTTCAGCAAGCCGCCGACACGCTCGCCGGGCCGCAGGAAGTCGGCCGCCGACTTGGTGGTCACGAGCACCGCTCCGCCGATCGCGCCCGATCCGGTCGTCAGCGATGGCCCGCGCTCGATGGTGATCGACCGGATCAGCTCGGGTTCGATGAACACGCCGGCGCCGAACCGGTATTTCTCGAAACCCTTGACCGCCCCGTCGATCTTGAACGCGACGTCCTCGTTGCCGCGGAACCCGCGGATGTTGAAACGCATGCCGGTGGCCCGCGGCCCGCCGTCGACCGAAACGCCCGGAGTGTCCTTGACCGCGTCGAAGACCGTCGCGGGCTGCTTGCGTTCGAGCGCCGGCGCATCGAGCACGGTGGTCGATTCGGTGGCGGGCAGCGCGATCGCCGGCACCCGGTCGGCGGTCACCTGCACCGACGGCAGGGACTCGGCGGCCGCAGCCTTGTCAGCCTTGTCGTCGGCGAACGCCGCGCCGCCGGCACCGACGCACAGAAGAACCGAAAGCAGCCGCGGGACCGCCCGCCGGCTGCCCCACCGCGGCCGATCGGCGAAGCCGGCACGGCCGGCGGCCGGCCGTGCGCGCACGCAGGCATCTGACCGGTTCGACACGATCAGCGCTTGCAGCGACGGCCGACGCGGGCCACCAGCAGGGTCAGCGCGGCCACGGACAGCGGGCCGGCCGGTGCCGATGGCGCATCGGTGGACGCCGATGCCGGCCACGTGCCCGGCAGCCCGGCGAGCAAATCCGCCGCGGCCGCCTCCTCGCCCAGCAGGTGGGCCAGTGCATTGACCGGCACCGCCGCATGCCGGCGAGCCGTCGCGCCGGTCGAAGAAGACGCAGTCTTCGGCGGACTGAAGTAGACCGCGAGATTGTCGAGGCTCATGTGCCCCACGGACGCGGAGAAATCGAAACGGTATTGGCTCCTGATCGGCACCCCCGTCCACTTCCACAGCCATTCGGCATCCGAGGTCGCGTTGGCTTCGATCGCGCCGCCGACGCCGGTGGGCATGTCGATGGAGCCGTCCACGCGGAAGGTGGCGATGCCGGTGGCGGCGACTCCGTCGAGCGTGGCGTTCAGGTTCGGCAGCACGCCCTTGGTTCCGGAACGCATGACCACGGTGCGGGTCGCGCCGGGGGCGGCGGCCGTCGTGCCGGCATCGGTCACGACGAGGTTGAAGATCAGCGGCGGACCGGGCACCTGGGCATAGGCCAGTCCGTAGATGTTGCCGCTGCCGGTCAGCCATCCGGTGCCGCTGGTTTCGGCGAGCACCACCGAGGTCGACGCACCCTGCGCCACCGTCGGGCGGGTGAACGTCCAGGTGCCCGCCCGGACCGGGACGAATCCGCCCCACTCGGCGTACAAGGCGCCCGGCTGGTCGTTGGTCCAGGCGTCCTCGGTCATTCCGAGGAAGGCGTTGTCCTGCGTGTTGAACGAATGCCACTGGTGTGGAGTCGAATCCTCCGGCAGCGTCACCGCGCGCGCGGACGAAGCGGCGACCAGCACCAGCGCAACGAGCCAGCAGAGGCTCGATCGGATCGGGAACATGTCGATGGACGCTCGAAGACGGGCACGCGCCGCCGCTGCCGGCAGACGGCAGCGGCGTTCGCGAACCACGGAGGAAACGGCCGTGACAGGACCGCACCCGGCGGCCCGGCCACGGCCTGCGACCGCTCAGGCGGGCATCGCCGCCTGCTGGCCCGACGGCCGACGACGGCGCACCAGGAACGCGACACCCCCCAGCCCGGCAGCCATCATCAGCGGCATGCTGGCCTCGGGAACCGCCACCACCTGGGTGAAGGTGTCACCCTCGGTCAGCGTGAGGCCGTACAACTGCGCATGCTGCACGCCGGAGAAGCTGACGGCCAGCGACGTGATGTCGCTGTAGCCCGACAGATTCCACTGCAGGGCGTACTGGTTGATGTAGACGGTCTCGGTGCCGGTGGGCATCTCGACCGTTCCGTTGTCGAACGCCTCGACCTTCTGATTGAAGTCCGCCACCAGCGGCGCCGAGGTGCCGCTGGCGGTCGTCACCGTCAGCGTCGGCAGCGCATGGTTGAGGAAATCGTAGGTCCATGCCTCGCCGATGCCGACCTGGAAGACCACCGTCTCCAGCCCGGCCAGCGGAGTCGAATCGACGACGCTGAGCGTGCCGCCGTTCAGGTTCACCACGTCGGAGAAGCCGCCGAAGTAGATGGACCCGCCCGCCGCGTACGGACCGCCGCCGCTGCCGTTCGCCACCTTGTTCAGGGTCGCGCCGCCCAGCTCGGTCCCGCTGACCGTGCCGTAGCTGGAATTGATCTGCGACGCCTGAGGGCCCCACATCGTCAGGCCCGGGAAGCCGCCGGTGCCGCTCAGGCCCGGCACACCGGCGATCGGCGTGCCGGCAGGCCCGGTGCTCGCCGTCAGGTTGACCCACGAATTGTTGCTGATGTCACCGCTGAGCTGGCTTGCATAGTCGAACTGGTGGTCGGGGTAGTAGCCGTATGTCTGCGCCCACGTCTGACCGGCGGCGAGCAACCCGGCGACGGCCATCGCCTGCACGAGGAGTGTCCTGGCCCGAATGTTCATGATGATCTGGTCCCTTCTCTTGACCGAAGTTGATGACCGAGCGCCGGGTGATCGATTCACCGTTGCTCGACACGAGATGCGCAAGGCCGGGCGGCCGCCCTCTGGCGAAGGCGGCTTGCGACGATTGCTGGCAGTGGATGCCAAGACCGACCTGACACGCGCCTGCCGGACGGCAGGCGGATCAGGGACGTCTTGCTGGCGCCGGAGAACCCGGACGTGCTGGCTTGATCCGATCGCCGGCAGAAGCGCGGTGATCGGCGGTACATCAAATGATAGTCATTCTCATCTTTTGCGTCAACGCGCGGCAGCGCGGTTCGCGCCTCGCACCGCCCGGTTTGACGGTTCAAATGAGAATAAGTATCATTTCCTACGTCCAAGAGGCGGGCCGGCGCGATCGGCCGGCGATCTCGAAGGACGGCCAGCCAGCGCTCGCGTGCCAGCCCGCACATGCCGCGGCGATCGCCTTCCAGGCGGTCCGGCGGCATCCGGCCTGCTTCGGTCATACGGTCCGTGCCCACGCCGGCCATGCCGATGTCCGGCCGTCCGCCCCCTTCCCACGCATCAGTCATCCGATCCGCTGTGCCGCGCGCACGGCGGAAGTCGCCGCGTGAGAACCGGGTTCAGGTCGTCCCCCTCACGCCATGCGACCCCGATGATCATCGCTCCCCTTTCCGCCAGCCGCCGGAGTCTGCGAATCCTGGGGATTCGCGGCATTCCCGCCGCGCACGGCGGGTTCGAGACCTTCGCAGAGCAGCTCGCCCTCTATCTCCGGCAGCGCGACTGGCGCGTCACCGTCTACTGCCAGGAAGATGGCGACGGCCCGCCGTTCGCCGACGACTGGCACGGCATCCACCGCATCCGGATACCGGTATCCAGGCCGGGGCCCGTCGGAACCATGGTGTTCGACTGGAAATGCATCCGCCATGCCGCCCGCTTCGACGATCCCTGCCTCACGCTGGGCTACAACACGGCGGCCTTCTGCGCGCGGTTGCGGATGCGCGGGATCGTCAACGTGATGAACATGGACGGCATCGAATGGCGGCGGTCGAAATGGTCCCGCCCCGCGAAGGCCTGGTTCTGGCTCAACGACTGGCTCGGATGCCTGATCGCCGATCATCTGATCGCGGACAACCCCGAGATCTGCCGGCACCTGAACACCCGCGTCGGCCTGCACAAGATCGCGACGATTCCCTATGGCGCGGACCGCATCGCGAGCATCGATCCGCGGCCGCTGGAGCCGCTGGGCCTGACGCCCGGCAACTATCTGACGCTGATCGCCCGGCCCGAACCGGAGAACTCGGTGCTGGAGCTGGTGCGGGCGTTCTCCGCCCGCAGGCGCGGCGTGCGCCTCGCGGTGCTCGGCAACTACGACCCGGCTCACCCTTACCAGTGCCGCGTACTCGATGCCGCCAGCAGCGAGGTCGAGTTCGTCGGCGCGATCTACGACAAGCCGACGCTTCATGCATTGCGGTTCCATTGCCTGGCCTACCTGCATGGCCACCAGGTCGGCGGCACCAATCCCTCGCTGGTCGAGGCGCTCGGCGCCGGCAATCCGGTCGTCGTCAACGACAACCCCTTCAACCGCTGGGTGGCCGGTGACGCGGCGCGCTACTTCGATGACTTCCGCAGTGCCGAAGAAATCATCACCCGGGTCATCGCCGACGAAGGATTGCGGCAGCGCATGCGCGCGGCCAGCGAGGCGCGCTTCGACGAAGCGTTCTCATGGCATGGCGTGCTGACGCAGTACGAACAGCTTCTGGAGCGCCAGGTCGGAGCGCGCAGGCGCCGCCCCTCGCCAGTGGTCGGCGGAACGCCATCGGATGCGGAGGTCGAACGGTGAACATCCTGACGAACGACCCGGCCGAGGTGGCGCAGCCGGCGCCGGGCGCTCCGGCCGACGCCTCCCGCCCGCCGGCGGAGGCCTGTCGAATCGTCGTCTTCGCGCCCGAACTGCCCTACCCGCCCGATCACGGAGGCCGGCTGGACTGCTGGCGCCGCATCAAGGCATTGCGCGCACAGGGCCACACGGTGATGTTGGTCTGCTTCTACGACGACTACGGCCGGCGGCCCGACGAGGCGGTCATCCGCGCGGTCAAGGAACACGTCCAGGTGCTGATCGTGCGTCCGCTGCGCAAGCCGTTGATCGCACGACTGGCGCCGCTGTCGAGAACGGCCACGGTGCCCTGGCATGCGGCGGCTCGCGCGCCGCATGGCCGCAGCCGGCGCGACCTGTACATGCAGGTCGCCGACTTCCGGCCGGACCTGCTGTGGCTGGAAGGACCGCAGGCCGGCGAGCTGGCCGACGCCTGCCGGCGCCGGCTGCGCTGTCCGATGATCTACCGCTCCCACAACGTCGAGCATGTCTACCGGCGCCAGCTCGCGCGCGCCTCCGGAAGCCTGGTCACCTCGCTGCGGTTGCTGGTCACGACCGTGCACCTGAAACGCTATCAGCTTCGGCTGATGCGGCGATCCGAACTGGTGCTGGACATCTCGGAGAAGGATGCGGACTACTGGCGTACGCGCGGAGTCGATCATGTCCGCTGGCTGCCGCCGCTGGCGGAATCCCCGGCGCCGCGGCCGCCGCTCACGCCCGCCGATGCGGATGCCGGCGACCCGATCGACGTGCTCTTCCTGGGCAACCTGCATACCCCGAACAACGTCGAGGGCGTTCGATGGCTGGTCGAGGAGGTCGCTCCGCGCGTGCTGCGACAGCGTCCGCAGACCCGCTTCGTCCTGGCGGGGTCGCGGCCTTCCGCGCAGGCGCGCGGTTTCGCGCAGCGGCCCGGCATCGAACTGATCGCCGACGTCGGCGACCCCGCGGCGCTGCAGCGGCGCGCCCATGTCCTCGTCAATCCGGTGCGCCGCGGCAGCGGAGTGAACATCAAGGCGATCGACATGCTGATGACCGACCTGCCTCTGGTCAGCACCAGCACCGGTACCGAGGGGCTGCCGGACTTCGTGCGTGCGCAGTTCGATACGCACGACGATGCCGACGGGTTTGCCGCCGCGATCGTGCGCGCGCTCGAAGCGCCGCCCGGGCACCAGCCGGGCCGCGTCGCCGCGCGGGCGACGTTCTCCGGCCAGACGCTGCTGCAGGTGCTGCACGGACTGCCGGCGGGGCCCGGCGGGCGCGCATCGCATGCGCTTCACGGCGAGCGCAGCGCGCGGTATTCCTCGTAGATCTCGCCGGCCGTGGCGAACCAGACGCCGGGCATCTCGCGCAGCCCGGCCAGCACCTCCTCGAGCCAGCCGATGCGCGACGCCTGGCCGATCAGCCACGGATGCAGGTTGACGATCAGCACCCGCCCCGACGGCCGGTCCTCGCCGGACAGCGTGGCCGCGGCGGCGACGATCGCCCGGCACCACTTGTGCATCGGCACCTTGCGGTGCCAGTACGAGAACACGTCGTCCAGATCGATCGACATCGGCAGCGACACCAGCGGACCGGCGGCGGTGCGCAGCTCGCAGGGCTGCTCGTCGTCGGGACTGTCGAGCTGATAGCCGATGCCGTGCGCGCACAGCAGCTCGGGCGTGATCCGCGACTGCCCGTACTCGGTGCCGTGCCAGCCGAGCGGCGCACGGCCACAGGCGTCGCGCACCGCGCCGACCGAACGCGCGATCATCGCCGCCTCTTCGTCGCGCGACAGCCGGCTGGAGATCGTGCGGGTGGCCGCGACGCCGTGCGCAGCCACCTCCCAGTTGCGGGCCACGCATTCGTCGACGATGATGCGGCGGGTCTGCGCGGTCATCGCATCGACCGCCAGTGTCGCGCGCAGACCGGCCTTGTCGAACGCATCGATGACCCGGAAGACGCCGACCCGGTTGCCGTACTCGCGGTACGAATAGGCACGGAAATCCGGATAGGGCGCACGCCCGAAACCCCCGGGCACGTTGCGCGGCAGACAGGCGTCGGCCGGCGGATCCAGCTCGTAGTATTCGGCGCTGACGACGAACGCCAGCGCCAGCGGCCGGCCGTCCGGCCAGCGCAGCGCGGAACGACCCGGCATCGGCCGACGATCGCGGTCGTCGGCCTCCTGCGCGAAGAAGGCATCGTCGGGCATGCCGCTCATCACGGCGCCTCCCCGATCGACGCCCGCACGGCCTCGTCGAAATGCGCCAGATAGTGACGGGCGATCTCGTCGCCGGTCGCATGCCAGACATCGGGAAACCCGCACACGTATTCCAGCAGCGCCTGCAGATGACCGATGCGATGCGCCTGGCCGATCAGCGCCGGATGGATCGAGATGCACATCACCCGTCCGCTGTCGGCCCCCTCGCGGTACAGGCGATCGAACTGCCGGCGCACCACGTCGACGAAATCGTCGCACTCGAACGCGGTGCCGAGGAACGGAGCATCGTTGGTGTCCTGCGCATAGGGCAGCGAGATCATCCGTCCGCTGCGCACCCGCAGCGGCACCGGCTGATCGTCGCAGAACCAGTCGCCATGCCAGAGGAAGCCCTCCTCGGCGAGCAGGTCCATCGTGCGCACGGTGGCCGACTGCGGCCCGGGGCCGCCGGTGCCGATCAGCTCCACCCCCACCGCGCGCTGCACCTGCTCACGCATCATGCGCCAGTAGGTCCGCTCCTGCGATTCCGACAGCGCATGCACGAACCGCGTGTTGCAGATGCCGTGGCCCAGCATGCCCCAGCGCCGCTCGCGCGCCGCCGCGCAGACATCCGGCTGCGTCAGCAGCGCCGCCGAATTGACCACGGCGGTGCAGCGCACCGGGAACCGGTCCAGCACCTCCAGCACCCGCCAGAAGCCGACCCGCGCCGCGAAGTCCTGCCGGCCGAACGCCATCACGTCGGGCTGCGGCATCCGCGGCCAGGCCTCGAGCAGAGGGTCGGCCGGCGGATCGGACTCGTAGTGCAGGACGTTGGGACATATCCACAGCGCCAGCCGCGCGCCGCCGGGCCAGGCGAGCTTCGGTCGCCGGATGATCGGCGAATAGGGAAGCCAGCGTTCGCCGGGCGACCGTTCACCGTCCGGCGCGCCCGTCGAGCGGTAGCCGAACTGCAGCATTCAGCGCTCCGCCCCGGTCAGGCGGCCTTCTTCGATCGGGAAGCCCTCCGCGGCGGCAGCTCCGTCGGCCCGAGACCGGGGATCGAACGCCAGGCATCGCGGCCGATGAAGATCTCCTTGGCGCGCGCCTCGAGCTTGGTCAGCGTCGCATGGAACTGCTCGTACTCGGGCTGCGTCAGCGAGGTCATCAGGGCGGCCTCCATCGCGCGGGCCGCATGCTCGATGTCTTCGTACACCGCGCGGCCGCGCCGGGTGAGCCGGATGATCACGCGACGACGATCGTCCGGATCGGTCTGACGGTCCACCAGGTTCGTTTCCACCAGCCGGTCCACCGTCCGCGTGACCTTGTCGGCATCGACGGTGGTCATCTGCGCGACCTGGCTGGGGAACACCGGTTCCCAGCGGCCGATGATCGAGAACACCCGCCAGCCGGCCGCCGACATGTTGAACTTCGGCCGGAAGTAGCTTTCCAGGCAGCGCATGTTCCATGTCGTGATCATCGACAGACGATAAGCCGAGCGGTGCTCGAGCAGCAGGTCGGTGTCGGAATCGGGCGGGTCCCCCGGGGTGGCGTTGCGGGGCGCTGCGGGCATGAAACCGTCCGTTTTCGGGTAAAACGCAATTATCGCATTCTGCCTTCATCGGCGGCCTCACTCGATCTTCAGCCCCACCTGCTGGACCAGCTCGCGGAAGCGCGGCACCTCCTGCGCCAGCAGTTCGCCGAACTGCTGCGGCGTGCCCGCCGACTGGTCGAGGCTCTGGCTGTCGAACGCCTGCCGCACCTCCGGATCGGCCATTGCCTGGTGCACCGCCTGATTCAGCCGCTGCACGACGTCGGGAGGCGTGCCGGCCGGCGCCACGACGCCGAAGAAGAACACCGAATCGACCCCCTTGACCCCCAGCTCGGCGAACGTGGGCACGTCGGGCAGGCGCTTGAGCCGGTTCGGCCCGGTCACCGCCAGCGGGCGCACCCTGCCGGGATAGAGCAGCGGCCCCGGCATGCTGTCGAACAGGCCGTCGATCTCGCCGCCCATCAGGCCCGTCCAGGCCGGCGCGCCGCCCTTGTACGGCACGTGCACGACCTCGATCGCGGCGGCCCGCTTCAAGGTTTCCATCGCCAGATGATGAGCGCTGCCCTGGCCGGCCGACCCGTAGTTCAGCTTGCCGGGATCCTTGCGCGCCAGCTCGATGAACTGCATGGCCGAGCGCACCGGCGACTCGGTGCGCACCGACAGCACGAAGGGCCCGCGGGTGATCTCGCTGACCGCCACGAACGACTTCAACGGATCGTAGGGCAGGTTGCGATACAGCGCCGGCGACACCGCCAGCGCGCTGGACGTCGCGAACATCAGCGTGTAGCCGTCGGGCGCGGACTTGGCGACGTGGCCGGCGCCTATCGTGCCGCCGGCGCCGGCCCGGTTCTCGACCACCATCGGCTGGCCCAGCGCGGTGCCCATCGCCTGCGCGATGCGGCGCGCCACCGTATCCACCGAGCCGCCCGGCGGAAACGGCACGACCATCGTCATCGGCCGGGCCGGAAACGCTTGCGCGAACGCCGCCGGCAGCAGCAACGGCATCAGGAGGACCAGGAATAGGCTTCTGCGGAACACGGTGAACCTCCATGCGGTGATCAGCGGCGGACGATGACGGCATGTTGCCATCCAATTGTTGGGTTTTTCAAGTTTCGCGATGCACAAATTATTCGGTGCGCTGCGGAAACGCACCGCGAGGGAGCACCGGCAGGCGGACAGGAGAGAAATCGGGGCGATCCGGCGCCCCATTGCCCCGTATTGCCCCGCATTGAATTGCAAATCGCAAATGTTGCAGTTCGCGTGCATCGGCGCCATACTCCGGTCGTCGCCCACGGCGCGTGAGCGGCCGAACCGGGAGCCCATCCGTCATGCACCCTTCCGTGCAGCCGTCGACCGGCCTGCTCGACATCGATCCCGAACGCGGGCTGTTCCGCGTGGCGCGGCGCAACTACGTCGACGAGGCGCTGTTCCGCCGCGAGCGCGAAGCGATCTTCGGCCGCTGCTGGCTGTACGTCGGTCACGATTCCGAGCTCGCCGAGCCCGACAGCTTCGTCAGCCGCCGGGTGGTGGACCGCCCGGTGCTGTTCGTGCGCGACCGCCACGGCCAGGTGCGCTGCTTCCTGAACATCTGCCCGCATCGCGGCGCGCAGATCACCCGTCACGGCTTCGGCAAGGCCAAGGTCTTCAACTGCATCTACCACGGCTGGTCGTTCGAGAACACCGGCCGGATGCTGCACGTCGCCGAGGCCGACACCTATCCGCCCGGCTTCAGCGACAGCGGCCGCAACGACCTCGTGCCCGTGCCGAGGTTCGAGCAGTACCGCGGCTTCTGGTTCCTGAACTTCGACCCTCACGCGATGTCGCTCGCCGACTACCTGGCCGGTGCCCGCGAGTACCTGGACATCGTGGCCGACCAGTCCGAGTTCGCGATGCGGGTGGTGGGCCAGCCGCAGCAGTACAGCGCCCGCGCCAACTGGAAGCTGCTGGCCGAGAACAGCACCGACGTGCTGCACGTCGAGACGCTGCACCCGACCTACCTGGACCTGATCCGCACCAACTCCGGCGGCGCCATCCGCCGCGGCAAGCTCGATGGCGGCGGCGTGGACCTGGGCAACGGCCACTGCGTGGTCGAACGCCAGGCCACCTATGGCCGGCCGGTGGCCCAGTGGATCTCGATCTGGGGAGAGGAGGCGAAGGCGCAGATCGACCGCGTCCATGCCCGGCTGGTGCGCGACTTCGGCGCCGAGCGGGCCGACCGGCTGGCGAAGAAGGCGCGCAACCTGCTGATCTTCCCGAACCTGGTGATCAACGACATCATGTCGCTGACGGTGCGCACGTTCCAGCCGGTGGCGCCGGACTACATGGAGATCAACGTGTGGTCGCTGGCTCCCCAGGAGGAATTCGGCACCGAGGCGCTGCAGCGGCGTCAGACCAATTTCCTCGAGTTTCTCGGCCCGGCCGGCTTCGCCACGCCCGACGACATCGAAGCGCTCGAATCCTGCCAGCGGGCATTCGCCGTCTGGCGGGAGGCGCCGTGGAACGACCTGTCCAAGGGGTTCGGCGGCGCCGGCAGCCATCCGACCGACGAGCTGACGCAACGCACGTTCTGGCTGCAGTGGCACAAGCTGCTGGAAGACTCGGAGGGCTGACCGATGGACCTGAGCCGCCTCGATCGCGTGCAGGCCGAGGACTTCCTGATCCTCGAAGCGGCGCTGCTGGACGAGTGGAAGCTGACCGAGTGGCGCGAGCTGTTCACCGAGCAATGCCTGTACATCGTTCCCAACATGCTCGGCGACCCGCATGCCCCGCTCACCGAGCAGTTGCATCTGATCGCCGACGACGGCCACCACCTGACGGAACGGGTCAAGCGCCTGGGCAAGCGCACCGCCCACGCCGAATGGCCGCGCTCGCGCACGCGGCGGCTGATCAGCAACGTGCGCATCGTGTCGCGCGACGCCGGGTCGGTCCTCACCCACTGCAGCTTCGTCACCTATCGCGCGAGCCAGGAGATCGTCGACACCTTCTTCGGCCGGCATGAACACACGCTGGTGGTCGAGCAGGACAGGTTGCGCATCCGCGAAAAACGCACGATCCTGGACATGGGCGTGCTGCGCCCGCAGGGTCGGTTGTCGATCATCGTCTAGGAGCCTGGGGAGTCCGACATGGAAGGCATAGCCGGCAAGGTGGCGATCGTGACCGGAGCGGGCTCCGGCATCGGCCGCGGCACCGCGCTGAAGCTCGCGGCCGCCGGCTGCAAGGTCATGCTGACCGACGTGGCCGAGGAGGCCGGCCGCCGGGTGGCGGCCGAATGCACCGGCACGGTGGATTTCGTCGCCGCCGATCTGCGATCGGACGATCGGCTCGCCGTGCTGGTGGGCGCCACCGAGACCGCCTGGGGCGGCATCGACTTCCTGATCAACGCCGCCTGCACCTACCAGGACAACGGCGCGGCCGCGACCCGCGCCGAGTGGCTGGACGCCTTCGACGTCAACGTGTTCGGCCACGTGATGCTGCTGAACCGGGCGGTGCCGGCGCTCAGCCGCTCGGACTGCGCGTCGGTGGTCAACTTCACGACCGAGGCGGCCCATGCCGGCCTGGCGGGCCGCTGGGTGTATCCGGCCAGCAAGGCGGCGATCGAGCAGGTGACCCGCAGCCAGGCGCTGGAATACGCGCCGCTGGGCATTCGCGTCAATTCGATCCTGCACGGCTGGACCCGCAAGCCGATGCACGACGTCGCTCCGCCCGAGGTGCAGGCCGCCTATGCCGGCTGGGCGAAGCGGCTGCACATGATCGGCAGGCTGGGCACCCTGGACGAAGCCGCCGACGCGGTGATGTTCCTGTGCTCGTCGCATTCCCGCTTCATGACCGGAAGCTGCCTGCAGGTGGATGGCGGCCACAGCTCACTGGGGCCGCAGGGGGTCGACACCATTCTGCCGACGCAGCTTCGAGCCGCTTCCTGCAAAGGCTGACTCCCCTCCTCGCGCCGGAGCGAACCGATGGAAACCTCGAGCGCCGAATCCCTGATGGCCAGCGGCACGATCGCCGTGCTGGCGAAGGCGTTGCGCAGCGGCGAGCTCAGCTCGCAGAGGCTCACGCAATGGTGCCTGGATCGCATCGCGCGGTTCAACCCGGCCTTGAATGCGGTACGCACGATCAGCGCCCGCGCGCTGGACGATGCGCTGAAGGCCGATGCCGAGCTGGCCGGCGGCATCGACCGCGGCCCGCTGCACGGCATCCCGTATCTGCTGAAGGACAACATCTGCACCGGCGACGGCATGCCGACGTCGGCCGGCGTCGCGGCGCTCGCTGACTGGCGGCCGGCGGCCGACGCGACGCTGGTGACCCGGCTCCGCCTGGCCGGCGCGGTGCTGCTGGGCAAGACCAACCTGACCGAGCTGGCCGACTACGTGTCCGACGTGATGCCCGCCGAGTTCAGCGGCGCCGGCGGCGTGGTGCGCAATCCGCACGGCCTGCGCTACGACCGCGGCCAGGGTTCCAGCATCGGCTCGGCGGCCGCGGTGGCCGCCGCCCTGTGCGTGTTCGCGATCGGCTCGGAGACGCAGAACTCGCTGCAGACGCCGGCCAGCCACTCGTCGGTGGTCGGGTTCAAGCCGACGGTGGGCACGGTGAGCCGGTACGGCGTGGTGCCGCTGGTGCCCAGCCAGGACTCGCCCGGCCCGCTGACGCGCACGGTGGCCGACGCCCACGCGGTGTTCCAGGCGCTGACGATCCCCGACCTGCGCGACACGCTGACCCTGGCCTGGCCCCGTGCGGCGCAGCCGGGCCCGGCGGTCGCCGCGGCAGCATTGCGGCTGGGCGTGCCGCGCCGCGCCTTTGCCGACCGCGAGGACCATGTCGGCCACGCCGCCGACTTCGCTCGCGTGCTGGCGCGCCTGGCCGGCGGCGGCGTGACGCTGCTCGATCCCTGCGACCTCGAAGCCGCCGACGAGATCCTGGCGGTGCGCTCCAGCGTCTTCCGTACCGAGTTCAAGGCCGCGTTCAACGCGTTCCTGGCCGACCACGGTGCCCCGCAGGGCATCGGCACGCTGGCCGATCTGATCCGCTTCAACGACGCGCATCCGCAGCACATACCGTATGGCCAGTCGCTGCTGGTGGCGGCCGAGGCCACGCGGGGAATCGACGACCCGACCTACCTGGCCGACCGCGCGCAGGACCTGACACTGACCCGCAGCCGCGGCATCGACGGCGCACTGGGCCGAAACGGCGCCGACGCGCTGCTGCTGCCGATGACGGTGGGCGCCAGGCTGAGCGGCAAGGCCGGCGCTCCGGTGGTGGCGGTACCGTGCGGCGCCGGCGCCGACGGCGCACCGTTCGCCGTCACGGTGATCGGCCGGGCGGGCGACGATGCGAAGGTGCTGGCCGCGGCCCGCGTCATCGAAGAGCTGGCCGGCGGGCGGATCGTGCCGGCGCTCTGAAGGAATTCACTCTTCGCCCGCCGGCAGCGCGTCGATCCAATCGCGATCGACGACCGGCAACGGAATCGCCGACAGCAGCCGGGCGGTATAGGGATGACGCGGCCGCTCGAACACCTCCGCGGTCGGCCCGCATTCGACGATGCGCCCCTCGCGCATCACCGCCACTCGGTCGCAGACCGTCCGCACCACCGACAGGTCGTGGCTGATCAGCACCACCGACAGTCGCTCGCGGCGGCGCAGGCCGTCCAGCAGATCGAGCACGTGCGCCTGCACCGAGACGTCCAGGCCGGAGACGATCTCGTCGGCGACGATCGCCGCCGGCGACAAGGCCATCGCGCGCGCGATGCCGATGCGCTGCCGCTGGCCGCCGGAGAGCTGGTGCGGATAGCGCTTCGCATGCTGCGGACCCAGACCGACCGTCTCCAGCAGTGCCATCACCCGGTCGCGCGCGTCGGCGGCGCGGCGTACCCGGCCATAGGCGAGCAGCGGCTCGGCCAACTGGCTGCCGATCGACAGCCGCGGATTCAGCGCCGATTGCGAATCCTGGAACACGATCTGCAGCCGCTCGCGCACCCTGCGCAGCTCCGCCGCCGGCCGGTGCGTGATGTCGATGCCCTCGAACCGCACGACTCCGGCCGCAGGCTCGTACAGCCGCACCATCGCCCGCGCCAGCGTGCTCTTGCCGGAGCCCGACTCGCCGACGACGCCCACGCATTCGCCGCGGGCGACCGACAGATCGACATCGGCGACGATCGTGCGCAACGGCGGCGCGCCGAACAGCGGCTTCTTCGAACGGTCGGGCAGCGCGACCGACAGCCGTTCCAGCGCCAGCACCGGCTCCTCAGTCATCGGCTTCGATCTCCTCGATCAGGCGCCGGCGCAGAGCCTCGGGCACCGGCGCCAGCCGGCGGTCGGGCTGGTCGTAGCGCGGCGCGGCCTGCAGCAATGCCGCGGTGTACGGATGCGATGGCCGCGCGAACAGCGTCGCCACGTCGGCCGACTCGACGAGGGAGCCGGCGAACACGACGTTGACCCGGTCGCACAGCTTGGCGACCACGCCGAGATCGTGGGTGACGAACAGCACAGCGGTGCCGGTCTCGCGCTGCAGCCGCTTGATCAGATGCAGCACCTGATGCTGGATCGTGACGTCCAGCGCCGTGGTCGGTTCGTCGGCGATGATCAATCGCGGCCGGCAGGCGAAGGCGATCGCGATGACCACGCGCTGACACATGCCGCCGGAGAGCTCGTGCGGATACTGGCGCATCACCCTGCCCGGCTCGCGAATGCCGACCGCGGCCAGCAGCGACCGCACGTGATCGAGCGCATCCGCGCCCCGCTCGCCCAGGTGCAGCCGCAGCACCTCGGCCACCTGATCGCCGATGCGGCGGACCGGATTCAGCGCGGTCATCGGGTTCTGCAGGATCATCGACATCGAGCGGCCCAGCAGGCCGCGCCGCTCCCGCGCCGGCATCGTCAGCAGTTCGCGCCCGTCGAACCGGATCGATCCCCCGGTCACGTGCGCCTGCTCGGGCAGCACGTCCAGCACCGCCTTGCCGACCATCGTCTTGCCGCCGCCGGATTCGCCGACGAGGCCGACGATCTCGCCGGAACCCACGTCCAGGCTGACGCCGCGCAGCACCCGCTGCACCGCCCCATGCGTGCGGAACTCCACCCGCAGCGCGTCGACGGCCAGCAGCGGCGCGGCGCTCATTGCTGCTCCAGCGGATCGACGGCCTCGCGCAGCCCGTCGCCCAGCGCATTCAGGCCGAGCACCGAGAGGCCGACCACCAGGATCGGAATCGCCATCACCCACCAGCCCTGGTTGATGTAGGCACGGCCGTCGGCGATCATGCCGCCCCAGGTCGGCACGTCGCTGGCGCTGAAGCCGATGAAGCTCAGCAGCACCTCGACGATGATCGCCCGCCCCATCTCCAGCGCGAACAGCACCGACAGCACCGGCAGCAGGTTCGGCAGCAGCTCGTGCCACAGGATGCGCAGTGCGCCGACGCCCAGCGTGCGCGCCGACAACACGAAGTCCAGCTCGCGCAGCCGCTTGGCTTCGCCGCGGATCACCCGGCAGAAGCGCGTCCAGCCGACCAGCGCCACCGCGCACACCACGGCGCCCAGCCCCGGTCCGACCACCGCCACCAGCACGATCGCCAGCAGCATCTGCGGAAACGACATGAAGATCTCGACGACGCGCGACACCACCGCATCGACGACGCCGCCGAAGTAGCCGGCCAGCAGCCCCAGCACGGTGCCGACCAGGCCGGAGGCGGCCGCGCCCAGCAGCATCACGATGACGGCCGGCCGCGCGCCGTGGATCAGCCGGGACAGCACGTCGCGCCCCAGGTTGTCGGTGCCCAGCAGATGCCGCGGATCGGCATCGACCGACCAGGCGGGCGGCAGTAGCTGATCCAGCAGGCTCTGCGCCATCGGATCCTGTCCCCCCAGCCACGGCGCGAACAGCGCGGCGACCAGCAGCGCGCCGAAGGTCAGCCCGCCGAGCAGCAGCCGGGGATGGCGGATGCGCGGCAGCAGGCTCACAGCGATCCGATCCGCGGATTCAGCGCCGCGAACAGCACGTCCACCGCCAGGTTGATCAGCGCGAACAGCACGGCGAACGTGATCGCCACCCCCTGGATCAGCGGCAGGTCGCGATTGATCGCCGCGGTGTACAGCAGATTGCCGATGCCCGGATACGCGAAGATCAGCTCCACCAGCACGGTGCCGCCGATCATCAGCACGAAGTGGGCGCCGCCGACGCTGACCACCGGCAGGATCGCGTTGGGCAGCGCGTGGCGCAGCAGCACCGCGGTTCGGCCCAGACCTTTCAACCGCGCCAGCAGGATGTAGTCCTGGGCCATCGCCTCGATCAGCGCGGTCTTCAGCACCCGCGCGATCACCGCGATGAACGGCAGCGCCAGCGCGGTCGCCGGCAGCGCCAGGTGCTCGATCAGCACCGCGGCATCCTGCCATCGGCCGCGCAGCAGGCTCTCGACGAGGTAGAACTGCGTCGCGGTGTCGAGCGCCAGTGTCGGATCCGATCGTCCGGAGATCGGAAACAGCGGCACCGCCACGGCCAGCAGCAGGATGCCCACCAGGCCCCAGAGGAACTCCGGGATCGACAGCAGCACCGCGCTCAGCCCGTCCACCAGCGCTTCGATCGGCGAACGGCGCCAGTAAGCCGCGGCCAGCCCCAGTGCGAGACCCGCGACCACCGCGATCAGCAATGCCGCGCCGGTCAGCTCCAGGGTGGCCGGCAGACGCCCGAGCACCAGCGGCAGCACCGGCTGCTTCATCGTGATCGAGGAACCGAGATCGCCGCTGGCGATCTGTCCCAGATACAGCACGAACTGCGCGGCGATCGAGCGGTCCAGGCCGTAGAGCCTGCGAACCTGCGCGATGTCCTCGGGCGTCGCCTCGCCGACGATCATCATCGAGATCGGGTCGCCGGGCACGACCCTCAGCAGCACGAAGACGACGACCAGCACGCCTCCCAAGGTCGGCAGAATCCACAGGATCCGGCGGAGGATCTGCCCGATCGGCATCGGCCGGTCAGCGGCGCTTGCGTTTCAGCTCGGCGGGCAGCACGAACCCGGCCAGATGCGGCTTGAAATCCAGGTCGGACTTGTACACCACCGGCTGGTAGAACTGGAACAGCGGCAGCACGTAGGCGTTCTCGGCGATGTACGCGTTGACCTTGCGGTAGGCCTCGAACCGCTTGACGTCGTCCTTCTCGTTGACGAGCGGCTTGAGCTGCTCGTCCATGTCGGGCGTCTTCCACGACGAGTGCGGCGACGAGCTGAGCATCGCCGTGACCAGCGAGCTCTCCGGATCGGCCGTCGCATTGCCCCAGTTGTAGAACGCCGCCGGCGCGAGCTTGTGCTGGGTGCGCAGTTCGAAGTGCTTGGCGATCTCGTACACCTCGATGCTCGCCTTGATGCCGACCCGCCGCCACATCTCGGTGATCGCCTGGATCGTCTCGTAGTCCTTCGGCTTGTAGCCGCGCGTGGTCTGCACGGTGAACTCCACCGGCTTGGCGGGCGAGAAGCCCGACTTCGCCAGCAGCGCGGTCGCCAGCTTCGGATCGTAGGGCGTGCGGATCGAATCGCTGAAGCCCTTGTACTGCGGCGCCAGCAGCGTGTCGATCGGCTTCACGTAGCCGCGGTGCAGCCGGGTGGCGATCAGGTTCTTGTCGATCGCGTGCACGGCGGCCTTGCGCACGTTGGGATCGGACATCGGCCCCACGCTGTTGAAGAAGATCATCGCGATGTCGGTGACCGGCGACGCGTTGCCGGCCAGGCCCGGCTTCTTCTTGAGCCGGTCGTATTCCTCGTACGGCAGCTCCAGGGTCAGGTCCGACGAACCCCGCTCGATCTCGGCGACCCGGCTGCTGGCATCGGTGACGAACTTGAACACCACGGTGGCGAACTCGGGCTTGCCGCCCCAGTAGTTCGGATTGGCCTTCAGCCGCAGGAACGAGCCGCGTTCGTACTGATCGAACAGGTACGGGCCCGATCCTATCGGCTTCTGCTCGAAGCCGGCCTTGCCGACCTCCTGGTAGTAGTGCGGCGGGATCAGATAGCAGGCGAGGAAGGTGAGCCGTTCCAGCATCGTCGTGCGGAACGGGTTCACGTCGAACTTCACCAGATCGCCCTGCACGGTGATGTTCTTGTTGGAAGCGAAGATCGGCGCCAGCGGATTGCCGGCCGTCGGATCGCCGATGCGCCGCAGGTTCCAGGCGACGTCCTCGGCGGTCACCGGCTTGCCGTCGTGCCAGGCGGCGCCGCGGCGCACCTTCAGCGTGATCGCCGACTTGTCGGCGTTCCACGCGAACTCCTCGCAGATGCCGGGCGC
>OEIU01000976.1_pt1 | contig 21418 bp, 23 predicted proteins | sample 1539221 | NCBI WGS metagenome assembly OEIU01 (sample SAMN03792071, study PRJEB22550) | activated sludge metagenome | feature: wastewater treatment plant; material: activated sludge; isolation source: Wastewater treatment plant of a petroleum refinery complex | place: Argentina: Zarate | collected...
CCGTCGCGTCGCCGCAGAGCTCGCCCGTCGTGTGGCTCCAGAACTCGCCCGCCACCCCGGCGGGCGCGGCCCTCGGCATGCGGACCGGTCGTCGGAGTGGTGACCGGCGCCCCCTTTCCCAGCTTCGCCCAACCCAGCGGCGGCCACCGACAGACCGCCCGTGTCATCCACAGGTAACCGGCTGTCCCACATCGAATCCCAACCCCGTGGACGAGGGGGAACGAGCCGTCACCGCGACGAGGGCACACCACCGAACGCGCGCCCGACGGGACCCCTAGACGAGTCGGGTCGGCCCCTCGTGCGCCGCGGCGTACCGGACCCGCTCGAGGTGCACCGGCCGCATCACGGGCAGCTCGTCGAGCGTGAACCACGCGACCTCCGACGACTCGTCGTCGGCGACGTGAGCCTCCCCGCCGAGGTACCGGCACCGGAACGTGTGGTCGACGTACTGCGACCGGTCGCCGTTCGGGTACTCGACGACCCCGGTGACGCCCACCCACGCCAGCAGGTCGACGGCACAGTGGATCCCGGTCTCCTCCAGGCACTCGCGGACGGCCGTCTCTGCGGGGTGCTCACCCGGGTCGCAGATCCCGGTGACCGGCGTCCACTCCCCGGTGTCGGCCCGCCGCACGAGGAGCACGCGCGCCCCGTCGAGCACCACCGCCGTCGCCCCCGGCAGCCAGAGCAGCTCGTGTCCCACCGACCGGCGAAGCCGCAGGACGAACTCGGGCGTGGCCATCCGCGGTCAGCCCTCGTACCTCGGCCGCGCGATCTCGCGGACCTCGCCGAGCAGCCCCCACTCGTCACCACCGAGCCGGGCCCACGGCGCCAGGGCCCGGATGTCCACCCCCGGCCGCCTCAGCATGTCGTCCCCGGACGCCACCGCCTCCGCGACCGCCGCGTGGAGCACCACCCCGACGACGACGAAGCAGTTCCCCGTCGGCCGCACCTCGTGCAGCCGGCACTCGAAGGCGACGGGCGAGGCCGCGACCCGGAACGGCGCCACGGTGAGCGACGCCTCCCGCTGCACCCCCTCGGCGTCGAACTCCCCCATCTCCGGCGGGTAGTCGCAGCTCGTCGCGTTGGCCGCCTCGAACATCGGCTCGCTCACCAGGTTGACGACGAACTCCCCGGTCGCCTCGATGTTGCGCAGCGTGTCCTTGCGGCCGACGGACGTGAAGGACAGCATCGCCGGGTCGGTGCTCGCGACGGTGAAGAACGAGTGCGGCGCCAGGTTGTCGACGCCGTCCGCCGACCGCGTGCTCACCCAGGCGATCGGCCGAGGCACGACGGACGCGTTGAGCAGGCGGTACGCCGCGCCCGCCCGCATCCGCGCCTCGTCCGGGCCGTGCTGCAGCGGGAGCTCGTGACGCATCCCCCGAGCCTAGGTCCCGGCGACCACCCCTGGTCGGCCGCCCGCCACTCGGCCACACTGGACGGATGCTCACCCGCTTCGTCGCGACCGTCTTCTACGCCGACGTCTCCGTCGGGCTCGACCTCTTCGAGGACGGCCTCGGGATGACCGTCGTCCACCGCGACGGCGACCTCGCGGTCGTCGAACGTGACGGAGCGAAGATCCAGCTCGTCGAGAACGCCGACGCCGCCGCCCACTCCGAGCGCCCCGAGCTCGGCCTCGAGACCGACGACGTCGACGCCGTGTACGCCGAGGTGTCCGCGCGCCGACCCGACCTCCTGCACCCGAACCTCCCGTCGCCCCGCCTGCGCCCCTGGGGGGCAAGGGAGTTCGCGATGCTCGACGCCACCACCACGTGCGTCGTGCTGCGCCAGTGGGTCACCCGAGGCTGACTCAGCGGCTGCCGGGGTCGAGGTCGAGCGCGATGTCGACGATGGGCGACGAGTGCGTCAGCCCACCGACCGAGAGGTAGTCGACCCCGGTCTCCGCGTACTCGCGGACCACCTCGAGGGTCAGCCCGCCCGTGGCCTCCACCTCGACGACCTCGCCGGTCGCCCGGACCGCCTCCACCGTCTCGCGCAGCAGCGCGGGAGTCATGTTGTCGCACAGCAGGAACCGCGCGCCGACGGCCACCGACTCCAGCGCCTCGGCCGTGGTCGTCACCTCGACCTGGACGTCCACGTCGGGGTAGGCCCGGCGCACCGCCTCGTAGGCGGCCGTCAGCCCACCCGCCGCGAGCTTGTGGTTGTCCTTGATCATCGCGACGTCGTACAGACCCATCCGCTTGTTCGTGCCACCGCCGCAGCGCACCGCGTACTTCTCCAGGGCCCGCATCCCCGGCGTCGTCTTGCGGGTGTCGAGGACGGTGGCGCCCGTGCCCTCGAGTGCGTCGGCCCAGCGGCGCGTGTGCGTCGCGACCCCGGACGTGCGCGACACGACGTTCAGCAGCGTGCGCTCCGCGACGAGCGTCGTCCGCGTCGACCCGCGCAGCGTCGCCAGGTGCTCGCCGCGCCGGATCCGCGTCCCGTCCGGCACGTGCATCTCGACCGCGACGGCACCGGTCCCCAGCCGGTCGGCCACCGCGTCGACGACGAGCGCGGCGACCGGCATCCCGGCGAGGACGCCGTCGGCCCGGGCCACGACGTGGGAGACCGACACCTGGCCGGCCGGGATGGTCGCGAGCGTCGTCACGTCGCGCCCCCCGCCGACCGGCCCGAGGTCCTCGTCGAGCGCCCGGCCGACGACGATCCGCGCCTCCGCCTCGGGGAAGCCGTACCCGTCCGACCCGTCCGTGCTCACTGCGTGCCTCCCATCGGCTCCGACACCGGCCGGTCGAGCACCTCGAGCCACCCGGACGGGGTCCGCACCAGTCCTTGGTGGAGCAGCCAGTGCTCGTCGTCGCGCTCGGGATGGTCGGTGCGCACGTGCCCGCCGCGCGTCTCCTCCCGGCGGTGCGCGAGGGTGGCCAGCGCCTGACCGAGATGCAGCAGGTTCGTCGTCTCCCACGTCCGCGGCCCCGGCTCGGCCGCGCCCGTGGGCAGGTCGGCGAGCGCCTCGAGCTCGAGCTGCGCGCGCACCGTGGAGTCCGCGCTGCGCAGCGGACCGCAGCCACGGGTCATGGTGCGCTGCAGCCCGATCCGGTGCGACGAGTCGAGCAGAACCGCGGTCTCGCCGTCGACCTCCGCGTCGACCGGCCCCCGCGTGGGCAGCTCGCCCGCGGCGAGCCGGTCGGCGACGTCGTCGGCGATGCGGTGGGCGAAGACCAGGCCCTCGAGGAGCGAGTTCGACGCGAGCCGGTTCGCCCCGTGCACCCCGGTGCAGGAGACCTCCCCGCACGCGTAGAGCCCCTCGACCGACGTGCGCCCGCGCAGGTCGGTCTCGACGCCGCCGGACGCGTAGTGCTGCGCCGGCGCCACCGGCAGCAGCTCGGTCGCCGGGTCGAAACCCAGCTCGCGGCACCGCGCGACGATCGACGGGAACCGCTTCTCCAGGAACGCCGCCCCGAGGTGGCGCGCGTCGAGCCACACGTGGTCGAGACCGCGCTCCCCCATCACCGCGAGAATGCCGCGGGCCACGACGTCGCGCGGGGCGAGGTCGGCGAGCTCGTGTCGGCCCACCATGAACCGCTCCCCGCGGTCGTCGACGAGGAAGGCACCCTCGCCCCGCACGGCCTCCGAGATGAGCGGTTGCTGTCCCGTGGAGCCCTCGCCGAGGAAGAGGACCGTCGGGTGGAACTGGACGAACTCGAGGTCGGTGACCCGCGCCCCGGCGCGCAGCGCGGCGGCCATCCCGTCACCGGTCGCGACCGGGGGGTTGGTCGTCGAGGTGTAGATCTGCCCGAGGCCGCCGGTGGCGAGGACGACGGCCCGCGCCCGGGCCGCGCCGACGCCGTCGATCTGGCCCTCGCCGATGACGTGGAGGGTGGCGCCGCAGACGGCGCCGTCGGCGGCGGTCAGCAGGTCGACGACGAGCGCGTGCTCGACGACCTCGATGCCCGGGTCGTCGACGACCGCCCGGAGCGCGGCGATGAGGGCCCGCGAGATCTCGGCCCCCGTCGCGTCGCCACCGGCGTGCGCGATGCGGTCGCGGTGGTGGCCTCCCTCCCGGGTCAGCTTGATGTCCCCGCCCGGCTCACGGTCGAACTCGGCGCCGAGGGCGACGAGCTCGCGGACGCGGTCCGGGCCCTCGGTGACGAGGGTCCGCACCGCCTCGACGTCGCACAGCCCGACACCGGCGACGAGGGTGTCCTCGAGGTGCTCCTCGGGGGTGTCCTCGGGGTCGAGGGCCGCGGCGATGCCCCCCTGCGCCCACTGCGTGGACCCGGCCGAGAGCACGGTCTTGGTCACGAGGAGGACCCGGTCGACGCGCTGCCGCAGCCGCAGCGCACAGGTCAGCCCCGCGATGCCCGACCCCACGACGACGACGTCGGCCTCGACCGTCCAGCCGGGCGCCGGGGCGGCCAGCCGGCGCGGCAGCCGCGGAGTCGTGCTCATCGCACCCGCTCCGGCTCTCAGACGTCCGCGCGGGCGTGCGGGACGTCGGTGAAGACGTCGATCGCACCCCCACCGGGTCCGACGACGAGCGGGGTGTTGTCGATGAGCCGGGTCGTGCCGATCTTGGCGGCGACGGCGAGCAGGGCCTCCCCGCGGTACCACTCCGGCACGTCGGCGAGGGTCTCCGGATGGACCAGGACGAGGTAGTCGACGAGGGCCAGCGGCTCCTCGACGAGCACCTCCCGGGCGGCCCGGCGCACCGCGGACGGGCCGAAGACGGCCGCCTCGCCCCCGGCCCGCAGCGCCCGGCTGAGGCAGAGCGCCACCTCTCGGTCGGACGCGGTGAGGTAGGTGTTGCGGCTGCTCATCGCGAGCCCGTCCGCCTCCCGCACCGTCGGGACGGACACGACGTCGACCGGGAAGTCGAGGTCGCGGACCATCCGGCGGATGAGGAGCATCTGCTGGGCGTCCTTCTGGCCGAAGTAGGCGCTCCGGGCGGCCGTCAGGTGCAGCAGCTTTCCGACGACCGTGAGGACGCCGTCGAAGTGGCCGGGACGGGCCTTGCCCTCGAGGAGGTCGCCGAGCGGTCCGGCGCTCACCCGCACGCCCGGGTCGCCGTCCGGGTACACGACGTCGGGTGTCGGGGCGAAGACGACGTCGACGCCGGCGTCGGTGCAGATCTCCATGTCGGCGTCGAAGGTGCGCGGGTACCGGGACAGGTCCTCCTTCGGCCCGAACTGCAGCGGGTTGAGGAAGATCGTCACGACGACGTGGTCGTGCCGCTGCCGCGCGGCCCGGATCAGCCGGGCGTGGCCGTCGTGGAGGGCGCCCATCGTCATGACGACGGCGACGTCCCGGCTGGGGAGCGCCTCCCGGGCGGCCTTGAGCTCGTCGCGGGTGTGCGCGACGACGGGCACGGTGGGGGTGGTCACTCAGCGCTCCTGGTCGGCGAGGGTGTCGAGGAGGGGCTCGGCCGCCGTCGGCCGCAGCCGGCCGTCGTCGAGGGCGCGCAGCGCCGTGGCCCGGGCGAGCGCCACGTAGGTCCTCCGGATCTCGGGGGCGAGCCGGTCCAGCTCGCGCAGGTGGTCCTCCACCGTACCCACATCACCGCGGGCGACCGGCCCGGTGAGGGCTGCGTCACCCAGCCGCAGGGCGTTGTCGAGCGCGGCGTGCATGAGCGGCGCCAGGACCCTCCGCGGCTCGGCCACGCCGGCTCGGCGCAGCAGCTCCATCGCCTCGGCGGTCAGCGTCACGAGGGGGTTCGCGCCGTGCGCGAGCGCTGCGTGGTAGACCACCCGGTCCTCCTCGGCGACCCACACCGGCGTGCCGCCCATCTCGAGGACGAGCGCCTCCGCGACCGGGCGGAGCGGCTCGTCGGCCGTGACTCCGAACGCGCACTCCGACAACCGGTCCAGGTCCATCGCGGTGCCGGTGAAGGTCATCGCCGGATGGAGGGCGAGCGGCAGCGCGTGGTGTGCACGGACCGGCTCGAGGACGGCCGTGCCGTGCCGGCCGCTCGTGTGGACGACGAGCTGGCCGGCCTGCCAGGCCCCCGTCGCGGACAGCCCCGCCACGAGGGCGGCGAGCGCGTCGTCCGGGACGGCGAGGAGGACGAGCTCCGCGCCCGCGACGACCGTCGGGACGTCGGCCACCGGCACCCCGGGCAGGAGGGTGGCCGCACGCTCCCGGCTGGCGTCCGAGACCGCGTAGGCGCCGGTGACCCGGTGCCCCGCGCGGGCGAGCGCGGCGCCGAGGACCGCGCCGACCCGGCCGGCGCCGACGACGCCGACGGTCAGGCGTGCGGGGTGCTCCAGGCCGTCCACGACCGAGAACGCTACCCGTCGTCCTCGGTAGCCTGCGCGGATGCACCCCGTGCCCTGGCCGCTCGCCTGGCACGCCGCGCTCTACGGGCCGGACGGCTTCTACCGGCGAGCCGGTGGCCCCGCGGCCCACTTCACCACCTCGACCCACGGCCCGCTCGGCGAGGTGCTCGCCGAGGCCCTCGGCGTGCTCGCCGACGCCGAGGGCGCCACCCGCGTCGTCGACCTGGGTGCCGGCCGCGGGGAGCTCGTCGCGGCGCTGCACCGGCAGCGGCCGGACCTCGCGGTGACCGGGGTCGACGTCGTCGAGCGCCCGACCGCGCTCCCGGCACCGGTCGGCTGGCTGCGCTCGCCCGGCGGGAGCGCCCTGCCGTCCGTGCTCACCGACCTCGAGGACGTCCTCGTCGTCGCCCACGAGTGGCTCGACGTCGTGCCCTGCCCGGTCGCCCAGGTGGCCGGCGGTCGCCCACTCGAGGTCCGCGTCGACCCCGCCACCGGCGAGGAGACCCTCACCGGTCCGCTCGACGACGCCTCGGCCGACTGGGTCGCCCGGCACTGGCCGACCGACGGCCTGCCGGACGGGGCACGCGTCGAGGTCGGCCTGCCCCGCGACCGCGCGTGGTCGGACCTGCTGACGCGGGTCCGGCGCGGCACCGTGCTCGCCGTCGACTACGGCCACACGGCGGCCGACCGACCGCTGCGCGGGACACTGGCCGGCTACCGCGACGGAGTCGTCGTCGACCCCGTCCCCGACGGCTCCTGCGACGTGACCGCCCACGTCGCCGTCGACAGCCTCGTCCAGGACCAGCGCTGGTCCCAGCGCGAGGCCCTCCACCTGCTCCTCGGGTCGGCCACGGTGCCGGAGCACGCGCTGGCCACGAGCGACCCCGCCGGCTACCTCACCGCCCTCGCCCGCACCTCGGCGCTGCGCGCCCTCGGCGACCCCAGCGGGCTCGGGGCCTTCCACTGGGTGCTGCGCCGGGTCGGGCGGGCCGGTCGCGGATGACCTCCGCGCGCGTGCGGCAGACTGGCGGCGTGACCCCCGACGCCCCGTCCGAGCCGCGTGCCGTCGACGTCGCCCTGGGTGCCGGCGGCCTCGCCACGGCCGACATGGTCCTCAACATCGGGCCGCAGCACCCGGCCACCCATGGTGTCCTGCGGCTCCGGGTGGTCCTCGACGGCGAGCGGGTGGTCAGCGCCGAGCCGGTCATCGGGTACATGCACCGCGGCGCCGAGAAGCTCTTCGAGGTGCGCGACTACCGGCAGATCACCGTCCTCGCCAACCGGCACGACTGGCTCTCCGCGTTCTCCAACGAGCTCGGGGTCGTCCTCGGCGTCGAGGCGATGCTCGGCATGGAGGTGCCCGAGCGGGCGGTCTGGCTGCGCACCCTCCTCGCCGAGCTGAACCGCGTGCTCTCCCACCTGATGTTCCTCGGCTCCTACCCGCTCGAGCTCGGCGCCATCACGCCCGTCTTCTACGCCTTCCGCGAGCGCGAGGAGCTGCAGGCCGTCATGGAGGAGGCGTCCGGGGGACGGATGCACTACATGTTCAACCGGGTCGGCGGCCTCAAGGAGGACGTCCCGGCCGGCTGGCTCGGCCGGGTCGCGGACGCCGTGGCGTCGGTCCGGCGCCGGCTGCCCGAGCTCGAGTCGCTGCTCGTCGGCAACGAGATCCTCCTCGCGCGCACCCGGGACGTCGGGGTCCTCGACGCCGCCACCGTCGTCGACTACGGCGTCTCCGGCCCGATCGCGCGGGCCAGCGGCGTCGACCTCGACCTGCGCCGGGACGACCCCTACCTCGCCTACGCCGAGCTCTTCGCCCCCGGCGGCCCGGGCCGCGTCGTCACCCGCACCGAGGGCGACTGCCTCGCCCGGCTCGAGGTGCTGCTCGAGCAGGTGCACGTCAGCCTCGACCTCGCCGACGCCTGCCTCGACCGGCTCCGCTCACTGCCAGCCGGGCCGGTCAACCAGCGCCTGCCCAAGGTGCTCAAGGTGCCCGAGGGCGAGCGCTACACCGCGACGGAGAACCCGCTGGGGCTCAACGGCTACTACCTCGTCTCCCGCGGCGAGAAGACGCCGTGGCGGCTCAAGCTGCGCTCTGCGTCCTTCGGCAACGTCCAGGTGCTCTCGCAGGTGCTCCCGGGCTGCCTCGTCGCCGACATGGTCGCCGTGCTCGGCTCGATGTTCTTCGTCGTCGGCGACGTCGACAAGTAGCGCCTGCCGCGGCCCGCGCGTCAGTCGTCGTCGCGACCGGGGCGGTCCTCGTCGTCGTGCTCGATGCGGCACCAGGCCTGGGCGACCATCCCCCCGACGACGAGCCACAGGGACGCGAGGAACATCAGCCCGAACGGCACCAGCCGGTCGCGGTTGGCGACGAGCGAGAGGTCGCCGAGGAGGCTGACGACCTGGCCGAGGTACCACCCCGCGGCCGCCGCGCCGGTGAGCGCCGCGGCCTGGGCGAGGACCACCGTGCGGGCGGCCCGCAGCGCCTCGACCGAGGTGCGGTGCCCGCTGCGCAGGTGTCGGCGCACCGGCCGGGCGATCCAGAGGACGAGACCGCCCATGACGACGAGGAGCACGCCGGCGGCCCACGGCGGGCGCTGCAGCAGCGTGCCGTCGCGGGTCACGACGACGGACACGAGCCAGCCGAGGGCAGCGGTGACCACCGCGACGATGACGAGCAGTTGGATGCGGACTCCGTTGTGGCTCAAGCCATCCCCTTCTCAGCGAGGTCCGTGACGTCGGAGGTGTCGAGGCCTGCCGCGAGGTCGGCGACGCGGACGACGGCTCCGTCGTGCCGGAGCACGGCGTCCGGGTCGGCGTCGAGCCACGGCACGAGGACGAAGCCACGCTCGTGGGCGCGCGGGTGCGGCAGGCCGAGGTGCGGGTGGTCCGAGACGACGTCGGTGCCCGAGGCCGGGTCGCCGTACTGGACGAGGTCGAGGTCGAGGGTGCGTGCGCCCCAGCGGACCTCCCGGACCCGGTCGAAGGCGGCCTCGAGCGCGTGCAGCTCGCGCAGCAGCGAGACCGGCGACAGCGAGGTCCGGGCGAGGACGACGGCGTTGACGTAGCGGGGCTGCTCCGGGCCGCCGACCGGGTCGGTGCCCACCAGCCGCGACGCGCGGACGCCGTGCACCGCCGGGTGGTGGCTGAGCGCCTCGACCGCCGAGGCGACCGTGTCGGCCGGTGACGCCGCGCCGAGCGGCAGGTTCGCCCCGACGGCGACGACGACGGGCACCGGCTCGCGCCGGCGCACGACCCGCACCGTGACGTCCGAGAACGGGACGCCGACCGGAGCCTGCGGCTTGTGCACCGTCACCGTCACCTCGTCGACCTCGGGGTGCGCCAGCGCGTCCTCGGCGACGACCTCGGCGAGCCGCTCGACCAGGTCGTACGGCTCCCCCTCGATGCGGGCCAGGGCGGCGGCGCCGACCTCGCCGTAGTTGACGGTGTCGGCGAGGTCGTCGCTGCGCCCGGCCGGCCCGAGGTCGACGGCGAGCTCGACGTCGACGACGAACTCCTGCCCGTCGCGCCGCTCGTGCTCGAACACGCCGTGGAAGCCGGTGCCCCGCACGCCGGTCAGCGTCACCCGGTCGCGTGCCGTGCCCGCGGCCGTCACCGCCGCTCCCCCGTCAGCGCGACGGCGACGTCCAGGGCATCGACGGCCGCGACGACGTCGTGCACCCGCACCCCCCACGCGCCGTGCACGAGGGCGTGCGCCGTCGTGACGGCGGTGGCGACGTCGCGGTCCAGCGGCGGGCGCTCCTCGCGCCCCTCGCGGCCGACGAGGCCGAGGAACTTCTTGCGCGAGGTGCCGACGAGCACCGGGTACCCGAGCGCCCGGACCTCGTCGAGCCGGCGCAGCAGCTCCCAGTTGTGGTGGGCCAGCTTCGAGAAGCCGAAGCCCGGGTCGAGGACCACCTGCTCCGGCGCGATGCCGGCCGCGAGGAGCATCTCGACGCCCGCGACCAGCTCGCGGCACACGTCGGCGACGACGTCGTCGTAGCGCGCGCGCTCCTGCATGTGCTTGCTGTGGCCGCGCCAGTGCATCGCGACGAAGGGGACCCCGCGCTCGGCGACGAGATGGGCCATCTCGGGGTCGGCGTGGCCGCCGGAGACGTCGTTGACGATGCTCGCCCCGGCGTCGAGCGCGGCCGCGGCGACCGACGCCCGCATCGTGTCGATCGACACCGGCGCCACCGCGGACAGCGCCTCGACGACCGGCAGCACGCGGCGCAGCTCCTCGGCCTCCGACGGCCGCTCGGCCCCCGGGCGGGTCGACTCGCCGCCGATGTCGAGGACGTCGGCACCCTGGGCCGACAGGTCGCGACCGTGGGCGACGGCGTCGTCCGGACGGAACCACTCGCCACCGTCGCTGAACGAGTCCGGGGTGACGTTGACGACGCCCATGACGACCGGCCGCCCGGCCCGGCCGGCGGGGAGGAGCGACGCCCCGGTCACCGCTTTCCGCCGAGCAGCAGCGACATCGCCTCGGCTCGGGTGGCGGCGTCGCGCAGCTGGCCGCGGACCGCGGAGGTGATGGTCCGCGACCCGGGCTTCTGGACGCCGCGCATCGACATGCACAGGTGCTCGGCCTCGACGACGACGATGACGCCCTGCGCGCCGAGGTGCTCTACGAGCGCGTCGGCGACCTGGGTGGTGATCTGCTCCTGGACCTGCGGGCGCCGGGCGTACACCTCGACGAGCCGCCCCAGCTTCGACAGGCCGGTCACCCGCCCGTCGTCGCCGGGGATGTACCCGATGTGGGCCACGCCGTGGAAGGGCAGCAGGTGGTGCTCGCACGTCGAGTACATCGGGATGTCCCGGACGATGACCAGCTCGTTGTGCTCGATGGCGAACGTCTTCGACAGCACCTCCGCCGGGTCCTGCCACAGGCCGGCGTAGAGCTCGTGAGCGGCCTTCGCGACCCGGGCCGGCGTCTCGAGCAGCCCTTCCCGCTCGGGGTCCTCACCGATGGCGAGGAGGAACTCGCGCACGGCCGCCTCGGCCCGGGGGACGTCGACGGGCGGCCGGTCGTCGGGTCGGGCGTCAGGGCTCGACACGCCCACCCTCCGGCACCTCGACGGTCTCGGTCGGCGGGTGCTCGGTCGGGCCGGCCCCCTCCGCCGCGCGGGCGTCGATGGCCGCCTCGGTGGCGGGGGCACCCGGGGTCACTGCGGCGCCCGAGGGAGCACCGGAACCGTTGGTGCGTCCGGCGAGGGCCGCCTCCTCGGCGGGGGTGAGGACCGGCGGGATGTCCGACAGCGTCCGGTGCTCGCTGGACAGCCACGTCGGGCGCTGCGGCCGCTTGTTGATGTCCTTGAAGATCTCGGCGAGCTCGGCCGCGTTGAGGGTCTCCTTCTCGAGCAGCTGGAGCACGAGCGCGTCGAGGATGTGCCGGTTGTCGTTGACGACGTGCCACGCCTCGTCGTGCGCGGAGTCGATGAGCTTGCGGACCTCCTCGTCGACGACGGCGGCGACCTGCTCGGAGTAGTCACGCTGGTGGCCCATGTCGCGCCCGAGGAACGGCTCCCCCTGGCTCTGGCCGAGCTTGATCGCGCCGACGCGCTCGCTCATCCCGAACTCGGTGACCATCTTGCGGGCCATCGCGGTGGCCTTCTCGATGTCGTTGGCGGCGCCGGTGGTGGGGTCGTGGAAGATGATCTCCTCCGCGACGCGGCCGCCCAGGGCGTAGGCCAGCTGGTCGAGGATCTCGTTGCGGGTCGTCGAGTACTTGTCGTCGACCGGCATGACCATCGTGTAGCCGAGGGCCCGGCCGCGCGGCAGGATCGTCACCTTGGTCACCGGGTCGAGGTGGTTCATCCCGGCGGCGACGAGCGCGTGGCCGCCCTCGTGGTACGCGGTGATCTTCCGCTCCTTGGCCGACATGATGCGCGTGCGCTTCTGCGGGCCGGCGATGACGCGGTCGATGGCCTCGTCGAGGACCTCGTCGTCGATGAGCTTCTTGCTGCTGCGCGCCGTGAGCAGCGCGGCCTCGTTGAGCACGTTGGCGAGGTCGGCGCCGGTCATCCCGGGCGTGCGCCGGGCGACGGCGAGGAGGTCGACGTTCGCCGCCATCGGCTTGCCCTGGCCGTGCACCTGGAGGATCTTGTGCCGGCCGATCATGTCCGGGTTCTCGACCGCGATCTGGCGGTCGAAGCGGCCCGGGCGCAGCAGCGCGGGGTCGAGGATGTCGGGGCGGTTGGTCGCCGCGATGAGGATGACGTTGGTCTTGACGTCGAAGCCGTCCATCTCGACGAGCAGCTGGTTGAGCGTCTGCTCGCGCTCGTCGTGGCCACCGCCGAGGCCGGCGCCGCGGTGCCGGCCGACGGCGTCGATCTCGTCGACGAAGACGATGGCCGGGGCGTTGGCCTTGGCCTGCTCGAAGAGGTCGCGGACCCGGCTGGCGCCGACACCGACGAACATCTCGACGAAGTCCGAGCCGGAGATCGAGTAGAACGGCACGCCCGCCTCGCCGGCGACGGCGCGGGCGAGGAGCGTCTTGCCGGTACCGGGCTGGCCGTAGAGCAGCACGCCCTTGGGGATCTTCGCGCCGACGGCGAGGAACTTGGCCGGCTCGCGGAGGAACTCGACGATCTCGTGGAGCTCCTCGACGGCCTCGTCGGCCCCGGCGACGTCGGCGAAGGTGACCTTCGGGGTGTCCTTGCTCGCGAGCTTGGCGCGCGACTTGCCGAACTGCATGACCCGCGAGCCGCCGCCCTGGGCCTGGCTCATGAGGAACCAGAAGAGCCCGACGAGCAGCAGCACCGGGAAGAAGCTGATGAAGAGGGTCCACAGCGCGCTGTCGCCCTGGACCTGGTCGTCGTAGCCGTCCGGGAGGTTGGTCTTCAGCTCGGTGACGAGCTCGGGGGCGCGGGCGTCGACGAACTCGGCGCGCACCTTGGTCGCCCCGGAGATCTTCTTCGCGGGGTCGGAGAAGGTCTGGCCGCTCTTGAGGTCGAGGGTGAGGACGTTGTCGGTGGTCATCACCGCCGACTCGACCTTCTTGTCGGTGATGAGCTTCTCGGCCTGGGCGGTCGTGACCGTCGTGTAGCCGCCGTTGCCACCCACGGTGAAGACGAGGAGGAGGAGCACGAGGGCGGCGAGCACCCAGAACACGGGTGCCCGGAGAATGCGTTTGAAGTCCATCTGGTCGCGGGGCCTGCGCCCCACCCTCCTGTGCTCGACGTCGCGCCGGGACGGCATGCCGCCGTCCGGACTGGTACACGCTAGCAACGAGCCCGTCCGCGCTCGTGTTCCGCCGGGAAATCAGGCCTCGACGGCGGAGCCGCCGCGCCGCGTCGTGCCGGGCCCGCGGCTCAGCTGTAGACGTGCGGGGCGAGCGTCCCGACGACGCGCAGGCCCCGGTAGGCCTCGGCGTAGTCGAGCCCGTAGCCGACGACGAACTCGTTGGGGATGTCGAAGCCCACCCACTTGACGTCGACCTCGACCTTGGCGGCGTCGGGCTTGCGCAGCAGCGTGCAGATCTCGACCGAGGCGGGGCTGCGCGACTCGAGGTTGGACTTGATCCAGGACAGGGTCAGGCCCGAGTCGACGATGTCCTCGACGATGAGGACGTGCCGGCCGCTGATGTCGGTGTCGAGGTCCTTGAGGATGCGGACGACGCCACTGGACTTGGTCCCCGAGCCGTACGAGGAGACGGCCATCCAGTCGACGGGGACGCTGACCGGCAGGGCCCGCATGAGGTCGGCCATCACCATGACCGCGCCCTTGAGGACGCCGACGAGGAGGAGGTCCTTGCCCTCGTACTCCTCGGCGATGTACCGGGCCAGCTCCTCGAGCTTGGCGTGGATCTCGTCCTCGGTGACGAGGACTCGTTCGAGGTCTGCTCCCATGTGGGCGGCGTCCACTGCGGCTCCCGGGTCGGGGTGGGCGGGCGGTCGGGGCTATTCAACCCGAGCGGCCGGGCCGATGGACACCCGGCCACCGGATCTCTGCACCCGCAGGCCGCCGGGGGCGTGGACCGGGCCCTGGCCGCGCCAGTGGGTGAGGAGGCGGTCGCAGGCGTCGGTGTGCCGGCGCGAGACCTGGCCGGCCGGCGCACCCGCGGCCACGAGGAGGCGCCGCCACGCGCGGGTGCGGACGGGTCGCGGGAGGGCGGCGAGGGCCTCGGCGGTCCACGGGCCCTCGCCGAGGATGACGACGGCGTCGGCGGCCAGGGCGTCGAGGAGGTCGGCGTCCTCGCGCAGCTGGTCGGCGCTGCGCGCGAGGGCGGCGGCGAGGCCGGGGCCGAGGTCGTTCTCGAGTGCGGCGAGCGCCCGGCGGGCCCGCACCCGGGCGAACGCGGGGTCCTCGTTCATCGGGTCCTCCCACCAGGTGCGCCCCTCGGCCGTGCACGCGGCCCGGGTCTGCCCGCGGGTCAGCCCGAGCAGCGGGCGCCGGTACCGGCCGCGGGCGGCCGGCATCCCGGCGAGGCTGCGGGCTCCGGAACCGCGCACCAGGCCGAGCAGCACCTGCTCCGCCTGGTCGTCCAGGGTGTGCCCGAGGAGGACGAGCCGGGCGCCGAGGTGGTCGGCGGCGGCGGCGAGCTCGGCGTAGCGGGCGGCGCGGGCCGTCGCCTCCAGCCCGTCGGAGCCGTGGGCCGGCACGCGAGGCGTCGCGACGTGGACCGGGTCCAGGCCGAGGGCGCGCAGCCGGTCCGCCACCCTCCGCGCGACGTCGGCCGAGCCGGGCTGCAGCCCGTGGTCGACGACGACGGCGCCGACCCGCACCCCGGCGCGCTCACCCTCGAACCGCGCGGCGTCGGCGAGCGCCATCGAGTCGGCTCCCCCGCTGCACGCGACGAGGACGAGGTCGCCGGGGTCGCACTCGGCGAACGTCGCCCGCACGGCCGAGCGCACGGCCGCCACCGCCGGGTGCGGCCGCCCCCACGCCCGGCCAGCCCCTCGTCCGCGCTCGCTCACCCCCCGATCATCCCGACTTCTTGCGGATAACCCACCTCGCAGGGTCGGACCGGGGGCTCGAAAGGTGGGTTTTCCGCAATGAGTCGGGTCGGTCAGCCGTGGACGCGCCGGACCCAGGCGGTCGGGTCCGCGATCTCCTGCGGCAGCGGCAGCGTCTCGGCCGAGGTCCACACCGCGTTGAAGCCGTCGACCCCGACCTCGTCCTGGACCGCGCGGACGAACGCGGCGCCGTCGCGGTACTGGCGCATCTTCGCCTCCAGCCCGAGGAGGCGGCGCAGCAGCCGGTCCGGGGCGCCGGCCCCCCGACGGCGGCTCGTGAACTTGCGGCGGATCTCGGCGACCGTCGGGATGTGCGCCGGACCCACGTCGTCCATGACGACGTCGGCGTGGCCCTCGAGGAGGGACATGACCGCGGTGAGCCGGGCGAGCTGCTCGCGCTGCTCGGGGGTGGCGAAGAGCTCGGCGATGCCGGTGCCGACCTCGGAGAACAGCTCGGGGAGCCGCTCGGTGACCCGCGACGCGATCTCCTGGATGCGCTCCTGGTCGGGGGCGAGGTCGACCGCGAGGTGCCGCGCCTCGGCGACGAGGTGGTCGCGCAGCCACGGGTTGGCGGTGAACTGCACCCGGTGGGTCTCCTCGTGCATGCAGACCCAGGCCCGGAAGTCGGCCGGGTCGACGTCGAGCTCGCGCGCGACGGCCACGAGGTTCGGGGCGACGAGGAGGAGGGTCGGTGTGCCCCCTGGGGCGATGTCGTACTGCCCGAGCACCTTGCTCGCCATGAACGCGAGGAGCGCGCCGGCCTCCGCACCGGTGACCTTGCCACCGACCGCCTGGGCGGCCGGGCCGGGCGTCACCCCGCGCTTCTCGACGATGGCGTCGACGGCGGGGTCGAGCAGCGCGGACATCGAGTCGGCGTTGACCGCGATCCACGTCGCGCGGTCGACGACGAGGGCGTCGGGGGCGCCGGGCGGGGTCTGCATCCGGGCGGTCTCGGCGACCGGTTCCCGGGCAGCCCGGGCGGCGGCCCGGATGGCCTCGACCTCCGCCCGCGCCTCGGCCGGCGACACGACCGGCCCGGCCGGCACGAGCGTGCGGCCGGTCGTCTTCGCGAACTCCCAGTCGACGTATCCCACGTGCTCAGCCTCTCATCACGATGACGGTGTGGTGCCCCCGCAGCCGCACCGGGTCAGGGCGGCGACGATGCGGTCCAACGCCGCCCGGGCGCGGAGGGTTCCGGCGTCGGTCCGCGGGAAGCGGTCGACCTGGACGACGAAGGTGAGCGGACGGCCGTCGGCGTCGACGGTCGTGCCGGCCAGCGACGAGCCCTCCTTGAGGGTGCCGGTCTTGGCCCGCGGGACGCCGAGGACGTCGCGCGTGGCCGCGGCGCCGAACCGTTCCCTCAGCGTGCCGGAGAGCCCCGACACCGGCAGCGCGGCGACGACCTCGCGCATCCGCTCGGGCTCCGCGCGGACCGCGAGCCCGAGGACCGCCGACAGCGTGGCGGGGGCGACCGCCTGCCCGGGGCTCAGGCCGCTCGCGTCCTTGAGCACGAGCCCTGCGACGGGGACGCCGGCGGCGACCAGCCGGGAGCGGACGAACGCCGCGTTGTCGCCGCCCCCGCGGGTCGGCCGGCCGGCGGTCGCCGCGGCCTGGCGGACGAGGCTCTCGGCGAGCGAGTTGTCGCTCTCCTCGAGGGCGAGCGAGAGCAGCTCACCGTAGGTCGCCGACTCGACCCGGCCGAGCTCGACGGCGTCGGTCGGTGCGGGGGCGGCCCACGTCGAGGGCGGCCGCAGGCTGGCCGTGACGCCCCGGGCCCTCAGGAGCGCGACGAGCCTCGCGGCCACCGCGTCCTCGGGGCGGCTGGGCGAGGGGCGGACGGGGGTGGCGCGCGTCGTCGTCAGCCCGGTCATGACGACCGGGCCGGCGAACCCGTCGCGGACGTCGTGCGGGTTCCACGTCGGGGGCACCCGCGGTCCCGGCGCGAACGACTCGTCGAGGCGCAGGGTCACCCGCGTGCGCCCGTCGGCCGTCAGTGTGCGGGCCGCAGCGGTGGCGAGGTCGGCGAGCCCCGCCCGTCCGGCGACCGCGTCCGCGTCGCCCCGTCCCGGCGCGAGGAGCATGTCGCCGCGCACGACGAGGACGAGGTCGCGCGAGCCGGGTGCGGCGACGAGGGTGGTCGGGATGCGGGCGTGCAGGTCGAGGGTCTCGGCGACGGCGAGCGCGGCGAGCAGCTTGGCCGTCGAGGCCGGGACGCGGGGGGTCGTCGCGGCGACCGACCAGAGCTCGGTGCCGGTCAGCCCGTCGCGGATGCTGAGCCCCAGCCCGCCGCGCAGCGCGGGGTCGCCGGACGCCGCCCGGACGGCCCGCTGCAGGCCGGCCGCCGTCGGGACCGGGGCGTCCGAGCCGGTGGCGGTCAGGAGGTCGTCCGTGGCACTCGGCGCCGGCAGGAGCGAGGGCACCCGCGTGCCGTCGGCATCCGTCGGGGCCGTGGCGGTGACCGGCCGGTCGCGGGTGAGGACGCCCGGGACGAGGTCGAACACGTCGGCGGTGACGTAGCCCCCCGCGGCGACGACGGCCACGGCGGCCGCGCCGGCGACCATGACGCGTCTCACCCGTGCTCCCTTCGTCGCCTGGGCCCTCCATGCGCCAGACTGTCGGTCGAGCCTAGGTCACGCCAAAGAGGGAGCCTTTCCACCGTGGAGTTCGACGTCACCATCGAGATCCCCAAGGGTCACCGGAACAAGTACGAGGTCGACCACGAGACCGGGCGCATCCGCCTCGACCGGATGCTCTTCACCGCGATGTCCTACCCGTCCGACTACGGGTACATCGAGGACACCCTCGGCGAGGACGGCGACCCGCTGGACGCCCTCGTCCTCCTCGACGAACCGACCTTCCCGGGTTGCGTCGTGCGGGCCCGTCCGATCGGCATGTTCCACATGCGCGACGAGGCCGGCGGCGACGACAAGATCCTCTGCATCCCGGCCGGCGACCCGCGGCGCGCCCACGTCACCGAGCTCGAGCACGTCAACGAGTTCGAGCGGCTCGAGGTGCAGCACTTCTTCGAGACCTACAAGGACCTCGAGCCCGGCAAGTCCGTCGAGGGAGCCCACTGGGCCGGCCGCGACGAGGCCGAGAAGTGCATCGTCGAGGCGATCGACCGCGCCACCGCCGCCGGGCTGTCGACGGCGCGCTGGCGGATGCCGGTGCAGCACACCCCGCCCGAGGTCGTCGACGCCGTGACCTCGGCCCACACCGCCGACGAGATCGAGGCGGCGGCCGAGAAGGCCCGCTCCGAGCTCGCGACGAAGGACAAGCCGCTCAGCGACGACTGAGCCCTCCGGAGACGACCGAGCCCTCCGGACTCACCAGCCCCAGGTGCCGGCGCCGCCCTTGAACGGGCCGACGACGCGGTGGGTGATCCAGCCGCCGTAGAACCCACCGGCCTGCGACGTGACGACCTCGCCGTCGACGAGGCAGCGCTCCATCGCGCCGGGCATGACGGCCACGTGTCCCGCGAGGGCCTCGAATCCGTGGCGCGGGCGCGGGTAGGTCCAGGCCGCGGACTGCGCCAGCGCGTCGCCCCCCGTGACGTCGAAGTACGCCGCCTCGCCCTTCCACTCGCACACCGAGCTGCCGGCGGTCAGCCGAAGGGCGCCCTCGAGCCAGTCCTCGACGGGCAGGTAGTACGTCGGCGGGTGGCTCGTCTCGAGGACCCGGAGCGTGCGCGTCGAGGCCGCGACCCGCACGCCCCCCAGCCACACCTCGACCGACTCACCGCTCGGGTCGACGGCCGGCGGACGGGGGTAGTCCCACACCGACTCCTGGCCGGGGCCGGCCGGCTCGGGCACGGGGCGCGTCATGGACCCACGGTACGACCGGTGGGGGCCGGACGGCGGTGTGCGGACCCTGCGTTCGACGCGGTGGCCTCACTCACCCGTCGCGCCGTCGACGGCCTCGCGGAGCAGGTCGGCGTGCCCGTTGTGCCGCGCGTACTCCTCGATCATGTGCAGGAGGATCCAGCGCAGGCTGAACGGCCGCCCCTCGCGCCGGTCCGGCTTGACGGACTCCTGGTCGAGGCCGCCCTGCGCGAGGGCCGCATCGATGTCGCGGCGGGCCTGCTCGGTCGCGGCGTCGAGGAGGCGGTGCAGCTCCTCGGGAGTGTCCTCCGCGGCCGAGTGGTGCTCCCAGTCCGGGTCGGCGTCCCAGTCGACGGAGTCCCACGGCTCCCCCATCGGCCGGCCGTGGAGCACCTCGCCGAACCAGCTCGCCTCGTCGAGGGCCACGTGCTTCATCAGCCCGCCGAGGGTGAGGCTCGAGGGCGGGTGCGGCGTCCGCAGCTGCTCGGCGTCGAGGCCCTCGACCTTCATCCGCAGGGTGGCGCGGTGGAAGTCGAGGAAGGCGACGAGGGTCGTGGCCTCGTCGGCGGCGAGGGGCGGGTCGGTGCGCTGGACGGTCATGCCCCGCGACCGTAGTCGCACAGCCGGTGCCCGGCACCCGCCTTTCCCGCCGGACGGGGCACGTCACTACGCTGCGGGGATGGACGTCGCCGCCGTCGCGGTCGCTGCCGCCGCGCTCTTCGCGGCCATCGCTCTCTTCCAGCTGGCGCTGGTCGTCGGGGCGCCCTGGGGAACCGTCGCGTACGGAGGTCGCGTCGCCCTCGACGACGGAAGGCTTCCGTCCACGTACCGCTTCTCCAGCGCCGTTGCGGCCGTCCTGCTGGTGGTCTTCGCCGTGGTGGTCCTCGTCAGGGGAGGGGTCGTGGGGTCGTCGGGCGACGCCGCGGTCGTGAGGGTGACCTCCTGGGTGGTCGTGGGGTTCATGGCCCTCAACACCGCGGCGAACCTCGCGGCCAGGCACTGGGTCGAGCGCTTCGTGCTCGGCGGGACGACCGCCCTGCTGGGCGTTGCGTGTTCGGTCGTGGCCGCCGCCGGGCCGACCTGAGCCGAGCGTCCAGCGCCGCGAGCCGAATCCGCGGCGGTGGTCCAGGGCCCCGGCCCGGCCGTCCGGACGAACGACGAGGACATGCCGTGGACCCCGCCCGGCAGGCGGCATGTCCTCGTCGTTCGACTCGGCGAACCGTCCCCATCCGCCGCGAGCACCGACGGGTGCACCTAGTGGCGGGGGGCCGGTGCGAGGTCGAAGTCGTCGTTGGTCATCTGCAGCAGCGCCCTGCTCACCCCAAGGAAGGCCCGGGGCGTCGCCATCCGGCTGGAACACCGCCCCCGCGTTCATGAGGACGAACCGGCAGGTGACCTCGGGCGTAGTAGCCTGCGGCGCAGGATCGAGGGGAAGGGCTCGGGGGATGGTCTGGAAGGGGCTCACCGGCGCGGCTGCGACCGTCGGCATCGTGCTCGGCGCGCTGGCCAGCGCCGCCGCCCCGGCGCAGGCATGGACCGGGTCGCTGCCGCGGGTGTACGACACGCACGCCACGTTCAGGGCCGCGAGCGTGTGGGTGTACGGCGACAGCATCACCGCGGCGGACTACTTCGAGATGAAGAAGCGGTTCGCCGCGCAGGGCCTCCGCTCGGCCGTGGATGCCCAGCCGGGCATCCCGACCGAGCCGGCCATCGACCGGCTCGAGCAGCGCATCACCTACCTGCGGATGGCCCCGAAGGTGCTCGTCGTCGCGCTTGGCACGAACGATACGGACGACCCGTCGGTGATGCCGGCGCAGATGACGCGCGTCGCGCAGCTGATGCCGTCGTCGACGACCGTCGTGTGGGTCAACGTGTGGAAGTGCCGCTGGCGGCTCTCGAGCAGCTACCAGGCCCGTGACCGCGCTGGCACGTCCGTCGTGAACGAGGAGATCGCGACCTTCGTGGCCGCCCACCCGAACTTCCGGGTCGCGGACTGGTGGACGGCACTGAACCGGAGCAACCCGCGGGTGTACCTCGGCGACGGCGTGCACACGATCGCGTCGTCGGGACGGCCGGCGCGGAACAGCCTCATCGTCCGTACGGTCGTGCAGCCCACGCTCGTCGGCCGGCCGCCCGGGCACGTCTGGCGCGGCTGAACGCACGAGAGCGCCCCCGCCACCTCGAGGTGATCCGTCGACGGCCGACGGGGCCGACGCTGGTCCCTGCACCGGCAGTGCGAGAACCCCTACGAGACCGGCCGGCCCGACAGTCCCCAGTGCCGTCCACCCGATGGCCGCCATGAACACGCCCGCTCCGAGACAGCGGAACGCCCCGCCACCTGTTTCGCAGGTGACGGGGCGTTGCTGCGTGGAGCCGCCTGTCGGAATCGAACCGACGACCTATTCAT
>OEIU01000977.1_pt1 | contig 21403 bp, 18 predicted proteins | sample 1539221 | NCBI WGS metagenome assembly OEIU01 (sample SAMN03792071, study PRJEB22550) | activated sludge metagenome | feature: wastewater treatment plant; material: activated sludge; isolation source: Wastewater treatment plant of a petroleum refinery complex | place: Argentina: Zarate | collected...
ACCCTCTTTCCCTCCCCGGCGCTCTTCCAATCCCCCGCCGGCGTCCCCTCTTCGCGGCTCGCAGGCCCGCCGGCCTCCGGTTCAGCCGTCCAGCCGCCGCAAAGCGATACCCGCCGCCCCCTTCCTCGCCGTCGCCATCCTCCAAGTCCCCGTAAAGCGCCGCCAGCTCTTCCTCCGTCCTGGAGGTCTTCGCCGTCTCGGCCATCCCGGAGGGATCAACTCCGAGAATATCCGCGCATCCGACAACCCTGCTGTAGGGGCTGTACGTGGCTCCTGGAGGCACCACGGCCTGATGGTAGAAGTCCCCCGCGAAGCCCATGACCTGAAGCTCGGCGATGCGGTGCTGCGGGTCGCTGCTCGGTGCGGGTGCCGGGCGCTGCCGCCAAGAGCCGGCCCGGATGCCTCCTCGTATACAAGGCCCTAACTAGTTGTATATCCGCAACACTCCGCCGCACGCACAGCGAAAGCCGAGCACTCAGAGAGCCTTAGGCCGAAGCAAGGGTAGCGGCGGCAGCACCGCCCGCATTGCCCAGCCGCGCCAGCACCCGCGATACCTGGATTGGCGTCCAGCGCCCGCCACGTGGCGCCGGGATGCCGCGCTCATTCAGCCCCCGCGCCAGGGCCACGAGCGAGCCCTCTCCGTGCTCTCTGAGGGCCGCCAAGATCGGCGCGAGGTCCAATGCCCGAGCCTCCGCCCGTTGGCTCTGTGTGGCCCTCCTAGCGGCTCTATGCTCATCCGAGGGGAGAACCCCCCGATGCCCGCCGAGCCGGGTCCCTCTGGCCTTGGCGGCGGCGAGGGCGGCCTTGGTGCGGGCCGAGATCATCTGCGCTTCGTGCTCCGCCACCGCGGCGAGGATGTGGACCGTGAGGCGGTTGGCTTGAGGGAAATCCACGGCGGTGAACTCGACGCCGCTTTCCATCAGGTTCGACACGAAGGCGACGTTGCGGGCCAGCCGGTCCAGCTTCGCGATGATGAGGGTCGCGCCGTGCAGCCGGCAGAGGCGGAGGGCTTCCGCGAGCTTCGGCCGATCTGAGCGCTTGCCGCTCTCCACCTCCACCACCTCCCCGACAAGCCGCCAGGAGCCGCCGCCGCTGAGATAGCCCTGGACGGCTTCGCGCTGGGCTTCGAGCCCCAGCCCTGAGCTGCCCTGCTTGGCGGTGGAGACGCGGTAGTAGGCGACGAGCTTCCCCTCCGTGCGAGGGGGCGGAGGCGCCGCCGTGATGGGGGCAACCCCCGTGACGCGGGTGGGTCTGGCCATGGCTCAATGCTCCCCCGGCGCCGCGGATTAAACCTTGAACGTTGCCTGGAGCGTCAGCCCTGTGTGGGGGCATCGGCGGACCTCGACGCGGTACAGGTCCCCGTTTTCGCCCACCACGGCGTAGGACCGCAGGCGGACCATGCTGTGCCAGGAGGGCGGGAGGGATCGGACGGCGGGAGCGGGGTTGGTCATGGCTTTACGTCTATCTCGATGTTCGATGAGACGGATGTTACGGCTATTTTGGCGAGAGCGCAACTAGTTTGCGTTTCACGTCGCGCCCCGTCCAGGCCGGCATAGCCCCGCGCCGCCGGCTTCACATCGGGCATTCGCCATTGCGTTATAAGAACCGTCGCAGTTCCCGTTGCGAGTATCCTCCGGTTAGCCTCAAATACTCCATCGTTGTTCTTACGTCAGAGTGCCTTAGGTACATCCTGAGCATGTCGAGAGGCATTCCTCTTTTTGTATGCAGATGCCGCGCGGCGGACCTACGCAGCGCCCTCAAGGTGGCGAGCGGTTCGGCTGTGAGTCCGAGGAACTCCCGCGCTTCCTCCCAACGGGCCCAAAGTTGCCAGTAAGACAGTGGGATCAAACGATCCTCCGCCGGCCAGCGGGTGAAGCAAAGCCGCGCCACCTCCGCAGCTTCGCGTGACAAGGGCAAGGTGACATTCCCCGAGTTAGTTGTCTTGGTGCCGGGAACGGTGAGAGCTGGATTGCCTCCGTCTAAGTTCATAAAGTGGCGACGGCGGAGGCGTAGGGTCTCTTCAACCCTTAATCCGGTTCGCGTAGTCCATAGGATGTGCAGAAGGAGAGGAAGCAGGCTCGGCTTCTCCTCGCTCACCCACGAAGTCAGCTTCGCTTCATCCTCGGGTCGAAGCCACCATTTCAATGTTTTGCGAGGCGGAACTGAGCATGAGCGGCGTATCTGGGTCCGCGGGTCGAGCCATGAGATAGGCGCACCCAAGAGACCAAGGCAACTCACCCGCTTGTTAATGGTGCCGGGTGAGAGTCCCGCTTCCCGCCATTTTTCAACGGCAGTCCGAATGAGGCTGGTGGTTGCTGCCTCAAAGGGCATGCTGTCAGGGGCATAGCCGCCTAAAGAAGCCAACGTCTCGATAGCATGAGCGGTTTGACAGACGTTCGTGTCGAGCCCGCGCCTCCCCCGCCAACGGGTGCCTGCGGTTTCCGCTAGGGCCTCCGCGAGAGAGCCCTTCGGAAAGCTGAGCCTAGCCAGGGCATCGTAGTTAGGCGGCAGCCGGGCCGGGAACCGCTGGGGGGTGACGGGGGGGAAACTCTGGTCCGTTGGTACGTGGGATGTGTCTCGCATGTGTGACCCCCTGGGTAATCGGGCACTCGGCCCGCTGAAAGATTGACGGCCAGGGCAGCCATGTCATACAAAACGGCCCGGACCAGCGGCCGTAAGACATTGAATTTGCGAGAAGTTCGGGGCTAGTCTTGCGTTTCCCCTTGGGAGCGCCAAAGCTCTTCCCGAACGGTCCCCAGCTATCTGACCAGGCGTCGCCTTCCGCTATTTGACCGCTCGAAGGCACGTCGCGATAACCTCGCCTCGGCGGCACGCGCTGCGCTCCGGTCTCAAGCGGATGGAAGGCGAATGAGGTGATGAGCAATCCAAGGCGTGACGTCAGATTCAAACTGCATCGGAATCATTTTTCAGAGCACGTCGATTTCTCCCGAACGGTGGGGCTGGAGATCGGTGCATTCGACCTGCCGCTTGTCGAGCCGCACGAGGGCGTCTGTTTTTTCGCAGACTACAATGATGCCACTTACCTGAGGCGTGAAGCGACGAGAATACCAGGGCACAATCCCGACTTTGTCGTCGAGATTCAGTATGACCTGAAACAAGGATATGACAACATCCCGCAGCATGATTGGGTGAGCGGCTCGCATGTCATCGAGCACGTTCCAGACCTGCTCGGATGGTTCCAGAGCTTGCGGAGCGTCCTGAAGGATGGCGGGAGGTGCCTGCTCGTCGTACCTGACAAGCGATATATCTTCGATGTCCATAGAACGGTCAGTTCGCTTGCCGACGTGATGGATGCTCATGAGGCGAGACGCGTTCGGCCTTCTTTTCGAAACGTTCTCGACCATCACTTGAACGCGGTCCCTTATTCGGCGTCCGATGGGTGGGCAGGAGTGCCTCCGCCATCACGGCCGCGCAATTTCCAGGGCGCTCTTGCCCTGGCGCGACGAGCGGAGAATGAATACGTCGACGCCCATTGCTGGGTCTTCACCCCGGAAAGCTTTCAGGTGCTCGTGGAGGAGTTGAGTTTCAATAAGCTTTTGCCTTTCTCGCTCCTCGATCTCAGGCCGACGGCGCCCGGGATGATTGATTTCTCGGCGGTGCTTGCCGCGCAATGATCCACGCGACGGATCCTCGGGACGGCTGCCCGGCGGCTGGCGGCGGAGCCGGACGGCTTCATCTTGAGGCTCCGCCGCTCGCCGCGTAGGATTTGCACGAAGGGCCTCGGGGCGAGGCCCTGCGCGGTTCGGCATGGCGGTCTTCCTCACGCTTCTTCACATCGTCCTGCTCTGCCTGGTCAGCCTGCGGATCCTGGCGCGCCCTCAACTGGACGCCCATGCGCGCACCGCCTGGATCCTCGTGCTGCTGATGCTGCCGGTTTTCGGGGTCGTTCTCTACCTCCTGGTCGGCGAGATCCATTTCGCCGGGCCGGACCGCGAGCGCACGGATGCGGCGGTTGCCGCCACGGGCCCGGCCGTGCGAGCCAGCGGCGCGGCGCCGGACTTGCCGCTTTGGGGACCGGCCAGCGGCTTTGCCACCTCGATCAACGGTTTCGGCGTCACGACGGGCAACCGGGCCGAACTGCTCGACAGCCCGGACGGCGCACGGCGGCGCATGGTCGAGGACATGGACGGCGCGACGCAGACGATCAACGTGCTCTATTACATCTGGCTCGACGACCGGACCGGATGCGATATCGCCGCCGCCCTGATCCGCGCGGCCGGGCGCGGCGTGCGCTGCCGAGCCGTCGTGGATGCCCTCGGCTCCCGCGCCTTCATCGCGTCCGGGGCGTGGAAGCGGCTCGCGGGGGCGGGTGTGGGGACCGCCCTCGCTTTGCCGATCGGCAATCCGCTCAAGACCATGCTCTACCGGCGGCTCGATTTGCGCAATCACCGCAAGATCACCGTGATCGACGGCGAAATCTGTCATTGCGGAAGCCAGAATTGCGCCGACGCCGCCTTCCTGCCCAAGGCGAAATTCGCGCCGTGGGTCGATGTCATGGTCCGGTTCGAGGGGCCCGTGGCGCACCAGATGAACCTCCTTTTCGCGCAGAGCTGGCTGGCGGAGCGTCGCGAGGACCTATCGGATCTGGTGCGCGCGGTCCCACCTTTCGACGACGGCTTTCCGGCGCAGGTCGTCGGGACCGGCCCCCACATCCACCGCAACGTCACCGCGCAACTTTTCTCGCGCATCATCGTGGCCGCCCGGCGCGAGCTGATCGTGACTACGCCTTATTTCGTTCCGGGCGAGGTGGTCTGCGCGGCCATTCTGGGGGCTGCCCTCGCCGGCGCGAAAGTGACGCTGATCCTGCCGCGACGCAACGATTCCCGCTTCGTCGCGCATGCGAGCCGCTCCTATTATCCGCAATTGGTCGATGCGGGCGTGACGATCGCCGAATATAACGGCGGCCTTCTGCACTCCAAGATCGTGACGGTCGACGGCGAGACGAGCTTCATCGGCTCGTCCAATATGGATATCCGCAGTTTCGACCTGAATTTCGAAAACGACATCCTGCTTTGCGATGCAAGGCTCACCGCTGATATTCGCGCGCGCCAGATGGAGTATCTGGCGAAATCCACTCTGGTCGACCCTCGCGACGTCAGAGCCTGGCCGACCGGCCGGCGCATCTGGTACAACGCCTTTGCGACGATGGGGCCTTTGCTGTAGGTCGCTTCCTCATCCTTTCCGTCGCGAGCATGGCGCGGTTCCGCGAGCCGTTCTCGCCCGAAACCGGCATTATTTTGCCGCGGCCAGGATCATGTCCGCGGCCTTCTCCGCGATCATGAAGACCGCCGCTTGCGTATTGCCGGAGACGATGGTCGGCATGATCGAGGCGTCGGCGATCCGCAGGCCCTCGAGGCCGTGGACGCGCAATTCGGAATCCGTGACGGCGAGGCGATCCTGTCCCATGCGGCAGGTGCCGCTGATGTGATAGATGGTCTGGCCGTCGCGGCGGGCGAAGGCGAGCCAATCGGCGTCGGTGCGGCAATCGGGTCCCGGCGCCATCTCGAATTGACGATAGGGATCCATCGCCGGCTGCTCCACGATGCGGCGGGCGAGCTTCATGCCTTCCACCATGGCGAGCCGATCCTCTTCCACCGCCAGGAAGTTGGGGCGGATCGAGGGGGGGCGCATCGGGTCCGGCGAGGCGGCGTGGATGGTGCCGCGCGATTGCGGGCGCAATTGGGTGACGCCGATCGTCATGCCGGGCAGGTGGTCGAGCTTGCGCTCGGCCGCATTGGCGTAGCTCGCATGCATGAAGAAGTATTGCACGTCGGGCCCCGCGAGGTCCGGCCGCGTGCGCACGAAGCCGAAGGCCAAGCCGGTGCCGAGCGTCAAGATTCCGCGCCGCGACATGAAATATTGCAGCACGGAGAGGCCGAGCTTCGCGCCGCGCGTCTGCTCGTTGAGCGTGACGGGCTGCTTGACCCGCCAGTTCATGCGCGTGCAGAAATGGTCGATATAGTTGGCGCCGACCCCTGGCAGCGCGACCTGGACGGGAATGCCGAGAGCCTCGAGGATCGCGGGATCGCCCACCCCTGAAAGCTCCAGGAGCTGAGGCGTCTGGGCTGCGCCCGCCGCCAGGATCACCTCGGCGCGTGCCGAGAAGCGGAGGGTTCGCCCGCCCAGGGCGGCCGAGACACCGACGGCGCGGCCCTCCCGGAAGATCACCTCCAGCACATGCGCGCCCGTGCGCACGGCGAGGTTCGGGCGGTTGCGGGCGGGCTTCAGATAGGCATCCGCCGCGCTGACGCGCCGGCCGTTTCGCTGGTTGACCTGATAATAGCCGAAGCCATCCTGGTTCTTCCCGTTATAGTCGGGATTGCGCGGGAAGCCGGCCTGCTCGCCTGCCGCGATGAAGGCTTCGGCAATGGCGGGGCGTACCCCCACCTCGACGAGAGGGAGGGGGCCGCCGCGAGCCCGCAGGTTTCCTTCGGTGCCCTCGTAATCTTCCAGCCGCTTGAAATAGGGCAGGACGTCGTCGAAGCTCCAGCCCCGGCAGCCGCGCTGCGCCCAGCCGTCGTAATCCTGCGGCTGGCCCCGCACGTAGATCATGCCGTTGATCAGGGTCGAGCCGCCGAGCCCTTTTCCGCGCGGCACCGAGATGACGCGGCCGCCGGTGGCCTCCTCGGGCTCGGTCTGGAAACGCCAGTTATAGGTGGGATTGGTGAGGAGCTTGCTGAAGCCGGCCGGGATCCCGACCCAGGGGCTGCGGGCCTCCTGGCCCGCCTCCAGAAGGAGGACCTTGTATCGCCCCGATGCGGTGAGCCGGTTGGCGAGAACGCAGCCAGCGGTGCCGCCGCCGACGATGACGTAGTCGAAGGTTTCGCTGGGAATGTCGGTCATGGCGGCGCAATCCGGGATCACTGCGAGGCGGGCCGCGAGGCGGGCCGGGCCGAATGCGCGCTCGCCCGCCGGTCGCGGCCTTCGGAACGGCGGCTCCTCGCCTCAGGTCATGTAGAGTCCGCCGGCCACGTCCACGGTCTGGCCGGTGACGAAGCTCGCCTCGGGCGAGGTCAGATAGAGTGCGACATCGGCCACCTCGTCCGGCTCGCCGAGGCGGCTGAGGGGAGTGAGGCGCACCTGCTCGTCGTTCACGGCGCCGGCCACGCCCCTCACCATCGGCGTGTCGATGCGGCCCGGCGCCAGCGCATTGACCCGGATGCCGAAGGGGCCGAGTTCCGCCGCGAGGTGCTTGGTCAGGCCGATCAGGGCCGCCTTGGTCGCCGCATAGTGGCAGGCGACGACCGGGGAATAGGTCTTGCCCGCGACCGAGGACATGTTGACGATCCAGCCGCGCCCGGCCTCGCGCATGGAGGGGGTCAGCGCGCGGATGGTGTTGAAGGGGCCGGAGAGATTGACCGCGACGACCCGGTTCCATTCGGCCGGGTCCATCTCCCAGACCTTGTGCGCGGCGCCGTCGTGCTTCGGCGAGATGCCGGCATTGTTGACGACGGTGTCGAAGGGGCCGCCCATGGCGCGGGCGGCCTCCGCCAGCCCCCGTTCCACGGCCGCGTAGTCGGCGACGTCGAGAGCCAGCGCCACGGCCTCGCCGCCCGCCTGCCCGATGGCCACCACGGTCGCCTCGACATCCGCCGGGGTCACGTCGGCGACGCCGACGATCGCCCCGCGGCGGGCGAATCCGAAGGCGATCTCCTGCCCGATGCCGCGGCCGGCCCCGGTGACCAGCACCCGCCGGCCGCGATGGCTCGGCCGCGCCGCCATGTCGGGAGGATTGACTTCACGTGTTGCCATCGGCGCTGTCCTGGGATCGCTCTGTTCTGCCGCGTCGCGGGGTGGAGGTTCAGATGCCGAGATAGGCTTGGCGGACGTGGTCGTTCTTCAGCAACGCCTCGGCATCGTCCGCCAGGACGATCTCGCCGTTCTCAAGCACGTAGCCGCGATCGGCGGCCTTCAGGGTGTGGAAGACGTTCTGCTCGACGATGAGCACGGTCGCGCCCGTCTTCACGATGGCGTCGACCACCTCGAAGACCTGCGCGACGACGATGGGAGCGAGGCCGAGCGAGGGCTCGTCGAACATGAGCAGCTTCGGCCGCGCCATCATTCCGCGCGCGATGGCGACCATCTGCTGCTCGCCGCCGGACAGGGAGGCGGCGTTCTGGTCGAGCCGCTCGCGGACGCGCGGGAAGAGGGACAGCACCTCCTCCAGCGTGTCGGCCTGCCTGCCGCGGGCCGCGCTGCGATAGGCGCCCATCAGCAGGTTCTCGCGCACCGTCATCTCGGGGAAGAGCTGGCGCCCCTCGGGAATCAGCGTGATGCCGAGATCGACAGTCCGATGGGCGGGGAGGCGGGTGATGTCCTGCCCCTCGAAGAAGATGCGGCCCTTCGTCGGCCGGATCAGCCCCGCGATGGTGCGCAGGGTGGTGGTCTTGCCGGCGCCGTTGGCGCCGACGATCGTCACCACCTCTCCCGCCGCCACCTCGAGGGAGACCTCGTGCAGGATCGTGGTCGCGCCGTATCCGGCATCGACGGCCTCAAGCTTGAGCATCGACGAACTCCTTGCCGAGATACGCCTCGATGACGATGGGATCGCGCACCACCTCCTGCGGCTTGCCTTGCGCGATGATCTGCCCGGAGGAGAGGACGACCACCCGGTCCGAGAGCGACATGACCGCCTGCATGACATGCTCGATGGCGATGATGCTGACGCCGCTGTCGCGGATGGAGAGCATCAGGTCGATGGCGCGGCGCACGTCCGTCTGGTTGATGCCGGCCATCACCTCGTCGAGCAGGAGGACGCGCGGCTGCATGGCCATGACGCGCGCCACTTCCAGCCGCTTCAGGCCGCCGATGGTCAGGCTGCGCGCCTCCGCGTCGAGCCAGGGGCCGAGCCCCATGCGGTGGGCGGTGTCCCGCGCGACCTCCCGCGCCTGCTCCACGTCGCCGAAGCGGTGGAAGGCGCCCACCATGATGTTCTCCTCGACCGTCATGGCCGCGAAGGGCTGGACGATCTGGAAGGTGCGCCCGACCCCGATCGCCGCGAAATCCGCCGGCGTCGCCGGCTTGTGCCAGTTGCCGTCGGCGCCGCGCACCGAGACCGAGCCCCCGTCGGGGGCCAGGAAGCCCGAGACCATGTTGAACACGGTGGTCTTTCCAGCGCCGTTGGGTCCGATCAATCCCAGGATCTCGCCCTCGCGCAGCGTGAAGCTGACGTCGTTGGTGACGTGCAGGCCGCCGAAATGCTTGTCGAGCTTCTCGACCCTGACGATCTCGTCGCCCAGGGGAGGGCGCTCCGCCGGAGCGGCCGCGGCCGCCGCGACGGCATCCGCCTGGGCGCGCCTCGCGCCGGTATCGGCTCCCTTGAAGCGGGAGAGAAGGCCCATCAGGCCGTTCGGCATGAACAGCACGACGAGGATCAGCACCGCCCCGTAGACGAAGCCGTGAAGCCCGAGCGCATGGGCGCCGAGCCAGCCGCGCGCCGCCTCCGAGATCGGCACGAGGAACACCGCGCCGAGCAGCGGGCCGAACACGCTGCCGAGACCGCCGATGAGGGCGAACATGGCGATCTGGATCGAGAGCGGCAGCGAGAACATCGCCGCCGGCTCGATGAAGGTGAGATACATGGCGTGGAAGGTGCCGATCATCGCCGTGAGCGCGGCCGAGACCGCGACCGCGACGAGGCGCACCTTCACCGTGCTGACGCCGGCCGCGCGGGCCGCCGATTCCCGCTCGCGCGTCGCGACGAGCTGGAAGCCGATGCGGTGCGAGCGGATCCACCAGGCGACCGCGAGGCACACGAGCATCATGCCGAAGGCGATGACGAGCGGCGGCAGGCGCTCGCGGAACACCATCCATTCCCAGCCGAATTTCAGCGGGATCATCAGGCCCGTGGCCCCGCCCGTCAGCTCGCGGAAATGCAGCGCCAGCACGCGGAACACCTCGAGAAAGGCGATGGTGGCGAGGGCGAAGAAGGGGCCGCGCAGCCGGAAGCAGGGATAGCTGATGGCGACGGCGACCAGGACGGCGACGGCCGCGCCGGCGAACATGCCGAGCCAGGGGCTGATGCCCATGTTCATCAGGATGATGCCGACATAGCCGCCGAGCCCGTAGAAGATGGCATGGCCGAGCGAGAGCTGCCCGGCGAATCCGCCCACGATGTTCCAGGCGGTCGACAACCCCGCGAAAATGAAGAGCGTGACGAAGATGTGATAGACGAAGTCGTCGCCGACCAGCACCGGGACGGCGAACAAGGCCGCCAGGAAGGCGGCGAGCGCCCCGAGCTGCGGCAGGGTGAGCCCGCCGAAGCGGCCCGGCGCGGCGGGGGAGGGGGCGGCGTCGGCCATGGCGATCTTGCTCATGCTGGCATTGCTCATGGCGACACGTGCGACAGGTTCAGCTGCTTGCCGAACAGGCCCGCCGGTCTCAGGATCAGGATGAGGAGGAACATGCCGAACACCGCGACTTCGCGCATGTCGGAGCCGATATAGAAGCCGGCGAAGCTGTCGACGAGGCCGATGACGAGCGAGCCGACGAAGGCGCCCGGGATCGAGCCCAGTCCGCCGAGGACGACGACGACGAAGGCCGTCAGCACGAAATAGGTGCCGATGGTCGGCGAGGTCGGATAGAGCGGCGCGATCAGCACCGCCGCGACGCCGACGCAGGCCGCGCCGATGCCGAAGGTCAGGATGTAGATGCGGTCGACATTGATGCCCATGAGCTGGGCCGCCGCCCGGTTCTGTGCGACCGCGCGGATGGCCCGCCCCGTCGCCGTGCGCTGCAAGAATGCTTCCAGCCCGAGGACCAGGAGGATGGAGGCGACGAAGATCGCGATCTGGCCGCTCAGCACGCGGACGGGGCCGATCTCGACGGGCGTCCTGAGGCCGCTCGCCGGCGTATTGGCGATGTCGGCGCCGAAGACCAGGAGGGCGAGGTTCATCAGCGCGGTGGACAGGCCGACCGTCGCGAAGATCTGGATATGGTCGTCGCGCGCGCTCATCAGCGGCTGGATGATGACGCGCTGGGTCAAGGCGCCGATCAGGAACAGCGCAGGGACGACGACGATCACCGCGACGAAGGGATGGAGCCCGAGCCAGCGCGTGACCAGGAAGGTCAGGTACATCCCGACCATCAGGAACTCGCCATGGGCGAAGTTGACGACCTTGACGATGCCGAAGATCAGCGTCAGCCCGACGGAGACGATGGCGAAGAGGCCGCCGAGCATCAAGCCGTTGGCCAGCAATTGCAGGACCGTATCCATCATCCTCCCCCGAAGCGGAAGCCGGAGGAGGCGGACCTGCCGCCCCCGGCCGTGGCTTTTGATTACTTGCTGAGCCGCATCGGCGACACGGCGGCGTCGTCGGGATAGACGGTGACGAGCTTGCCGTCCTGCCATTGCAGGCCCATCATCTTGGCGCGCTCGTTCTGGTTGTTCTTGCCGAACTTGACGCCGTAGCCGGCCGCCGTCACCCCCTCGCCGACGTCGATCGCATTGACCGCGGCGAGGATGGCGTCCGGCGTGAAGCCCTTGCCCTTGTTCAGGGCCTGGAGGATGACCTTGGCGCCGACATAGTTGTTGAGCGAGTGGCCGGAGCGGGGGCTCTCGCCGAACTTCTTCTTGTAGTCCTCGACGAACTTCTCGATGCCCGGCGTATATTTCGTATTGACGAGGAACTGCGTGAAGTCCGCATCGAGGACGCCGTCGATCACCTTGTGGCCCACGGCGTCCGCGGTCGGCTGCATGGAATAGCCGCCGCCGCCGCCGATGATCGCGGCGGGCTTGTAATTGGCCTCGTTGGCCTGCTGGAGGAAGAGAACGGAGTCGTTCTGGTAGGAGGTTTGCAGGACGACGTCGACGCCACGCTGCTTGAGATCCAGAACCAGGGACGACATGTCGACCGTCGCGGCGGGATAGCCTTGCGACACCACGACGTTGAGGCCCGCTTCGGCGGCGTATTTCTTCTGGTGCCCGGCGACGGAGGTGCCGTAGCTGGAATCCTCGTAGATGATGCCGATCTTCAGGTCCTTCGGATTCTTGCCGAGGCCGGGCGCCACCTTGTTGACGATCATCTGGACGATCAGCTTGCCCATGTCCTCGGCCGTCGGATTGGTCCGGTACAGGAACTTCAATCCGCGGCCCGTGACCTCGTCGGCCACCGCGCCCAGCTCGAAATAGGGGATGCCGGACAATTCCGCGACCTGGCTCGCGGCGATGGAGCGGGCGGAGGAATAGGACCCGAAAATGGCTGCGACCTTCTCACGGGAGATCAGCCGGCGCGCCTCGCCGATCGCCTGGTTGTTGTCCACTGCGTCGCCGCGCACCAGCACGACCTTCTCGCCCTGGACCCCGCCGGCCGCGTTGATCTCGTCGACGGCGATCTCCACGCCCCGCGCGCTTTCCTCGCCGAGCAGCGCGAGCTGGCCGCTGAAGGGGAAGAGAGCGCCGAACTTGACCTCGGCGCGGGCAGCCGTGGCGCTCAGCAAAATGGCGGCGGCAGTTGCCGCCTTCAGGAACAGTGACGGTTTCATTCTTTTTCCTCCCGAGATGATTTGGTGATGCAGGATACGAGGCTCAGTAATTCAGGGCGTCCTTGCCCTGGAAGGAGGTGACGGGCGGATGGGCGCGCTCGTCGGTCATCACGTCGATGACGGTGACCTCGCCGCTGCCGAGCGCCTCCTTCAGGGCCGGCAGGAAATCGGCCGGCTTCTCGATGCGCACTCCGCGGCAGCCGCAGGCCCGCGCGATGGCCGCATGGTCCACCGCCTCGAAGTGGCAGACATCCGTGAAGTCGCCGAAGAGGGTCAGCTCGGCATGTTTCTGATAGCCGAGGATCTGATTGTTCAGGACCACGAGGACGATCGGAAGCTTCATGCGGCGGGCGGTTTCGAGTTCCGACCACACGTGGCCGAAACCGCCGTCGCCGGTGACCGCGATGACGGGGGCGTCGGGGCGCGCGGTCTTCGCGCCGAGCGCGAAGGGCAGGCCCCAGCCGAGCCCGGCGAGGCCGCGCGGCGTCAGGAAGCGCTGTCCCGCCTTCCGGGCCGTGAGGAAATTGGCGATCCAGATCGAGGAATAGCTCGCATCGGCGACGACGATGGCCTCCGGCGTGAGCACGGTGTCGATATCGGCCATGAGCCGCTCCGGGCGCACCGGCGTCGCGTCGAGATCGACGAGGCGCTTCATGTCCTCCGCGTGCTCGGCGCGGCCCCGCGCGATCCGGGCTTCGAGCCCCGGCCGCCGCGCCGCGAAGGAGGCGGCCCCGACGGCTTCGAGCGCCGCCGTGAGCGCGGCGAGCGTCAGCTTGGCGTCGCCCGCGAGGCGCAGGGCCTCGTAGTTGCGGCCGATCTCGTTGCCGTCGATATCGATGTGAATATAGCGGGCATGCGGCGGATAGAGCGACCAGCTATCCGTTCCGTTCTGGTTGGTGCGGTTGCCGACGAGCAGGACCACGTCGGCCCCGGTGACGAGATCGCGCAGATGCGAGGAGCGCCCGCCGGGCCCCATGAAATACCCGACGACCCCGACGGAAAGCGGGTTCGTCTCGTCCACGGCGCCCTTGCCCATGGTGGTCGTGGCCACGGGAATGCCTAGCGCCTGGAGGGCGGCGAGTTCGGCCGTGGCCTGGGAGACGTGCACGCCGCCGCCCGCGATGACGATCGGCGCCTTCGCCGAGGCGATCAGCTTCGCGGCTTCCGCGACGCGGTCCGGGTCGGCGGCCGTGCGGTCGAGCGGGAAGAACCCGAGACGGCTCGCGCGCTGGGGAGAATTCGGCTGGAAATCCGGCCGCTCGTCCAGCACGTCGAGCGGCACCAGCAGCACCGCGGGGCCGGGCCGGCCGCTGGCCGCCGCGGTGAAGGCCATGTCGACGTAATCGTCGATCCGCGCGGGATCGGCGACGCGGCGGACCCATTTGGCCACGCCGCCGAACAGCGCGAAATGGTCGAGTTCCTGGAAGGCGTTCTTGTCCGTGAACTTGCGGCCGACGTCCTGGACGATCGCGACGACCGGGATCGAGGCTTTCATCGCCTCGGCGAGACCGGGCACCAGGAGCGTCGCGGCAGGGCCGTTCTGCGCGGTGACGACGGCGACCTTGCCCGAGATGCGCGCATAGGCGTCGGCCATGGCCGCGCCCGCATTCTCCGTGCGGTAGCCGATCTGGCGGATGCCGTAATCGGGCGCGGCCAGGAAGAGGGCTGAAGGAATGCTCTGCCCGAAGATCTCCCGCACGCCGTGGCGCTTCAGGGCCGCCGCGACGAGATGCGCGCCGCTGATATTGCCGGCTGCGCGAGGCGGGGGCAGGGTGACTGCGTTCATGCCCATATGTCCTTCCCGGCGCTCAGGCGCCGTCCTGCATGACGAGAACGATTTTTCCCACATGGGCGCTGGCATCCATGCGGGCATGGGCCTCCGCGACGCGTGCGAGCGGAAAGACCGAATCGACGATGGGCCTTGCCCTGCCGGCGGCGAGAAGGGGCAGGACGTGCTCGGCCAGGGCCGCCGTGAGCGCCGCCTTCAGGGCGACGGGCCGCGCCCGCAAGGTGGAGCCCGTCAGCGTGAGCCGCTTCGTCAGCAGCGGCAGGAGGTCGAGGCTCAGCTTCGATCCGCGCTGGAAGGCGATCTGCGCGATGCGCCCGTCGACGGCGACGGCGTCGAGGTTGCGGGGAATGTAGTCGCCGCCGACCATGTCGAGGATGACGTCGGGGCCCTTGCCGCCGGTCGCGGCGCGGGCGGCGGCGACGAAATCCTCGGCGCGGTAGTCGATCGCGACATCGGCGCCGATGGCGAGGCTCGCCGCGCATTTCTCGGCCGAGCCCGCCGTGACCAGGACCCGTGCCCCGAGCGCCTTGGCGAGCAGGGTCGCCGTGGTGCCGATGCCCGAGGTGCCGCCATGGATGAGGACGGTCTCGCCCGCCTTCAGCCGCGCCCTCTCGAAGAGGTTCGACCAGACGGTATAGTACGTCTCGGGAAAGGCCCCGGCCTCGACGAACGACATCCCCTCCGGGACGGGCAGGGCCACGGTTTCGTCGATGACCGCCCATTCCGCATAGGCGCCGCCGGCGACCAGCGCCATCACCCGGTCGCCCGGCTTGAACCGGCTCGCGCCCGGGCCGAGGCTCTCGACGACGCCTGCAAGTTCGAGGCCGAGCACGTCGCTCGCTCCCGGCGGCGGCGGGTAGTGGCCCTGCCGCTGCATCACGTCCGGCCGGTTGATGCCGGCGGCGTGCACCTTGACGAGGGCCTGTCCCTGTCCGGGCACGGGACGCTCGCGCTCGACGATCCGGAGCGCCTCCGGGCCGCCGGGAACAGGCGCGACGACGGCGCGCGTAATGGAGCTCATGGGGCTTCGCCTCCGGCCTGGGGAATGAGGAGCACCTTGACCGCCTGGCGGCTGCGCGCGAGTTCCATGGCCTCGACGGCGCGGCTGAGCGGCTCGCGGTGGGTGATGAGACGGGCGAGGACCTCCGCATGGGCGGCCAGCAAGGCAATGGCCTCGTCGAGGGCCCGCGCGGTGGTATCGTGCGCCGCGCGAAGCTGCTTCTTCTCCCGGACGAACCGCGTCAGGTCGAGATCGAGGCGGCCGGAATGAATCCCCGCCACCACCAGCACGCCGCCCGAGCGCAGCGCCTCGAGTCCGTCGCCGACCGACCGGGCGATGCCCGTCGCCTCGATGACGCGATCCGCCGGCCCGTCGAAAACGCGCCGGACGGCATCCGGCAGGCTCTGCTCGGCGAGATCGACGCAATGCAGGATGCCGATCTCGCGCGCCTTGCCGAGGCGCGGCGCATCGTTCAGTCCGCAGAGCAGGACCCGCGCCCCCCGCGTCGCGGCCACGAAGGCGATGCCAAGGCCGATGGGACCCGGCCCGAGCACTACGACCTTGTCCCCGGGCGCGATCTCGGCCACGTCCACGGCGTTGACGGCGACCGACAGCGGCTCCGTCAGCGCGGCGACGGCGAGGGGCAGGCCATCGGGAACCAGGCGGCAATTGGCGGCCGGCACGCGCACCGCATCCGCGAAGCCGCCATCGACATGCAGGCCGATGACGCGGCGGTTCCGGCAATGCTGGGGGGTGCGCGCGGCGCAGGCGGCGATGGCGCCGCTGTCCACCGTCGGGCAGCAGGTCACGCGATCGCCGATCTCGAAATCCGAGACGCCGGGGCCCAGCGCCCCCACCGCGCCCGCGAATTCGTGGCCGATCGTGAGCGGCAGCGCGGCCGCCATGAATTCGTAGCCCGGCGTCCACTCATAGGCGTGGATGTCGCTGCCGCAGATTCCCGCAGCCGCGACCGCGACCAGCACCTCGCCCTCGCGCGGAAGCGGGTCGTCCGTCTCCACCAGCCCGGCGCCGAAGGCCGAGGCCACCTTGCGAAGCGCGATCACCGCTTCCTCCCGCCGTCAACTTGCGTTCTGCTTATCGGCGCCCCAATGGCCGGGGCAAGCTTCATGTTGATGCAATAAGTAATTTGTTATAACAAGATTGAGCAGGAAAGCTGCACGGTGTCAAGCCGCATGCTGGAACATGGCGAGGGAATCCCGGAGCCGGGCGATTGGGTGCAACCGATCGTCAAGGAGAACCTGAGCGAGCGCGCCTATGCCGATCTGAGGGCCGCCCTGATGCGAGGGCATCTGCGGCCGGGGGAGCGGCTGCGCCTGCGGCCCATGTCGAAGCGGTTCGGGATCAGTGCGACCCCCATGCGCGAGGCGCTGCTTCGTCTCGTCAGCGAGAAGGCATTGACGCTCGACGCCCGCAATTCCGTGGTGGTCCCGCGGCTGACGCTGGCGCAATTGCAGGAGATCCGCAGCATTCGCATGGATCTGGAGGCGCGCGCCGCCGCGGCCGCCGCGCTCGCCGCCTCGGAAGAGGAGATCGATGCTCTGGCCGCCATCCAGACGGAAATTTCCGAATGCCAGGCGGCCGGAAACTTTCAGAGGGCGGTGGACCTCAACACGGAGTTCCATCTCACCTTCTGCCGCATGGCGCGGCTTCCCGTCCTTTGCGACATCGTCGAGGGCCTGTGGGTCCGTTGCGGGCCCATCCTCTCGCATCTCTATGACGAGGGCCTGCCGGACTGGGAGCCCCATCCGCATATCCGCCTCATCGCCGCCCTGCGCGCGCGCGACCCGGAAGAGGCCCGCGACGCCTGCCGCGAGGATATCGAACGCGGCGGACGGGGGCTCCTGGTGCATGTGCGCGAGGCGAATGGGGAATGAGGGCCGCGGGCTCCGGGCCCGGATCGTCACCGCGCCGCGGCCTCCACGAGGCTTCGCCAGGCCTTGATGAAGCGGCTTCGCTTCACAGGATCGAGATAGACCAGCAGGGACGGGTTCAGCATGATCGGATGCGAAGCCGTCACGGCTTCCGGATGGTAGCGCGCCAAAGACTGCGACTGCCTTTGAACCTCCGGCGACAGCAGGAAATCGAGAAGGGCGCCGCTGAGGTCGGGACGCGCGGCGCCGCGGGGAATGAGGGCGACCCGGGACAGGATCAGCGTATAGTCGTCCGGCAGGACGATCTCGATCGGGGCGCCCGCCTGCTTTCGGGCGAAGGCATAGGATCCGAGGAGATTGTAGCCGATCAGCATGCGCGCCTTCCCGATCTCGTCGAGAATGTCCCCGGTGCAGCAGAAGAGCCGGACATGGGCGCGCCCGAGCGCCTGGGCCAATGTCGTGAAGGTCGTGGAATAGAGCGAATCCTGGCTGGCGAAGAGATAGCCGAGGCCGCTCTGCTCGATATCGTAGGTCGCGACCTTCCCGTCGAGCAGGGCCGTGTGCCTGGCGAGCATCTGGATCAGTTCGGCGCGCGATTGGGGAAGCGGGCCGAGCGCCGCGAGGCTCTGGTGAAAGACCATCACCGCCGGCTCGATCGAGATGCCGAAAGCCTGGCTCCGCCAGGAGGCCCAGGCCGGCAGCTCGACGCCGTCGGGCGGCCGGTGCTCGAGGGCGAAGCCGTCATTGACCAGCTTGATCTGGAGGTCGGCGGCGGAGCTGATCGCGAGGTCGGGAGGAGCCGTCCGGCCGGCCCTGATCCGCTCGTAGAGGCGCGCCGACTGCACGCTGTGATAGACGATCGAGACGGTCGGATTTCGCGCCAGAAAGGCTTCGAGGACCGGGCGAAGCTCGTCGAGATCCGTCGATCCCCATACGACGATCCGGGCCGAGGCGTCCGGCGCGCCGATCCGGGTGACAGGGTCCTCGTCGGCCCGGACGGCGGCCGAGGCGAGGAGCAATCCCACCCATAGGAATCTCAGCCAGTTCACGGCACAGGTCCCCCCGGCGGTCCGCACAGGGGGAAGGTCATCTTCACCACCAGGCCGCCGCCGTCGCGCTCGCCGAAGGCCAATGTCGCATGATGGTGGCGCAGGACATTGGCGACGATCGAAAGGCCGAGCCCGCTGCCCGGCGTATCGCCGGACTGGGAGCCGCGCACGAAGCGCTCCGTGATGCCTTGCCGCTCTTGCGGGGGGATGCCCGGACCTCGATCCTCCACCGTCAGGACGGCCTTGTCGCCCTGGAAGTCGAGGCGCACCGTGATCGGCTGGCCGCGTCCGGCATATTTGAGCGCATTGTCCAGCAGGTTGCGGAACGCCTCGGTCAGCATCAGCGCATCGCTCAGGATGTAGGGGGAAGTGTCCAGCGTCTCGATGCGCAGCTCCACCTTCATGCCCGTCCGGTCGCAGAACTCGTCGACCGCGAGCTCGACCAGCTCGAGCAGGTCGGTGGGCACCAGCGAGGAGACCTCGAGCCGGTGGGCGACCATGGTATCGGCAAGAAGCTGGTCGGCGAGCCGGCTGACGACGACTGCGTTGCGGTGAATGGAGCGCAGCTGATCGCGGATGGAGCCGCGATCCGCCTCGTCCGCCGCCATCTCCACCTGGGCCCGCAGGTTCGAGAGGGGAGTGCGGATCTGGTGGGCGGAATCCGCGATGAAGTTCTGCATGCGCGAAAGCAGCGTCTTCAGCCGGCCGATGAGGGCGTTGAGCGCGGCGACGAGATGATGGATCTCCTGCGGGACGGGAATGTCGAGCCTTCTGAGATCGGCGGCGTCGTTGGCCGCGATGGCGCGCTCGATGGCGTCGAGGGGGCGCAGCGCGCTGGTGACGGCCAGCCAGACCAGGATCGTGGCGAGAAGCATGATGCCGGCGGCCGGCCCGAAGGACAGGCGCAGAAGCTCGGCGCTGAATTGCTGCTCGTCCTCGTTGGTCTCGGCGACGACGATGGTGACCCATCCCGATTGCGGGCCGCCCGAGATGAAGCGGCCCACCGTGCAGATGCGCACGGGGGCGTCGAGGAAGACGCCGTCGCTGAAGAGGGGCGTCGACGAGGCGGCGAGCGGAAGATGGGCCGCCAGGTCGGGATAGCCGGTGATCAGGGACCCGTTCGGGGCGGTGACGCGGTAGAAGACACGGCCCGAGGTCCGGCTCGCGAGGATGGCGTGCGACGAATAGGGCAACTCCACCGTCGGCGCCCCGTCGTCGTACTGGACGGCGTCGGCGATCGACAGGGCGGACGCCGCCAGGAGATGGTCGAAGGACCGCTCCGCGGCGCGCTGGGCCTGCGCATGCAGATAGTAGAACAACCCCAGGCCGAGCACCAGAAAGGCCGGCATGAGCCGGCCCAGCAGGCGCGCGCGGATGGAGTAGGTTTCACTTCCGCTCATGGATCTCGGCGATGTAGCCTTCCCCCCAGATGGTCCTGATCTCGATGGCGGTGCCGGCCAGTTTCTTCCTCAGCCGGGACACGTAGAGTTCGACCACGTTCGGCGCCGCCGCCTCGTCGAAGGAAAAAAGATGATCGAGGATCGCATCCTTGGACAGGGTGCGGTCGAGATTGCCGAGAAACAGCTCGAGCAGGCGGAATTCCCGCTTGCCGATGGGGACGTGGTGGTTGTCGATCTCGACCCTGCGCCGCGTCAGGTCGAAGACGAGGTTGCCGATGGTCATGGCGCTGCTGGCCCGGCCTTGCGGCCGGCGCAGCAGGGCGCGGATCCGCGCCTCGATCTCGCTCAGGTCGAAGGGCTTCACGACATAGTCGTCGGCGCCGATGTCGAGCACCCGGATCTTCTCGTCGAGGCCGCCGCGGGCCGTCATGACGAGGACCGGCACGGTCGAGTTCCTCGCCCGCAGCCGCTCGAGAAAAACCTCGCCGTCCACCTTGGGCAGGATGAGATCGAGCAGGATCACGTCGTAGACGCCCTGCCGGGAGAACTGGTCGGCATGTTCTCCGTCCTTGGCCCAGTCGACCGCGTAGCCCGACCGGCGCAGGCGCGCGATCACGGCCGTCGCCTGGTCCGGGCTGTCCTCCACGAGCAAGATGCGCATTCGCCCTGACCGTCCTCTCCGTTGCCGGCCCGACGGAAGATCCGGTCCGCGGCAAGCTTTGCAGCCGATATGTTGGATGTCTCGCTGACAGGCTCTTGACAGCTTCGTACTTCATATTCGCTCCAACATACGATCGACGTGCGGTTACGCCAAGATCGGAGAAGATACGGGAGGAACCTGACCTGAATGCGCTGAGGCGCATCGCTTCGATATAGATGATCGGCGTGAATGCTCTCGCTTTCGAGGGCGTCTGTCGTCGGTTGATTGCTCAATTGCCGCTCCCGTCCCGGTCAATTCGCGCCTGCCGCCTTGCGAAGGTGCGCGTGTTGCAATGCCGGCGGCGTGTTCCCGGCGTGAGCGCAGAAGCGTCCATCAGGCCGTTTCGGAACCTCCCACGCGTCGCAGGCTGGCGGATCTCCGCCCGCATGCTGTTGCTCGATTATTGTACAAACCGGGGACTGCCATCATGTCGGCCAGCATCGACAGTTTCAACTGCAAGCGCGTCCTGAATGTCGGCGGCGCCGAATACGTCTATTTCAACCTGGTCGAGGCCGAGAAGAACGGCCTGGAGGGCGTCTCCAGGCTGCCGTTCTCGATGAAGGTCCTGCTCGAGAATCTTCTGCGGAACGAGGACGGGCGTTCGGTCACGAAGGACTCCATCAAGGCCCTCGCCGCCTGGCTGGACGACAAGGGCAAGGCCGGCGTCGAGATCGCCTATCGTCCCGCCCGCGTGCTGATGCAGGATTTCACCGGCGTGCCGGCGGTGGTCGACCTCGCCGCGATGCGCGACGGCGTCGTGGCGCTGGGCGGCGACCCGGAGAAGATCAACCCGCTGGTGCCGGTCGATCTCGTCATCGATCATTCGGTCATCGTGGACGAGTTCGGCACGCCGAAGGCTTTCGCCAGGAACGTCGAGCTGGAATACGAGCGCAACGCCGAGCGCTACAAGTTCCTCAAATGGGGCCAGCAAGCCTTCCGCAACTTCCGCGTGGTGCCGCCGGGCACGGGCATCTGCCACCAGGTCAATCTCGAATATCTCGGGCAGGTCGTCTGGACGAATAGCGAGGGCGGCGAGACCGTCGCCTATCCCGACACCTGCGTCGGCACC
>OEIU01000978.1_pt1 | contig 21402 bp, 21 predicted proteins | sample 1539221 | NCBI WGS metagenome assembly OEIU01 (sample SAMN03792071, study PRJEB22550) | activated sludge metagenome | feature: wastewater treatment plant; material: activated sludge; isolation source: Wastewater treatment plant of a petroleum refinery complex | place: Argentina: Zarate | collected...
TGCTCGCAGCCGCGATAGGGATTGATCGAGCGGTCGAAGCCGATATCGGGCGAGTCGTTGCGGGTGATGATCGTGCGCGGCTTCTCGATGGTCACCTCGGTGCGGAAGACGTCGGCTTGCTCCTCGGTCTCCCAGCCGTCGTCGAAGCGCTCGCGCTGCACGGGCTCGTAGCGCCCGTCCGGATTGGCGGTCGCGCCGCGGCCGCGCCGCCTCTGCGCCTCCACAGGGCCGTAGGTCCTCGCCTCCGGCCGGCGCCGGTCGATCGCCGGCTCCGCGAATCGGGTGGGGGCCTTGATGATGTCGTCCTGCTTCGCGCGTCGAAGAAGCGTGCGGGCCATGGCGGCCTCCTGCGAATCGTCTCACGCACAGACTAGAACAAAACAAGAACTTAGCAATCCTGCTCCATCCTTGGCCGCCGTTCTGCCGCAAGCCCCTGGAGAAGCGGGCTTTCCGACGAGAACGAACGGAGATCGCGTTCGGTTTCGGACAGCCTGTGGATAACGGGGATGAAGACTTGCGCCCCTTGGAGATCGTTGGGCCCGGCCGACGACGTCCGGGACGGCGCCCCGCTTTCAGGCGGCTGTCTTTTCGCCGTCTATCGGCGAAAGCGCGCCCAAAGCAGCAGTCCCGCCACCGCTGCCACGATCATCATCACGAGGGCGACGAAGAGGGCCGACTGGTCCAGCCATGCCGCCGCGGGCACGCACAGCCCCATGACGATGCCGTTCAGCGCCATGCGCCAGGACGCGGTATGCACGCCGGCGACGAAGGTGCCGAGCGCCAGCAGCAGGAGCACGGTGAGGCTGGTGGCATCGGCATCCGCGACCGCCTGGACGCTCGGAAGGAACACGAGGTTCATGGCGGCCAGGAACGCGCCCCAGTGCAGGGCCTGCGTCCAGATGAGGCGCAGGCGCTGGTCCCTGCCCGCCGCTTTCGACCAGCCGGAGAAGATTCCCACGCCGCAGCCGGCAAGCGCCGTGAGTTCCCAGTAGACGACCAGCAGCTTGTGCGTCATCGCCCCGTAGGCGACGCCGCCCACGGTCATGATCAGAAGGAGGAGATAGGGCAGCTCGCGCAACCAGAAACCGCGATCCAGCAGCCCGGACGCAACCCCCGCTCCTCCTGGCCGATGCGCATTGCTCATGGTTTCCGCTCCCCTCGCCCGACAGTTGAGGCTGCGGTCGCCTCCGCCCTGCCATGGCGGGATCCTTGCCATAGCGGAAGGCCGGGCGATGCCACAAGCAGGCGGGCGATCGGGCCCGGCGCCGCTAGGCTCCCTGGACCGCGCCGCGCCGCAGATGCTCGTCGAGGCGGGGAAGGATCTCGACGAAGTTGCAGGGCCGGTGCCGGTAGTCGAGCTGCGCGGCGAGGATGCCGTCCCAGGCGTCGCGGCAGGCTCCCGGCGATCCGGGCAGGACGAAGACGAAGGTCTGCCCGACGAGGCCCGCGGTGGCGCGCGACTGGATCGTCGAGGTGCCGATCTTCTCGTAGCTGATGCGATGGAAGACGGTCGAGAATCCCTCCATGCGCTTCTCGAAGAGCGGCTCGATCGCCTCGGGCGTCACGTCGCGGCCGGTGAAGCCGGTGCCGCCCGTGGTGAGGATCGCATCAATGCCCCGATCGGCGCTCCAGGCGGCGACGGTGCCGCGGATCACCTCGACGTCGTCGGCTACGACCCGGCGCCGGGCGAGGACATGGCCCGCCGCCGTCAGGCGCTCGACCAGGATGTCGCCGGAGCGGTCGTTCTCGATGGTGCGGGTGTCGGAGACCGTCAGCACCGCGATCCGCAGCGGGACGAAATGGCGGGAAGGGTCGAGGCCCATCGCCGCCTCAGAGATAGGAGGCGCGGAAAGTGTCGCAGCTCTGGACCTGCCCGGACTTGAAGCCCTTCAGCAGCCAGCGGACCCTCTGCTCGGAGGTGCCGTGGGTGAAGGTGTCGGGGATAGCCTCCCCCTGGGAGCGCTGTTGAAGGCGATCGTCGCCGATCGCCTGGGCGGCGGCGACGGCCTGGCGGACATCCGCCTCGGTGATGGCGTTGAAGCGGTCGTTCGAGTTCTTGGCCCAGACGCCGGCGAGGCAGTCGGCCATCAGCTCGACGCGGACGGAAAGCTGGTTGGCCTCCGCCTCGCTCACCTCCTGCTGCTTGCGCTGGACCTTGGGCAGGATGCCGAGGACGTTCTGGACGTGATGGCCGACCTCGTGCGCGATCACATAGGCATAGGCGAAGTCGCCGCCGGTGCCGAACTTGCGCTGCATGTCCTGGAAGAACGAAGTGTCGAGATAGACTTTCCGGTCGAGCGGACAATAGAAGGGCCCCATCGCGGACTGGGCCATGCCGCAGCCGGAGCGGGTGCCGCGCGTGTAGAGGACAAGCCCGGCCGGCGAATACTGGCGGTTCATCTGCGCGGGCAGGACCTGCTTCCAGACATCTTCGGTATTGCCGAGGATATTGGCGGCGAAGCGGCCCATCTGGTCTGCGGGGGGGCCCCTCTTTCCCCCCGCGGGGGCCCCCCCTTCCGGGGGCCGAAGCGGCCCTTTGGGTCGGCGGGGGCGCCTTTCTTCCCGGGCGGGGGCGCCTGCTGCTCGGTGGCCGGTCCCTTCCCGCCGGTGACGACCTCCGCGCCCTGGATGAGGATGCGGGGATCGATCCCCAGCGCCCAGGCGAGAATGCCGACGATGATCAGCGTGCCGAAGCCGAGGCCGCCGCGCGAGCCGGGAAGCGGCACGCCGAAGCCGCCGCCGCCGCTCTGGCCCCGGCGATCCTCCACGTAGTCGGAGGGGCGGAAATCTTCCCAGCGCATGGCGGTTCCTTCGGCGGTTCCCCGGCGGCCTCGAAAGGGGCCGGACTGACAAGCGGATTGCGGCGGCTCGGGTTCCGCCATCCCGCTTGCAGAAGCTCTAGAGCTGGCTCCCTCCCGGGTTGCCGTCAAGCTCCCTCTTGAGGAGCAGGAGGTCGCGCCAGGCGAAGCGCTTGTGGAGCGGCTGGCGCAGCAGATAGGCGGGATGGAGCATCGGCAGGATGCGCAGCGGGCGTCCGCCCACGACGCGGTCGTGCCAGCGTCCGCGCAGGCGCGTGATCCCTTCCTTGGCGCCGAGAATGACCTGGGTCGAGGGCGCGCCGAGCGTCACCAGCACCTGCGGGGCGGCAAGTTCGATCTGGCGCAGGGTGAAGGGCAGGCAGGCGGCGACTTCCTGGGGCGTCGGCGTGCGGTTTCCCGGCGGCCGCCAGGGCACGATATTGGCGATGTAGACGCTCGTGCGGTCGAGGCCGATGGCGGCCAGCATGCGGTCGAGGAGCTGGCCCGCCCGGCCGACGAAGGGAAGGCCCGTCCGGTCCTCCTCGGCTCCGGGCGCCTCGCCGAGCAGCATCACCCGCGAGCCGGGCGCGCCGTCGGCGAAGACGAGCCGGCGCGCCGATCCCTTCAGCGCGCAGCCGTCGAAGGCGTCCAGCAGGAGGCGCAGTTCCTCCAGGCTCCGCGCCCCCGCCGCGCGGCTGCGCGCATCGGCGGCGACCGTGTCCGTCGCCTGGACGGCGAGTCCGGGAAGAGCGGCGGTGCGGGGCTCCGCCGGAGATCGCATGTCCCGGCGCTCCGGCTCCCGGCGCTCCGGCGGCGTGGGCCTGGGCGCGGACGGGCGTGAGGGTTCCCGCTCGGCGAAGCGGTCGCGTGGCGTCTCGTCGAGCGCGGCGTCGACGCCCGCGGCGACATGGAAATCGAGCAGGGCGAGGAGGCCGTCGCGTTCGCAGGGGCCGTCCGTCGGAGGGGGGCGAGAACTCGGCACAGGGGTTCCGGCTGGGCCGGATCAAACTAGGACGGAGGGCCGGCCCGGTCCAGCGGCGGATGAGCGCGGCGCGAAGGGGATAGAATGCGGGATCTTTAACGAAGTATGTCAGAAGCTATGCTCATGACGCATGCCAACATGGCGATTAAGCCGATTGTTGCGCTGCAACATGATACATACACATATCTCCACGAGAGGAATCGCCCTGGAACGGCCTTTCAGCCCCGGCGGCTAGCGCTGCCGGATATGTCACCAGGAGACGAACGATGCTGCTGTTTTTCCATTTCCGTGAGGTTCTCGCCGAAATCCGCGACCTCTTCCGTCGGCTCGATCGGGCTTCGAGCAAGACCGATCACTAAGGCCGCCATGACCCGCGAACGGGATGCCGGCCTTGGCCGGCCCCGCGGGTGAGAAACGCCGCCGACTGGGCGCGTTGTTGCGCTGCAACATGGTGCATACGCATATCTCCACGAGAGGAATCGCCCTGAGCCGGCCTTTCAGTCCCGGCGGCTAGCGCTGCCGGATATGTCACCAGGAGACGAACGATGCTGCTGCTTTTCCATTTCCGTGAGGTTCTCGCTGAAATCCGCGACCTCTTCCGTCGGCTCGATCGGAGTTCGAGCAAGGGCGATCGCTAAGGCCGCCATGGCCCGCAGACGGGGTGCCGGCCTTGGCCGGCCCCGCGGATGAGAAGCGGCCGCCGACAGGGCGTGACCCGCGACGGCATCCGCCGAACGCTCCCTTCCCTGCTTGTCACCGGGCCGGCACCATCCCATAGGTCCTGATAAGGATTCCAATCTGGCTGGAGCGGGAAAGATCATGTCCGAGGCGGACGACGCGTTGCCGGCGCGCGAATCGATGGAATACGACGTCGTGATCGCGGGCGGCGGCCCGGCGGGCCTCGCGACGGCGATCCGCCTGAAGCAGATTGCGGCCGAGCGCGGCGAGGAGATTTCCGTCGTGCTCGTCGAGAAGGGCTCCGAGATCGGCGCGCATATCCTGTCGGGCGCCGTCATCGACCCCATCGGCCTCGACCGCCTCCTGCCGGACTGGCGCGAGGATCCCGAGCGGCCCCTGACGACGCAGGTCACGAAGGACGAGTTCCTGTTCCTCGGGCCCGCCGGCGGCGTGAAGCTGCCGAATTTCGGCATGCCGCGGCTGATGGACAACCACGGCAAGTTCATCGGCTCGCTCGGCGATCTCTGCCGCTGGCTCGGCCGGCAGGCCGAGGCGCTCGGCGTCGAGATCTATCCCGGCTTCGCCGCGGCCGAGATGCTGATCGAGGACGGCAAGCTCGTCGGCATCGCCACGGGCGACATGGGCATCGGCAAGGACGGCGAGCGCAAGGACGATTTCACGCGCGGCATGGAGCTGCGCGGCCGCTACACGATCCTGGCCGAGGGCTGTCGCGGCAGCCTCTCCAAGCAGGCCATCGCCCGGTTCGAGCTGGCCCGGGAGGCCGACCACCAGAAATACGGCCTCGGCGTCAAGGAGCTGTGGCGCATCGACCCGGAGCGGTTTCGCAAGGGGCTCGTCCAGCACGCCATGGGCTGGCCGCTCGGCGGGCGCACGGGCGGGGGCTCCTGGCTCTACCATTTCGACGAGAACCTCGTCTCGGTCGGCTTCGTCGTCCATCTGAACTACCAGAACCCGACGCTGTCCCCCTTCGAGGAGATGCAGCGCTTCAAGACGCACCCGATGATCCGGGACGTCTTCGAGGGTGCCAAGCGCATCGGCTACGGCGCGCGCGCCATCGTCGAGGGCGGCTGGCAATCGGTGCCGCGGCTCGCCTTCCCCGGCGGCTGCCTCGTCGGCGACGCGGCGGGCTTCGTGAACGTGCCGCGCATCAAGGGCTCGCACAACGCGATCCTCTCGGGCATGCTCTGCGCCGAGCATTTGGCCCCGGCCCTCGCCGAGGGCCGCTCGCATGACGAACTCGTGGATTACGAGGAATCCTGGCGCGGCTCGGAGATCGGGCGCGACCTGTTCAAGGTGCGCAACGTCAAGCCGCTCTGGTCGAAATACGGCACCTATCTCGGCATTCCGCTCGGCGGGCTCGACATGTGGATGAACGAGCTGACGGGCTCCTCGCTCTTCGGCACTTTGTCGCACGGCAAGCCCGATTATGAGACGCTGAAGCCGCTCTCCGAAGTGAAGCCGATCGTCTATCCGCGCCCGGACGGGGTCCTGACCTTCGACCGCCTGTCCTCGGTCTTCCTCGGCAACGTCAACCACGAGGAGGACCAGCCGGCGCATCTCAAGGTCGCCGACATGGCCTTGCAGAAGCGTTCCGAACTCGACGTCTATGGCGGCCCCTCGGGCCGCTATTGCCCGGCCGGCGTCTATGAATGGCTGGAGGAGGCGGGAACCGAGCCTCGCTTCGTGATCAACGCGCAGAATTGCGTCCACTGCAAGACTTGCGACATCAAGGACCCGAACCAAAATATCACCTGGACCACGCCCGAAGGCGGCGGCGGGCCGAACTACACCAGCATGTGAGCGCCGGCCCCTCGGGCCGGCCGAGGCAGGCACCGATGGCAGAGCAGGATCTCACGGGCATCTGGCAGGGGCTCTATTCCTATGGCGGCCTCGGCGATCATGTCGGGTTCACCGCGACGCTGATCGATTCGGGCGGGGCCCTCTACGGCTCGACGCATGAGCGCGACCCGCATCTGGCGCCGACGAGCCTCGAGGCGAGCCTCTCCGGCCGCCGTCGGGGGCGGCGGGTGAGCTTCACCAAGATCTACGAGGCGCAGGACGAGCACCTCCTGCCCATCGCCTATGAGGGCAATCTCAGCGGGGACGGGACGGAACTGGAGGGGACCTGGGAGATCCGCAGCCCGCCCCTGTCGGGGCGCTTCCTGATGTCGCGCCCGCCTCGCCGGGCGGCCGAGGCCGAGGTAGGGGAGACGGTTCGCGCCTGAGAGGCTGCGGCATCTGCGCGTCAACCGGGCGCCTTGCCGGTCCTTGGCGAAGGGTCCAAGGTGGCATAATTCCCCGCGCGCGCCCGAATCCCGGACGCGCCAGGCCGGAGCGGATATGCAGTTCCTTTCTTCCTGCGGTATCGCCGCCTCGCGCCGGCATGCGGCCGGGCCGGTCAGCCGGGCTCTGCTGGTCGCGGTTCTCGCTGGCGGCGTCTTCTCGACCGCGGCCGAGGCGCGCCGCAGCCAGCCTGCGCCGCCTGCCCCGAAAGTCTCCCCCTACGTCTCGGCCGACAGCCTCGAAGGCAATTTCCTCTCCGGCTATATCGCCGTGGCCTCGCGCGACACCGGGGCGGCGGCTCATTATTATCGCGAAGCCCTGCGCGACGATCCCGGCAATCCCGACCTGCTCGACCGCGCCTTCATCTCGCTCCTGGCCGACGGCGATTTCGCCGAGGCGGGCCGGATCGCCGACCGCATCGTCGCGCGCGATCCGGCCAATGGCCTCGCCCAGCTCGCCCTGGCCGTGCGGGCGATCAAGGCGCGCCAGTTCGTCACGGCGCGGAACATCCTGTCCCGCGGCGGGCGCGGCAGGACGGCCGACCTCACCGCGATGCTGCTGACCGCCTGGTCCTATGCGGGAGCGCGCGAGGGCAAGCGGGCGCTCGAGACCATCGGCTCGGCGCGCGGCGAGGGCAGCTTCGCCGTCTTCCGGGACTACCATGCCGCGCTGATCGCCGACGTGACCGGCAACGTGGCCGAGGCCGAGCGCCGCTTCAAATCGGCCTGGGACGCCGACAAGTCGACGATGCGCATCGTCGACGCCTATGGGCGGTTCCTGGCGCGCCAGGGCCGGCGCGAGGAGGCGCTCGCCCTCTACCGGAGCTACGAGGGGGCGGGCTCGCGGCACGCCTATATCAAGTCGGCCATCGCCGCGCTGGAGGCGGGCAAGCCGCTCGATCCGCTCGTCAGGAACGCGCAGGAGGGAGCGGCGGAGGTGCTGTTCGGGCTCGGCTCGGCCGGCTCCCAGCAGGGCGACGAACTGGCCTCGCTGATCTATCTGCGCCTGTCCCTGGTCCTCAATCCCGACAACGCGCTCGCCATCGTCGCCATGGCGGACGTGTTCGACCGCATGAAGCAGACCGACCAGGCGATCGAGGCGCTGAAGCTCGTGCCGGCGAATTCGCCGCTCAAGGCGAGCGCCGACATCCAGATCGGCCTCAGCCTCGAGCAGATGGGGAAGGGCGAGGAGGCGATCGCCCAGCTCGACCGCGCCAGGGCCGAGAAGCCCGACGACACCGAGGCGCTCGTGGCGCTCGGCAACGTCCTGCGCTCGCGCAAGCGCTACGCCGAGGCGGCCGAGGTCTATACGCAGGTCCTCGACAAGATGCCGGAGGACCAGCCCGGCCGCTGGCCCATTCTCTATTATCGCGGCACCGCCTATGAGCGCGCCAAGCAATGGGACAAGGCGGAGGCGGACCTCAAGGCTGCCCTCGCGCTCGTTCCCGAATCCGAGCCGATCGGCCGTTCGCAGGTGCTGAACTATCTCGGCTATTCCTGGGTCGATACGGGTCGCAACATCGACGAGGCGTTCAAGCTGCTGAAGCGCGCCGTCGAGCTGAATCCCCGCGACGGCATGATCATCGACAGCCTCGGCTGGGCCTATTACCGCCTCGGCCAGTACGACGATGCCGTGCGCGAGCTGGAGAAGGCGGCGGAGCTGAAGGCCGGCGATCCCGTGATCAACGACCATCTCGGCGACGCCTATTGGCATGTCGGGCGCCGGCTCGAGGCGCAGTTCCAGTGGCAGCATGCCAAGGATGCCGGCCCGGAGCCCGAGGACCTGCCGAAGATCGAGGAGAAGCTGCATGGCGGCATGCCCGAATTGCCGCGCCCGGCCGAGACAGGCTCGACCAACCTGACCGAGCAGATCAAGAACGGCGGCTGAGCGTTCTTTCCGGGCCGAAGCGATGAAGGGGGGAGGGGGGAGCGCCGTCCTGCGGACGCGCGCGCCGGCCAAGGTCAATCTGACCCTGCATGTGCGCGGCCGCCGCGCGGACGGCTATCATCTGCTGGAAAGCCTCGTGGCTTTCGCGGGCGCGGCCGATCTTCTGGAATTGCGGCCCGCTGATGCTCTCGCGCTCGAGGTGGAAGGGCCGACTTCCGCCGCCTCGGGCCCCCCCGAGGCCAATCTCGTGCTGCGCGCGGCGCGAGCCCTGGCGGAGCGCCGGCCCGGACTGAGGCTCGGCGCCTTCCGGCTCGTCAAGCGACTCCCGGCCGCGGCCGGGATCGGCGGCGGCTCCTCGGATGCGGCCTCTGCCCTGCGGCTCCTCGCGCGGCTGAACGGATGGCCGGTCACCGACCCGGCGATTGTCGGGGCGGCGCGGGCGACCGGCGCCGACATCCCGGTCTGCCTCGATCCGCGCGCGCGCATGATGCGGGGAATCGGGGAGGAGATCGGCCCGCCGGCCGCGCTGCCTCCTCTCTCCTGTCTTCTGGTCAATCCCGGTGTCGCGGTGCCGACGGCCGATGTCTTCCGCGCCCTCGGCCTTCCCCCCGGCGCGATCCGGAACCGCGAGGCCCACGCCGAGGCGCCGCGAGGCGTCGACGCTCTGCACCGCATGCTCGCCGCAGCCCGCAACGATCTCGAGCCGCCGGCCATCGCCCTTGCGCCGGCCGTAGCGGAAGCGCTCGATCTGCTGCGCGCGCTCGACGGCTGCCGCCTCGCCCGGATGTCCGGCTCGGGCGCGACCGTCTTCGGTCTCTTCGACGATTGCCGGGGCGCGGCGCGGGCGGCTGCCGTGGTCCGGGCCGCGCGGCCCTCCTGGTGGGTCAGGCCGACCCTGCTGCGCTGAGTGAGCTGTCCCGCCTGCGGCGCCCGGAGGCGCCGGGCGCGGGTCAGCAGCAGCGGAAGCCGCGCCGTCCGTCCGCGCCGTAGCGGGCGAGCTGCCGCTCCCGGAAGAATTCCGGATAGGTCATCGGCGTCCGGTCGGGATGGGTCGCCCGGATATGGGCGACATAGGTGTCGTAATCGGGGAAGCCCACCATCAGGCGGGCTCCCTGGCACAGGCAGCGCGCGAACTCGGACCAGCGCGCCTTGAGATCGCTCGCCTTGAGATCGCTCATGGCCATGGCGGGCCTCAATGCCCCGACACGACGACGGCGTTCGGATCGGCGACGCCGACCGTCTCCTGCGCTGTCCAGCGATCGGCCCGGTAGGCCTCGAGGCAGGAGCGGATGCCGTAGAAGATGATGCTGACGACCACGATGACGAAGATGCCCGCGAGCGCCGCGTCGATGCGGTCGTTGAGGATGATCTGGCTCATCTCGCCCGCGTTCTTGGCCGGCGCCAGGATCTCGCCCTTGGCTGCGGCCTCGGAGAAGCGGTTCGCATGCGAGAGGAAGCCGATGCGCGGATCGGGATGGAAGATCTTCTGGAGGCCCGCCGTCAGCGTGCCCACGACCAGCCAGACCGTCGGCACGATCGTGATCCAGGCATAGCGCTCGCGCTTCATGCGGAAGATCACCACCGTGCACAGGATCAGCGCCACCGCTGCCAGCATCTGGTTCGAGATGCCGAAGAGCGGCCACAAGGTATTCACGCCGCCGAGCGGGTCGGTGACGCCCTGGTAGAGGAAATAGCCCCAGGCTGCGACGCAGAGCGCCGTCGCGGCGATGCTCGAGCCCCATGAGGCCGTCTCGCGGAAGGCCGGCACGAACACGCCGAGGAGATCTTGCAGCATGAAGCGCCCCGCCCGCGTGCCCGCATCCACCGCGGTCAGGATGAACAAGGCCTCGAACAGGATGGCGAAGTGATACCAGAAGGCCATCATGGCCTTGCCGCCGACGACGGAGGAAAAGATATGCGCCATGCCGACCGCGAGGGTCGGCGCGCCGCCGGCGCGCGAGATGATGGTGTGCTCGCCGACGTCGCTCGCCGTCTGCTTGATGTCCTCAGGGGTGACCTTGAAGCCCCATTCGGAGACCTTCGCGGCCGCGCTCTCGGGCGTCGTGCCGATCACCGCCGCCGGGCTGTTCATGGTGAAATAGATGCCCGGATCGATGATGGAGGCCGAGACGAGCGCCATCATGGCGACGAAGCTCTCCATCAGCATGCCACCATAGCCGATGAAGCGGGCATTCGTCTCGTTGTCGATCAGCTTCGGCGTCGTGCCGGAGGAGATCAGCGCGTGGAAGCCCGAGACCGCGCCGCAGGCGATGGTGATGAACAGGAACGGGAAGAGCGAGCCCGACCAGACCGGCCCCGTCCCGTCGATGAAGCGCGTCACGGCCGGCATCCGCAGGTCGGGCGCGACGAAGAGGATGCCGAGCGCGAGGGCGCCGATCGCCCCGATCTTGAGGAAGGTCGAGAGATAGTCGCGCGGGGCGAGCAGCAGCCAGACGGGCAGGATCGAGGCCACGAAGCCGTAGCCGATCAGCATCCAGCAGAGCTGCACGCCGGTGAAGGTGAAGGCCGGTCCCCAGACGGGGCTCTCGGAGACGTTGCGCCCGAAGACGATGGCCAGCATCAGCAGCACGAAGCCGATGATCGAGACCTCGCCGATGGCGCCGGGCCGGATATAGCGCGTGTAGAGCCCCATGAAGAGCGCGATCGGGATCGTGGCCGAGACGGTGAAGAAGCCCCACGGGCTCTCGGCCAGCGCCTTGACGACGATGAGCGCCAGCACCGCAAGGATGATCACCATGATGACGAAGGTGCCGAAGAGCGCGATCACGCCCGGGATCGGCCCCAATTCGGTGCGGATCAGCTCGCCGAGGGAGCGCCCGTCACGCCGCATCGAGACGAAGAGGACCATGAAGTCCTGCACCGCCCCCGCGAAGACGACGCCGGCCAGGATCCAGAGGATGCCCGGCAGATATCCCATCTGCGCCGCGAGGACCGGTCCGACCAGGGGCCCCGCGCCCGCGATCGCCGCGAAATGGTGGCCGAAGAGGACGTAGCGGTTGGTCGGCACGTAGTCGAGGCCGTCGTTGTGGACCATGGCAGGGGTCGCGCGCGACGGGTCGAGCTTCATCACCTTCTGGGCGATGAAGAGCGAGTAGTAGCGATAGGCGATAAGGTAGACCGCGACGGAGGCGACCACCATCCAGAGCGCGTTGACATGCTCGCCGCGCTCCGTCGCCACGATGGCGAGGGCCGCCGCTCCGAGTGCCCCCAGCAGGATCCAGGGCCCGTGTGTCCGTAGCGCGCCGACCATAGACATTTCCTCGCGATTTTCCCGATCCATTACGTCTTTCGTCGAGCCTGTCCAGCGGATTCGCGGGTCCAGGTGACGGGCGTTCACAGGTGGGGAGGGCGCTTCGTCCTGCCGAGGGAACGGGGCGTCCCCGCCCGTCCGGCCTCGCCCCGTCCGCACCCTACCCACCACCTCCCGCCCGTGCTAAACGCGCGCCCATCCGAGGAGCGCCGGCCGTTCGATCGAGGCAGCCCGTTGGCTGCGCGGCCGCCTCTTCGACGAGGTCGTCATGAGCGCAGCCACTTCGTCCGGCTACAAGCTGTCGAACAGCTTTTTCTCCGCCTCCCTCGCCGATGCGGATCCCGAGATCGCCAAGGCCGTCGACGCGGAGCTGGGCCGCCAGCGCGACGAGATCGAGCTGATCGCCTCGGAGAACATCGTCAGCCGCGCCGTGCTCGAGGCCCAGGGCTCGGTGATGACCAACAAATATGCGGAAGGCTATCCGGGCCGGCGCTATTACGGCGGCTGCAGGTTCGTCGACATCGCCGAGAACCTCGCCGTCGAGCGCGCCTGCCGCCTCTTCGATTGCGCCTATGCGAATGTGCAGCCCAATTCCGGCTCCCAGGCCAACCAGGCCGTCTTCATGGCGCTCATGCAGCCCGGCGACACCTTCATGGGGCTCGACCTCGCCTGCGGCGGGCACCTGACCCACGGCGCGCCCGTCAACATGTCGGGCAAGTGGTTCAACGTCGTCTCCTACAAGGTCGACCGCGAGAGCGGCCTCGTCGACATGGAGGAGGTCGAGAAGCTCGCGCGCGAGCACCGGCCGAAGATGATCGTGGCCGGCGGCTCGGCCTATTCGCGCCATTGGGATTTCGCGCGCTTCCGTCAGATCGCGGACGAGATCGGCGCGTATTTCATGGTCGACATCGCCCATTTCGCCGGGCTCGTCGCGGGCGGGGCGCATCCGTCGCCCTTCCCGCACGCCCATGTCGCGACCACGACCACGCACAAGACCCTGCGCGGGCCGCGCGGGGGCATGATCCTCACCAACGACGAAGCCTTGGCCAAGAAGTTCAACTCGGCCGTCTTCCCGGGCCTCCAGGGCGGGCCCCTCATGCACGTCATTGCCGCCAAGGCCGTCGCCTTCGGCGAGGCGCTCCGGCCGGACTTCAAGCTCTACGCTCATGCGGTGGTGGAGAATGCGAAGGCGCTCGCCGGGACGCTGAAGGCCGGCGGCCTCGACATCGTCGCGGGCGGCACCGACAACCACCTGATGCTGGTCGACCTGCGGCCCAAGGGCCTGACCGGCAAGGCCGCCGAGGCGGCGCTCGGGCGCGCCCATCTCACCTGCAACAAGAACGGCATTCCCTTCGATCCCGAGAAGCCGATGGTGACCTCCGGCATCCGGCTCGGCACCCCGGCCGGCACGACGCGCGGCTTCGGCGTCGCGGAGTTCAAGAAGATCGGCGAGATGATCGTCGAGGTGCTGGACGGCCTGAAGGCGAACGGGGAGGGCGGCAACGGCGCCGTCGAGGCCGCGGTCGTGGCCAAGGTCGGCGAGCTGACGCGGCGCTTTCCGATCTATCCCTGACGGATGCGCTGCCCCTTCTGCGGCAATCCCGACACGCAGGTGAAGGAGACGCGGACGTCGGATGACGGCTCCGCCACCCGCCGCCGGCGCGTCTGCTCCGATTGCGGGGCGCGCTTCACGACCTTCGAGCGCCCCCAGCTTCGCGAGCTGACGGTGGTCAAGCGCTCGGGCCGCAAGGTCGCCTTCGATCGCGACAAGCTCTCGCGCTCGATCGAGGTGGCCCTGCGCAAGCGCCCCGTCCAGGAGGAGCGCGTCGAGCGCCTCATCAACGGCCTCGTGCGCCGGCTCGAAAGCGCGGGCGAGGCCGAGATCGCCAGCAGGACCATCGGCGATCTCGTGATGGAGGCCCTCAAGGCGCTCGATTCCGTGGCCTATGTGCGCTTTGCGAGCGTGTACAAGGATTTCCGCGGGCCGAGCGATTTCGAGGAACTGCTCGGCTCCCTGACGGCGCCCCCGCGCGAGGAGCAGGCGCCGTGACGCCGGGAGAGGTCGGCCGCGACGACATCCGCCTGATGGGCCTCGCCCTTGCGCTCGGCTGGCGGAACAACGGCCGCGCATGGCCCAATCCCTCGGTCGGGGCGGTGATCGCCGATCCGTTGACGGGACGGATCATCGCGCAGGCCGCGACCCAGCCCGGCGGCCGGCCGCATGCGGAGACCGTCGCCATCCGGGCCGCGGGCGAGGCCGCGGCGGGGGCCGTTCTCTATGTGTCGCTGGAGCCCTGCTCCCATCACGGCCGCACGCCGCCCTGCGCCGATGCCATCGTGGCGGCCCGCCTCGGCCGCGTCGTGACGGCGCTGGAGGACCCGGACCCGCGCGTCGCCGGACGCGGCCATTCGCGCATCGTGGCGGCAGGCATCGCCGTGAGGACGGGCGTGCTGTCGGACGAGGCGAGGCGCGCGCATCGGGGCCATCTGACGCGGATCCGCGAGGGACGGCCCGCCGTCACGCTGAAGCTCGCGCGAACGCCCGACGGATATGCCGCGCGGCTTCCCGGCGAGCGGCGGCTGATGATTTCCGGCGAGGGCGCCGGGCATGTCGTGCACCTGATGCGGGCTCATGCGGACGCGATCCTGGTCGGGGTCGACACCGTCCTCGCGGACGATCCTCATCTCAACGTGCGCCTGCCGGGCCTCGAGGACCGCTCGCCCCTGCGCGTGGTCTTCGACACCCGCCTGCGGATGCCGCTCGGCTCGCATGTCGTCGCGAGCGCCCGCCTCCGCCCGACCTGGGTGGTGTGCGGCGAGGACGCGGATGCGGAATGCGAGCGCGCACTCCGCGCAGCCGGGGTCGAGGTGATGCGCTCGCAGGTCGATGCGGCGGGCCGGCTGGACCTGCCGGCCGCGATGCGGCTCCTCGGCTCCCACGGGCTGACACGCGTCTTCAGCGAAGGCGGCCCGACCCTCGCCGACGCGATGGCGCGCGAGGGGCTGATCGACGATCTCTTCATCGGGACGGGAAGCGTGGCCCTCGGCCGGCCCGGCCGGCCGGCCCTCGGGCCTCATCTCCAGGCCGCGCTGGACCGCGATTTCCGGCTCGTCGCGAATCGGCGGATCGAGGACGATACGATCGCGCATTTCGAGAGGCTTTGACGTGTTTACCGGGCTCGTGAGCGATATCGGCCGGGTGGCGGCCGCGGAGGGCGGGGAGCGCCTGCGGAAGCTCCGCATCGAGAGCGGCTACGATCCCGCGACGATCGCGCTCGGGGCGTCGATCGCCTGCGGGGGGCCCTGCCTCACGGTGACGGCCTCGGGACCGGGAGAGCGCGGCGCCTGGTTCGAGGTCGATGTCGCGGCCGAGACGCTGGCGCGCACGAATGCGGCGGGCTGGCGCCCCGGCACGCGCCTCAATCTCGAGCGCTCGCTTCGGATCGGCGACGAGTTGGGAGGTCATCTCGTCACCGGCCATGTCGACGGCCTCGCCGAGATCGTCTCGCGAGAGGAGGTGACGGGCGGCGATTGGGGAGAGAGCGTGCACTTTCGGCTTCGCGCGCCGCAGCCGCTCGCCCGCTTCATCGCCGAGAAGGGCTCGGTCGCGCTGGACGGGACCTCGCTGACGGTCAACGAGGTGCGGGGCCTCGAATTTTCCGTCCTCCTCATCCCGCATACGTTGACGGTCACCACCTGGGGGGACCGTCAGCCCGGCGACCGCGTCAATCTCGAGGTCGACCTGATGGCCCGCTACGCGGCACGTCTTACCGAGGCAGGCGCATAGGGCATCGCGTGCCGCGTGCGAATGCAGACCTGCCGCGCGGCGCGCGGCTTGCCGATGCGGGGCGGCCCCGATACTGACCCCGACGCCGCGACGGTGCCTTGAGGCGTTTCAAGGCGGGTCGCCCGGTATCGAGGAGCGGGCGAGGCTCGTCCCGGAGAGAATGGTCGCGATCGGTCAATCACGGAAAGCGCGCGCGGGGCTCGGCGGGGGCGTCAGGGCCCTGGTCGTCGAGGCGCGCTATTACGAAGGCATCGCCGACGAGCTTCTGGCGGGGGCGCGGGCCGCCTTGCGGGAGGCGGAGATCGGCTGCGACGTCGCCACCGTGGACGGCGCGCTGGAGATCCCGGCGGCGATCGCGATCGCCCTCGACGAAGCGGAGGCTGCTGCGCGGCCCTATGGCCTTGCGGTCGCGCTGGGCTGCGTGATCCGCGGGGAGACGGGCCATTACGACATCGTGGCCGGGGAAAGCTCGCGCGCGCTCATGGACCTGTCCGTCGCCCGCCGCCTGCCGATCGGCAACGGCATCCTCACGGTCGAGAACGAGGAGCAAGCCTGGGCGCGGGCGCGCGTGGCCGAAATGAACAAGGGGGGAGGGGCTGTGGATGCGGCCGTCTCGGTCCTCCTCGCGACGCGCGGCCTGCGGGAGCGCGACCGTGGCTAAGCCGGCGGAGCGGAGCGCTGCGCGGCTCGCGGCCGTCCAGGCGCTCTATCAGATGGATGTCTCGGGCAAGGGCGTCTTCGATGTCATGGCGGAATTCGAGGCGTTCTGGATCGGCCGCGAGGTCGAGGGGGTGGAATTCAAGCAGGCCGAGAGGGCGTTCTTTCGGGCTCTCCTGGCCGGCGCCGTCGAGCAGCAGCGGGTGATCGACCCGCTGATCGACAGGGCGCTCTCGGCCGGCTGGCCGCTCGCGCGCATCGAGGCCGTCCTGCGCGCCATCCTCAGGGCCGGAGGCTACGAGCTGGCTTGCATGAAGGACGTTCCCGCGCGCGTCGTCATCTCCGAATATGTCGACGTGGCCCATGGCTTCTACGGCGGCGACGAGCCGGGCCTCGTCAACGGCGTCCTGGATGCGGTCGCGCGGGAGGTGAGGCCCGGCGAGCTGGGCGAGCGCCCCGGCCGCCCCCGGCCGGGGCGGGGCGGGCGCTAGCCGCCATGGCGCGCGCCTCCGAGGACGAGCTGATCGCGCGCCATCTCGCGCCGCTCGCCGGAGCCGGCGCTCTCGGCCTGAAGGACGATGCCGCCCTGCTGACGCCCAAGGCCGGCCACGACCTCGTGCTGACGGTGGATGCCGTCGTCGAGGGTGTCCATTTCCTGCCGGGCGATCCTCCCGGATCGGTCGCGGCGAAGGCCCTCGGCGTGAACCTGTCGGATCTTGCCGCGAAGGGCGCCGAGCCGGCCGGCTTCCTCATGGTCCTCGCGCTCCCCGACGATTGGACCGAGCCCTGGCTGAGCGCCTTCTGCGAGGGGCTCGGCCGCGCCTCCCGCGCCGGGACCTGCCCGCTCCTCGGCGGAGACACCGTGCGGGCGGCCGGGCCCTTGAGCATTTCCGTCACGGCCTTCGGGCAGGTTCCCTCGGGGACCATGGTCCGGCGGACCGCCGCGCAGCCGGGAGACCTCGTCGCCGTGACCGGGACGATCGGCGACGCGGTTCTCGGCCTCGCCCTGCTCGGCGAGAAGCCGCCCGCATGGCGGGACTGCCTGTCCGAGGACGAGACCGGGTTCCTGACGGGGCGCTACCGGGAGCCCCGGCCGCGGCTCGCCTGGGCCGGGGCGCTGCGGGAGCACGCCCATGCGGCCATGGACGTCTCCGACGGGCTCGCGGGAGATGCGGCGAAGCTGCTCGGCGCGAGCGGCCTCGGCGGCGGGCTCGACCTCGACCAAATCCCTTATTCGGCGGCGGCGGCGAAGGTTCTCGAAGCCGATCCCGGCTGGCGCGACCGGCTGGTGACCGGCGGCGACGATTACGAGCTGCTTTTCACCTTCCCCGAGGCCGCCGGCCCGGCTCTCCGCCAGAGGGCCGTCGAAACCGGCCTTCCGATGACGGTGATCGGCCGGGTGGGGGAGAAGGGCGGGGCGGTCTCCTTCCTCTCGGCGGGCTGCGAATATCGCTTCTCCCGAACCTCGTTCCAGCATTTCGGGGCGGCGTGATGGCGTCGGCAATATCCTCCGCGGAACCGCGGGCGAACTGGCGCGAGCAGGCCCTGATTCTCGCTGTCGCGCAGGCGCTCGGCGGGGCGAGCCCCTCGATCGTGGTCGCGCTGGGCGGCCTCGTCGGCACGCGCCTCGCGCCGGATGCCGCCTATGCGACGGTGCCGGTGAGCCTCTCTCATCTCGGCATCGCGCTCGGGACGATTCCCGCCGCCTATCTCATGTCCCGGCTCGGCCGGCGCGGCGGCTATCTCATCGGCGGCAGCATCGGCGTCCTGGCCGGCTCCGTCGCGGCGGCCGGCATCGCGCTCGGCTCGTTCCTGGTCTTCTGCGCGGGCACGATGCTTGCCGGGTTCTACTCCTCCTATGTCCAGAGCTATCGCTTCGCGGCCACCGACGAGGCGCCGCCCGCCGAGAGGGCGCGGGCGATCTCGTGGGTCATGACCGGCGGCATTTTCGGTGGCGTCATCGGTCCCCAGACCGTGATCTGGACGCGCGACCTCGTGCCGGACACGCCCTTCGCCGGAGGCTTCCTCGGCCAGGCCGCGCTCGCGCTGGTCACGATCCTCGTCGTGGCGCAGCTGCGCTCGCGCAGGCCCGCGCCGGTCGAGACGCCGGCCCCGGCGGATCGGGGCCGGCCGCTCATGGCCATCGTCCTGCAGCGGCGCTTCCTGCTCTCGGTGCTGGCGGGGCTCGTCAGCTACGGCCTCATGAGCTTCGTGATGGCGGCCGCGCCGCTCGCCATGGTGGCGGAATGCGGGCTGTCGGTCGATTCCGCGACGCTCGGCATCCAGTGGCACATCCTGGCGATGTTCGGGCCGAGCCTGCTCACGGGACGGATGATCGCGCGGTTCGGCAAGGTGCCGGTCACGGTCGCCGGCCTCCTCCTCATCGCGCTCTCGGCCGTGATCGGCCTGTCCGGGCGCGATGTCGCGCATTTCTGGGGCGTCCTGGTCCTGGTCGGCCTCGGCTGGAATCTCGGTTTCATCGGAGCGACCTCGCTCGTCACCGAATGCTACGAGCCGCAGGAGCGCGCCAAGGTCCAGGCGACCAACGATTTCCTCGTCTTCGGCACGGTGGCCCTCGCCTCCTTCTCGTCCGGCTCGCTCCAGGCGTCAGGCGGCTGGGCGACCGTCAACTGGCTGGTCTTTCCCTTCGTCGCGATCGCCCTTCTCGCCATCGCCGTCTCGGGGCGGAAGACGGAGTTGCGCGCCCGCTGAGATCCGGCACGGCGAACGGCCACGTTCGATTTGCGAAATGGGGAAAAATTTGGCAGGAGGGCCCGGACAGCCTCTGACTCCCATGAGCGTCGTGATACAGGGCGCGGTCCCGTGCGTTCTCTTCCGCACCGGCTCCGCGATCTGGTCTTGCCGGGTTCTTGCGCCGTATTGAAGGGTTCGTGATGACCGCACTCCTCCTCATCATCATCGGAGGCGCTCTGTCGATCGCCTACGGCTTATGGGCGATCAGCGACGTGATGAAACGCGACGCGGGCACCGCCCGGATGCGCGAGATCTCGGGAGCCGTCGCGGAGGGCGCGCAGGCTTACCTCAAGCGGCAATATCTCACGATCGGCATCGTCGGCATCGTGCTCTTCGCCGTCCTGTCCTGGCTGCTCGGTCCTCTGGTGGGCGGGGGCTTCGCCATCGGCGCCATCCTGTCGGCGGCGGCGGGCTTCATCGGGATGAACGTCTCCGTCCGCGCCAACGTGCGCACCGCGCAGGCGGCCTCCCGGTCCCTGGCGGACGGCCTCGACGTGGCCTTCAAGTCGGGCGCGGTCACGGGCATGCTGGTCGCGGGCCTCGCGCTGCTCGGGGTCACGATCTATTATGCCGTCCTGACCAAGGGGCTCGGCCATTCGCCCTCGAGCCGCATCGTGATCGATTCCCTGGTCGCGCTCGGCTTCGGCGCCTCGCTGATCTCGATCTTCGCCCGTCTCGGCGGCGGCATCTTCACCAAGGGCGCCGATGTCGGCGCCGACCTCGTCGGCAAGGTCGAGGCCGGGATTCCCGAGGACGATCCGCGCAATCCCGCGACCATCGCCGACAATGTCGGCGACAATGTCGGCGACTGCGCCGGCATGGCGGCCGATCTCTTCGAGACCTATGCGGTGACGATCGTGGCCACGATGGTTCTCGCGGCGATCTTCTTCGCCGGGACGCCTTCGCTCGAGACGATGCTGCTCTATCCGCTGGCCATCGGCGCGGCCTGCATCGTGACCTCGATCATCGGCACTTTCGCGGTGAAGCTCGGCCATAACGGCTCGATCATGGGCGCCCTCTACAAGGGCTTCATCGCGGCCGGTGTTCTGTCGGTCGGGGCGATCGCCGCCGTGAACTTCCTGCTCTTCGGCAATTTCGATGCCACGGTCACCACCGCGGCCGGCGTCACCTACAGCTCGGCCGCTCTGTTCGGCTGCGCCGTCGCGGGCCTCGCCGTCACGGCGCTCATCGTCGTGATCACCGAATATTACACCGGCACCGGCAAGCGGCCCGTGGTCTCGATCGCGCAGGCCTCGGTCACCGGCCACGGCACCAACGTGATCCAGGGCCTCGCGGTCTCGCTCGAATCGACCGCCATGCCGACGGTCGTGATCGTCGCCGGCATCATCGTGTCCTACACGCTCGCGGGCCTCTTCGGCATCGCCGTCGCGACGACGGCCATGCTCGCCCTCGCCGGCGTCGTCGTGGCGCTCGACGCCTTCGGCCCGGTCACCGACAATGCCGGCGGCATCGCCGAGATGTCGGGCATGCCGGCGGATGTGCGCAAGTCGACCGACGCGCTCGACGCGGTGGGCAACACGACCAAGGCCGTCACCAAGGGCTATGCGATCGGCTCCGCCGGCCTCGGCGCGCTGGTGCTGTTCGCCGCCTACACCTCCGACCTGAACTACTTCATCGCCGAGGCGAACAAGGCCGGCGGCACCACCTACCAGTACTTCAAGGGCGTCACCGTCGATTTCTCGCTCTCGAACCCCTACGTCGTGGTCGGGCTCCTGCTCGGCGGCCTCATCCCGTTCCTGTTCGGCGGCATGAGCATGACGGCGGTCGGCAAGGCGGCGGGCTCGGTGGTCGAGGAGGTGCGGCGGCAGTTCAAGGAGAAGCCCGGCATCATGGAGGGGACGGATCGTCCCGATTACGGCCGCGCCGTCGACATGCTGACGCGCGCCGCGATCAAGGAGATGATCCTGCCCTCGCTGCTGCCGGTTCTCGCGCCGGTGGTCATCTTCTTCGCGATCAACGCCATCGCCGGCAAGAACCAGGCTTTCGCGGCGGTGGGCGCGATGCTGCTCGGCGTCATCGTGACGGGCATCTTCGTCGCCATCTCGATGACCTCGGGCGGCGGCGCCTGGGACAACGCCAAGAAGTCCTTCGAGGACGGCTTCGTCGACAAGGACGGCGTCCGGCACATGAAGGGCTCGGAGGCGCACAAGGCCTCCGTCACGGGCGACACCGTCGGCGACCCCTACAAGGACACGGCCGGCCCGGCCGTGAACCCCGCCATCAAGATCACCAACATCATCGCACTGCTGCTGCTGGCGATCCT
>OEIU01000979.1_pt1 | contig 21391 bp, 23 predicted proteins | sample 1539221 | NCBI WGS metagenome assembly OEIU01 (sample SAMN03792071, study PRJEB22550) | activated sludge metagenome | feature: wastewater treatment plant; material: activated sludge; isolation source: Wastewater treatment plant of a petroleum refinery complex | place: Argentina: Zarate | collected...
CCATCTGCCAGAACGTCCACTGGATCGCGTCGTAGCGGCCGTGGAGATCGGCGGGAAGGAATTTTACGGTCTTCTCGGCGAGATAGAGCAGCATTGCGCCGGATTCGAAGATCGAGATCGGCTTTCCGCCGCCCTTCGGTTCATGATCGACCATCGCGGGAATGCGGTTGTTCGGCGCGATCGTCAGAAACTCCGGCTTGAACTGCTCGCCCTTGCCGATCTGCACCGGGAAGATCTTGTAGGGCAGCCCGGTCTCCTCGAGGAACATCGTGATCTTGTGGCCGTTCGGCGTGGTCCAGTAGTAGAGATCGATCATGGGGCGTCCCATCCTGCTCATTGTCATGCTATCGCGAAGAACATGCGATTGCATGAAAATCATCGCAGAACGATACCCAAGTCAATGCCTGGAGTTGTGCCTCAAGGCGAGTTGATCGGCTGCCCCGTGCTGCCCGCAGCACGAGGCGCTCTCCCTCCGGATCAGGCGTGCAGCCAGAATGCGCTTTCGGCGAACTGATCGCCTTTCCACCAATTGAGGCTGCCGGTGCCGCGGCGGAAGTTCACGGCGCCGGCCTGGCTTTGCAGCGGCCTGGTGACTTCGCCCGCGGCGTTGCGCACCGCGCGATGGTCATTGGTTTCCGGCACTACCGCAACGATATGGCCCGACTTGCCGTCCTGCTTCCGTCGCGCCACGATCAAGCCGACCGCGCCGACATCAGCCTCCTGCTGCAGCTTGGTCAGCGTGCTGGTCTGGCGCCAGCCGAAGCGCGGTCCGAAGTCGCGCAGCCAGCGGAACAGATCGTTGGCGCGCACCTCCGTGATGGTGTTCTCGATCAGCGGCTGGACCGCCTCGCCTTGCGCCAGGCGCTCGATGGCGCCCGGAGTCCACCACACCCGCGGCAGGTACACGCCGGCCAGGAAACAATAGTCGTGCGCGTAGATGTTGCAGAAGGTCAGGCCACTGCGCGGCTTGTAGCGCTTGTGCGCCGCCTTGTCGGAAGCGAGATAGTCGATGATCGCGTCAAGGCCGCTCCGCAGTTCCTCCGGCGTCTCGCCCTTGCGCTTGGGCATATCGGGCTCGTTGAGCGAATGGGCGCCCGCGATCTCGGTTCGTCTCGTGATCAGGCCCGGCCGGCGCGGCATGAAGACCTCGACGATGCCGCTGGTGGGCGCGTCGCTCATCATCTGCACCACGGGAATGTCGCTGACGTCGGCCGGCGCCGGCACAAGGAACTCAGCCGAGGCGAAGCCGCGAATATGCGCACCGGACAGGCTGGTTTCGATTTCGATGAACTTCTTCACCGGCGTGCCCGTAACGGCGCGCACCGGATGACCGTCAGGCAATTGCGCGATCACGTTGCCGGTAGCCGGCGAACTGACCTTCGGCGCGCTGCGCACACGTAGGGGGCTGAGCTGCGTCTTGACGACCATGAACGGCCCGGTCGCCTCGACCGGCGTCGGCGGCGGGATGATCGCCTGGCCAGGCGGCGGTGGCGGCATTGCCGGCGAACCACCCGGCACCGGCACCGTGTGCGCCATGCGGATGAAGTCGAAAATCTGCTCGCCGTAGAATTTGTGGCCGTCGAAATGGCCCTGCTTCAGGCCCTTGCTCGGGTTGAAACTGCCGGTGTTGTAGGCGATCGCGACCGCCGTCAATTGCATGTCGGTGAGCTGTGGCTTGTTGAAGAGACCGATCTTCTTTGCCTTGTCGGTCAACTCGCCGATGGCCCTGCCGAGCGTCTCGCTGAACTTCTCGTAGCGCCTCTCGAGAAAATAGTCCGGATCGTCCTTGAAGAATTGCAGGTCGAGCTGGAACATACCGAAGCCGCGGCAGAACTTGCTTGCGTTCGACACCGGAAATCCCGGAATGAACCGTGCCATGTCCACCAGCGCCTGGCGCGCGATGGCAAACATTTCATCGCCTCTCGGAGCCGTCAGCAATTGAGCCTTGTTCTTCGGAAATGCCTTGCGGCCGCCGCTCGGTGGCTTGAAATCGATGGTGTCTCCGACGCAAAGCGCGAGGATGCGGTCCAGCGTCAACTGCGGCTTCTTGCGCAGGATCGGCCAGACGTCACCGGTCTCCTGACAGGCCAGCGCGACCATGAGATCCAGCGTGAACGGCGTGCCCGCGATCGCCGCTTCGACTTCAGCGTGGAAATTTTCCTTGAACCATTTCATATCGGCAATGTTCGGCATGGCAATATTCCCCCGCCTCATGTCGCGCAATGAACCCCTGATAAGGGCACGCCAACCTGAATAGGTGATGGCATCGCGGCGAAATATTGCCGCGCCCACATTCACGGAAACTTGTAATTGTCATCCGTGGGGATCAGTGACCGCGCCGGTTGTCGCGGAGGAATTTCGCGCCGCTCTCGGTGATCGCGACGCGCAGGCCGCGGCCGGCCGAAGGCTCCCGCGTGACATAGCCGCGGTCGACGGCGTCCTCCCAGATGGTGAGGCGCGGGCATGAGGTGCGCCACGTCTCGATCACGTCGGAATAAAGCCGCGGCTCGCGGCCGATCCATTCGACGAGATCGAGCACCAGGGGATCGGTCGCCTCAGTCATCGAGTGCCTCCCGTCGAAGTCGGACGTCAGAACGCCATCGCGCTGGTGCGCGAGAACAGCAGCCAGCCGCCGTAGAGGATGTAGTAGCCGGCAACCGTCGTGATGATCCGGTTCGCCCAGGTGCGAAACTGCGCGTCGCTCATCGCCTCAAGAATGCGCCGCGCCAGCGTGGTGCCGAGCATCGAGGCCGCGACCGCCACCGCCGCCAGCACCGGGTCGAGCGTCGAGGCCTGGTCGATGATGCCGCCGAAATAGATCAGCTTGGTGAAATGGCTCGCGACCTGGCAGGTCGCCTTGGTGGCGACCACCTCGCGGCGGCCGAAATTGCCGCCGAGGAAGAACGTGTCCATCAACGGACCGGAGACGCCGGTCATCAGCATCAGTCCCATGCAGATGAAGCCGTAGAACGAGCCCTGATAAATACTGTCGGGATTCGGCTTGATGTTCTTCGGCATCATCCGCGCCATGAACGGCGTCACGCCGAGCAGCAGCAGGGCGATCGGCTTGTCCGGCACGTAGCGGGTCACCGACCACATGCCGAGCGCCAGCGCGCAGCCGATCAGATAGACGAACACCGGCCGCCAGCGGATATGCGCCCGCCACAGAAAGGCGCGCCAGCCGTTCGAGGCCATCTGCGTGATCGCGTGCAGCACCATCGCGGTCGGCAGCGGCATCAGCATCAACAGCACGCCGATCAGGATCATGCCGCCGGCCATGCCGAACAGCCCCGACAGAAACGCCGTCGCGACCATCAGGACACCCAGCGCTGCGATCATCAACGGCGTCACGAAAAGTCTCCTGCATAGGCCCGCGGTTGAACTGCGCCTGACCGATTCAACCAAAAGAAACCACAGCTATTCTTGTGCCTTGCTTGTGAGTCAGGCGCAAACTGAGTTATCTTGCTCTGGCATAAGTTTTCCTGAGGGTTAGGTGCGGCGACTGCTCTTTCTCAATGGCATCAAGGCGTTCGAGGCGGCCGCGCGCACCGGCAGCTTCGCCGCCGCGGGCTCGGAGCTCAATGTGTCTGCCGCCGCGGTCAGCCGGATGGTGCACCTGCTGGAGGAGCGGCTCGGGGTGGCGCTGTTCGAGCGCAAAGCCAACCGCCTCGTCACCACGGCGGCCGGCCGTTCCTATCAGGGCGGGCTGACCCCGATCTTCGACGCGCTGGCGAGCCTGACCGCCCAGGTCACCGCGCCATCAAGCGTCCGGGTGCTGACCATCGGCGTCGGGCCGACCTTTGCGATGAAATGGCTGATCCCGCGGCTCGCCGATTTCCGGAAGGAAGAGCCTGATATCGACGTCCGCATCACCACCGGCGGCGCGGCGGTGCCGTTCGGCGAGGACTGGAGCTGCGGCATCAAGCTCGGCGACGGCGAATGGCCCGGCCTGATCGCCGAACCCTTGTTCGCCGCCGATCTGCTGCCGGTCTGCGCGGCACGGCTCGCCAACCAGCTCAGGCGTCCCGCCGATCTGAAGGGGCCGACCTTGCTGCGGGTGGCGCATTCGCCCGACGACTGGCCGGCATGGCTGGAGGCCGCCGGCACCGCCCGCATCACCGCCCGCGGGACGGAATTCGAATTCTACGGCCAGGCGCTGCAGGCCGCGGTCGACGGCCTCGGCATCGCCATGGGTATCCGCCCCTATATTGACGACGACCTCGCCGCCGGGCGATTGGTTGCACCCTTCGCGTTAAGCGTTCCGAAGGGCATGCGCTGGTACCTCGTATATCGGGGTTTCAGCACTGCCCAACGCGACTTCACTGCCTTCCGCCGCTGGATCATCCGTGCGGCGGCGGAACCTGCCCTGCGCCGCAAGAGTCAACGCCATGCCGGATGAGACCATCGAAACGCTCGTGATCGGCGGGGGCCAGGCCGGCCTCACCATGAGCCACCGGCTGAAGCAGCGCAGCCGGCCCCATCTCGTGCTGGAGCGCCGCCGCATCGCCGAACGCTGGCGCAGCGAGCGCTGGGACGGGTTGAAATTCCAGTTTCCGAACTGGTCGATACGGCTGCCGGAGTTTCCGTTTCCGCACGACGATCCCGATGCGTTTTCGGACACCGACACCATCATCAGATACATCGAGGCCTACGCCGACTTCGTCGCGCCGCCGATCCGATGCGGCGTTGCAGTGACGCGGCTGTCGCAGCGCGACGGCGGAGGATTTCTCGCCGAGACCACGGACGGCGCGATCACAGCCAGTAACGTCGTCGTCGCTACCGGCCCCTATCAGCGCAATATCATCCCGGACATCCTGCGCGATCATCCCGTGTTCCAGGTCCATGCCGCCGACTACCGGAATCCCGAACAGCTTCCGCCGGGCGCGGTGCTGGTCGCCGGCGCCGGCGCGTCGGGCGCGCAGATCGCGGAGGAATTGCAGCGCGCCGGTCGCCACGTCTATCTGTCCATCGCACGGCACCGCCGCCTGCCCCGTCGCTATCGCGGCCGCGACCTGGTCTGGTGGCTCGCCGAAATGCGGCTCGACCAGATGACGCCGGAGGAGCGCGGATCGGCGCGACTTGGCCCCGTCATCTCCGGCGCCTATGGCGGCCGCACCATCGACTTCCGCAATTTCGCCGCCGACGGCATGACCTTGGTCGGGCGCCTGGCGGCGGCGCAAGACGGCGTGATCGAGATCGCGCCGGGCCTTGCCGACAGCCTGTTCGACGGCGACCTCGTCTACAGCACCTTTCTCGGTACGGTCGATGCCTATGCGAAGCGGCGCCAGCTCGAGCTACCCGAGGATGCCGACGCCCACACGAGGGTCGCCGACCCGCCATGCGTCACTGCGCCGCTGACGCATCTCGACCTCGCCGCCACGGGCATCTCGTCGGTGATCTGGTCGACCGGCTACGGCGTCGATTTCGGCTGGATCGATGTTCCCGTGATCGATGAACGCGGCGAGGCGGTTCACCACAAGGGCGTCTCTGATGTGCCCGGGCTCTACTTCCTCGGCCTGCAATGGCTGTCGAAGATGAACTCCTCGTTCCTATCAGGCGTCGGCGACGACGCCGCCGTGCTCGCCGACCATATCGCGGCGCGCAGTCCGTAGGACGTGACGCGAACCGCCGCATCCGCGGAACCGCAAAAAATCCGTCGCATGTGAACCCGTTCACATCTGCGCTGTCCCCGCCGTGCTGTTGTGGGCGATACGGGCAATTCCGGGGGATGCGCCATGATTTACGGCGGCTTTGAAATTCAGTCGTTCGAAGCGGGGAGAGGGCTGTGGCACGCGAGAATTCAACGGACCGACCATGCGCCGGTCGTGATCGATGGCATGGCGTTCCCGACCCTCGAAGTCGGCTTCGCGTGGTCGGATCCGGAAGCGGCGATCGCAGACGCGAAAGCCCATATCGATCGTTTCAGCCCGCGGTTTGTGAATCCATAAATACCGGCGCGCTGCCCGGCCGCATCGCACTGCCTTCGGCCGAACAGACCCTGCAGGCTACGCCGGTGCTTTCGAGTTGCCCGGATTGCAGCGCCGCGCTGTCGGTGCTGCGCGTCATCCCCGGCCGTGCCGGCGCCGAATACTGGACCATGCGCTGCACGCGCTGCGGCGGGATTCATCTGGACATCATCAAGCCCTCGCCGTCCCCGCTGACAGCGTAAGTCGCGGCCCCGCCGTTCAGCGTAGCGCCGCGCTCGACACCCTGAAGGTGTCGACCGGCGTCGCCGGCTGTGTCGTGCTGGCCTGCGCTGCGACGGCCACGGCGGCGTGCGTCTGCGCATCGGCGCTGGTCCCGCGTGCCGCGTTGCGGATATTGGTCAGCCCGGTCACGGCGTTGTACCAGAACGGCGCGCCGAGCCCGACCAGCAGTCCGCCGAGGAAGAGGTAGAACCAGACAGGTGGTGAGGTCGGCACCTGCACCCATACTTCCCGCTGCCAGCGATTCTTGCCGCAATCCTTCCAGAGCGATTCGAGCCCTTCGCCTTCCTTCTTGTTCGGGTCCTTGCAGGTCCACGCCCACTGGGACATCTTCGCCCGGTCGATGCGTTCCTCGTTCCAGCCGAGCGGCAGGCCGAGATCGGCATATTGCTCGACCGTCGAATTCGCCTTGGCGATCGCTTCCTTCCAGTCGTTCTTCAGGGTTTCGATCTGCTTCTTGACCTCCTCGGGCGTCAAGCTCGCGTTCGGATCGATGTCTTTCAGCGCCTTGGCGGCCTCGGCGGCCGCCTTGTGTTGCGCGGTAATCGCCTCGCTCTGCTCGATCACCTTGGCGCGGGCGTTGGGATCGCGCAGATAGGTCTTGAACAGATCGACCGCATCGACGTGGGCGAGGAGCGCCAGCGCCATCGCCACCCCAACCGACAACAGCCGCGCCCGGCCCTCGAAATAGACGCTGGCTTCCTTGCCGAACGCCTCGAACTTCTGCGCGACGTCCTTCAGCACGGTATCGACGGCATCCGCGGCCGCGCCGCCGGCACCCCGCGCGGCATTGTTGGCCGCGATATTCGCCGCCGCAATCGCCTGCCCGACATCGATGCTGCCGAGCCGCTCCATGAACTCGGCGGGCGTCATCGCTGCAAGGTCGCGGCCGCTCCACAATCCGAACGCTCGCGGCGGATTGGCCGCCACCTGCTGCGGCGCATCGGTCGGCGTGGCCTTGGGCGTCACGCCCATCGGTGCGCGGTTGGCGCTCATGCGCTCGACGAAGGCGGTGCGCACACCCGCCAGCAATTCCACGACGCGATCGTTGCGCGCGGCGACGGCAATTCCAGGATCGGCCGCCACGGCGCGCGTGATCGCCGGGACGACATATTTGGCCAGCACCTGATCGAACATCTGCCCGAGCACGTATTTGAGCCCGGCTTCGCGCATCGAGAACACGCGGTGAATGATTTCGACAAATGACGAGACCACCAGCGACAGCGCGAGCATCGTGATCGCGAACGCCAGTGCGGCTTCGATGAGCTGCATTGACTCCCCCTCTGATTATCTCGCCGCATTCAATCACAGGCTGTCTTGCGGTCAACACGTCTCCTCACACTATCAAGGCATCCTGCACATCCTCTGTTCGGTGAAGGGCGCCCTCGCAATGTCAGTGGTTGGCAGCAGTTCCGGCGCCGCCGCACGACCTGCGGATCGACAACACGGGACGGCGAGTTCGGCCTTTTCAGCGGCCTGCGGCAGTCCCATATTGCGGGCATGGCGAAGAAACCCGACCCTCCCAAAAAATCAGGCAAGACTCCGAAATCCAAGGCACACCGGCCCGACGTTCAGCCGATCGGGCCTGCGCTGGCGGAACTGCTCAATCCCGCTCTCAACCGCGGCGATGCCGGCATGGGCTCCGGCACCGGCCTGCAGCCGCCGCCGGACAACTCCTGGGACCGCCGCGCCGGCGGCGAGGCGGCCGCGCATCGTGCGCGCGCCTCGACCAAAGGCATGGGCGACGACGTCGCCAAACGCGATGCCGGACACGGCCTCGAGGAAGCCCCGCAAGCCAACTACGGCACCTCGGCCACCATCCCGACCCTCGACCCTGAGCTCGCGCGCCAGCTCGGTCTGCCGACGGCCGAGGACGACGACGAAGCGCTCGCCCGCCCGCCGCGCAGCAAGATGGAATCGCTTGGCGTCAAGGCGACCGCCGACGCGCTGGAGAACCTGATCCGCGACGGCCGCCCGGAATTCCGCAAGGACGACGGCTCGATGAGGGTGTGGACGCCGCACCGGCCGCCGCGCCCGGAAAAATCCGAAGGCGGCGTGCGCTTCGAGATCAAATCCGAATACCAGCCGAGAGGCGACCAGCCGACCGCGATTGCCGAACTGGTCGAGGGCATCAACCGCAACGACCGCACCCAGGTGCTGCTCGGCGTCACCGGCTCGGGCAAGACCTACACCATGGCCAAGGTGATCGAGGCGACGCAGCGCCCGGCGCTGATCCTCGCGCCGAACAAGACGCTGGCGGCGCAGCTCTACGGCGAGTTCAAGAACTTCTTCCCCGACAACGCGGTGGAATATTTCGTCTCGTATTACGACTACTACCAGCCGGAAGCCTACGTCCCGCGCACCGACACCTATATCGAGAAAGACTCGTCCATCAACGAGCAGATCGACCGCATGCGCCACTCGGCGACGCGCGCGCTGCTGGAGCGCGACGACGTCATCATCGTCGCCTCGGTGTCCTGCATCTACGGTATCGGCTCGGTCGAGACCTACACCGCGATGACCTTCGCGCTGAAGAAGGGCGAGCGGATCGACCAGCGGCAGTTGATCGCCGACCTTGTCGCGCTGCAATACAAGCGCACCCAGGCCGACTTTACCCGCGGCACCTTCCGGGTGCGTGGCGATGTCATCGACATCTTCCCGGCGCACTATGAGGACCGTGCCTGGCGCGTGAACCTGTTCGGCGACACCGTGGAAAACATAGAAGAATTCGATCCGCTCACCGGCCACAAGCAGGACGATCTCGAATTCATCAAGATCTACGCCAACTCGCACTATGTGACGCCGCGCCCGACGCTGGTGCAGGCGATCAAGTCGATCAAATCAGAGCTGAAAATGCGGCTCGACGAGCTGAACAATCATGGCCGCCTGCTCGAAGCGCAGCGGCTGGAGCAGCGCACCACCTTCGACCTCGAAATGATGGAGGCGACGGGAAGCTGCGCCGGCATCGAGAACTATTCGCGCTATCTCACCGGGCGCCGCCCCGGCGAGCCGCCGCCGACGCTGTTCGAATATGTCCCGGACAATGCGCTTGTCTTCGCCGACGAGAGCCACGTCACGGTGCCGCAGATCGGCGGCATGTTCCGCGGCGACTTCCGCCGCAAGGCGACGCTGGCCGAATACGGCTTCCGCCTGCCCTCCTGCATGGACAACCGTCCGCTGCGGTTCGAGGAATGGGACATGATGCGCCCGCAATCGGTCGCGGTCTCGGCGACGCCGAGCGGATGGGAGCTGAACGAAAGCGGCGGCGTGTTCGTCGAGCAGGTCATCCGTCCGACCGGCCTGATCGATCCGCCCGTCGACATCAGGCCCGCGCGGACGCAGGTCGACGACCTCGTCGGCGAGGTTCGCGCCACCGCCGCGGCCGGCTATCGCTCGCTGATCACCGTGCTGACCAAGCGCATGGCGGAGGACCTCACCGAGTATCTGCACGAGCAGGGCATTCGCGTCCGCTACATGCACAGCGATATCGACACGATCGAGCGCATCGAGATTATCAGAGACTTGCGGCTCGGCGCATTCGACGCGCTGGTCGGCATCAACCTGTTGCGCGAGGGCCTCGACATTCCCGAGTGCGCGCTGGTCGCGATCCTCGACGCCGACAAGGAAGGTTTTCTGCGCAGCGAGACCTCGCTGATCCAGACCATCGGCCGCGCCGCGCGCAATGTCGACGGCAAGGTGATCCTGTACGCTGATCAGATGACCGGATCGATGGAACGGGCCATCGCCGAAACCAACCGCCGTCGCGAGAAGCAGGTCGAGTACAACGAGGCCAACGGGATCACGCCGGAGAGCGTGAAGAAATCGATCGGCGACATCCTCAACTCCGTCTACGAGCGCGACCACGTGCTGGTCGAGATCGGCGACGGCGGCATGGCCGATGACGTGATCTCGATCGGCCATAATTTCGAGGCGGTGCTGTCCGACCTCGAAACCAGAATGCGCGAAGCCGCCGCCGACCTGAACTTCGAGGAAGCCGCGAGACTCCGCGACGAAGTCAAACGCCTGCGCGCGACCGAGATGGCCGTCGTCGACGATCCCACCGCCAAGCAGCGCAGCGTGCAGAAGCAGGCCGGCGCCTATGCCGGCACCAGAAAATACGGCGACGCCGCCAACCTGCCGGTGAGCGCCATGAAGAAGAAAGGTGTACAGGCCGCCCTGAAATCCAGCCGCGGTGGCTCCCCCTCTCCTCGTTCTTTACGGGGAGAGGGTCGGGGTGAGGGGCTCTCTCCACAAGGCGGTGCCTCAACCAAAGTCCACAAGCCCCATCTCGACGAAATGCACGGCCCGGAATCCCTGCCCTACCGCCCCGACGCGGCAAAGCCGCGCAAGCCCGAATTCGGCTCCGGCAGCAAGATCTTCCAGCCGACCAATTCGCGCGAGTCGGGCCCGGAGTTCGGGCCGTCGCCACGGTCGACCGGCGGCGCGCCGGGACGGCGGGGAGGATGGAAGAAGCGATAGCGCGGCACCGCCGGCGTCTATCGCTCGTTTCGCATGTAAGGGCTCTTCTCGGAATAAAGCTTCAGCGCCGGATCATCTGCAATGATGCGCGCCGCCGCTTCTGTCCGCATCGGCTTCGTACTTTGCCGGTCACCCGAGAAGCTCCACGCCGCCACGCCAACCGCCAGCATCGCGGCCCAGATGATAATGAAGTCCTTCGTCATCGCTGCCTCCACACAGGCTGCAATGCAGAAACGATGCCAGCATACATCAATCAGGCTACCCGCGCACCGCTCGCCTGCCGCGATATGCGCCGGTCTGGCATGTCCAATCTGATGCGTGGAACTTCCAGCGCGCATTCCTGCCTTGCGAAGGCTCGCGGTTCCCTGGTCCAAGAGATGTCAAGATTTCTCCCCCTTTTGGGCCTCGATGGAGCGTAACGCGTGCGAGGACATCACAAGGAGGCATCCTTCAATGCCGACCGAAGACGGCTTAAATCCGGACCAGAATTTGCCCCTCTTCCTGGCCGATGAACCGGCGCAGCGGGGTACCAGGAAAACCTGGAATAGATCTGTTCTTTCGTTCGCCGTCCTCGGTGCGGGCGTCTGGCTTATTGCGGCATCGGCGCTGGTTGTCGCGCTGCTATCGGCAGGAGTTCCAGCGCGCGTGTCTGCATACCTCACGGCTTCGATCGCCGATGTCACGGCTTCGCTGACCAGCAAAACGTCGCTTCAGCCTGGCCCCGACCAATCAACGCCGCCGGCGATTCAAGATACCGCCATTATCCAGGATACCGCCGCTATCCGGGATACCCCCGATGTCCAGGCTTTGCCGCCGAGGACCAGCGACGCGCCGGCCCCCGAACAAGTTGCCGCCGGGCCTGAACTTGCGGAGTCACGCGACAGCCTGATCAGCCAGTTCGAGGCCTGGGCGGCCGAGAGAGAAGCGCGAGGCAAGCTGGAAGACGCACAGCCCGTTCAGGACAGGCCGGCATCCGTTCGAGAGACCCCGACACGGGTCGCGCAGGAAGCAGAGGTTGCGAAGGATGAACCGGCAGCGCGCCGGCCCAGCCAAAAGCGCCGGCACGTTCGCGCCACCCGCGAGGCACGCGCGGAATTGCGACCCGCGCACGATCGCCGAAAGGTCAGGCGGGTAGCGGCCCCTCCGGCAGATGCCCGGGCACCGGAACAGGTCGAGCCTGTCCAGCCTCCGCAGCCACCGTCGTTCCTGCAGAGCCTCGGCTGGAGCAATTAGTTAGGCCTGGCCGACTGCGGTCCATCGCGACGAGAAAGTATCATTCCGGGACTGCCACTTCGCGACGCCGGAATGATGACTTGTTATCGCCTATCGGCGGCTACTCCCTAAAAGTAATAATGCCGGTTTGACCCATCATGGTCGCCGGACTTCATGCAACAGGCTTTGAAACCTGCGCCTTGAGCCGCACGGACATAGATCGTTGCGGCCGAGCTTTTCCATCAGCTCGACGCTGCCGTGGACGACGCGCTGTCCGCGCTTGACATGGGTTTCCGAAGGGAAGGACTTCCGCCGCTTACGCGTGATGCTGAAAGCTGGGGAGGTTTTCGAGATCACGATGCTTGCGCATGACACACCTCCATAGGTTCGATAAGCGGCCCATTGCCGCGCGGCGTAGCTAGCATACACCGGTGAAATTGCAAACTTGCGCACCGGAAAAGATACGGAAACAGTTCTCTCTTACGCCGCCTTCGATCCCTGCGGTTGAGCAACCAGATCAACGCCAAGCGCGTGAAGCGCCTGCGCAAGAGCGCCATCTGAAGCTTCTGCTTCGCATCCGCTCCTGCGCGGTTTCGTCGCAATGTTGTGGAGCGAACGGATGACTATAGTTATCCTATCATGACCTACGTCATCGTCATCGATCCGCGCATTGCGCGCTTTGGTCTGCACGCCGGTCGCCTCCACGCAGGCGGTTAGCCGGACGGCTTGCCGCGCCGTCCGGACTCTTTCATCAGCTTCCATTCGTCTTGCTGACCTCTGGGCGGTCAGCCCTGGAACACAGAAAGGACGGTGCCGTGCGGCCTCTTCCAAGAATCTCGTTGATTGCATCGCAGTACCCGCGCCTCGAACAGTTCGTGCGCGTCGCAGTTCAACGGGGAGATCGGGAATGCCAGCTTCCTCATGGGGCGGCGCGAAGAAGAAGAACGCAATTCGACGACGACCCCGGACCACCTGCAGCCTGAGAAGAAGGAAAAATCACGTGACCAACATCGATGCCAGCCTGCCCCGCAGGCGAGAACCGACGCTCCCCGACATCAGGGTTACCGAGGACGAGTTACGCCGGCTCAGTTCCCTCGCCAACTCGGGCATGGAACGCTTCCCGCGCGTTGCTCACTTTCTCGCCCGGGAAATGGAGCGTGCGTCGGTCGTGACCGACGATGGCGACCTGCAAGGCGTGGTCAGGATGGGATCGAAGGTGACGTACCGGGACGATGAGACGGGCGCCGCCCGGGATGTCGTGCTGGTCTATCCGCATGAAGCAAACATCGAACTCGGCCGCATCTCGGTCCTGACGCCGGTTGGGGCCGCCCTCATCGGCTTGTCGGTGGGACAACGCATCGCGTTTCAGACGCCTGGCAGCGGGACCAAGTCCATCACGGTGCTCGCAACGTCCCATTGAAGGACGGAATGAGTGCAAATTCGCCTGCCGCTCGTAACCGAGCGGCACATTCCATTTCATGCCCGTTACCCCCACCGCCGGTATTGCCAGCCTCATCTCGCTCGTCACCAGTTGAGCGCGGCGAGTTTGCTTCTGGTGTGCTTCGCGCGCATAGCGCCCACGGCGGTGATGGCCTACCGCCAAAGGGCGCGGCGCAAAAAGCTTTTGGCCGAGCGCGTAATACTTTCAGAAACTTTAAATCCTTTTGCTGATTGATCGTCTTATCGATCCGTTCACAATGGGCCGCGACCGCGAGAGCCGGCCCGAATGCAGGTGGGAAGGGCGAATGACCGAGGGATCGAACCGCCAGCGCGTGCTGGATTTCCTCAACGTCCTGTATTCCGGCGACATCGACGCCGCGCTGGACCGCTGCACCGACGACGTCGAATCCCTCGCCAATGCCCCGATCGACATCCTGCCGCATATGGGCCACCGCCGCGGCAAGGCCGAACTGCGCGAGATGTGGGAAGCGGTGAGCGCCCGCTATTCCGAGCTGCGCTGCGAAGTGCCGTTCCTGATCACCGAGGACGACAGGGCCGCCGCCTTCATCCGCGTATACTTCCGCAAGAGCATCAATCAGCGCATGGTGCAGTTCGATATCGCCGGCTTCTACTCGCTGCGCGACGGCAAGATCAGCCATATCAGGGAAGTCATCGATACCTTCGATCTGGTCCAGCAGTTGCTCGAACGCGACGTCGCCGCGATCCTGACCGGCCGACGGTCCACCCCGATGTAGCGTTGTTATCCACCTGTCGTTCCATTTGTACATCCGCGCGGCAAGCCTGCGCGTTGCCTGTTTTTCCCACAGCCGTTGAACCCAATCGTTCCGTCCGTGACACACCACAAGGCCGTTTCCGGACAAGAAGAACGTATGAAGATCGCGCTGCTGGCTTTGCTCGGTTTGGCGTTGGGGACATTGGGGGGCGCGGCGCTTGGCATCGGGGCCGGGCTGGCCTGGGTGGAAATCTTTAAAACCTCGAGTTTTGAAGGCTATAGCGGGATGCTGGTGTTCTTCACCTTCATGCCGGCCGGCGCCGCGATCGGCGGTATCGGCGGCGCCCTGCTGTTCGGCATCCTTGCCATTCGCGACGCCGAGATCGCCATCGAGCGCGAGCCGGTCCACCACCGGGAGCGCTGATTCCGCCCGAAATCGCTGCATTTGTGCAATGCAAAAAATGACAATTGTATTTCGGCCGAACTCCACTATTTCTGGCCGCAACAGTGAATGTCGGCATGGCCGCCCGGCGTCGATGAAGACGCCCGGCCGGGCTTGATTGCCGTTTTGTATTCCAGCTTCCAAGGACCGCATCAAATGACAGAGCACAGTCTCTGGCGTTTCTCGCGCGCGTTGCATCGCGCCGTCAACGAACGCCAGCCCGAGGATATCGAAGCCCTGCTCGACGAGGACGTCGAATGGTCGATCTATGGCCCGGTCGACCTCTATCCGTTCTTCGGCGCACGCCGCGGCAAGGCGGCGGTGATGGATGTGATCAGGCAGATCGCCGACAATTTCCGCGTCCACCGCTTCGACCGCGAATCGATCATGCTGGGCGTCGACTCGGCGTCCTCGATGATGCGCTACTCGCTGACGGCGCTGGATTCGAACAAGCCGATCAGCCTGCGCATCGCCCATTTCGCGCAGTTCAAGGCCGGCCGGCTGACCAATCTGCGCGTGCTGGTCGACACCTTCGATCTCGTCGAGCAGACCGTGGGCTATCCGATCCACCTGCAGCGGATCGCGGTGTAGCCGTTTCCGTTCTGTCTTGCGTTATCGTCATGCCCGGACAAGAGCGCGAAGCCGTCTTCGCGATACAGTGTCGGGCATCCACGTCCCCTGCTCCGCCAGCCCCGAGTAGAGCGTGGATGGCCGGGATTTAAGTCCCGGCCATGACGGCCCGCGCACCAAACTGACGCGCGGTCATAATTTTGCGCTAAAACAAACGCAATCTGGACGCGACCTGGAATGCGGGCGGGGCAATGATTTCGAACATGCGACGTGGCTCGGCGCGGCTGCCAATGCTGGTGGCCGGCGTGAGTTTGGCGTGGATGCTGTCGGCCGCGGCGCAAACGCCGCCGGCGAGCGACGAGCCCGAGATGCAGGAGACGGAGGACGCTGGTGCGGCTCCCGCCGAGGCGGCGCCCGGTGCCAGCGACGACGACATCATGAAGGACGTCGACGTCAGCAAGCTCGACTGGAGCCTGCTCAATGTCGACGCCTCGGTCCTCGCTGACCTCGCCGCGAAGCGCGGCGGCGGATCAAAAGGCCCGAGCGGAACGGAAACCATATGGTCCGCCAATGAAAGAGCTAACGGCACCTCGGCGGTGTCGGTCAGGCAATCGATCTCGCCGTTCTGGGACACCCGCATCGGCGCCGACATGACGGTCGCGCGGCAAGGCGCCGCGACGACGTCGGAGCAGCTTTCGGAAAAGCTCGCCAATGGCGGCAGCCTGCCGCAATCGTCCGGCACCGCCTGGGCGGCGGTCACCGCCCCGGGCGTCGCCTCGATCTGGGATACGACGTCGGTCGAAGCCCGCATCGACCCCAACTCGGAGCAAAGCAAGCTCGGCACCTCCCTGAGCAAATCGCTGCCGATCGGCGAGCAATATTCGCTGACGCTGAAGAACGACTACAATTTGATCCAGCAGGGCCTCGTGCCGGTGCCGGGCATCGTCAGCCATCCCTCGCGCAGTTCCGAGACCGACCAGTCGGCGCGGCTCAGCATCGCAGACACCGGCACCAGCTTCACGGCCGGCCAGACGCTATCGGGGTCTGAGGACAGATGGCTGCGCAAGGTCGGCGCCGAACAGAGGCTGCTCGATGGCATCACCATCTCCGGCTCGATCGGCGAGACGCCCTCGGGCGCGGCCAACAAGAGCCTCAGCGCCGGCTTCAAGCGGAGCTGGTAGGGGCCGAACTGTCTTGATTTGAAACGCTTTTCGGGCGCAAAAGCGTCGGCGGCCGAGAATGAACGACCATTGCCGCAGATTGGCCCAGATGCAGCCAAAATCGGCAGGACAGATGCGGCCCGATCCATTTCGTCGTGCGGGGGGACTCCGCGCTCGCCTGAAAGCGAAACAGAGGAATAGCCGATGAACGCCACCAATCGACCCGAGCAGGTTGAATCGAACACCGAGGTCGAGACCGATCTCGCCGCCGTCTCCGAGGTCGAGGCCGGCATCCGCGATTTCGTTCGCAACGATATCGCCTATCTGCGCCGGCCCGCCGTCGCGACGGACACCGCCCCGCTCGATACCAACGCGGAAGCCACCGTCAACAACGTCAACTCGCTGATCCAGCGCGTCGCCGGAACCTCGCTGGCGGAAATCGAGAAGCTGATTTCGGAACTGGAAAGCCTCCGCGACCTCCTGCATGCCGAAGGCCAGCGCGTCCAGCGCGAGATCTCGGGCTACGCGCAGCTCAGCCAGGCCGCGATGAAGTCGACGCGCATGATCGCCGACAACGTTACGCAGTGGAAGCGCGCTGCCGACGGCCTGCGCAACAGCTAACTCGATCGTTGCAAAAATCTGACACTCCGCCGCGTTCCGCATGGAGCGCGGCGGTTTTGTTTGGCTGTGCGCGATCTGAATCCTATAAGCGGATTAACGTCCAAAGACGACGTCGTGACGCGGGGGCAGTCACCTTTTTCAAGGACTTACCGGCGATGCAAAACGTTCAGAACGTTCAGCCAGAAAATCTGGATACGGTGCCGCTTCGGCAATCGTCACACGGCGTGGGCACGATCGCGATCCGCTTCGTCAGCCTCCTGACGGTTGCAGTCGTGGCGATGGCGCTGATCTGGAGCCGCTGAAATTTTTCCGATTCGGCGGCTGCGTTTGCAATCCGGAATCTGTTAGCGCACGAACGCGGTGTCTTCGATCGTATAGACACCGTCCGCGTAGGACTTCACCACCATTCCGGCGGTCAGCATCACCGCCAGCGTGACGGTTGCGAAGACAAAGCCGACGAATTTCAGGCTGCCGCGATCTGCCATGTTCATCCCCTCGGTACTTCCCCTGAGACGCTTATGGCAGGTAGAACGTTCAAAATGTGTTAGCAAATATTCGGTTTCGCGGCGGCATGGATTACGAAACTCTAACGAAACGATTCGTTAACCATGTCTCATTGGAGAGATCCTAGCCCACGTTCCGCCGCGGCACGAAGGCGGTGGCGAGAAACGAAAACACCACCTCGCCGCGCTGGTTGGTCCCGGTATTGCGGGCCTGCAATATCCCCCACTGGGGACGCTTCTCCGAGGTCCGCTTGGTTTCGACCCGGTTGGAAAAGCTGATGGTGTCGCCCGCCCGCACCGGCTTGATCCAGCGCAGTTCGCGAAAGCCCGGCGACGGTCCCCATATCGCAACCTTCTCGCCGCGTGCGGTGGCCTCGGCCGTCAGCCGCTTGCCGTCGGCGACCAGCAACTTCATGCAGACCGCGGCGACGTGCCAGCCCGATGCCGCCAATCCCCCGAACAGCGAGTTGCGCCCCTCCTCCTCATCGAGGTGAAAGCGCTGCGGATCGAACTGCGCGGCAAACCGCTTGATGTCGTCGGCGGTGAAGGTGAACGAGCCAAAGTGGCGCTCGGCACCGATCTCGATATCCTCGAAGAAACGCATCGCTAGCCCGTCCCCGCCCCGGCGCGCCGCTGCACGATGATCGGCGATTCCATCTCGCACAGCACCATGCCGGCCGCGTTGCGGATCGTGCCCTTGAAGGTGACGATGCCGGTCTCGGGACGGCTCTTCGAGACCCTGGCCTCGGCGACCTCGACATCCAGCGTCAGGTCGTCACCCGGACGCAGCGGCGACAGCCAGCGCATCTCGTTGACGCCGGGCGAGCCGAGCGAGGCGGTACGGCCGATGAAGCCGTCGAACAGCATCCGCATCATGAGCGAGCCGAGGTGCCAGCCCGAGCCGGACAGCCCCTTGAGCATCGAGGCGTTGGCGGCGGCCTCGTCGAGATGCATCGGCTGCGGGTCGTATTCGGCGGCGAACGCCAGGATGTCTTCGCGGGTGACGTGGCGCGGCCCGAACGTGCCAAAATGGCCGGGCGTAAAGTCTTCAAAGGTCAGCGGCGTCATGGATTGAGGATCAGGATTGGGGATTTGCTGCGGTGAAGCCCGAATGTGGCCGTTATTTGTGGCAATCTCAACCCGCCCACTCGCATGGCTCGTTCGCCCCGGGCGAGTAACCCACGTGGCGCTCGCTCCCGGCTTGCCCGAAACAGTTTTCGGGGCTAGCGGTGTGCGGTCTGGATTCAGGTTTTTTGACTCGCCGGAGAACGATCGATGTTCGACTTTCAGGATCTGTTTCAGTGGGACCGCTTTATCACCCCCACGATCATCAAGACCTTCTATTGGCTGGTCATCGGCCTGATCGTGCTGTTCGGTTTGTCCGGCATCTTTTCGGCGCTCGCCGCGATGGCGATCAGCCCGTTCGGCGGCTTCATCCTGCTGCTATCCTCGATCGCCTCCATCGTGGTCGGCGTGGTGTTTTCACGCATTGCCGCGGAATTCGTTCTGATCGTCTTCCGCATCAACGAGCATCTCGGCGCGATCCGCGATCAGGGCCAGATGCGGTAGGCTTTCTACCCAGTCCGAGCGAAGCGACGGAGGCACACGTCAGGTATTGAACCGGAAGTGCATCACGTCGCCGTCGGCGACGACATATTCCTTGCCTTCCAGCCGGAGCTTGCCGGCATCGCGGGCGCCGGCTTCGCCGTTCAGCGCGACGTAGTCGGCATAGGCGATGGTTTCGGCCCGGATAAAACCCTTTTCGAAATCGGTATGGATGACGCCGGCCGCCGCCGGCGCCTTGGTGCCGCGGTGGATGGTCCAGGCGCGGGCTTCCTTCGGACCGACGGTGAAATAGGTGATGAGGTCGAGCAGCTGGTAGCCGGCGCGGATCAGGCGGTCGAGGCCGGCCTCTTCCAGGCCGAGCGTCTCGAGGAATTCGGTCCGTTCCTCGCGCGACAGGGTCGCGATCTCCGATTCGATCTTGGCCGAGATCACCACCGCGACCGCGCCTTCCTTCCTGGCGTGCTCGAACACCTGCTTCGAAAAGCTGTTGCCCTCCTTGGCCGAGCCTTCCTCGACGTTGCAGACATAAAGCACCGGCTTCGAGGTCAGGAGGCCGAGCATGCCGAAAGCGCGCTCTTCCTCCGCCTTGCGCTCGAGCGCCCGCGCCGGCTTGCCCTCGCGCAGCAGCACCAGCGCGCGGTTGACGAGGTCGAGCTGCTCCTTGGCGTCCTTGTCGTTGCCCTTGGCTTTCTTGGCGAGATTGTCGACGCGCTTCTCGAGGCTGTCGAGGTCGGCCAGCATCAGCTCGGTTTCGATGGTCTCGATATCGGCGAGCGGCGCGATCTTGCCTTCGACATGGGTGATGTCGGAATCCTCGAAGCACCGCACCACATGCGCGACCGCGTCGACTTCCCGGATGGTGGCGAGAAACTGGTTGCCGAGGCCCTCACCCTTCGAGGCGCCGCGCACCAGGCCGGCGATATCGACGAAGGTCAACCGCGTCGGAATGATCTGCGCCGAGCCCGCGATATCAGACAGCTTGTCGAGCCGGGGATCGGGCACCGCGACCTCGCCGACATTCGGCTCGATGGTGCAGAACGGATAATTCGCCGCCTGCGCCGCCGCCGTCTCGGTCAGCGCGTTGAACAGCGTCGACTTGCCGACATTGGGCAGGCCGACGATACCGCATTTGAATCCCATAGCGTGTCCTGAAGTCCGTTCGCGATGTCAGTTGCCGCCGTTGGCGTCACCATCGCCCTTGTCGAAAATTCCCTTGGCCTGCAGAACCAGGTGAACCTTGTTCTGGAACGTCGAGTCCTTGCCGGTTGCCAGCAGCCCGGCATTGTCGGCAACGGCCTGGCACAGCGCTTCCACCCACGGCCTGTCGCTCTTCGCAAAGTCCGACAGCACGTGGCTATGCACCAGTTCCTTGATGCCGGGATGACCGATCCCGAGCCGCACCCGGCGATAGTCGTTGCCGATATGCGAGGAGATCGAGCGCAGCCCGTTGTGACCGGCAATGCCGCCGCCGATCTTGACGCGGACCTTGGCCGGCGGCAGCTCGAGCTCGTCCTGGAACACGGTGACGTCACCGACGCCAAGCTTGAAGAAGTTCGCAGCTTCCTGAACCGCGCGCCCTGACTCGTTCATGTAGGTGGTCGGCCGAAGCAGAACGACCTTCTCGCGATCGAGCATGCCCTCGGATGTCTCGCCCTGAAAACGGCGACGCCACGGTGCGAAACCGTGGCGTCGCGCAATCTCATCGACGGCCATGAACCCGATGTTGTGCCGGTTGTTCGCGTATTTCGAACCGGGGTTACCGAGGCCAACAAACAAGCGCATGACGCGGCATCCCGCGTTCGCTTACTTCTTCTTGTCGCCGCCCGCCGGCGCCTTGGCGGCAGCCGCCGGGGCAGCACCCGCCGCAGGCGCGGCAGCAGCCGGAGCCGCGGCACCCGCAGCCGGGGCAGCCGCACCACCGGCAGCCGCAGCAGCGGCAGCCTTCTGCTCTTCCGCGTAACCGGACGGCGGCACGATGGTGACGAGGGTGGCGTCCTCGCGCGACAGCGACTTCACGCCGGCCGGCAGCTTGATCTCGGACAGATGCAGCGAGTGGCTGATTTCCAGCGCCCCGGCATCGGCCTCGATGTACTGCGGAATATTGTCGACCGAGCATTCGAGGTCGATGGTGTGAGTGACGATGTTGATGGTGCCGCCGCGCTTGACGCCGGGCGAGGTTTCGCCGTTCACGACATGCAGCGGCACGCTGACGCGGATGGTCGCGCCTTCGCCGAGCCGCAGGAAGTCGACATGGAGCGGAAAATCCTTCACCGGATCGAGCTGGAAGTCGCGCGGAATCACGCGGTGCTTCTTGCCGTCGAGTTCAACGTCGAACAGCGTGGTCAGGAACCGGCCGGCCAGAATGCGCTGGCGCAGTTCCCGGTCGTCGACCGAAATGGTTACGGGGGGCTGGTTGTTGCCGTAGATCACTCCGGGAACTCTCCCGGCGCGACGCTCTG
>OEIU01000980.1_pt1 | contig 21364 bp, 19 predicted proteins | sample 1539221 | NCBI WGS metagenome assembly OEIU01 (sample SAMN03792071, study PRJEB22550) | activated sludge metagenome | feature: wastewater treatment plant; material: activated sludge; isolation source: Wastewater treatment plant of a petroleum refinery complex | place: Argentina: Zarate | collected...
CCGCGCCGAGGCGCGCAACGCGTTCGGCGACGACCGCGTCTTCATCGAGAAGTTCGTCGAGAATCCGCGCCACATCGAGATCCAGGTGCTCGGCGACGCGCATGGCAACGTGGTCTACCTGAACGAGCGCGAATGCTCGATCCAGCGCCGCCACCAGAAGGTGATCGAGGAAGCGCCTTCGCCGTTCATCAGCGACGCGACGCGCCGCGCGATGGGCGAGCAGGCGGTTGCACTGGCCAGGGCGGTGAACTACCAGAGCGCGGGGACGGTCGAGTTCGTCGTCGGCAGGAACCAGGACTTCTATTTCCTCGAAATGAACACGCGGCTGCAGGTCGAGCATCCGGTGACGGAGCTGATCACCGGGCTCGACCTCGTCGAGCAGATGATTCGCGTCGCGGCCGGCGAGAAGCTCGGCTTCACGCAGGCCGACGTGCGGCGCGAGGGCTGGGCGATCGAGTGCCGCATCAACGCCGAGGATCCGTTGCGCAACTTCCTGCCGTCGACCGGGCGGCTGGTGCGCTTCGAGCCGCCTGCGCAGCAGTTGTTCCAGGGGCAGGCGACGACCGCGTGCGGCGTGCGCGTCGACACCGGCGTCGTCGACGGCGGCGAGATCCCGATGTACTACGACTCGATGATCGCCAAGCTGATCGTGCACGGAGTCGACCGCGTCGACGCCATCGCGCGCATGCGCGAGGCGCTCAACGGCTTCGTCATCCAGGGCGTGCAAAGCAACATCCCGTTCCAGGCGGCGCTGCTCGCGCACCCTGGCTTCGTCGCCGGCGATTTCGATACCGGCTTCATCGCCGCCCACTACGCGCACGGCTTTCGCGCCGAGGACGTGGTGCACGAAGACCCGCCGTTCCTGCTCGCGCTGGCGGCGCACCTGCACATGTTCTACCGCAACCGCGCGAGCGGCCTGCAGGGCCAGTTCTGGGACGGCTTCAAGCGCCTGCCGCGGCGCGAGTTCACGGTCTGCGTGCTGGGCGACGACGGCCGCAACAGCTATACGGAGGTCTCGGCCGGCGAGACGGCGCCGGGCGAGGCGACGCCGATCACGCTGCACCTGCCCGGCGGCGACAAGACCTACAGGCTCGCGATCGACCGCCACCTGGGCGACGCGCGCATCGCCGGCACGGTCGACGGCCGGCCCTTCACCGCGCAGATGGAGCGCGGCAAGACCGCCAACCCGCTGGCGATCCGCGTCATCCACAACGGCACGCGGCTTGACGCGATCGTCATGCACCCGCGCACCGCCGAACTGCACAAGCTGATGCCGTACAAGGCGCCGCCCGACACGAGCAAGTTCCTGCTCTCGCCGATGCCGGGGCTGCTGGTGCAGCTTTCCGTGCAGCCGGGCCAGGAAGTCAAGGCCGGCGAACGCCTCGCGGTGATCGAGGCGATGAAGATGGAAAACGTTCTCACCGCGGCGCAGGACGCGACGGTGGCCGAACTGCTCGCCGACAAGGGCGCGAGCCTCGCGGTCGACCAGCCGATCCTGCGCTTTGCCTGACGGAGCCTGCGATGAGCGACAAGCCATTTCGCATCCTCGGCCTGCAGCAGATCGCGATCGGCGGCCCCGACAAGGGGCGCCTGAAGGCGCTGTGGGTCGACATGCTCGGCCTGACGGTGAAGGGCAACTATGTCAGCGAGCGCGAGAACGTCGACGAGGACATCTGCGCGCTCGGTACCGGACCGGCCGCGATCGAGGTCGACCTGATGCAGCCGCTGGACCCCGACAAGCGCCCGGCGGTGCATACGACGCCGCTCAACCACGTCGGGCTCTGGGTCGACGACCTTCCGGCCGCGCTGCAGTGGATGAGCGCCCACGGCGTGCGCTTCGCCCCCGGCGGCATCAGAAAGGGTGCCGCCGGCCACGATATCTGCTTCATTCACCCGAAGGCGAACGACGAGTTCCCGCTCGGCGGCGAGGGCGTGCTGATCGAGTTGGTCCAGGCGCCGCCGGAGGTGATCGCGGCCCTGGGCTGAGGGGCAGGGCGGCGCAGCCGCATCGGGCTGCGCGCCGGCTGTTGCGCGGCGGACGCGCTCTTGACCGCAGCCGGAGAAGGGCGCGGCGCAATCCGGGACAATACCGGGTTGGAGAAATCGCTGCCATGACCGCAAGAACCCTGTACGACAAGCTGTGGGACGAGCACGTTGTCCACACCGACGACGACGGCTCGGCCCTGCTTTACATCGACCGCCATCTGGTGCACGAGGTGACGAGCCCGCAGGCTTTCGAGGGGCTGCGCCTTGCCGGTCGCAAGCCGTGGCGCGTGAATTCGATCGTCGCGACGGCCGACCACAATACGCCGACCACCGGCTGGGAGCGCGGCTACGACGGCATCACCGATCCGATCTCGCGCCTGCAGGTGACGACGCTCGACGAGAACATCAATGCCGTCGGTGCGGCGGCGTACTTTCCGTTTCTCGACAAGCGCCAGGGCATCGTGCACGTGATCGGGCCCGAGCAGGGCGCGACGCTGCCGGGGATGACGGTCGTCTGCGGCGATTCGCACACCTCGACGCACGGCGCGTTCGGCGCGCTCGCCCATGGCATCGGCACGAGCGAGGTCGAGCACGTGCTCGCGACGCAGACGCTGATCGCGAAGAAGGCGAAGAATATGCGGGTCCAGGTCGACGGCACGCTTGCGCGCGGCTGCAGCGCGAAGGACATCGCGCTCGCCGTCATCGGCCGCATCGGCACCGCGGGCGGCACCGGCCATACGATCGAGTTCGCAGGCAGCGCGATCCGCGCCCTCGGCATGGAAGGGCGCATGACCTTGTGCAACATGGCGATCGAGGCCGGCGCGCGCGCCGGGCTCGTCGCGGCCGACGAGACGACGATCGCCTACGTCAAGGGCCGGCCGATGGCGCCCAAAGGCGTCGAATGGGATCAGGCGGTCGCGTACTGGCGCACGCTGCAATCGGATCCGGACGCGGCCTGGGACAAGGTCGTCGTGCTCGATGCCGCACAACTCGTTCCGCACGTCACCTGGGGCACCTCGCCCGAGATGGTGGTCTCGATCGACGGCCGCGTGCCCGACCCGGACAAGGAGAAGGACGCCGGCCGGCGCGCCGCGATCGAACGCGCGCTCGCCTATATGGGCCTCGAGCCGAACAAGGCGATTGCCGACATCCGAATCGACAAGGTCTTCATCGGCTCGTGCACCAACAGCCGCATCGACGACCTGCGCGATGCGGCTGCCGTCGTGCGCCGGATCGGCGGCAAGGTCGCCTCCAACGTCAGGCTCGCGATGGTCGTTCCCGGCTCCGGCCTCGTGAAGGCGCAGGCCGAGCGCGAAGGGCTGGATGCGATCTTCACGGGCGCGGGCTTCGAATGGCGCGAGCCGGGCTGCTCGATGTGCCTGGCGATGAACGCCGACCGGCTCGAGCCCGGTGAGCGCTGCGCCTCCACCAGCAACCGCAATTTCGAGGGCCGCCAGGGCGCGGGCGGGCGCACCCATCTGGTGAGCCCGGCAATGGCGGCGGCGGCGGCGATGCACGGCCACTTCGTCGATGTGCGCCGGCTGGCCTGAGGAGCAGATGTTGAGAACCATCCTTTCGCTGACGATGCTCGCGGTGGGCCTGTGGCTGGTCGGTTGCAATACCGTCAACGGCATGGGCAAGGACATCAAGGCGGCCGGCCAGTCGATCGAAGACGCAAGCAAGAAGAAGTAGGGCCGACCGATGCAAGCCTTCCGCACTCACAAGGGTCTGGTCGCGCCGCTGGACCGCGACAACGTCGACACCGACGCGATCATCCCGAAGCAGTTCCTGAAGTCGATCCTGCGCAGCGGCTTCGGCCCGAACCTGTTCGACGCCTGGCGCTACCTCGACCCCGGCGAGCCCGGGCAGGACCCGGCGTCGCGCAAGCCGAACCCGGACTTCGTGCTGAACCAGCCGCGCTTTCAGGGTGCGTCGATCCTGCTCGCGCGCAGCAATTTCGGCTGCGGCTCGTCGCGCGAGCACGCGCCCTGGGCGCTCGAGCAGTACGGCTTTCGCGTCATCATCGCGTCGAGCTATGCCGACATCTTCTACAACAACTGCTTCAAGAACGGCCTGCTGCCGATCGTCGTGCCCGAGCGCGAGCTGTCGCGCCTGTTCGACGACGTGGCCGCCTTCGCCGGCTATGCGCTGACGGTCGATCTCGAGCGCCAGCTGATCGTCAGGCCCGACGCGAGCGAACTGCGCTTCGAGATCGAGCCGTTCAGGAAGCACTATCTGCTGCGCGGCCTCGACGATATCGGGCTCACGCTGCGCCACGCCGACAAGATCCGCGCCTTCGAAGCCGAGCGCCTGCTGCGCATGCCGTGGCTCGCGAAGACGCTGTAGCACCCATTCAACCCCTTCGAGATCGGCCGTTCGCCGGCCGCTGAACGTGAAAGACGATTCCTGATGAAGATTGCGATCCTGCCGGGAGACGGCATCGGACCCGAGATCGTCGGTGAAGCACGCAAGGCGCTCGCCGCGCTCGACCTGCGTTTCGAGATCGAGCAGGCGGCGGTCGGCGGCGCGGCCTACGAGGCGAACGGCCATCCGCTGCCGCAGGCGACGCTCGCCCTCGCAAGGTCGGCCGATGCGGTGCTCTTCGGCGCCGTCGGCGACTGGAAGTACGACAAGCTCGAGCGCGCGCTGCGCCCGGAGCAGGCGATCCTCGGGCTGCGCAAGCATCTGCAGCTGTTCGCCAACTTCCGCCCCGCGATCTGCTACGAGCAACTCACCGCGGCGTCGAGCCTGAAGCCCGAACTCGTTGCCGGGCTCGACATCCTGATCATCCGCGAGCTGACGGGCGACATCTATTTCGGCCAGCCGCGGGGCCGAAGGACTTCGCCCGACGGCGCGTTTGCCGGTGCCGAGGAAGCGTTCGACACGATGCGCTATGCGCGTCCCGAGATCGAGCGCATCGCGCACGTCGCGTTCCAGGCAGCGCGCAAGCGAAGCCGGCGCGTGACGAGCGTCGACAAGGCCAACGTGCTCGAGACCTTCCAGTTCTGGAAGGACGTGGTGACGGACGTGCACGCGCAGTATCCGGACGTCGCGCTCGACCACATGTACGTCGACAACGCGGCGATGCAGCTCGTCAAGGCGCCGAAGAGCTTCGACGTCATCGTCACCGGCAACATGTTCGGCGACATCCTGTCGGACGAGGCGGCGATGCTGACCGGCTCGATCGGCATGCTGCCCTCGGCGTCGCTCGATGCGAGCGGCAAAGGTCTGTACGAGCCGAGCCACGGCAGCGCGCCCGACATCGCCGGCCAGGGCGTCGCCAATCCGCTGGCGACGATCCTGTCGGCGGCGATGATGCTGCGCTACAGCCTGAACCAGGCGGCGGCGGCCGATCGGATCGAGGCGGCGGTGAAGGACGTGCTCGGGCAGGGCCTGCGCACGGCCGACATCCACAGCGCGGGAACGACGAAGGTCGGGACCGGCGCGATGGGCGACGCGGTGGTGGCGGCGCTGAAACGCCAGGGCTGAACGAAGGCCGAGTGCGATTCGCGCGCGGGCGCGAAGGCAATCAAGATGTGATCAGGAAGTGAGAGACGATATGGCAACGACTTTGGTGGGAATGGTGGGCTGGCGCGGCATGGTCGGCTCGGTGTTGCTCGAGCGGATGCAGGCGGAAGGCGACTTCGGGCTCATCGAGCCGCTCTTCTTCAGCACCAGCAATGCCGGTGGCAAGGCGCCGGCGCAGGCGAAGAACGAGACGACGCTGCAGGACGCGCACGATCTGGCGGCGCTCGCGCGCTGCGACATCATCGTCACCGCGCAGGGCGGCGAGTACACGAAGAAGGTCCATCCGGCGCTGCGCGCCGCCGGCTGGAAGGGCTACTGGATCGACGCCGCGAAGACGCTGCGCATGAACGACGACGCCGTCATCATCCTCGACCCGGTGAACCGGCCGGTGATCGACGCCGCACTCGCGCGCGGCGTGCGCGACTATGCCGGCGGCAACTGCACCGTGAGCTGCATGCTGATGGGCGTCGGTGCGCTCTTCAAGGCCGACCTCGTCGAGTGGATGACGTGCACGACGTATCAGGCGGCCTCGGGCGGCGGCGCGCAGCACATGCGCGAGCTGCTGACCCAGTACGGCACGCTCAATGCCGAGGTGCGCGCGCTGCTCGACGACCCGGCGTCGGCGATCCTCGAGATCGACCGCCTCGTGATCGACAAGCAGCGTGCGCTCGGCGACGACGAGACGGCGCACTTCGGCGTGCCGCTGGGGGGCAGCCTGATCCCGTGGATCGACGCCGACCGCGGCGACGGCACCAGCCTCGAGGAGTGGAAGGGCGGCGCCGAGACGAACAAGATCCTCGGCCGCGGCCCGGGCTTCGGCAGCGCGGCGACGCCGATCGACAGCCTGTGCGTGCGCGTCGGCGCGATGCGCTGCCACAGCCAGGCGCTCACGATCAAGCTCAAGCGCGACCTGCCGCTGGCCGATATCGAGCCCATGATCGCCAACGACAACCCGTGGGTGAAGCTCGTGCCGAATACGCGCGACGCCTCGGTGCGCCAGCTCACGCCGGTCGCGGTGTCGGGGACGATGGACATCCCGGTCGGCCGGCTGCGCAAGATGGCGCTCGGACCCCAATACCTGGGCGCTTTCACGATTGGCGACCAGCTGCTGTGGGGTGCGGCCGAACCGCTGCGCCGCATGTTGCGCATCCTGCTCGAGCGTTGACGATCGATGGCGCGAGCGTTGCCCGAGCACAACGAGCGAGCCGGTCACCGGGGCCCGCCTGTATCCGTTCGAAATGTCAGGCAATGCATGAGCTTGTCACCCTATCTGCCTGATGTTATTGTGATTTGCGCCGCAAAGTCGGCGCTATTTTTGGCTCATCCGTAGTTTCGACGGATCACAATGAAAAGCTACGGGCAGTTCTGCCTCACGGACGACATGCACCCGCGGGAGGCGCTGCCCACCCGTTCGATCGATAGGGAGATGCCTTGAAAAGTTCGTCGCTGATGCCGGGGCGCTTCGCCCTTTCGGGGGTCGCCGCGGCCGCCCTGTGTCTCTTCATGCCGAGCGCGTGGTCGCTCGGACTCGGACCGCTGGTCGTCAAGTCGTCCCTCGGCGAAGGGCTGCGCGCCGAGATCGACGTCAGCAGCATGACGCCCGAAGAGGCGTCGAACCTGAAGATCAGGATTGCAAACCCCGAGGCCTTCAGCGCCGCGGGTGTCGACTACAACAATATCCTGTCGGAGACGAAGGTCAGCTTGCAGCGGCGCAGCGACGGCCGGCCCTACCTGCGATTGACGAGCGACCGCGCGGTGCAGGAGCCGTTCGTCGATGTCATCCTCGAACTGAACTGGAATACCGGGCGCCTGGTGCGCGAATACACGCTGTTGTTCGACCCACCGGTGACGCGCACCGCGCAGGCGCCGGCGCCACAACCCACCACCGCGCCGGTCGCTTCTGCGGCGCCCGCGCCCGCGCCATCGCGCACGGTCCCGAAAGTGCCGCCGGCGCCGCCCGCCGCCGTCCCGCCGCCGCCGGAAGCGAAGGCTGCGGCGCGGCAACCGGCGCCTGCACCCGCCACGGCGCCCGCGCCCGCCACGGCGCCCGCGCCTGCCACGGCGCGCGCGCCTGCACCAGCGCCTGCGCCTGTGCCGAGTGTGGCGGGGGCGGCGCCGGCCGCATCCGATTCGTATCGCGTGAAGCGGGGCGATACCCTTTCGGCGATCGCCGGCCAGATGCAGGCGCAGGGGGTTTCGCTCGATCAGATGCTCGTCGCGCTATATCGCGCGAATCCGCAGGCTTTCATCAGCGAGAACATGAACCGGCTGAAGGCCGGCGCGCTGCTCGAGGTGCCGCAGGCCGACGCGGCGCGGGCGATACCGAACGCCGAGGCGCAGCAGGTGATCCAGGCCCAGAGCGCGGATTTCAACACTTATCGCCAGCGTCTGGCCGGTGCGGCCGTCGCGGCACCCGAAAGCGGCACCCGCCAGGCCAGCGGCAAGGTGCAGACCGCGGTCGAGGATCGCACCCATGCCGGGACGCCGGCGCCCGACAAGCTGACCCTGAGCAAAGGCGACGTCAAGGCTTCGGCGCCCGAGGACCGCCTGTCCAAGGAGCGCGAGGCGAAGGACGCCGCCACGCGTGCCGCGGAACTGAAGAAGAACGTCGACGACCTGCAAAAGCTCGCCGCGGCGACCTCCGCCAAACCGGCCGTCGCGCCGACCGAAGCGGCGCCTGCCGCCGCCTCGGCGCCCGCAGCGGCGGCGGCGATCGTTGCCAAGGCGCCCGAAGCGGCGCCGGCTCCCGCCTCGGCACCGGCGCCCGAGGCCGCGGCGTCGGTTGCGATTGCAACCGCTGCGGTGCCCGCTTCGGCGGCCCCCGCGCCCGTCGCCCAGGCCCCCGCGCCCGCCGCCAAACCGGCGACGGCACCGCCCGCGCCGATGCACGAAGAACCCGGCCTGGTCGGCACCATGCTCGAGGACCCGATGGCACTCGGCGGTGCGGGCCTGATCGTCGCTCTGCTCGCCGGATTCGGCGTCTACCGCTTCCTCAAGCGCAAGGGCAAGGACAGCGGCGAGACATCGTTCCTCGAAAGCCGCCTGCAGCCCGACTCGTTCTTCGGCGTCAGCGGCGGCCAGCGCATCGATACGCGCGAGACCGCGGCGACCGGCACGCCGTCGTCGATGAGCTATTCGCTCAGCCAGCTCGATGCGATCGGCGACGTCGATCCGGTGGCCGAGGCCGATGTCTATCTCGCCTACGGGCGCGACCTGCAGGCCGAGGAGATCCTGAAGGAGGCGCTGCGCGCGCAGCCGGAGCGGATGGCGATCCGCAGCAAGCTGCTCGAGGTCTATGCCAAGCGGCGTGATACCAAGGGCTTCGAACTGCTCGCCACGCAGCTCTATACGCTGACCGGCGGCCAGGGCGAGGATTGGAAGGCGGCGCAGGAACTCGGCGCGCAGATCGACCCCGACAATCCGCTCTACCAGCCCGGTGGCAAGCCGGCACTGGCACAGGATGCCGATCACCTCGGGCCCGAGCCGCTCGGCGCGAGCACGATGCCGCAGTCGGTGCTTCCGACCCCGTCGCAGTTCAACGCGATGGTCGCGAGTTCGACGGCGGCCGCAGCCGCGGCGGCGCCGGCGGCTAGCGAGGATCTGGATCTCGATCTCGACCTCGACCTCGACCTTGGCACACCGCCGCCGCTGCCCGAGAAGACGCAGCCGATGCCGGCGTCGGCGGCGCCTGCGGCGGGCGATGATCTGATGTCGTTCGATCTTTCGCTCGACGCACCGGCGGCGCCCGCCGCCGCCCCGTCGCCGGTTCCGGCGCCGAAGGATATGGGCTTGGCGTTCGATCTGAGCGATATCTCGCTCGACCTCGATGCACCGGCGTCGCCGCCGTCCGCGCCGACGCCGCAGGGGTCCGAGCCGGCAACTTTCGGCACCGATTCGCGCGTCTCGGAACTGCCCGCCCTCGAGGAGGACGGCGTCGATCCGTTCGAACGCAAGCTCGAACTGGCGGAGGAGTTTCGCCAGATCGGCGATATGGACGGCGCACGCGAGCTGCTGCAGGAGGTGATCTCCCGCGCCGAGGGCGCTGTCCAGGCGAAGGCGCGCAGCATGCTGAGCACGCTGACCTGATCGAGGTGAGGGAGCCGCTGCGCGCACGGTGGCCGCCGCGGGGGCGGCGGCCGTGAGACTGGCGCTCGGCATCGGCTATCGCGGCCGGGCCTATCGCGGCTGGCAGAGCCAGCCGGACGGGCAGACGGTGCAGGACAAGCTCGAGGCAGCGCTCTCGACATTCGCCGACCGGCCGCTGCGCACGCTGTGCGCCGGGCGCACCGACGCCGGCGTGCATGCGATCAACCAGGTCGTGCATATCGACACCGACGCGCAGCGCGCGCCGGCGTCGTGGGTGCGCGGCGTGAATCGCTACCTGCCGGACGATATCGCCGTCCAATGGTGCGTGCCGGTGAGCGATGCCTTTCATGCGCGCAACGCGGCGCTCGGCCGGCGCTACCGCTATATCGTGCTCGAATCTGCGGTGCGGCCGGCGCTCGAGACCGGCTTCGTGGGCTGGGTCTTTCAGCCGCTCGATGTGCAGGCGATGCGCGAAGCGGCCCGCGCCCTGATCGGCGAGCACGACTTCAGCGCATTTCGCGCCGCCGAGTGCCAGGCGGCGTCGCCGGTGAAGACGCTGCGCAGCATCGAGATCGCGCGCCGCGGCGCCTACTGGCGCTTCGACTTCGACGCCAGCGCGTTCTTGCACCACATGGTGCGCAACATCATCGGCTGCCTGGTCGCCGTCGGCAGCGGGCGGCGCGCCGCGCCCTGGATGGCCGAAGTGCTGGCGTCGCGCAGCCGGGCGAAGGCGGCGCCGACCTTTGCCGCCGCCGGACTCTACTTCGTCGGACCGTACTACGATGCGCACTGGGCCATCCCGGCCCAGGTCCCGGCGAGCGACTGGCCGCCTTGAACGACGGCACGAATTGCATCCACGTACGCGCATCAAGATCTGCGGCCTGACCCGCGAATCCGATATCGATGCGGCAGTCGAGGCGGGCGCCGATGCGGTCGGCTTCGTGTTCTACGACAAGAGCCCGCGCAGCGTCGGGATCGAACGCGCGGCACGACTCGCGCGGGGTCTGCCGCCGTTCGTCACGCCGGTCGGACTTTTCGTCAACGCCGAGCCCGCACTCATCGATCGCGCGACAGCGGCGATCCCCGGCTTGCTGCTGCAGTTCCACGGCGACGAGACGCCTGCGCAATGCCGCCTTCCGGGGCGTGCCTACCTGCGTGCGGTGCGCATGGCGCAGGGAGTGGATTTGCTAGACTTCGCCCAGCGTTTCGACGACGCACGTGGCCTGCTGCTCGACGCCTTCGTCGAGGGCTTCGGCGGCGGCGGAAAGGTCTTCGATTGGTCTCGGGTTCCTCGCGGCGTGCCCCGTCCGCTCGTTTTGTCTGGTGGGTTGCATGCCGCAAATGTGATTGCAGGCATCCTTCAGGTACGGCCGTGGGCCGTTGACGTGAGCTCCGGCGTCGAGGCCGCGAAGGGCATCAAGGATGCCGCCGCGGTGCGCCGGTTCTGCCAGGCCGTCCGCGAAGCGGATGCCCGCCTTGGCGAGATCGAATCCTGAAAGCGCTTGACCCCTCCGATGCTGAATTACGACCAACCCGACGCGCGCGGGCATTTCGGACCCTATGGCGGCACCTTCGTCGCCGAGACCCTGATCCACGCGCTTGATGAACTGCGCGCCGCCTATGCGCGCTTTCGCGACGATCCGGAGTTCATCGCCGAATACCGCGCCGAACTGGCGCACTACGTCGGCCGGCCGAGCCCGATCTACCACGCGGCGCGCACCAGCCGTGAACTCGGCGGCGCGCAGATCCACCTCAAGCGCGAGGATCTGAACCACACCGGCGCGCACAAGATCAACAATACGATCGGGCAGGCGCTGCTCGCGCGGCGCATGGGCAAGCGGCGCGTGATCGCCGAGACCGGCGCCGGCCAGCACGGCGTCGCGACGGCGACGATCTGCGCCCGCTATGGCATGGAGTGCGTCGTCTACATGGGCAGCGAGGATGTGAAGCGCCAGTCGCCCAACGTCTACCGCATGAACCTGCTCGGCGCGCGCGTCGTGCCGGTGGAGAGCGGTTCGCGCACCTTGAAGGATGCGCTCAACGAGGCGATGCGCGACTGGGTGACGAATGTCGAGACGACCTTCTACATCATCGGCACCGTCGCCGGCCCGCATCCGTATCCGATGATGGTGCGCGACTTCCAGCGCGTGATCGGCGACGAGTGCGTGGTGCAGATGCCCGAACTGATCGGCCGCCAGCCGGATGCCGTGATCGCCTGCGTCGGTGGCGGCAGCAATGCGATCGGCATCTTCTTCCCGTATATCGACCGTCCCGGCGTGCGCCTGATCGGTGTCGAGGCGGCCGGCCTGGGGCTGGACAGCGGCCGGCATGCGGCGTCGCTGCAGCGCGGCTCGCCCGGCGTGCTGCACGGCAACCGGACCTATCTGCTGCAGGACGACAACGGCCAGATCACCGAGACGCACTCGGTCTCGGCCGGACTCGACTATCCCGGTGTCGGGCCGGAGCATGCCCATCTGCAGGAGATCGGCCGCGCCGAGTATGTCGGCATCACGGACGCCGAGGCGCTGCAGGCGTTTCACCACCTGTGCCGCGCCGAGGGCATCATCCCGGCGCTCGAATCGGCGCATGCGGTCGCGTATGCGATGAAGCTCGCACCGACGATGCGAAGCGACCAGCACCTGCTCGTCAATCTGTCCGGCCGCGGCGACAAGGACATCGCAACCGTCGCCGCGCTGTCGCAGCCGCCGACCGGCGGGCGCGATGCGCCGGAGGTGCGCTCGTGAGCCGCATCGCCTCGACCTTTCATGCGCTGCGCGAGCGCGGCCGCAAGGGGCTCGTGCCCTACCTGATGGCCGGCGATCCGTACGCCGATGCGACGGTCGAGATCATGCTTGCGCTCGTCAGGGGCGGCGCCGACGTGATCGAGCTCGGCGTCCCGTTCTCGGACCCGATGGCCGAGGGCCCGGTGATCCAGAAGGCGTGCGAAAGGGCGCTCGCAAAGGGCATCGGCCTCGCCCAGGTGCTTGCGATCGTGCGCTCGTTTCGGGCTCACGATGCGAATACGCCGGTCGTGCTGATGGGCTACGCAAACCCGTTCGAACGCTACGACCAGCGCCACGGCGCGGGCGCCTTCGTCGCCGATGCGCGCGCCGCCGGCATCGACGGCGTGCTCGTCGTCGACTACCCGCCGGAGGAGTGCGAGGCGTTCGCCGGCGGCCTTGCCGCGGCCGGGATCGACCCGATCTTCCTGCTCGCGCCGACCTCGACCGAAGAGCGCATGCGCGAGGTCGGCCGCATCGCGCGCGGCTACGCCTATTGCGTTTCGCTCAAGGGCGTGACCGGGGCGGGACATATCGATGTGGCGGCCGTCGCGCAGATGCTGGCGCGCATCCGCATGCACGTTGCGGTGCCGCTGGCGGTCGGCTTCGGCATCAGCGACGCGAAGACGGCGCAGGCCGTCGCCGCCGACGCCGACGCGGTCGTCATCGGCTCGCGGCTCGTGCAACTGCTCGAGACCGAATCGCGCGAGAACGTGGCGCACAAGGCGGCCGAGTTCATGGCTTCGATCCGCGCCGCGCTCGACGCGGCGGGGCGCCCGGTTGCGGGCGGATAGACTGCACGGGTTTGTCGACCGGCGATGTGCGCCTGCCGGGATCAATAGTCACAGGAGTGAAGCAATCATGAGCTGGCTCGAAAAACTTCTTCCGCCGAAGATCCAGCCGAATGACCGCGCCGAGCGCCGCACGGTGCCCGAGGGCCTCTGGTTCAAGTGCCCGGCGTGCGAAACGGTGCTCTACAAGACCGACCTCGAGCACAACATCAACGTCTGCCCCAAGTGCTCGTACCATCACAAGATCGGTGCACGCGCGCGACTCGATGCCTTTCTCGATCCGGAAGGCCGCTACGAGATCGGGCAGGAGGTGTTGCCGGTCGACGCGCTCAAATTCAGGGACAGCAAGAAGTACCCCGAGCGCCTGAAGGAGGCGCTCGAGACGACCGGCGAGACCGATGCTTTGGTCGTCATGGGCGGCGCGGTGCATACGATTCCGGTTACCGTCGCCTGCTTCGAATTCGATTTCATGGGCGGCTCGATGGGATCCGTCGTCGGCGAGCGCTTTGCGCGCGGCGTGCGCGCCGCGATCGAGCAGAAGACGCCGTTCGTCAGCTTTGCCTCGTCGGGCGGCGCGCGGATGCAGGAGGGGCTGCTGAGCCTGATGCAGATGGTCAAGACGAATGCGGCGCTGACCCATCTGGCGAGGGCAAGGTTGCCCTATATCAGCGTCCTGACCGATCCGACGATGGGGGGCGTCTCGGCCGGCTTCGCCTTCGTCGGCGATATCGTGATCGCCGAGCCCGGAGCCCGGATCGGCTTTGCCGGCGCGCGCGTGATCGAGAACACCGTGCGCGAGAAGCTTCCCGAGGGTTTTCAGCGCAGCGAGTTTCTGCTTCAGAAGGGCGCGCTCGACATGATCGTCGACCGCCGCGAGCTGCGCGCCGTCATCGCGCGTTCGCTCGCCATCCTGCAACGGCAAAGCGCCGACGCCGTGGCCTGATCGCCCGCTCTGGCATAGCGCCCCACGCGGGCGAAGACAACGCATCGTGGCTTTGCCGATATCGCTCGCCGAATGGCTGGCCCATTGCGAGCGCCTGCACCCCCGAACCATCGATCTGACGCTCGAGCGGGTGCAGGTCATGCTTCGGCGTCTGGCGCTGCGCATCGATGCGCCGATCGTGACGGTCGGCGGAACGAACGGCAAGGGGTCGAGCTGCGCGATGCTGGAGGCGATCGCGCTGCAGGCGGGCTACCGCGTCGCGCTGCACACCTCGCCGCATCTGGTGCATTTCGAGGAGCGCTGCCGGATGAACGGCGCCGCGGTGCGGGCCGAGGCCCTGCTGCCGCACTTCGAGGCGGTCGAGAATGCGCGTGGCGACCTGCCGCTGACCTTCTTCGAGTTCACGCTGCTCGCGATCGTGCGGCTCTTCGTCGCCGAGGCGCCCGACCTCGTGATTCTCGAGGTCGGTCTCGGCGGACGATTCGATGCCGTCAATGCATTCGATGCCGATTGCGCCCTGATCACGAGCATAGCCCTCGACCACATGGCCTACCTCGGCACGACGCGCGAGGCGATCGGGTTCGAGAAGGCCGGCATCATGCGTGCCGGCCGCCCGGCGATCGTCAGCGACCCGCTGCCACCGCAAAGCGTGATCGGCCATGCGGGTGCGATCGGCGCCGATCTCTGGATCTCGGGGCGCGATTTCCACTTCGAGGGCGATCGTCAGCAGTGGAACTGGTTCGGCCGCGAACGCAGCTACACCGGGCTCGCGCACCCCGTGCTGCGGGGCGCCAACCAGTTGCTCAACGCGGCCGGCGTGCTGGCCGCCTTCGAGGCGCTGCGCGATCGCCTGCCGGTCACGGCGCAGGCGATCCGCGTCGGGCTCGCGCGGGTCGATCTGCCGGCGCGCTTCCAGATCGTTCCGGGGCAGCCGACGCTGGTGCTCGATGTCGCGCACAACCCGCATGCGGTGGCGGCAATGGCGCACAACCTCGATCAGATGGGCTTCTTCCCGCGCACGCACGCCATTTTCGGCGCGATGCAGGACAAGGATGTCGCGCAGATGCTGTGCCGCATGGCAGCGCTGATCGACAGCTGGCACTTCACCGATCTGCCGACGCCGCGGGCGATCGGTGCCCAGGCGTTGCGGACCTTGCATGCCGAAATCGTGACTGCGGGCGAGTGCAGGGCCCCGGCCGGAGCGACAGTCGAGTGCCACGCGTCGCCCGCGCTGGCACTGCGTGGCGCGCTCGCTGCGGCGGACCCCACTGATAGAATCATCGCCTTCGGTTCCTTCTTCACCGTGGGCGGTGTGATCGAGGAATTGCAGGCCGCGCGGTCCGCCAGAAGTCAGGCCTGAACCTCTGGCGTGGCGGCCGGGCCGGATGGCGAGACCGCCCGCGTGCGTGCTGGCCCCACCAATTCGATTCATCTGCCTCGTGCCAGCGCCGGCCGGTCTGCGGTTCACTGTCGTGTTGTCATTTCTCCCGTGCCGCTCCTGATGGACCTGCTGTCCGCATTCAAGCGCAAGAAGCCCGCCGCCGCCGAAGGCGCCGACAGTGTCCTGCTGGCGCGCACGCGCGCTCGCCAGCGCTTGATCGGCGCCGCGGTGCTGGTGGCGGCGGGAATCATCGGCTTTCCGCTGTTGTTCGAGAGCGAGCCGCGGCCGCTTCCGGTTGACGTGCCGATCCAGATCCAGGCCATGGAAGGCGAAGTGGCGCCGACGCCGCAGGCGCCGCCGGTTGCGCAGGCCAACTCGAAGCCGGCACCCAGGCCCGTGCCGGCGCACGAGAGCGTGATCGACGAGACTGCCGCCGACGCAGGGCGCGAGGTCGAGCCGCCGCCGGCGAGTGCGCCGGCTGCCGCGTTGCCCGCTTCGAAGGCTGCCGCCGCGAAAGACGAGGCGCTCGTCAAGCAACCCGCCGCCGCGCCCCCGGCCGCCGCCGCCAGGGACGTCAGCGCCGCGCAGGCCGATGCGGCTCGCGCGAAGGCATTGCTCGAAGGCAAGCCGGTCGCCGCCGCCGATGCGCCGCCGTCGGCCGCCGGGGCGGCACGGTTCGTCGTTCAGGTCGGCGCGTTCACCGACCCGGCAGCCGTCAAGTCGACGCGCGCCAAGGTCGAGCGGCTCGGGCTCACCACCTATACCCAGGTGGCGCAGACTTCGGCCGGCGAACGCACCCGAGTGCGCGTCGGGCCGTTCGCGACGCGCGCCGAGGCCGAGCGCGCTGCGGCACGCATCAAGGCTGCCGACCTGCCGACCGTCATCCTTGCCTTGTGAGTGTCCGCCTGCGGCGCATGGACTGGGCGAATATCAACGGCGTGGCGCTCAACGGCCCCGACCTGGCAATGATCGCGTGGCTGGTCCTGTCGGTGCTGGTCGGCGTCGTGCGCGGCCTGGTGTTCGAACTGGTGTCGTTGCTCGGCTGGGCGGTCGCGTTCTTCGGCGCCTTCTGGATCGCGCCGATGCTCGCACCGCACGTGCCGCTGGCGAGCGAAAGCGCGGCGCTGAAGGACATCATCGCCTTTGGATGCGCCTTCCTCGCGATCTTGATAGTCTGGGGCCTGGCGGCGCGGCTCATGCGGTTGATGCTGCATGCGACGCCGCTGCGGCTGCCGGATCGGGTGCTCGGAGCGGGGTTCGGCCTGGCGCGCGGCGTCGTCGTGCTGTTGCTGGTGGCGATCGTGGTTGGCGTGACGCCGCTCGAGACATCGCACGCCTGGCAGCGCTCGCGGATGGCGCCATGGTTGAATCAGGCGCTCGAAGAGATCCATCCGCTGCTGCCGCAGGGGCTCGCCCGGCATCTGCCGGCCACGGTCTGACGGCTTGATCTGAAGGACATTCATCATGTGCGGCATCGTCGGTGTGATATCGAACGCGCCCGTCAACCAGTTGCTCTACGACGCGCTGCTGCTGTTGCAGCACCGCGGGCAGGATGCGGCCGGGATCGTCACGATGCAGGGCAACAAGTGCTACATGCACAAGGCCCGCGGCATGGTGCGCGATGTATTCCGGACGCGAAACATGCGCGGCCTGCCAGGGGTCGTCGGGCTCGGGCATGTGCGCTATCCGACGGCGGGCAACGCCGACAGCGAGGAGGAGGCGCAGCCCTTCTATGTCAATGCACCGTTCGGCATCGTGCTCGTCCACAACGGCAACCTGATCAATGCGCAGGCGCTCAGGCAGGAGTTGATCGCCGTCGACCGCCGCCACATCAATACCGAAAGCGACTCCGAGGTTCTGATCAACGTGCTGGCGAGGGAGCTCGAAGTCGCCGCGCGCGACCGGCCGTTGACGCCGGACGCCGTCTTCGACGCGGTCGGCGCGCTGCACAAGCGGGTACGCGGTGCGTATGCGGCGATCGCCTTGATCGCCGGCCACGGACTGCTTGCATTTCGCGATCCGTTCGGCATCCGGCCCCTTTGCTTCGGCGAAAGCGATGGCGCGTCGGGGCGCGAGCTGATGGTCGCGAGCGAGTCGGTCGCGCTCGAAGGCACGGGGCACAGGCTGCTGCGCGACGTCGCGCCCGGCGAGGCGATCTTCATCGACCTCGACGGCCGCGTTCTGGCCCGCCAGTGCGCCGCGCACCCGACCTTGAATCCGTGCATGTTCGAGTATGTCTATCTGGCCCGGCCCGATTCGGTGATGGACGGCGTATCGGTCTATCAGGCCCGGCTCAACCTCGGCGAGACGCTTGCTCAGCGCGTGATCTCGACCATGCCGCCAAGCGCGATCGACGTCGTGATCCCGATCCCCGAGTCGAGCCGCCCCTCGGCGATGCAGCTGGCGCAGCGAATCGGCAAGCCGTATCGCGAAGGCTTCGTCAAGAATCGCTACGTCGGCCGCACCTTCATCATGCCGGGGCAGGGCCTGCGCAAGAAATCGGTGCGCCAGAAACTGAACGCCATCGCCACCGAGTTCACGGGCCGCAACGTGCTGCTGGTCGACGATTCGATCGTGCGCGGAACGACGAGCAAGGAGATCGTGCAGATGGCGCGCGAAGCGGGCGCGAAGAAGGTCTACATGGCGAGCGCCGCGCCGCCGGTGCGCTTTCCGAACGTCTACGGCATCGACATGCCGACGAAGGGCGAACTGATCGCGCACGACCGCACGGCCGAGGAGATCCGCCAGTTCATCGGCGCCGATGCGCTCGTCTATCAGGACGTGGGCGCGATGAAGAAGGTCGTCGCCGCGCTCAATCCGAAGCTCGACGGCTTCGAGGCGTCGTGCTTCGATGGCCACTATGTGACCGGCGCGATCTCGGACGCCGAGTTCGACGCGATGGCGATGGGCCGCACCGGCGGCGCCGACGACGATGAGGACGAGCCGCCGCGCCGTGAAGCGCGCCGCGCGGCGGAGAAGGTGTGATGACGGACAAGAAGCTGCCCCGCGTGGAACTGCCGCACGACGTGCGGCCCGATACGGTCGCGGTGCGATCGGGGCTGCCGCGCAGCCAGTGGGGCGAGAATTCCGAGGCGCTCTTCCTGACGAGCAGCTTCGTCCACCCCGACGCGGCCACGGCGGCGGCGCGCTTTGCCAACGAGGAGGAGGCGTTCGTCTATTCGCGCTTCTCGAACCCGACGGTGATGATGCTCGAGCGCCGGCTCGCGGCGATGGAGGGCATGCAGTCGTGCGTCGCGACGGCCAGCGGCATGGGCGCGATCACGCTGCTCGGCTTGAGCCTGCTCGCGGCTGGCGACCACGTCGTCTGCTCGCAAAGCCTGTTCGGCTCGACGATCATGCTCTTCGCGCGCGAGTTCGCGAAATTCGGCATCGCGACGAGCTTCGTGTCGCAGACCGATGTCGATGCCTGGCGCAAGGCGATCCGGCCCGAGACCAAGCTGCTCTTTGCCGAGACGCCGAGCAACCCGCTCACCGAGGTGTGCGACCTGCGCGCGTTGTCGAAGGTCGCGCGCGAATGCGGCGCCTTGTTCGCCGTCGACAACTGCTTTTGCACGCCGGCGCTGCAAAGGCCGATCGACTTCGGCGCCGACTTCGTGATCCACTCCGGCACCAAATATCTCGACGGCCAGGGCCGCGTGATCGCGGGCGCGGTCTGCGGCTCCGAGGCGCTGATCGAAGGCAGGCTCGTCCCGGTGATGCGAAGCACCGGCATCACGATGTCGCCGTTCAGCGCCTGGGTCGTCCTCAAGGGACTCGAGACGCTCGCGATCCGCATGCGCGCGCAATCCGAGCGCGCGCTGCAGCTCGCGCGCTGGCTGGAGGAACACGAAAGCGTCGAGCGCGTCTTCTACCCCGGGCTCGCGTCGCATCCGCAGCATGAGCTTGCGATGGCGCAGCAGTCGGGCTGCGGCGGCGCGGTCGTCTCGTTCGTCGTCCGCGGCGCGGCGCAGGGCGGCGCGCAGACTGCGCGGCGCAACGCGTTCCACGTCATCGACAGCACGCACCTGTGCTCGATCACCGCCAACCTCGGCGATACGAAGACGAGCATCACGCACCCGGCGAGCACGTCGCACGGCCGACTGAGCGAGGCGCAGCGCCAGGCAGCCGGGATCACGCAGGGCATGATCCGGCTCGCCGTCGGGCTCGAAGATGTTCTTGATCTGCAGGCCGATCTGCAACGCGGACTCGCGTCCCTCGCGCCATGAGCCCACACGACAGCCGCGTCCGAACCCGCTTTGCGCCGTCGCCGACCGGTTTCATCCACCTCGGCAATATCCGTTCGGCGCTCTACCCGTGGGCGTTCGCGCGCGCCAATGGCGGCGCGTTCATCCTGCGCATCGAGGATACCGATCTCGAGCGGTCGTCCGAAGCGGCCGTGCAGGTGATCCTCGAGAGCATGCGCTGGCTCGGTCTCGACTGCGACGAGGGGCCTTACTACCAGATGCAGCGCATGGACCGCTACAAGGCAGTGCTCGCGCAGATGCAGGAGCAGGGCAGCGCCTATCGGTGCTACATGTCGAGCGCCGAGTTGGATGCGCTGCGCGAGCGCCAGCTCGCGGCCAAAGCCAAGCCCCGCTACGACGGCACGTGGCGCCCCGAGCCGGGGAAGACGCTGCCGCCGGTGCCGCAGGGCGTGAACCCGGTGCTGCGCTTTCGCAATCCCGTAGGCGGTGTCGTCGCGTGGGACGACAAGGTCAAGGGGCGCATCGAGATCAGCAACGACGAACTCGACGATCTCGTCATCGCGCGGCCCGACGGCACGCCGACCTACAACTTCTGCGTCGTCGTCGACGATATCGACATGGCGATCACGCACGTGATCCGCGGCGACGATCACGTCAACAATACGCCGCGCCAGATCAACATCCTGCGCGCCCTGGGCGCCGAGCCGCCGGTCTATGCGCATCTGCCGACGGTGCTCGACGAGCGGGGCGAGAAGATGAGCAAGCGCCACGGCGCCAAGCCCGTGACGCAGTATCGCGACGAGGGCTTTCTGGCCGACGCCGTCGTGAACTACCTCGCCCGCCTGGGCTGGAGCCACGGCGACGACGAGATCTTCTCGCGCGAGCAGTTGCTGCAGTGGTTCAACCTCGACCACCTCGGAAAAAGCGCCGGACAGTTCGATGAGGTCAAGCTGCGCTGGGTCAATGCGCAACATATCAAGTTGACCGCGGATGCGGTGCTCGCGCCGCTGGTCGTCGAGCAGCTGCACCGGCGCGGCATCGAGACCGAGACGAATGCGCACCTCGAGCAGGCGATCGAGCTCTTCAAGGACCGCTGTTCGACGACGGCCGAGATCGCCGATTGGCTGGTGATGTACTTCGCACCGGTCGCGCCGTCGAGCGCCGATCTCGACGCCCATCTGACGCCGCTCGTGCGCCCGGCGATCCAGACCTTGTGCGACGCGCTGGTCGATGCCGAGTGGAGCCGCGAGGCGATCCAGCAATGTGTCAAGGAAACGCTGGCCGCGCACAAGCTCAAGATGCCGCAGCTCGCGATGGCGGTGCGCGTGCTGGTCTGCGGCCGGGCGCAGACGCCTTCGCTCGACGCCGTGCTCGCGTTGTTCGCAAGGGACGTCGTGCTCGCGCGATTGCGGGGGGCCTGAATCGCTGGCTATAATTCCACCTTCGCTTGAACGGCATGTGGCGCGAGCCGGGGCCGACGCAGCGCGGGGGGTATAGCTCAGCTGGGAGAGCGCTTGCATGGCATGCAAGAGGTCAGCGGTTCGATCCCGCTTACCTCCACCACCGTTGCGCCGGTTCGACGCTGTTCAGGTCGAGCGGAGATTTCCAGGTCCCCTTCGTCTAGAGGCCTAGGACACCACCCTTTCACGGTGATTACAGGGGTT
>OEIU01000981.1_pt1 | contig 21346 bp, 21 predicted proteins | sample 1539221 | NCBI WGS metagenome assembly OEIU01 (sample SAMN03792071, study PRJEB22550) | activated sludge metagenome | feature: wastewater treatment plant; material: activated sludge; isolation source: Wastewater treatment plant of a petroleum refinery complex | place: Argentina: Zarate | collected...
TCCATCAGCTTGCCGAACAGCGCGCCGAGCAGGAACAGCGGAAAGAACTGCGCGATGAAGCCGGCCGCCGAGCCCATGAAGGTCTGCGTCCAGTGCGCCAACAGCGGCTGGCCGGAGAAGGCCGCCGCCACCAGCGCCGCCAGCGGCGCCAGGCCGAGCACGCTCCAGCCGCGGTAGGCCAGCCAGACGAGCAGGCTTAAGCCGACGAGGATGCCGATCAATCCCATGGCGGCGCCCTCAGCAGGTGGCCAGCATGGCGTCCAGGTCCAGCGTCGAGCGCTTGCCCAGGCTGGCGCCGTGCTCGGCGAGGAAGTTCTCGGCACAGCGCCGCCCTTCGTCGCGCAGCTTCAGCAGGAACGGCCATTCGGTGATCAGCTTCGAGCTGGAGTCGACCTCGTCGACGCGGTCCGAGGCGATGCGGTGGATGCGCATCGCCGCCCAGCGCGCGCTTTCGCCGTCGCCCACATCGGGCACCTTGTTCGCCAGCTTGTGCAGCAGCGCGATCATGCGCAGCTCCTTGACCAGCGGCGCGTTGAAGGCCACTTCGTTGAGCCGGTTGAGGATGTCGCGCGCGCTCTTCGGCACCGCGTCGCGCACGATTGGGTTGATCTGCACCAGGATGGTGTCGTGGGAATCGGTCTCGCGCACCAGCGGCGTGATCGTCGGATTGCCGACGTAGCCGCCGTCCCAATACGCCTCGCCGTCGATCTCCACCGCCTGGAACATGGTCGGCAGGCAGGCCGAGGCGATGAGCACGTCGGGCGTGATCTCGGCATTGCGGAAGATGCGCCCGGTGCCGGTGCGCACGTTGGTGGCGGTGATGAACAACTGCAGCCGCGCCTTGGCCAGGCAGTCGAAGTCCACCGTCTCGGCCAGGATGCTGCGCAGCGGGTGCGCATTCAACGGGTTCAGGTCGTAGGGCGAGAACATGCGGCTCATCATCTCGAAGCCCATGTAGACCGGCGAGTTCTCCAGCGTCCACTTGCCCGACAGCAGTGCCAGCGGGCCGCGCTGCAGCGGGCTGAAGCGCCCGGCGTCGGCGTTGGCCTTCCAGAAGCTCTCCAGCGCCGCCTTGGCGCCGTCGACGCCGCCGTGCTCGAAGCCGCTGACCATCACGGCGGCGTTCATCGCGCCGGCCGAGGTGCCCGAGATGCCTTCGAGCTGCAAGCCCGGCTCGTCGAGCAGGCGGTCGATCACGCCCCAGGTGAAGGCGCCATGGGCGCCGCCGCCCTGCAGGGCGAGGTCAACGAGCAGCGGCTTGGCGGCTGAGCTGGGCATGGTCTTCCCTGATGATGTTGCGGCGCAACATGATAGCGGCGGCGGCGCCGCACGGAGCCCGCTTTGGGGTGATCGGCCTATAACCGGCTCAGCGCCGCCGGCATCATCGCCGCACTTCGCCCTGGCCGAGCACCACCCACTTCAGCGAAGTCAGGCCCTCCAGACCGACCGGCCCACGGGCGTGGAACTTGTCGGTGCTGATGCCGATTTCGGCGCCCAGCCCGTATTCGAAGCCGTCAGCGAAGCGGGTGCTCGCATTGACCATCACGCTGGCCGAATCGACCTCACGAACGAAGCGCATCGCGTGCGGGTGGTTCGTGGTCAGGATCGCGTCGGTGTGGTGCGAGCCGTAGCGGTTGATGTGGGCGATGGCTTCGTCCAGGCTGTCGACCAGCTTGATGCTGATGACCGGCGCCAGGTATTCCTCGGACCAGTCGGCCTCGGTGGCGTCGATCACATCGCCCGCGGCCAGCAAGGCCTTGGCGCCGGCATCGCAGCGCATCTGCACGCCCTTGCCGGCGAAGACCGCACCGATGCGCGGCAGGAACTCGGCCGCGACGGCGCGGTGCACCAGCAGCGATTCGGCCGCATTGCAGGGGCTGTATTTCTGTGTCTTGGCGTTGTCGGTGACCGTGACCGCCAAGTCCAGATCGACCGCTTCATCGACGTAGACATGGCAGTTGCCGTCCAGGTGCTTGATCACCGGCACCTTGGCCTCGGCGCTGATGCGCTCGATCAGGCTCTTGCCGCCGCGCGGGATGATGACGTCCACGTACTCGGGCATGGCGATCAGCCGGCCGACCGCGGCGCGGTCGGTGGTCTGCACCAGCTGCACCGCATCGGCCGGCAGGCCGGCAGCTACCAGCGCCGCCTGCACCTGCTGCCACAAGGCCAGATTCGACTGCAGCGCCTCGGAGCCGCCGCGCAGGATGCAGGCGTTGCCGCTCTTGATGGCCAGCGACGCGGCTTCGATGGTGACGTTGGGCCGGCTCTCGTAGATCATGCCGAAGACGCCCAGCGGCACGCGCATCTGGCCGACGCTGATGCCGCTGGGCTGGCGCTTGACGCCGCTGATCTCGCCCACCGGGTCGGGCATCGCGGCAATCTGTTCGCAGCCTTCGGCCACGGTGTCGATGATCTGCGGCGTCAGCTTCAGCCGGTCGAGCAGCGGCGCGTCCAGGCCGGCGGCGCGCGCGGCGTCCAGATCCAGCGCATTGGCCTGCTGCAGCGCGGCCGTGTGCTCGCGCAGCCGCGCCGCCAGGCCGCGCAGCGCGTCGTTCTTCGCCGCCGCGGACGCGGCCGCCATGGTGGTGGACGCGGCGCGCGCGGCCGCGCCCACGTGGGCCATGTAGGCGGGGATGTCGGTCGGGCTCATCGGCGGGATTGTCCCAAAGTTCGGCCATTCGCTGCCCGGGCCGCGGGAGCGAACTCGACCACGAAGCGCATGGACTGCTTGCGGCCTCCCTGCCGGCTTGCCGCGCAACTCGGCGATCACTTCGGCCACGCGATGCGACACGCCGTTGCGCCGATAGTCCTGCCAGGCCGCTTCGCCGCAGGCGTGAAACTCGGCCTGCACAACCACCACGGTGCTCTCAGGGAACCGTGCCTTCCACGTAGAACAACGCGCAATGGACGTAGACCTCCGGATCCGAGAAGCGCTCGACGGCGCGTCGGTTGAAGTCGAGCGCCGCCTTCTCGCCGCCCATGACCTGCGCGGTGAACGGCAGTGCGCTTCGAAACTGCGTCTCCCAGTTCCAGCGGCGCTCCGGATCACCGCCGAAGCCGCAGAAGGCCCGATCGGGAATGAAATCCACGCGAACATCCACCAGGCCAGCCCGCCTGAAGTAGTGAGGTAGCTTGCGCCCCAGTTCGTTGTCGAAGCCGAAGGCTTCCCTGGCGGCAGCGAACCAGCGCTCCATTTCAGCCTGCAGACGTTCGTCGGTCGGAAAGTGAACGACGCAAAAGCCGTCGAAGTTGCAGCAGACGATGCGCCCTCCGGGCTGCGTCACCCGCCGGAATTCATTCAATGCCTGCTGCCGGCCGCCCACCCATTGCAGCAGATGCTTGGACCAGACCTGATCGAAACTGCCGTCCTGGAACGGCAGTTCAAGTACATCGCCGGTCACGAATTCGGCGTTCTCCAGCCCTTCGGCCGCGGCCTGCCGGCGCGCGAAGTCGATGTACTTCGGTTCGCGATCGATGCCGGTAACCCTGGCCTGCGGCACTGCCCGCGCAATGGCCCGGGCGGCACTGCCGGAGCCGCAACCCGCATCGAGAATGCAGCCGGTTGCGGCGGGCCGCAGGAAGCGAAGGTCGTCGGCGCCACCGTAGATGCGCGCCTGCCGCTCCAGCCGGAGCGGTTCTTCGTCGCTGTGGAGGACGTACTCGGGGTTGAAACTAGCAGCGGACATGTTGGACCTCCTGTCTGATGACGGCCAGCCGCACCGCAGCCATCGGCTGATCGCCCCAAGTGAGCCGGGTTGAACGCGCAGATCGGATTCAGGCCCGCCGGCCGGGCGAAGTCAGAAAGTACAAGGCGCCCAGTAGGAGCAGGCCATAGACGGCGACCGAGAACCAGGCCATCGCGTTCTGCAGTCCCGAAAGACCAGCCCACACGCTGACCACGAGCCCTCCGAGATTGGCGGCCGTGGCACCCCGCAGCAGCGCCCGCAGGACCATGTCGTCGCGAGTGGCGCGTACGCACCAGAAGATGATGCCCGGCGACAGCAGCGTGGCACCGAAGTAGCGCCCGAGCATCAAGACGTGCGGATCGGCGGGGATGCCGTACTGCTTGCTGCTCGACTCCGGCGCCAGCAGGAAGGCGAGCCCGAAGAAGATGGCGATGGCGCCGGAAATCCCGAGGTAGGTGGAGACTTTCATGGGGTCCTCGCGGTTGCAGCCGGTTGGCGCCTTTGGCGCACTACTTATCCAGAGTCAGATAGTTGAAGCAGCCATGCTGCTGCACGTCAACCAGGGCGCCGCCGCACGCAGCCGCCACACGCTCGCCCAGCGCGCGCATCGCCGCTTCATCCCGCGTGACCATCCACCAGTCTGCCGCCAACAACCCCGCGCGCCACGCACCGACCAAGACATGCCTTGCGTCATTCATTCGCATTGCAATTCCTCTTGATCGATCGGGTGCCTTGTTCAGCGGCCGGGCATGCGAGGCCGATTCCGCAGCCCAAGGCCAATACCCGCCAATCCAGTCAGCAGCAATGCGTACGTGCCCGGCTCCGGCACCAGCCCCACATCGCCGTTGGTCACGGCCATGGCATACAGCTGGTTGCTGCTCGCCGATGTGAATTGCGTGCCTTGTTGACCGCTGCGGACGTCGAAGGCATAGGCCACGCTGGAACCCGGGCTCGGCTGGTTTCCAGACCAATACCAGAATGACTGCAGGTTCTGAAAGTCGCCGGTGTTCGTCAGCCCATTGGCAAAGGTGTTACCCAGCCCGATGTACCAGAGATGGCCGATTTCGCCACCGGTGCAGTTGGCGGCGATTCTGCAGGTCAAGTCGGCCGTAGGCAGGCGCCATTCGCTGAAGGTGCCGATGCTGAAGCTCGCGGCCCAGCTGGCGGCTTCGTTCCAACCTTGCGCCCCATTCACATTGGCATCACGCAGCCAAGTGATGTCCAGGTCGGTGTCGTAGAACGCATCGGTGATGCCATCCTTGTCCAGATCGCGATCCTGCAGGGCGGCGTGCGCCGTCCCGGCGAGCACAAGTACCGCGGCGCCGACCATTCCCGCGGTTGCGTGCTTGAAGCGCAGCTGCCGCGAACTGGTTCCCTGATTCGACATTGGGTGCATGATCTCTCCTCGGTTTCGTTGTCGGTTGCGTGTTGCGCTCGGCCAATCCATGGACTCACGTGCGAGCGAAGGCTAGATCCGGCGCCGAAACCCCGCATCAACCAAACGATTTACGTCAGATCCGCTTCATCCCCCTGTTCGGGGGGCACCGCGTCAACGCCCGACAGGCCGGTCGAAGCTTGGAATCGACGCCAACGCGCCGACGACTTCGGACTGGCGGCTGATCCCCATCTTGGCGAACACCGCGTGCAGCTGCGATCGGACCGTGGCCACCGCCACGCCGTGGCTGCGCGCGATTTCGCTCACCTCGGCACCCTCGGCGACGGCCACCGCCACCTTGGCCTCGGCGGGCGTCAGGTCGTACATCGCAGCGACGACGAAGGGATCGTGGCGCCGTTTCGCGCCAGGGTCGTGCAGCAGCACCATCGCCAGGCTGCGCGGCCCGAAGGCACCCATCGTTTCGTCCGGCCGCAGCGCGGACAGCAACAGCAGCAGCGGCGGCTTGCCGTCGCTGCCGCCGGCACGCACGACCGCGCGCTGTTGCGTCGGCCCCGATTCCAGCCACGAGCCGTCGCCGCCCAGACGCATCCTGCGCAACGCCAGCAGCAGCGCATCGGCACTGCCCGGCCCGGCACAGACGAGCGAGCGGCCCGATTCCTTCAGCCGCTTGTCGTGCTGCAGCAATTGATTGGCCGCCGCGTTCTTGTAGTGGACCTGCAGTTGTTCGTCGACCAGCAGCACCGCATGCCCCAGGCGCGCCAGCAGCGCGTTGCCGAACAGGCTGTCCTGGATGGCTTGCCGCTGGCGCCGCCACAGGCCCAGCGCGCAGTGCATGTGCTCGCCGATGCGTTGGCCGAGCGCCAGCTCGGCGGCGTCGAGCGGGCGCGACGTGCGCCCGCGGTGGATGCCCAGGATGGCCAGCACCTCGTCGTCCTGGTAGACCTTGCCGCCACTGACCCAGCGCCCGCCATAGGCCATCAGGAAGTCGCGATAGAACGGATCGCGCGCGACAAAGTCGTCGTCGAACTGCTCGTGGCAACTGATCCATTCGCCGGTCTGGCACGGTGCCACCAGCGCCGCGCGCGGGTCGATGCGGTGCCAGCGCTGGAGGTACTCCAGCGCGCCTTCGGGGGTGAAGCCGGGGCCGACCTCATAGCTGAAGCCGACCGCGCCGTCGGTGAGGCGAACGCCATGCAGATGCACGCCCCAGGCACCGAATAGCTGCACCATGTCGGCCAATGGCTCGCCCCAAGGCCGGTCGCCGGCGGCGGCACGGTACAGGCCGGCGACGACGCGGTCTTCGAGCGGCGGGGTGATGCGTGGGTGCATGGGCTGGCGTCTGAAGTGGGCCCCGCGGCCCAGCAGCACCGCGGCTTCCCGAAACGGGGAGCATCTTCGCACAGGCCGACAAGTTGCAGCGTGCCGCAACCCACTTCGCGGCTCAGCTCAGTTCAGTGGTAGTCCTCTTCGCGCTGATGCCGCACGGCCAGTACCACCACCAGCGCCGGGTCGGCGATTTCGTAGAGCACGACATAGCCCGACGCACCGAAAGGCACCAGCAGCTCGCGCCGCAGGCTGCCGCCTTCGGCCTTGCGAAAGATGAACGGTGTTCGCGCGAGCTGCGTCAGCGCCGCGGTCTCGATGACGGCCAGCGCGCGTTCGGCCAGCTGCAGGTCGTCGACGGTTTCAGCGCGTTCCAGCAGATGCCCGTAGAGCCGGCGCAGGTCGCCCCGGGCTGCGGGCGTGAACTCGACCGCGAAGCGCATGGCCAGCCGGCGGCCTACTTTTTCCGCCGGCTTGCAGCTTGCAGGCTCTTGCGCCGGGCCTCCAGCTTGTCGCGCAACTCGGCGATCACTTCGTCCGCAGGATGCGACACACCGCTGCGCCGATAGTCCTGCCAGGCCGCTTCGCCGCGAGCGTGGAACTCGGCCTGTACGCGCCGGTACTCGACCGCGCTGCGCACCGTGCGCTCGACGAAACCCGACAGCGTTTCACCCTCGCGCAGCACGGATTCCAGTTGTGCGCGCAACTCGGGCTCGACGCGAACCTGCGGAAGGATGGCGGTCTTCATGCGGGCATTGTGCTGCATTTGTGTTGCGACCGAGTTCAACTCACGCGTGCCAGCAGCGTCAGCCACAGCGGCGCGCTGAGCATGAAGGCCAGCGTCGAGAACACGATCGCCGCGGTGGCTTCGGCCTGCTGCGCGTGATAACGCTGCGCGAAGATCAGCGCGTTGCTGCCCACCGGCGCGGCGGCAGCCATGACCATCACCGCCAGCGGCAGGCCCTCCAGGCCGAAGCCCCAGCGTGCGACCGCCAGCACCAGCGCCGGCACCAGCAGCAGCTTGGCCGCGGCGATCAGCGCCGCGTCGCGCACCCGGCCCTGCACGCCGTAGTAGGCCAGCGACAGGCCGATCAGCACCAGGCACAGCGGCACGACGGCGCTGCCCAGCAGTTGCAGCACCTCGTCGACCAGCGGCGGCAGGCCGAGGCCGACCGCGTTCCACACCAGCCCGGCCAGCACCGGCAGCACCACCGGGTGCACGATGGTGTTGCGCAAGGTGCTGCCCAGCGTGCGCCACAGGCTGCCGCCGCCGTCGCGCCGCGCCTGGTCGTGCGCCAGGTCCAGCTCGACCAGCGTCGTCGTCACCGACAGCAGCACCAGCGCATGCACGCTGACCAGCATCAGGTGCAGCCCGAGCCCGGCCTCGCCGAACACCGCGCTGGCCATCGGGATGCCCATCTGCACGTTGTTGCCGAAACCGACCGAGATCGCGCGCACGGCAGGCGCGGCTGCCGGCAGCGTCGGGTCGCGGCGGCGCCGGCGCCGTTGCGTCGCATGCACCAGCAGCATCAGGCCCACCACCGGCACGAAGTAGGCGATCAGCATGCGCCACGGCAGCGCGCCCAGCTCCACGCGCGCGGTGGTGCGAAACAGCAGCGCCGGCACGAAGATGTAGAAGGCCGCCGCCGACAGCACGCGCGCCGGATCGGCCTCGGGCGCGCCCAGCCAGCGCAGCCGCCCGGCCAGCCAGCCCAGCGCCACCGTCACCAGCACGGCCAGCAGCTTGAAGAAGACGGCGACGGTCATGGCGGGAAAGGCGCCCGCCGGAACAGCGGCCCGGCGCGCGGCCGGGCGAGTCTAGGCGATCAGGTCTACAGCCCCAGCCAGGTGCCCAGCGCCATCAGCTGCGCGTGGTCATAGGCGGCGAAGCCCTTCCACTTGGTCGGCTCGAGCTTCTTCCTGCCTTCGTCGGTGCTGTCCAGCGCCAGCAGGTAGTCGCGCACCGCGCCCGCCTGCTCGGCCGACAGCTTGGGGCTGGCGATGACGTGCTTGATCGGCACCGCCTTCGAGGTGCCGAGCACCTTGCCGCCCTTGGCTTCCCAGCCCTTGACCACGGCGTTGGCCGCAGTGGCGCCGGCCGGCGTGAGGCTGTTCTCGACGAAGAACGGCACCGCGTCCTGGTAGCGCGTGTAGACGTAGGACACGTTCTTGGCGTCGCCGACCAGGTCGCGCATCGTCGCGCGCACCATCCACGAGGTGATCGAATCCTCGTCCGGCGCGCCGAGCTTGCGGCCCTTCAGCTCGGCCAGCGACTTCAGCGGCGAATCGGCGCTGACCAGGAAACTGGCCTTGTAGTCCTGGAAGCCCTTGGTCACCGCCAGCAGCTTGTAGTCGGACTTCTTGATCGCCTCGATCGACAGGTGCGCCGGATGCACCAGCGCCAGGTCGTAAGCCTTGTCGGCCAGGCCCTTGCGCAGGCTGGGGTAGTCGGCCACCGGCTCGACCTGTACCGGCTGCTTCAGCAGCCTGGACAGGTCGGCGGCGATCGCCGCATAGCGCGCGCGGATCTCCTCGTTGGGCACGCGGTAGGTCACGCCCTCGTTGACGGCGAAGACGATGTCGGCCCGGGCCAGGCCGCAGCAGACGGCCAGGATCAGCGAGGCGGCGACGCGCAGACGGGGGATGTTCATGCCGCGCATTCTGCGTTAGGCCGCGCGGCTGCGCGGCCCTGCGCGGCCTACGCCGCCTTGCCGGCCGTGGCCTTTTTCGCGGCCGGCGACTTTGCCGCGGGCTTGGCCGCGCCGCGCGCCGGCCGCGGCTCGAACTCGAAGCCGACCTTGCCCTCCTTCTTGTCGTAAGCCAGGTAGGCCTTGAACTTGCGCCGCGTCTTGTTGGAGACGAAGTTCTCCAGCAGATCGGTCTTGCCGGTGTGCAGCAGCTTGCTCACCTGCTCGCGCGCCACCGGCTGCTGCAGGATGATCTTGCCGGTCTTGAAGTCGCAGGTGACATGCGCGCCGACCGCGTGCTCGCAGACGTAGTTCGTGCCGTGCTCGTAGACGTGGCCCTGGCACTTGGGGCAGGCGCCCAGGCTCTGCTGCCCGGAGAAATCCACCGCTTCGCCCGATTCGGCCTCGCGCTTCGCGTCCTCGCCGAAGTCGAACTCCAGCTTCCAGTTCGAGATCTCGTCGTCGTAGACCAGCCTCAGCTCGGCGCTGAAAGGCCAGCCGGCCTTGGAGCGGAAGCCTTCCAGCGGCCCGATCTTCTTGTGCGCCAAGAAGGCCTCGGCCTCGGCCAGCTCGAAGCTGCGCCCGCCGGGGATCTTGGTGATGCTGAAGCCGCACGCGCGCCCATCGGGAGCGCTTCCATGTCCGTCGCACGCATAGCGCCGGTAGTTCTCCTTGACCACGCCGCCGCAGTTCGGGCACGGCGTCTTCAGCGTCGCATAGTCGCCGGGGATCGTGTCGCGGTCGTATTCCTTGGCCTTGCGCACGATGCGCTCGGCCATCTTGGCGATCTCGGCCATGAAGGCCTCGCGCTTCAAGCGGCCGTGCTCCATCTCGGCCAGCTGGTATTCCCAGTTGCCGGTCAGTTCGGGCTGGGTCAACTCCACGACGTCCAGGCCGCGCAGCAGCGTCATCAGCTGGAAGGCCTTGGCGGTGGGCACCAGCTCGCGGCCGTCGCGGTGCATGTACTTCTCGAGGATCAGCCCTTCGATGATCGCGGCGCGCGTGGCCGGCGTGCCCAGGCCCTTCTCGGCCATGGCTTCGCGCAGCTCGTCGTCGTCGATCAGCTTGCCCGCGCCCTCCATCGCGCTCAGCAGCGTGGCCTCGGTGTAGCGCGCCGGCGGCTTGGTCTTCAGCGCCAGCACGTCGACGCTTTCGGTGCGCACGATCTCGCCGGGCGCCACCGGCACCAGGTTCGCGTCCTCCTCCTGCGCTTCCTTGCCGTAGACCGCCAGCCAGCCGGGCTTGACCAGCACCTTGCCGTTGGTCTGGAACTTGTGCTCCTTGCCTTCGGCCTTCACCGTGGAGATGCGCGTGGTCACCAGGAATTCGGCCGGCGGATAGAACACCGCCAGGAAGCGCTTGACCACCAGCTCGTAGAGCTTGGCTTCGGCCTCGCTCAGGCTTCCCGGCGCCTGCAGCGTCGGGATGATGGCGAAGTGATCCGACACCTTGGCGTTGTCGAACACGCGCTTCGCCGGCTTGACATAGCCCTCCTTCAAGCCCAGCGCGGCATGGCCGGCCAGCGGCTTCAGCGGCCCGGGCAGATCGGCCTTGGCCAGCATGTCGAAGGTGTTCTTCACCACGCCCAGGTAGTCCTCGGGCAGATGGCGCGAATCGGTGCGCGGATAGGTCAGCACCTTGTGCTTCTCGTACAGCGCCTGCGCCAGCGACAGCGTGGTCTTGGCGCTGAAGCCGAAGCGCGAGTTGGCCTCGCGCTGCAGCGTCGTCAGGTCGTACAGCGCCGGGCAGCTGCTGGTGGTGGGCTTCGACTCCTCGCTGACGCTGGCCGGCTGGCCGCGCGTCGCGGCGGCGATGGCCTCGGCAGTGGCCGCGTCCCACAGCCGGTCGGCGCGCGCTTCAGGATCGTCGGCGTTCTTCTTGAAGGCCGGGTCGAACCACTTGCCCTCGTACTGGCCGGCCATCGCGTCGAAGCTCGCGCGCAGCTCCCAGTAGTCGCGCGGCACGTGCTTGCGGATCTTCTCCTCGCGCTCGACCACGATCGACAGCGTCGGCGTCTGCACGCGGCCGACGGTGGTCAGGAAGAAGCCGCCGTCGCGCGAGTTGAAGGCCGTCATCGCGCGCGTGCCGTTGATGCCCACCAGCCAGTCGGCTTCCGAACGGCTGCGCGCGGCGTCGGCCAGGCCGGCCATCTGATCGTCGCTGCGCAGGCGGTCGAAACCCTCGCGGATGGCCTGCGGCGTCATGCTCTGCAGCCACAGCCGGCGGATCGGCTTGTCCATGCCCTTCTTGTCGCCGACGCCGGCGTACTGGGCGATCAGCCTGAAGATCAGCTCGCCCTCGCGGCCCGCGTCGCAGGCGTTGATGATCTGCGTCACGTCCTTGCGCTTGACCTGTTTGACCACGGCATTCAGCCGCGTCTTGGCCTTGTCGATCGGCGCCAGGTCGAAGTGCGGCGGCACCACCGGCAGGTGCGCGAAGCTCCACTTGCCGCGCTTGACGTCGTATTCCTCAGGCGCCTTGATCTCCACCAGGTGGCCGACCGCTGAGGTGACGACGTAGGCGTCGTTCTCGAAATGTTCGGCGTGCTTGTCGAACTTGCCCGCCACCGGCGTCAGTGCACGCACGATGTCCTGCGCCACGCTGGGCTTTTCCGCGATGATGACCGTCTTGCTCATGTCTGCTCGGTTGATGTCCAAAGAGGCGTTCGAGGCCATGCCTACAATCGCCGCCGTCTCGCGCGCACGCACGTGCACGCGCACGCCCACGATTCAATGTACCCAATGAAGACCTCCGCGCAACCGGCCCCGACGAAGACCCCGCCGCGCCGCGATGGCCGGCGCGTGCAGGTGCGGCGCAGCGGCGTGCACGGCAAGGGCGTGTTCGCGCTGCAGCCCATCGCCGCCGGCGAGACGATCATGGAATACGTGGGCGAGCGCATCAGCTGGCAGGAAGCGCTGCGCCGGCATCCGCACGACCCGTCGCAGCCGAATCACACCTTCTATTTCCACATCGACGACCAGAACGTGATCGACGGCAACATCGGCGGCAACGCCGCGCGCTGGATCAACCACGCCTGCGACACCAACTGCGAAGCCGACGAAGAAGGCGGCCGCGTCTTCATCAAGGCGCTGCGCGACATTCACCCCGGCGAGGAGCTGTTCTACGACTACGGTCTGGTCATCGACGGCCGCCACACGGCCAAGCTGAAGCGCGAATTCGCGTGCTGGTGCGGCAGCGCCGGCTGCCGCGGCACGCTGCTGGCGCCCAAGCGCCGCTCCACACCCAGGCGCGCCTGACGCGCCCGCACCGATGCCCGATCGCCAAGGCCAGCACCTGCAGTGGGGCGCCGAAGCGCTGTGGCGGCAGCTGGTGCCGCTGCTGCCGGGCTTGAGTGTCGAGGTGCTGGCCAGCGTCGACTCGACCAACACGCGGCTGCTCGAACGCGCGCGGCGCTCCAGCGGCCGGCACGACGCGCCGGTGACGACGCCGGGCGCACTCGAGGGCATTCGCGTCGGCGGCGAGCCGCCGACGCCGCACGGCCGGCGCGACGGCGACACGCAGCCCGCGCTGCTGGTGGCCGAGACGCAGCAGCACGGCCGCGGCCGACAGGGGCGCATCTGGCATGCCGGCGCGCGGCGCTCGCTGACCTTCTCGCTGGCGCTGCCGCTGCAGCCGGCCGACTGGTCGGGCCTGTCGCTGGCCGTCGGCGTGGCGCTGGCCGATGCGCTGGATCCGCCGGCCGGCGACTCGGGCCCGCGCATCGGCCTGAAGTGGCCCAACGACCTGTGGCTGCTGGACGCGCCGGGCGCCGGCCGCAAGCTGGGCGGCATCCTGATCGAGACGGTGGCCGTCGGCGAGCGGCGCATGGTCGTCGTCGGCATCGGCCTGAACGTACTGCCGCAGGCGCCGGGCGCCGAGCTGTCCAGCGGCTTCGCCTGCCTGCAGGAGCTGCATCCCGACATCGATCCGCCGCAGACGCTGCACCGCGTGGCGCTGCCGCTGGTGCGCACGCTGCTGGCCTTCGAGCGCGAGGGTTTCGCGCCGCAGGCCGCCGCCTACCGCAGGCGCGACCTGCTGTTCGGCCAGACGGTGCGCACCACCCGGGCCGATGTACCCGAGGGCGTGGCCGAGGGCGTCGATGAGCACGGCGCGCTGCGCGTGCGCGCCGGTGCCGTGCACGCGCTGGTCAGCGGCGAGGTCAGCGTGCGCCCGACGGCAGCCCATTGAGCCGATGCGTTGGCTGATCGCGCTGCTGCTGCTCGCCAACCTGCTGTTCCTGGCGCTGGCGCAGGGCTGGCTGCAGCCGCTGGCGGGGCTGTCGACGCAGCGCGAGCCGCAGCGGCTGGCGGCGCAGCTGCACGCCGAGGCGGTGCGCGTGGTCGACGCCGCTGTGCCGGGCCCGCCGCCGCCGACCGCCTGCCTGGAGGCCGGACCCTTCGACGCGGCGCAGCTGGCCGAGGCCGAAGCGCTGCTGGCCGCGCTGCCCGCCGGCAGCTGGCAGCGCATCCCTGCCGCGCCCGCCGCCGCGTCGGCGCCGGCCTCCCCGACCTACTGGCTGCGCGCCGCACACGCCGACGCGGGCCTGCGCGCGCAACTGCAGGCCTTGAAGCTGCCGTCGTCCGGAGCTTTCGTGCCCTGCGCGGCGCGCTGAGCCGAGCGCGTCGCGCTCAGGCGCGCGGCGGCCGCGGCCGCACCAGCGGCAGCGTGATCGCCGCGGTGGCCAGCGCCAGCAGCCAGAAGCCGCCGAAGGCGCCGCCGCCGCTGTCGCCGCCGGCGCCGCGGGCGTCGGCCACCGGCGCCGATCCGGCCGGGCGGTCCTGCGGCGCCCGCGCCAGCGCCGCATCGAGCTCGGCATGGTCGATGACTTCGGCCTGGCGCACCGGCGCCACGTAGCTGCCGGGCATCGAGGCATAGATCAGCGCCTGCTCGGCATCCAGGATGCCGGCGCCGCAGCTGGCCGTGCTGCAGATGCAGCGGCCCGGGTTGCTTTCGGAGCAGGCGGCCATCTTCGGCGAGCTGACGTGCGGGCGTGCGCTCGCGCGCAGCCCGTGCAGGATCTGCTCGTGGCTCAGTGCAGGGTTCAGGCTCAGCATCAGCGCGACCGTGCCCGCCACCTGCGGCGCGGCGAAGCTGGTGCCGAAGAGCCGCGCATAACCGGGCGTACCGGGCACGTTCGTGCCGCGGTTGGTCAGCGTCACCAGGCCGCTGTCGGCGAGCAGGTTGCCCCAGGCACCGTCGGCATCGTCGCCGGACACGGTGGCGATGCCGCTGGCGGCGAGCGCGCTGCCGAAGTTGGAATAGTTGCTCTTGAAGCCGTCGCGGTTCAGGCCGGCCACGCCGACCACGTCGCGGCAGCTGGCCGGCCGCGACGGCGCGCCCCAGCCGTTGCCGGCCGCGGCCACGACTACCGCGCCCTTCTCGGCCTTCAGTTCGTCGACCGCAGCCTGGTAGGCCGAGCCGCAGGCGGCGCTGCCGCCGAAGCTGATGTTGATGATGCGCGCCGGGTTCGGGTTCAGCGGCACGCCGGCCACCGGCAGCCCGGCCGCCCAGCGCATGCCGTCGATGATGTCGTCCAGATCGGCGCCGCATTTGCCGGCCACGCGCACCGGCAGCACCGATGCGGGTGCCGCGATGCCGGCGACGCCCAAGCCGTTGCCGGTGTGCGCGGCAATGATGCCGGCGACGATCGTGCCGTGCCAAGAGCTGTCTTCGGCGGCGCAGCCGTAGAACAGCTCGCTGCCCAGCTCGCGGCTGCCGACCCAGTCGCCGGGGTCGCTGGCGTCGCTGTCGCGGCCGTCGCCGTCGTTGGCGTAGTCGACCACGCTGACGAAGTCGTAGCCCGGCAGCGTGCGCCCGGCGAGGTCGGGATGTGCGGTGATGCCGGTATCGAGCACGGCCACCACCACCGGTGCGCTGCCGGCGCGCAGCCACGCGTTCTGGAAGCCGGCGACGCCGCGGCGGCGCGCCTCCAGCGCGTTGGCATTGCTGCCTGACGCCGGCTGCAGCCACCATTGCTCGGTGAACAGCGGGTCGCTGGGCGTGGCCTGCAGCCGCTTCTGGCGCACGTTGGCTTCGGCCCAGGCCACGTCCGGCCGCGCCAGCAGCTTGTCGCGCAGCGACGCCGCCTCGCTGCGCGACAGCGGGCGTTCGAATTCGATCAGCTGCTGGTCGCGACCCACCGGCTTCAGGCGCGGCTCGCGCCGGCCGGAAGCGCCGGACAGCCCGGCTTCGCCGAGTACGCGCTGCCAGCGCGCGGCCTCCTGCGCCGGCGCAACCGCATCGGCGCCGCGCGCACTGAGCCGTTCATGCGCCACCGGCTGCTTCAGGCGCACGATCAGCCCGCGCGCCGGCGCGGTGTCTACAGGATCGGCCTGCGCCGGCGCCGCGCACAGCGCGGCCAGCAGCGCGCCGGCCCAGGCGATGTCGAAGCGGCGCACGGCGCTCTCCGGCGGCGCCGCGTCAGCGCGCCATCACGCGCACCATCTCCAGCACCTTGCAGGAGTAGCCCCATTCGTTGTCGTACCAGGCGATGACCTTGATGAAGCTCTTGTCCAGCGCGATGCCGGCATCGGCGTCGAACACGCTGGTGCAGCTTTCGCCGCGGAAGTCGGTGGCCACCACCTTGTCGGTGGTGTAGCCGAGCACGCCCTTCATGGCGCCTTCGGACGCCGCCTTCATCGCCGCGCAGATCTCCTCGTAGCCGGCTTCCTTGACCAGCTCGACGGTCAGGTCGACCACCGATACGTCCGAGGTCGGCACGCGGAAACTCATGCCGGTGAGCTTCTTGTTCAGCTCGGGGATGACCTTGCCCACCGCCTTGGCGGCGCCGGTCGAGCTGGGGATGATGTTCTCGAGGATGCCGCGGCCGCCGCGCCAGTCCTTGTTGCTCGGGCCGTCGACCGTCTTCTGCGTCGCGGTGGCGGCGTGCACGGTGGTCATCAGCCCGCGCTTGATGCCCCAGGTGTCGTGCAGCACCTTGGCCACCGGCGCCAGGCAGTTGGTGGTGCAGCTGGCGTTGCTGATGATCGCCTCGCCCGCGTATTTGGCGTGGTTGACGCCGTAGACGAACATCGGCGTGTCGTCCTTGCTCGGCGCCGACATGATGACCTTCTTCGCGCCGGCCGCCAGGTGCTTGCGCGCACCGGCGTCGTCGAGGAACAGGCCGGTCGCTTCGACGACGATGTCGGCGCCGACTTCGTTCCACTTCAGCGCCGCCGGGTCGCGCTCGGCGGTCAGGCGGATCTTGCGGCCGTTGACGATCAGCGTGTGGCCTTCGACGGCGATCTCGCCCTTGAAGCGGCCGTGCACGCTGTCGTACTGCAGCATGTAGGCCAGGTAGTCGGGTTCGAGCAGGTCGTTGATGCCGACGATCTCGATGTCGTCGAAGTGTTTGACCGCGGCGCGGAACACCATGCGCCCGATGCGGCCGAAGCCGTTGATGCCCACCTTGATGCCCATGATCGGATCTCCTGAGGATTGAAGAAAGGGAAGAAAGGGGTCAGCCGGCCAGCACCTTGCGCACGATGTCGGCCAGGTTGCGCGGCGTGAAGTGGAACAGCTCGAACAGCGCCGGCGCGGGCGCGCTCTCGCCGTAGCGGTCGAGCCCGAGCACGGCGGCGCAGCCGTACTTCCACCAGCCGTCGGTGACGCCGGCCTCGACGGCGATGCGCGGCAGCTTCGCCGGCAGCACGCCGGCCTTGTAGTCGATGCTCTGGCGGTCGAACACCGTCGTGCTGGGCATGCTGACCACGCGCACCGCAATGCCGTCGCCGGCCAGCGCAGCCTGCGCGTGCAGCGCCAGCTGCACCTCGCTGCCGGTGGCGATGATCACCGCCTGGGCCCTCTTCTTCAGCCCCACCTCGGCCGGTTCGGCGAGCACGTAGGCGCCGCGCGCGATCTCGTCCAGGCTGCTCTTGGGCGCATAGGGCAGGTTCTGCCGGCTCAGCAGCAAGGCGCTCGGCCGGTCGGCGCGGCTCAGGGCCATGGTCCAGGCGACCGCGGTCTCGGCGGTGTCGGCCGGGCGCCAGACGTCCAGCCCAGGGATCAGGCGCAGCGCGGCCGCATGTTCGACGCTCTGGTGCGTGGGCCCGTCCTCGCCCAGCCCGATCGAGTCGTGCGTGAACACATGGATCACGCGCCGGCGCATCAGCGCGGCCATGCGGACGGCGTTGCGGCTGTAGTCGCTGAAGGTCAGGAAGGTGCCGCCGTAGGGGATGAAGCCGCCGTGCAGCGCGATGCCGTTCATCGCCGCGGCCATGCCGAACTCGCGCACGCCGTAGTTGATGTGGCGCCCGCCCTGCCCGTTCACCATGATCGGCACGCCGGCCTCGTCGAAACGCAGCGCCGGCGTCGAGCTGGTATTGGTCAGGTTCGATCCGGTCAGGTCGGCCGAGCCGCCGAGCATTTCGGGCAGCGCCTTGGTGAAGGCTTCCAGCGCGATCTGGCTGGCCTTGCGCGAGGCCACGGTCTCGGCCTTGGCGTGCGCGGCGACCACCGTATCGACGGCCACCTGCGCGAAACCCTGGGGCAGATCGCCGCGCTGGCGGCGCTGCAGTTCGGCGGCCAGCTCCGGGTATTCGTCGCCATAGGCGCTCAAACGCGCGTTCCAGTCGGCTTCGGCCTGCGCGCCGCGCGTCTTGTGGTCCCACAGCGCATAGACCCGCTCGGGAATCTCGAAGGGCGGCCAGCTCCAGCCGAGCGCGCTGCGCGTCAGCGCCACCTCGTCGGCGCCCAGCGCCTCGCCGTGCGCCTTGGCCGTGCCGGCGCGGTGCGGCGAACCCTTGCCGATGGTGGTGTTGCAGATGATCAGCGTCGGCCGCGCCACCGACTGGCGTGCCTGCGTCAGCGCGGCGTCGACGGCGTCCAGGTCCTGACCGTCCAGCGGCCCGATCACGTCCCAGCCGTAGGCCTGGAAGCGGCCGCGCACGTCGTCCACGTACCACGGACGCACGGCGCCGTCGATGCTGATGCCGTTGTCGTCGTACAGCGCCACCAATTTGTTCAGCTTCCAGGCGCTGGCCAAGGCGCAAGCTTCGTGGCTGATGCCTTCCATCAGGCAGCCGTCGCCCATGAACACGTAGGTGTGGTGGTCGACCACCGTGTGGCCCGGGCGGTTGAACTCGTGCGCCAGCAGCTTCTCGGCCAGCGCCATGCCCACGGCGTTGGCCAGACCCTGGCCCAGCGGGCCGGTGGTGGTTTCGACGCCCGGCGTCAGGTCGACTTCCGGATGGCCCGGCGTCTTGCTGTGCAGCTGGCGGAAACGGCGCAGCTCGCCGATGCCGAGCGCATAGCCGCTCAGGTGCAGCAGCGCATACAGCAGCATCGAGGCATGGCCGTTGGACAGCACGAAGCGGTCGCGGTCGGGCCAGTGCGGGTTGGCCGGGTTGTGCTTCAGGTGCCGGTCCCACAGTGCCACCGCCATTTCGGCCATGCCCATCGGTGCGCCGGGGTGGCCGGAATTGGCCTGTTGCACGGCGTCCATCGCCAGGGCGCGGATGGCGTTGGCCATCAGCGAAGTGTCGTCGTGAGCTGTGGCGGCCATGCGCAAAACCCGGTAGGGGAGACGAAGACGAAGAGGGGTGCTGGGGATTCTAGGCCCTGCCCCCCGGACAGCACCCTACACTGGCGCCGCATGAAAGCGCTGATCCTGGCCGCCGGCCGCGGCGAACGCATGCGCCCGCTGACCGACACGTGCCCGAAGCCGCTGCTGCCGCTGCGCGGCCAGCCGCTGATCGCCTGGCATCTGCGGGCGCTGGCGCGTGCCGGCGTGCGCGAAGTGGTGATCAACACCGCCTGGCTCGAAGAGCAGTTCCCGCAAGCGCTTGGCGACGGCAGCCGCTGGGGACTGCGCATTCGTTATTCCACCGAAGGCCGCGACCACGCCGGCGCGCTGGAAACCGCCGGCGGCATCCGCAAGGCGCTGCCGTGGCTGGCGCCGCGCGGCGACGAGGCCTTCTGGGTGGTGTCCGGCGACATCTTCATGCCCGGCTTCGAGTTCGATGCCGCGCTGGCGCGCGACTTCGCCGCCGGCAGCGACCTCGGCATGCTGTGGCTGGTGCCGAACCCCGAGTTCCATGCCGGCGGCGACTTCGAGCTTGACGCCGGGCGGCTGCGCCGCGGCGATCCGCGCCGCTGGACCTATGCCAACGTCGCGCTGCTGCGCCCGGCGCTGGTGGCCGCGCTGCCGCCGGGGCAGCGCGCCGCGCTGGGCCCGCTGCTGTTCGAGGCGGCCGCGGCCGACCGGCTGGCCGGCCGCGTGCTGCAAGGCGAATGGCACAACCTGGGCACGCCGGCGCAACTGGCGGCATTGAATGCGGCGCTGAGCGTGGAGGGTCGATGAGCACCCGAATGATCGACATCGCGGTCATCGGCGCCGGCCCGGCGGGGCTGGCGCTGGCGCTGCATGCCTCGCGTGTGTTGCCGCAGGCGCGCGTCAGCCTGTTCGACCGCCGCGAGCTGGCGCAGGACGTGTCCGGCGACCCGCGCGCGCTGGCGCTGTCGCTGGGCAGCGTGCAATTGCTGCAGCGCCTGGGCGTGTGGCCGGCCGCAGCGGCGCAGCCGATTCTCGAGGTGCATGTCTCGCAGCTGCCGCCCACGTTGCCGACCTTGCCGGACCTGCCGACCCTGCCGTCGGGTCTGCCGCTGGGCACGCCCGAGCTGCGCATCCGCGCCGCCGACGAAGGCGTGCCGATGCTCGGCGCGGTGCTGCACTACGGGCAGCTGGTGGCGCCGCTGCAGCAGGCCTGGATGCAGGCGGTGCAGCTCGCGCCGCAGCGCCTGGCCAGCCGCTTCGGCACGGCGGTCAAGGCATTGAAAACCTTGCCCGACGGCATCGAGATCGACGCCGGCATCGCCGAACGTTTCGATCTGGGCGTGGTCGCCGAAGGCGGCGTGTTCGCGCAGCAGGCGCGCAAGGCGCTGACGCACGACTACGGCCAGACCGCCTGGGTCGGCACGGCCACCCTGCAGGGCGGCGCGCCGGGGCTGGCGGTGGAGCGCTTTACGCGCCACGGCCCGTTGGCGCTGCTGCCGCTGCTGCCGGCGCGCGACACGGCGGCCGGCGCACGCCGCGCGGCGCTGGTGTGGTGCGTGGCCGGCCGCGACGACCCGGTGCGCGCGCTCGACGGCGCGCAGCGTCAGGCGGTGCTGAACACGCTGCTGCCCGAGGCCGCGGGGCGCATCGGCGGCTTGTCGCCGCTGAAGGACTTCGCGCTCGGGCTGAATGCCGAGCGCAGCTTGGTCGACGGACGCAGCGTGCGCATCGGCAACGCCGCGCAGACGCTGCATCCGGTGGCCGGGCAGGGCCTGAACCTCGGGCTGCGCGATGCCTTCGAGCTGGTGCAGGTGCTGCGCCATGCCGGCGACATCGACGCCGCTTTGCGCCGCGTCGAATGGGCGCGCGCGGCCGACCGCTGGAGCATGATCGCCGCCACCGACTTCCTGGCGCGCAGCTTCACCTGGCAGCTCCCCGGGCTGGCCGCGGCGCGCGGCCTGGGGCTGGCCGCGCTGCAGGCGGCCGGGCCGCTGAAGTCGCTGCTGGCGCGGCGCATGATGTTCGGCTCGCGCTGAAGCCCCGCGTCAGCTGCCGATGCGCCCGCCGTCGTCCTTGGCGGTGACCACCGTCGTCGAACGCGGACGCGCCGTCGCCGGCCCGGCACGCCGGCCACAGCGCCAAGCCGGCCGCGCGCAGGCGCCCGCTCAATTCAACCTCAGGTGACGACCGTCGGCCGCTCCCGCCCGGTGCGCGCGCGGATGCCGGCCAGCTGCTCGGCGGCGTCGATCAGCGGCTGCAGCGCGGCCTGCGTCTCGATGCCGTGACGCGCGGCGTCGGGCTCGAAGCGCTCCAGGTACAGGCGCAGCGTCGCGCCTTCGGTGCCGGTGCCCGACAGGCGCAGCACGAAACGCGAGCCGTCGCCGAAGAACACGCGCAGCCCCTGGCAACGGCTGATCGAGCCGTCGACGGGGTCGGTGTAGGCGAAGTCGTCGGCGCGCGCGATCTTCAGCCCGGCCACGCTGCGCCCGGCCAGGCCAGGCAGCTGGTCGCGCAGATCGGCGTGCAACTGGCGCGCGAGCTGGCTGTCCAGGCCTTCGTAGTCGTGGCGCGAATAGACGTTGCGGCCATAACCATTCATGATCCGGCCGGCTCGCCCCCGAGCATGAAAGCTCTGGCGGCGCGCGAAGATACGCGGTGGCACGCGGGGCGAAGGTCGCAATACGAATGACGGCCCGACCCCGACGCCTAACCATTCATGATCCGGCCGGCTCGCCCCCGAGCATGAAAGCTCTGGCGG
>OEIU01000982.1_pt1 | contig 21345 bp, 19 predicted proteins | sample 1539221 | NCBI WGS metagenome assembly OEIU01 (sample SAMN03792071, study PRJEB22550) | activated sludge metagenome | feature: wastewater treatment plant; material: activated sludge; isolation source: Wastewater treatment plant of a petroleum refinery complex | place: Argentina: Zarate | collected...
TTACGGGATCGACCGCTTGCGCGGGAACGACCACGGCCGGCAGCGCGGCGGCGAGCGCCAGGCTGGGGATATCGGATGCCGTGCCCCACGGAAAGTCCGCATCATGGCCGAGCACGAACAGGTCATGCCAAAGCCCGATGTCGGCCATGGCATTCGTCAGATACGCCTCGGCGACATGCCAGGCGGCATTCTCGACGCCGGCCGAACGCGCCCATTCGACGAACGCGTCGCCGAAGCGCCGGCCATCCGCAGCCGCGGCCTCGGCATGGGCGAGTACCGTGGAGACGAGGTCCGGGCTGCTGAACCGCGGTATTGCCTGCACCAGTGACGGATGGACATAGGTGCCGGTCACCGCAGCGCCAACCTTCGCGGCGAGATGGACGCCGAACTCGATGCTGCTCGTGCGGCGCCGGCACTGGCTGGTGTTGATCAGGATGTTTTGCATCGTGCATTCCCCTGCCGTTTGCTGGAGTTGCCGGCAGGCTAGTGCGGGGAGGACCAAGGGCGACTGATCCAGATCAACCGGGCGGGATCTGATGGCGCACGGCAGTGGCGTGCGAATTGGAACGAACCCGTCGCCCTGCCCGAGCCGGCGCCCGGAGGATCGATGCGGATTGTCCGCTGAAGGTGGCGCCGAAGGGCACTGCGGGGGGATACGAACCGGCCCGGGGCGGCTGTGCCCGCGGGCCGGTTCGCCGGACGCTCAGTCTCCGTAGAAGCGCACGCCATAGAAGATGCTGGCGGAATCGACATAGCTCGTCTGGCCGCTGAGGTTCAGGCGGATCGTGATCGGCTTCTTGAAGAATTTGTCGACGACCGAAGACGGCAGGCCGTAGACCTCATCGAGCGTGCGCTTGCTGATGATGCCGGCCAGGCAGGTACGCGAATTGATGTAGCGCTTGAGGTCGGACTGCCCAGGCTGCAGGGTGACGTATTCGAGGACCGGACTGCCCAGCGGCAACTCGATCGCCCCATTGAACGGCAGGCCGGTGTTGGGGTCGATCTGGGCCAGGCCATCGAGCAGCTCGTTCTCGATCGTGAACCCCTCGGTGAAGCGGAACCTGCCGGTTGCCGCGGTCGGTTCGGGATTGTAGAAGTTCCATAACGGGAACGAGGTGACCGAAAAGCAGATCAGCGATTTCGTCGAATTCTTCGGCAGCTCGATGCGCCCGATGTCACGTTCGTCGAATGACGTGATCGAGCCTGGCGCCGCGGTGGTGATGCAGCGGCTGTCCGGCCCGGGTGGCGGATCGCCGGGTATCGGCGTGCAGTCGGACTGGATGGAAATGTTGCCGCTCTGGGCCACGCCGAGGTAGGTCACGTCGCGGCCGAACGAATCGGCATCGCCGACATCCTCGACGCTGGCCGACTTGATCATTTCGCTCTGTTGCGCGCGCGATTCGCGCAAGGCTTCGGCAAGCGCGGGGTCCTTGCCGGCCTGCGCGCAAAACGAAGCGCTGGCCCCCAGCGCGAAGATCGCGACGGCCGTCGCGTTGCAAAGTCGTGTGATGTTCATGCCGCCTCCCATGTTCTTGATGTGGACAAGGCCGGCATGCATCGCGTCCGAGCGTTCGATTCCCTGCGCGGGACTATCCACGCCGGTCGACAGTCACGGTGCGCGCAATCCGCGCGGTGGTCAAATCGGTTGCTGGTGGATCTCCGGCCTGTGACGGCCTTGATTGTCGGCCCGGCAACGGCGTCGCCGACACCTCGGGAGGAATCGCCGAAACTTCATTTCAGGATAAAAAAACAAAGCGGACGCAATGCGCGGCGTCCGTCCACGACCTGCGTCGCACGCGGGGAGTCGCCTCATGTCGGCCCGGTCGGGAGTCGCAGCCGGGGTTCCCTCTGCCCCTTGTCCCCGCCCTGGTGTGGCGCTAGACTCGCCAACGCTAATGCGAACGGTTCGCGTTTGTAATACCAATAATTCCGAAGGACTTCAACATGAAGACAGGTTTCCTGGCAGGGGCGGTTGCCCTCGTGCTTTCCATGGGCGCCGGCGCCGCCGAAACGCCGACCAATGAACAGCTCTGGAAGCTGGTCCAGGCGCAACAGGCCCAGATTGACGCATTGCGCGCCGAGCTCGCCGCCACACGCCAGGTCGTCGCCGATACCGGCCAGCAGGTGCGTGATACCGAAGCAAAGGCCATCGCCAGCGAGCAGCGCCTGGTCGCCGCAGAATCCTCCCTGCAGGAGCGCCCCGAAACGATGCCGGCATCCGCCGAATGGGCGGCGAACAGCCAGTTCGGCGGCTATGGGGAGATGCATTACAACGCCGGCGCCAAGGACGAGATCGACCTGCACCGCTTCGTCCTCTTCTTCGGCCACCAGTTCAACGAGCGCATGCGTTTCAATTCCGAACTCGAGGTCGAGCACGTCCTCGCCGGCGACGGCGCGCCGGGCGAAGTCGAGATCGAGCAGGCCTATGTCGAGTTCGACCTCAAGCCCAACCTGCGCGCAAAGGGCGGCTTGTTCCTCGTCCCGGTCGGCATCCTCAACGAGGTGCACGAGCCGAACACGTTCTATGGCGTGGAACGCAATCCGGTGGAAAGCCAGGTCATTCCGACGACCTGGTGGGAGGGCGGTGCGGCCCTTTCCGGGCATTCGGATGGCGGCTGGGGCTGGGATGCGGCCGTGCATTCAGGGCTTGCAGCAGATCCGGGTTCGCTCTATGCCGTGCGCAGTGCGCGCCAGAAAGTCGCCGAGGCGACGGCGAAGGACGCCGCCTTTACCGGTCGCCTCAAGTACACCGGCATCCCCGGCCTGCAGCTCGCCGCCAGTGTGCAGTACCAGAACGACATCACCCAGGGCAGCGATCCGCTGGCCGGTGCGGCGACGCTGTTCGAGACGCACGCGATCTGGAACTGGCAGTCGTTCGGCCTGAAGGCCCTGTATGCGCGCTGGGATCTCGACGGCAATGGTCCGCGCGCGGTTGGAGCGGACGTGCAGAAGGGCTACTACATCGAACCCTCCTACCGGCTCAACCCGCAGTTCGGCGTGTTCGCCCGCTACAGCCGCTGGGACAACCAGGCCGGCGATTCGGTCGACAGCCAGCGCCGGCAGACTGATGTCGGCATCAACTACTGGCCGCATCCGGATATCGTGCTCAAGGCCGATTACCAGATGCAGGACGGCCCGCAGGGCAGCAGCCAGGACGATCGCATCAACCTCGGCATCGGCTACCAGTTCTAGGCCGGAACGCAGCAACGTGCAGGCGATGCGCGACCGCGACGGCGCCGGCACCCGCAGCAGGGTGCCGGCGATCGGTCGCTGCGGGGGCGGTCAGTACGCCGCCCAGGCGTACAGGAACAACGAGTTGTTGTCGCCCGGATTGCGCCCCTGTCCATCGTAGTTGCGCGTCGCGCCGTTGTAGCGCCCATAGGCGGTGTACTGGGCGCCGAGCCGGAGGTTCTGCACCGGTGTCCAGAACGCTTCCAGGGTCTCCCCGCTGATGCCCGGATTGGCCGAGACGTTGCCATAGACGCGGGTCGGGTCATACAGCAGCGAATTGGTCGTACCGGTCTGCTTGAACCAGGCGACGCTGCCGCCGTAGCGGTTCTCGAAAATGTACGACGCCTTGGCACGCAGGACCCGGGTGGTGTCTGAGGCATTCGTGTCGGGCAGCGCATTGCCGTTGATGTCGACCACGGGCTGGCCGGCGAGGAAACCCGGATAACGATGGCGGTCGCGCAGCCAGGCCAGTTGCAAGGTGACCGCATGCGGATCGCGCAGGTACTGGTACTGGGCATCGATGCCGATGTCGGTGAACCGGTTGAGCGTGGCCGGATCGCTGGTGTCGAGCGGATCGTCGTAGACGTCCGCGGTCATCCCCGAAGTTCCGACCATGAGGTTGTGCGCTCCCCAGTCACGGGTCAGGGCGACGCGCCAGTACGGATTGTTGCCGCGCAATCGCGTCTTTTCGGCATCGGCCACGCCGGCACTCATGAACGAAGCAAGGCCGGTCGCCGAACGATAATTGCCGACTTCGACATACAGCAACTGGTTCCACAGCGCATAGGCGCTGATTCCGGACAGGTTGCCACCGGAGGCGAAACCCGGATAGGGCGCATTGCCATCGATGAAGCTGCTGCTGGTCGGGCTCGGCACCGGCACGTACTGCATCCAGGCGGCGGCCGTGTTCCACGGATCGGCGATCGACGGATTGTTGTTGGCCGAGATGCCCCAGATCACCGGTTTGCCGGCCGCCGAGAACTGGTTGGCATAGCGGATATCGATGTTGTCGGCGCCGGTATGGCCGTGGAAATCGCCGTTGTCGGACTGGCTGGCGTAGTTGTCGTAGGTGATCTGCACGAAGGCGCCGATCCGGTCGGTGACCTTGCCGCCGAGGAACAGGCTGGCACTGGCGAACAGGGGGTCGCCGTTCTTCTGGAAATCCGCCGCGGGATCGTCGCTCTTGCTCGTATTGGAGACGCGCGAGTCACTGGCGACGGCCATGACCGAGACCGGCACGGTGCGCGTGCCGATCGTATAGCCGGTCAGCTTGAATACGCGACCGAACGGAGTGAGTTCGGGGAATTGCCCGCCGGCGTGGCAGGCCGCGCAGGGCTGTCCGGTTTGTCGCGCAAACAGCGGCAATGCGTGGACAGTTCCGGCATGCAGCGCGCCGAGGAGGAGCAGCGCGAAGGCGAAAAGACGATGGTGCCGCGATCCTTCACGCCATGCCCACGACCCAAGGCCGGAACGTGCCGCACGAGGATGGATGTTCACGAAAGTTCTCCAGTTCGAAGGAGGCGCCGATGGGACGCCAGACGACAGGTCGGGTGCCTGCCCATTTCCATTGGGCGCGCGCGGGATGGGAGGGCAATTGACTTGCCTCAAACAAAGCCCCGGCACCTTGCGCATGCCCCCCGAACGGCGAAGACCGCTCCTTGCGGTGGCAGGTCGCGGACGATGGCCCGGCACCGGCCGGATCATCGAAAAACGACCCCGGCACCACCGGCGCGGAAACCCGGACGCCTGGCATGTCGCGATCCCGCCATGCGTGGTCGGAAAACCCGCGAGCCATTGACATGGATCAAGTCGACAAACCCGCGTCCGTCGCACCATGCCTGCCATGCAAGCCTCGACACTCATCCATCCCCAACTGGCGCGCGCGCCGGTCTTTGATGCCGGGCTGATTGCCCGATACGACATCAACGGGCCTCGCTACACCTCGTACCCGACGGCACCGCATTTCCACGAGCGGTTCACGCACGAGGACCTGCGCCGGATTGCCCAGGCCTCGAACGAAGACCCGATCCCGCGTGCGCTTTCTGTTTACGTGCACATCCCGTTCTGCCTGAGTCCGTGCTTCTATTGCGGATGCACGCGCATCATCACGCGCGACCGCACCCGCGCGGATTCCTACCTCGGGCACCTGCTGCGCGAGATCGAGATGACGGCGCCGCTGTTCGACACCGACCGCCGGGTCGACCAGTTGCATCTCGGCGGCGGCACGCCGAATTTCCTCGACGATGCCCAGATGCAGCGCCTGATGGCCGCGCTGCGCTCCGGTTTCAATCTCTCGGTCGAAGCCGACCGCGAGTTCGGCATCGAGGTCGATCCGCGTTATTGCGACGCGAAAACCGTTCGCATGCTGGCCGACGTCGGCTTCAACCGCATCTCGCTCGGCATCCAGGATTTCGACATCGACGTGCAGCAGGCGGTCAACCGCGTGCAGAGCGTGGAGCAGACGCGAGCGGTGATCGAGGCGGCGCGCGATGGCGGCTTCCGCTCGGTCAGCGTCGACCTCATCCACGGCCTGCCCAAGCAGACCACGGAGAAATTCGCACGGACGCTCGAGCAGGTGATCGCGCTGCACCCGGATCGAATCGCCACCTATTCCTACGCGCACATGCCGGAACGCTTCCGCGCGCAGAACCAGATCAACGCCGCCGACCTGCCCGACGCATCGACACGGCTTGCCCTGATCGGCCAGACCGTGCAGACCCTCGGCGCCGCGGGCTACCGCTACATCGGCCTTGATCACTTCGCCCTGCCCGCGGACGACCTCTCGCGGGCGCAGCGGCAGGGCACGATGCAGCGCAATTTCCAGGGCTACTCGACCCATGGCGATTGTGACCTGATCGGCCTCGGCATGAGTTCGATCGGGCATGTCGGGCGCAGTTTCCACCAAAATGCGCGCAACCTGCAGGAATATTATTCGGCGATCGAAGCCGGGATGCTGCCGGTCCAGCGGGGCATGCTGCTCGGCGACGACGACGTCATCCGTGCCGACGTGATCCAGCAGCTGATGTGCCACGGCGAGCTCGACATGATCGAGTTCGGAAAGCACTATGGCATTGATTTCAAGGACTATTTCTCCGCCGAGATGAGCCGGCTGAAGGCCCTTGAAACAGACGGACTGGTGCAGGTGACGGCGCGCGGCCTGCAGATCACCGCGCGCGGCCGTTTCCTCTTGCGCATCGTCGCCATGTGTTTCGACGCCTACCTCCAGAGCGCGACAGCGGGCGCCAGGCCGGGCTACTCGAAGGCCCTTTGAGGCGGTCTGGCGGGTCGCAGACTCCGCGCGGGCGGGGCTGAACCTTTTAGTCGCGATCGTGTGACAATGTCGGGGAATGGCCACCGCGACCAACATCGTCAACCTGCGTGAGTTGCGCCAGTCCTGCACCGACTGCGCGCTCAACCAGTTGTGCCTGCCGGCCTCGATCGGCGGCGCCGATCTCGAGCGGCTCGACGACGTGGTCAAGCAGCGCGTGCCGCTGGAAAAAGGTGAAACGGTATTCCGCGAGGGTGCCGAGCACCGTGCGATATTCGTGGTGCGCTCGGGTTCGCTGAAGACCTACGCCACCCTGCCCGAGGGCGACATCCAGATCCTCGGTTTCCATATCGCCGGCGAACTGGTCGGTCTGGACGGGCTATCGGGCAGGGGCCATCGCTGCACCGCCGAAGCGCTCGAACGATCGAGCCTGTGCGAGGTTCCGTTCAATGCACTGACGAACGTCGCCGCCAAGGTACCCGGCCTGCAGCATCAGCTGTTCCGCGTCATGAGCCGCGAGTTCGGCAGGGAGCAGCAGCACCCGGTGATGATGGGGCGCAAGCAGGCGATATCGCGGCTGGCGATCTTCCTGCGCAGCCTGTCCGAGCGCCTCGACGGCATCGGCCACGATCCGGGGCTGCTCAACCTGAGCATGTCGCGCCAGGAACTTGCGAACTACCTCGGCCTCGTGATCGAGACGGTCAGTCGCCAGTTCTCGCGCATGCAGGCCCTGGGCATCCTCGAAGTCGACCGCCGCAGCGTGCGCATCCTCGACCCGGCGGCGCTGGCCACGATCGCCGAGAAGGCGGACGACGACACCGGCTGAGCGTCAAGCCGGTTTACGAAGGCTGGCGGGGAAAGCGTATTTCGCGGAAAGTCCGGCTGATGCGCCATGGGCGCGCTTTTGGCGCGATGCACTGCGTCACGCACGCAAGATGCCTCACGCACACGCCGCGGAGATTGGGTACCTGCCCTCACCAGGCCGACGGCAGGAGCCGTCGACCAGACGTGCTGTGCGCATTCATCCAGGTATCAGCTCTTCGGCATGCAGCGCCGCGATCCATTCCTCGTTGGTCGGTTCGATGGCGACGCGGACCCGGGCTTGCGCGCGCGAGATCAGCGGGGCGTGCGCGGCATTGGCCGTGGCGTCGATGTCGATGCCGAGATGGCCGAGCGCGGCGCAGACGCGTTCGCGGATCTGCGCATTGTGCTCGCCGATGCCGGCGGTGAAGACGAGCAGGTCGAGGCCGCCGAGCACGGCCGCCAGTGCGCCGATCTCGCGCACGATGCGGCGCACGTAAAGGGCCAGCGCCGCCTGCACGCGCTCGTTGCCGGCCTCGGCGGGGAGCAGGTCGCGCGGATCGGAGGACAGCCCGGAAATGCCGAGCAGTCCGGAACGGTGGTAGAGCAGCTCGCCGACCTGCGCCAGGCTCAGCTTCTCGATCTCCATCATGTAGAGCACGGCGCCCGGATCGAGCGCACCGGTGCGCGTGCCCATCATGAGTCCGTCCAGCGCGGAGAATCCCATGGTCGTGGCGACGCTCTTCAGGTCGCTCATCGCGCACAGGCTGGCGCCGCTGCCGAGATGGGCGACGATGGTGCGGCCGCGTGCGCCGTCGCCGTAGCGTTCGCCGAGCGCGATCGACTGGTATTCGTAGGACAGGCCGTGGAAGCCGTAGCGGCGCAGGCCGCGTTCCCAGGCGTCCCACGACAGCGGCAGCATCTGTTCGACCATCGGCATGTCGTGGTGGAATGCGGTATCGAAACAGGCGACCTGCGCGATCTCCGGATTCGACGCCAGCAGCGCGTCGATCGCTTCCAGCGCGAACGGCTGGTGCAGCGGCGCGAGCGGGATGTAGGACCTCAGGTCGGCGAGCACGCCGGCGTCGACGCGCACGGCGTCGAAATACTTGCTGCCGCCATGCACGACACGGTGGGCGACGGCCTTCAGGCGCCGCCCGTCGAGGCGCGCCAGCACGCGCTGGCGGATGTGTTCGAGCGCGGCGTGGTAGGGCTGGTCCGGGTCCAGCTGCAGCGGTCCCGGTACCACGCCGGTTTCGCCGTAGGCAGGCGCCGCGCCGGTAATGCCGTCGACCTTGCCGTTCCACAATGGCTTGCGCGGCAACGGCGCCTGCGCGGCGTCGAACAACGCGAACTTGAGGCTCGAAGAACCCGCGTTGAGGACGAGGATGCAGTCGCCGCCGGAATTCATGGCGGGGTGGTCTCGTAGTGGCGCGCGATCAGCAGGGCGACGGCACAGGAGGCGATGCGCGTCTCGCGCGAATCGGCGCGACTGGTCAGGATGATCGGCACGCGCGCACCCATCACGATGCCGGCGCTGGCGGCGCCGCCGAGGTATTCCAGCTGCTTGGCCAGCATGTTGCCGCTTTCGAGATCGGGGACGACGAGCACGTCGGCCTGCCCGGCGACCGGCGAGACGATGCCCTTGATGCGCGCCGCGGCGACCGAGATGGCGTTGTCGAAGGCGAGCGGGCCATCGATCAGGCCGCCGGTTATCTGGCCACGGTCGGCCATCTTGCACAGCGCCGCTGCATCCATGGTCGCCGGCATGTGCGGGTTCACCGTTTCCACGGCGGCCAGGATCGCCACGCGCGGCTGCTCGACGCCGATGATGCGCGACAGTTCGATCGCGTTGCGCACGATGTCCGCCTTGGCCTCGAGGCTCGGCGCGATGTTGATCGCCGCGTCGGTGATGATGAACGGCCGCGGATACGAGGGCGTCTGCATCAGGTAGCAATGCGAGATGCGCCGCGAGGTCCGCAGGCCGGCATCCTGCGCAATGATCGCGGCCATGAACTCGTCGGTATGCAGGCTGCCCTTCATCAAGGCGGCCACCTGGCCCGTCGACGCCAGTTCGGCGGCGCGCGCGGCCGCGGCATGGCTGTGCGCGACGTCCTCGATTTCGATGCCGGCGAGGTCCAGCTCGAACTGTTTTGCGACCGCCTCGAGCTTCGCCCGTGGCGCCACCAGCACCGGTTCGATGAGTCCGGCGGCGCGCGCGTCGAGCGCGGAGCGCAGCGAAATCTCGTCGCAGGGATGGACCACCGCGCAGCGGATCGCCGGGATCGCCTTCACCGCATCGAGCAGGCGATGCACGCCGGCGGCATCGGTGAGCCGCACTTCGGGCAGGGTGGCGCGGCGGCGCTCGATGCGTTCGCTCGGCGCGATCACGCGGGCTTCGCCATCGATCACGCACTTGCCATCCTGGTTGATGCAGGTGCAGGCCAGGGTCAGGCGCTTGCCTTCGACCTCGCGCGCGGTGACCTGCACCTTGATCGACAGCGTGTCGCCGACGCGGACCGGGCCGAGGAAACGCAGGGTCTGGCTGAGGTAGATCGTGCCCGGCCCCGGCAGGCGCGTGCCGAGCACGGCGGACACCAGTGCGGCGCCCCACATGCCGTGGGCGATCACGCCATGGAAGCGCGTGGAGGCCGCGAACTGGGGATCCAGATGCTGCGGATTGACGTCGCCGGAGAGGACCGCGAACAGCTGGATGTCGCTCGCGGTCAGCGTGCGCTCGATGCTGGCCTCGTCGCCGACGGCAATTTCGTCGAAGATGCGATTGCGCACCCAGCCGATGTCGTCCGCGGCAATCGCGGAATCCGTCCGTGCGCGACCTTCTGCCTCGCTCACTTGCGCGACGCCTTCCCCGCTGCCGGGCGCTTTTTCGATGCCGGACCCTTTTCCGCGGGCGCATCGGATTTCGGGGTGAACATCTCCATCATCGACTTCATGCTGGCGCTGAGCGGCATGCTTCCACTGGCGCCCTGCAGCGCTTCGCTGCATTCGTGCTGCCAGGTCGAGATCGCCTCGCGCAGTTCGTCGGTGAACGCGGTCTGGTTCTCCAGCGCCGCTTCCATGGTCGCCTGCCATTGTTTCGAGCTGCCCTGCAGGCTGGTCCAGAAGGCATCGGCGGGCCATTCGCCGCTCATCAGCGCGGTCATCGGCTGCACCTTGCTGGTGACCGCGAACGGGGTCATTGCGGCACGTGCCTGGGCTTGCAGGAATTCGGCCCAGCGGGCCTGGCTGTGCTGCATCAGCTGGCCGAGATGGAGGGTCAGTTCCTGGTTGGCCTTGTAGAGCGCGGTGGGTGTGGAAAGATCGACTTTCATGGGCTACTCCGAAGTGGCGAATCAGTTGAGGATGTTGTAACCGGCATCGACGAAGAGGGTGCCGCCGGTCATGGCACTTGCCGCGTCACTGGCGAGGAAGGCACACAGGGCGCCGACATCGTCGATGGTCACGAGTCGCCGCATCGGCGCGCGCCGTGCGGCATCCGCCAGCAGGGTGTCGAAGTGGGCAATGCCCGAGGCCGCGCGCGTGGCCACCGGGCCGGGCGATACCGCATTGACGCGGATGCCCTGCGGGCCGAGTTCGGCGGCCAGGTAGCGCACGCTGGATTCCAGCGCGGACTTGACCGGGCCCATCAGCCCGTAATCGGCGATCGCTTCATCGGCGCCGAGATAGCTCAGCGTGAGCAGGCTGCCGCCCGTGTCCATCAGCGGCTCGGCGAGCCGGGCCAGGCGCACGAAGGAATGGCAGGAAATATCCATGGCGCGCAGGAAGCCGTCGCGCGAGGCATCCACCATGCGGCCGTGCAGGTCCTGCCTGGGCGCGTAGGCCACCGCGTGCAGGAGGAAATCGAGCCTGCCCCACTGGCGGGATACCGCGGCAAAAAGCGTCGCCATTTGATCGTCTGCCTCGACGTCGAGCGGCATGCACAGCGTCGCGCCGATTTCCTTGGCCAGCGGTTCCACGTGCAGGCGCGCCTTGTCGTTGAGCCAGGTCGTGCCGAGCTCGGCGCCCTGCGCATGGAACGCGCGCGCACATCCCCAGGCGATGCTGTGCTCGTTGGCGATGCCGATCACCAGGCCCTTCTTGCCGGCCAGAGTCGTCGTCATTTCAGCGCTCCAGGACGTACCGGCCCGGCGCGGCGCCGAGATCGGTGCGGTGCCGTGCCCGTGGCGGCGCTGCGCGCGCCGCGGAACGGTCGGCCAGCCACGCGCTCCACTCCGGCCACCACGAACCTTCCTTGTGCGGTGCCTGTTCGATCCACGCATCGGGATCCTCATACAGGCTTTCGGCCGCGCTCGACTGGATCTGGAAGTGGCGGTGCGGATGCCCCGGTTCGCTGACGATGCCGGCGTTGTGCCCGCCCGAGGTCAGCACGAAGGTGAATTCGGCCGGTGTCTCGCGGTGGATCTTGTAGACCGAGCGCCACGGTGCGACGTGGTCGGTCTGCGTGCCGACGCAGAAGATCGGCACGCGCAGGTCGCCAAGGGCAACCGTCGCCCCGGCGACCTGGTAGCGGCCGTTGGCCAGGTCGTTGTCGAGGTAGAGTCGGCGCAGGTATTGCGAATGCATGCGGGCGGGCATGCGCGTGGCGTCGGCGTTCCAGGCCATCAGGTCGTTCGGCGCACTGCGCTGGCCGAGCAGGTAGTCGTTGACCATGCGCGACCAGAGCAGGTCGTAGGAACGCAGCATCTGGAACGCGCCGGCCATCTGTGCGGCGGTCAGGTAGCCGGATTCCGCCATCTGGTCCTCGAGATAGGCCACCTGGCTGTCATCGATGAACAGGGCCAGTTCGCCCGGTTCGGAGAAATCGGTCTGCGAGGCCAGCAGGCTCAGCGAGGCGAGGCGGTCATCGCCATCGCGCGCCATCGCGGCCGCCGCGATCGTGGCCAGGGTGCCGCCGAGGCAGTAGCCGGCGACATGCACCTTGCGCTTCGGCACGATCGCGTTGACCGTTTCCAGCGCCGCCCTGAAGCCGAGCTCGAGGTAGTCGTCCATGCCAAGGTCGCGTTCGGCCCTGCCGGGATTCTTCCACGAGATGCAGAACACGTTGTGGCCCTGGTCGACCAGGTAGCGGATCAGCGAGTTGTGCGCCGAGAGGTCGAGCACGTAATACTTCATGATCCACGCCGGCACGATCAGGACCGGCTCCGGATAGACCGTGGGCGTCGTCGGCTGGTAGTGGATCAGCTCGACCAGGCGATTGCGCAGGACGACCTTGCCGGGGGTCGCGGCAAGGTCGCGGCCGACCACGAACCGCTCGCTGCCGACCGGGCGCGCACCGGTGGCCAGCGCCTCGGCATCCTCGATCAGGTTGACGGCGCCGCGTTGCAGGTTGCGCCCGGCTTCCTCGCGGGTCTGCTTCAGCACGCGCGGATTGGTCAGCAGGTAGTTGCCCGGGGAAAACATGTCGAGCCACTGGCGCACGGCGAAGGCCACCACGTCCTCGTGGTGCGGCGCGACACCATGCACGCCACGGGTCGCCGCCTCCCACCATTGCTGGTTGAGCAGGAACGCCTGCTTGAGGATGTCGAACGGCCATTGGTTCCAGGCCGGATCGGCAAAGCGGCGATCCTGCTCGGGCATGGCCACCGCACTGCGTGGCGTGCCGTGCAGGCTGGCGCTGCGCGTCGCGCCGACATAGCCGGACAACTCGGCGGCGTGCTCGCAGGCGAGGCGCGCGAGTTCCATCTGCCGCCCCGGCGATGTGGCGAGATGCGTGGCCCAGTCGGCAAAGGCCAGCATCAGCGACGTCGGCGATATCGACGCCGTGGCCCGTGCCAGGGCTGCATGGAACTTCTGGTCGAGGCGCTCGAAGGCGGGGCTGGAGCGGTGGTGCTGCTGCGTTGGCTTGCTCGGCATGGCGATGTTTCCAGGGGGTGACGCGGACGGCTGCGGACAGCGCAGCCCGTCGGTCGCCGGCAGAGATCTTATGGTGCAATGCAGTATGGACCGCGCGGCGCCTGCCCCGGTTGATCTGCGTCAACTGCGCGGCCAGCGGTGCGCAGCGGACAAAATGACGCACCGCGGAGGCCGGCACGGGCGCCAGGGAGGATGCGCGCGGAATGATCCAGATCAACGGCCACGGCGGCGTCCAGGGGCACCATGGCGGCAACCCGCAAGGAGACAGTAGCGATGACAGCCACCGAAAAAGGCCTTGATCCCTTCGCCCGCCAGGCCGACATGCCGTTCTGGGACGAGAAGCTCTCCGACGGCACGGCCGTGACCATCCGCGCGATCCGCCACGAAGACGCCGCGCTCGAGCGCGAATTCATCGAGCGCCTTTCGCCCGAGGCGCGGCGCATGCGTTTTCTCGCCCAGATCAGCGAGCCCAGCGAGCAGATGATCGACCGCCTGACCAACCTCGACTTCAGCCACGACATGGCCCTGATCGCAATCGTCAAGCAGCAGGGACAGGCGACCGAGGTTGGCGTCGCCCGCTATGCCACCGGTGCGGACCGCACCATCGGCGAATGCGCCATTGCGGTGACCGACGACTGGCAGCACCGCGGACTCGGCACCCTGCTCATGAACCGGCTGATCGAGGTCGCCCGGGCGCGCGGCCTGGTCAAGCTGGTGTCGATGGACGACGCCGGGAACTCCAAGATGCGCGAGCTGGCCAAGGATCTCGGATTCCAGCGCACGTTCGATCCGGAGAATCCGCACGAGGTCGAGCACAGCCTCGTGCTCTGACGACACGATCCGCCACCTGCGGTGACCGGCCCGATGTCGCGCGGAATGACGCGCAGCGGGGCGGCGGATTGCCGAGTCGACATTGCAGGTCGGGCGAGGCGCCCGATCGGTTCGCGTAGGCTACGGGGCGGGATCCTGAACATCCGCGGCGCAATCGAACGGCAGCCAGCCGTGCAGCCACGGGGCATGTCCGATCAGCAGCGGCGCGGCCAGGGTCAGCGCCGAGCAAGCGAGCAGGAAAACGCCCGCCGAGCGCCGCAGGTTCAGGTTCGATGACAGCCCGAGCAGGCGTGGTGCCCCCCATGAGGTCGCCAGCATGGCCGGCAGCGTGCCTAGGCCGAACGCGGCCATGATCGCCGCCGACTGCAGCGGCTGCGCGTTGAGCGCGGCGACCAGCAGGATCGTGTAGACGAAGCCGCACGGCATCCAGCCCCAGATCGCGCCGAAGGCCAGCGCGCGCGGAAGACTCGTGACCGGCAACAGGCGGCGACCGAGTGGCGCGAGCTTCGGCCACAGGCGCTTGCCCAGCGCGGAGCCGGGGTCACGCCAGACACCGAGCATGACCAGGGCCGCGAGCAGCAATGCCGCGGCGCTGGCGAAGCGCAGGGCGAGGCGTACGCGCTCGATGTCGAGCAGGGCGATCAGGGCGCCGCCAACAGTGCCGATCAGCAATCCGGCCAGGGTGTAGGAGAGGATCCTGCCGAGCTGGTAGCCGAGCAGCAGGCCACGTCGTGGCCGGCCGTTCGCCTCCTTGGCCGTGGCCACGCCGAGGGCCATCGAGATGCCGCCGCACATGAGCATGCAGTGGCCGCTGGCGAGCAGGCCGAGCAGCAGCGCGGCGGCGATGGTCAGCGATCCGTTCATGCTTCCTCGTCCGTGCTTTCGACCACGGAATCCTCGCTGAGCGGCGCCAGCGCGGGTGTGTCGAGGTCATCGAACTGGGCGTGGTCGACGGCCCAGAAAAACGCCCAGATGCCGATGCCGAGCAGGACCATGCTGATCGGGATCAGGAGCAGGATGATGTTCATGCGGCCGCCTCCCGCACTGGATGCGCCGAGGCCGTGGTCGCGCCCTGCACCGGCAGGCGCCTGCCGATGCGCAGCGAATTGAGGATGACCAGGATCGAACTCGCCGACATGCCGATCGCGGCCAGCCACGGCGGCACGTAGCCGAACGCGGCCACCGGCACCACCGAGAGATTGTAGGCCAGCGCCCAGTTCAGGTTCTGCCTGAGGCGGACGAGCATCTCGCGCGCGATCGCGCGCGCCTCGACCAGCGTATCGAGCCGCGGCGAGGAGAGCAGGATGCCGCTGGCCGCATGCGCCATCGCGCTGCCGCCGCCGATCGCGATGGCGACATCGGCGCCGGCCAGCACCGGCGCGTCGTTAATGCCGTCGCCGACCATGGCCACGATGTGTCCTTGCTTGCGCAGGGTGTCGAGTTGGGCCAGCTTGTCGGCAGGCGTGGCCGCGGCCAGCGCATGTTCGATCGACAGCGCGCGGGCCACCGCATCCACGCGCGCCGGGCAGTCGCCGCTGAGGATCTCGCAGTCGATGCCGTCTTCGCGCAGGGAGCGGATCAGCGCCACGGCGCCGGCGCGCGGCTGTTCGCTGATGGCGAAGCGCGCCAGTTCGCCCGATACGTCGGCGAGGATGATCGCGTCGTCCGCCTCGCCTGGAGCCGGCGCAGCATCGCCGAGGGCGAAGTCGCTGCGGCCGAGCCGATAACGCGCGCCATCGACGACGCCTTCGACGCCGGCGCCGGCGACATGGCGCAACGCGCTGGCCGTCATTGCCGGCGCGCCGGCGGCCATGCGGCGCAAGGCCACGGCCAGCGGATGGGTATTGCCCTGTTCGAGCGCCGCGACGATGCCGAGCGCGTGCCCGGGCGAACCGCGCGCCACGCGCGCCTGCGCGGGATCGAAACTCGGTTCGGTCAGCGTGCCGGTCTTGTCGAAGGCGAAGCGATCCGCCCTGGCCAGCGCTTCCAGTGCATCGGCATCGACCACCAGCACGCCGCGCTGGGCGAGCACCGCGATCGCCCGGGTCAGCGCGGCCGGCACGGCCAGGGCGAAGGCGCAGGGGCAGCTGACGACGAGCACGGCGAGCGCCGCTGGCAGGGCGCGCGAAGGATCGAACCAGGCCCAGCCGAGCGCGGTGGCCACGGTCACCAGCAGCACGCGCACTACGAAGCGCGCGGCGCGGGCATCGGCCAGGCGCGCGATCTGCGGTCGCTCGCTGGCGGCGCGCGTCACCAGCCGGACGATGCCGGCCAGCACCGTGTCGGCGCCGATGTGACGCACCACCAGTTCGACCGGGCCGTCGAGGACGAGGCTGCCGGCGATCAACGCCTGCCCGGGCTCGCGACGGACTGCCGTGGACTCGCCGCTGACCAGGGATTCATCGACGCGGCAGCGCGGCCCGACCAGCTCGCCATCGGCCGGGATCGGCGAGCCGCTGGCCACGCGCACGATGTCGCCGGGCTCCAGTTCATGCACGGCGACGGTGACGAAGGCATCGCCCTCGCGGCGGTCGGCGAGCACCGGCTGCAGGCGCGACAAGGCGTCGACGACGTCGCTGGCGCGGTGCCGCGCGCGCAAGCTTAGGTGGCGCCCGAGCAGGAGGAACAGCACGAACATGCACACCGAATCGAAATAGATTTCATGGCCACCGACGAGCACGCCGAGCAGGCTGGCCAGATAGATCAGCGCGATTGCCAGCGCCACCGGCGTGTCCATCGACAGCCGGCGCGTGCGCCATTCGCGCCAGGCGCCGCGGAAGAACGGTTGCGCCGAGTAGAGCACCACCGGCGTGGCGACGAGGACGCCGAGCCAGCGGAAGAACTCGCGTACCGACGGATCAATGCCGTCGAACACCCCGGCATACAGGGCGACCGCCATCATCATCGCCTGCATCGTGCCGAGCCCGGCGACGACGAGGCGCTTGAGTGCGGCGCGCGACTCGCGCTGGCGCTGCGAATCGATCATCTCGGCGGTCAGCGGGTGCGCGTCGTAGCCGAGCCGGGCCAGCGCCGAGAGCAGGGCGGAGAGTTCGAGCTTGCCGGGATCGAATTCCAGCACGACCCGCCGCGCCAGGGCATTGATGCCGACATCGTGGATGCCCGGCATGCCGCGCATGGCCCGCTCGATCAGCCACGCGCAGGCCGCGCAGCGCAAGCCATCGACGAGCACGATGACTTCGGCGTGACCGGGCGACGAGGTGCGCACATGCAGGCGCCGCAGGGCGGGCCGGTCCCAGGCGGAATAGTCGGCGCCGTCGCCGCCACGCGGAGCCGGTTCGCTGCGCAGGCGGTAGTAGTCGCCGAGACCGAGGGTGTCGATCCACTCGGCGGCGGCCTTGCAGCCGGGGCAGCAAACGGCGCGTTCGTGTCCCTGCACCCGCGCCACGACGGGCGCGCCTTGCGGATTGGCCTCGCCGCAATGGAAGCAGGTTGTGGCGTTCACGGCGGCGGCTCGTGGTCCCCGGATGAGGCCGGGGGATCCGCGACCGCCGGTCGGATCGGCGGGATCCGGCTCGGCCGCGGCACATCGTTGGGCACGCTGATGTGGGTGTCGGGCGTATGGATCGCCTCGCCGAGCAGGGCGAACGATCCGGCCACGCTGGAGCCGAGCAGGAACAGGATCAGCCAGACTTCGGGCACCCGGTACCAGGCCATTGTCGCCACCTTGTCGATGTCCGTGCTCATGGTTTTTCCGGAGCGAAGAAATGCGTCTTGCCGCGCGCCACGATCTTGCCCTCGGCATCGAGGACGAGGACCTCGATCGGCTGTCGACCGGTGCTTGCTCCGCTGTCGGCGCGCAGTGTCAGCGGCAGCGAAAATACCTCGTTCGGCGCCAGCGTGACGGCCGGATTGCCGATCATGCGCAACGGCAGCGAGGATTCCGCGCGCAGCGACAGCAGCATGTCGGCATCGGTCTTGTTGACCAGCTTGACGTTGTAGCTGTTCTCGATGGCGCCCTGACCGATCGTGCGGAACAGGGCGTTGCGGTCATGCAGGACTTCGACGATCACCGAATCGCGCGCGGTGACCAGCCAGGCGAACGCGGCGATGACGCCGGCCAGGATCGTCGCATAGATCAGCGTGCGGGGACGCAGCAGGTGCTGCGGCTTGCCGGCCAGGGCGTTTTCGGTGGTGTAGCGGATCAGGCCGCGCGGATATTGCATCTTGTCCATGACCGCATCGCAGGCATCGATGCAGGCGGCACAGGCAATGCATTCGATCTGCAGGCCGTCGCGGATGTCGATGCCAGTCGGGCACACCTGTACGCAGGCCAGGCAATCGATGCAGTCGCCGAGCACGCGTTGCTGTCCGGCCGGCACGGTGCTGTCGAGCGGATTCTCCGCAACCAGCGTCGCGCCGGCGGGTGCGAAGCGCGCGGCATCGCGCTTGCGGTGCGCGCGCGGCTCGCCGCGTCGCTCGTCGTAGCTGATGACCAGCGTATCGTGATCGAACATCGCGCTCTGGAAGCGCGCATACGGGCACATGTACTTGCACACCTGCTCGCGCAGGAAGCCGGCATTGCCGTAGGTGGCGAAGCCGTAGAACAGGATCCAGAAGGCCTCCCAGCCGCCGAGCGAGCCTTGCACGAGGCTGGCGCCGAGTTCGCGGATCGGCGTGAAGAATCCGACGAAGGTGAAGCCGGTCCACAGCGCGAAGGTGATCCAGACGAACTGCTTGGCCGATTTGCGCCAGGCCTTCTCGAGGCTCCACGGCGCCTTGTCCAGGCGCATGCGCGCGTTGCGGTCGCCCTCGATCTTGCGCTCCATCCACAGGAACACCTCGGTCCAGACGGTCTGCGGGCAGGCATAGCCGCACCATAGTCGACCGGCCACGGCGGTAAAGAAGAACAGGCTCAGCGCGGCGATGATCAGGAGCAGGGTCAGCAGGTAGAAGTCCTGCGGCCAGAAGGTCATTCCGAACACATGGAAGCGCCGCGCCGGCAGGTCGAACAGGACCAGCTGCTGGCCGCCGATGCTGATCCACGGGAACGCATAGAACATGCCGAGCAGCCAGAACACGGCAAGCGTGCGCCAGCGCTGGAAGCGGCCGTCGATCTCGCGCGGGTAGACCTTGGGTTCCTTGGCGTAGAGGGACCCGGTCGCATCGGCGACAACGATGTCGATTTTTGATTTGCTGTTCATCAACGGCCCGGCTGCTCGATTCGCCATGTGCGTGGTAAGGGTCTCGTCAGTGCAGATGGGATCGTCGTCCCTGCGTATGCCGGACTGCGCAGGCAGGACGCCGAAGCGAAAATTAGCTTTGCGAATGGCCCACTCCGTCGTCCCTGCGAATGCAGGGTCCCAGTGACTGGTACTTTATTGAACTTTACGTCGCTCCGCGGCGCATCTTTTGGAGCAGAGCTTTCACTCGCCGAAGGCGAGTGAAAGCCTTTTTGGCATGCCGCGACACGAAAACCTCTAGCGGCAATGCCGGAACGCTCTCGCGCTAGTGGAGTACGCGAGCGCATTTGCCGAAGCAAAAAAGAACCAACACCACCAGATTCAACCCTTCCCATTTCGACCCCTGTCGCCCCGGCGATCGGGCAACGGTGGTGCGATCAGCATGGCCGTGAACAGGCAGGCCGACAGCGTGCAAAGCCAGAACATGAAGAAGCCGATCGAATAGCCGCCGAGCCGGCTGATCCTGAGTTCGGGCCAGGTGATCGTGGCCATGGCGATCGGGTCGACCACGGCGAAGAACATGATCGTGGCGACGCCGGCGGCAAAGAACGATGGCCAGACCACCGCGCCGACGCGGCGGACCAGTGAATCGTGCGGGTTGTCCTCGAGCGGACGCAGGGCGCCGGGCGGTGGCTGGTAGGTGCTCATTCGTGCGACTCCTTGCCGCCCTCCTCCTCGTGCTCGTCCGCATCCTGCCGGTCCGAATCCGCGGCGGCCTTGCCCTGTGCCAATACCCACGCAGCCACCAGGCGGGCGCGATCCTCGCCGAGGATCTTGCCCCAGGCCGGCATCACGCCGGCGACTCCGTGGATGATCGTGCGGCTGATGCCTTCGGCCGTGGCATTGCCGTGCAGCCAGATGTCGTCGGTCAGGTTGGGTGCGCCGAGCGCGCGGTTGCCCTTGCCGTCGACGCCGTGGCAGGCCGCGCAGATGGTCTCGAACTTGGGCTTGCCGGCGGCGGCCAGGCGCTTGTCGTGTTCGAGCCCCGACAGGCTCAGCGCGTAGTTGGCGACTTCCTCGACGCCGCTGCCGGGCAGGGTCGCCGACATCGACGGCATCATGCCGTGGCGGCCATTCATGATGCTGGCGAGCACGGTGTCGGGTTCGCCGCCATAGAGCCAGTCGCCGTCTACCAGGTTCGGGTAGCCGATCGCGCCGCGCGCATCCGAGCCATGGCAGGCGGCGCAGTTGTTGGCGAACACGTTGCGACCCACCTTGACCGCCGCAGGATCATCGACGAGGGCGGCGATCGGCTTGTTGCGGAATTGCGCAAACAGCGTCTCGAGCTTGGCATGGGTGGCGTCGAGATCGTCCTGCACCTCGCGCTGGGAGGACCAGTCCAGCGTGCCCTTCCAGGTGCCGAGCCCCGGGTACAGGGCAAGGTAGCCGAAACCGAAGATGAAGGTGAGGATGAACAGCCAGAGCCACCAGCGCGGCAGCGGGTTGTTGAGTTCCTCGAGGTCTCCGTCCCAGACGTGGCCCATGGTTTCGCCGACCGCCTTGTTGTTGACCGGCTTGCTCGACGCGGTCGCCATCAGCAACCAGATCAGGCCGATCAGGTTGATCGCGGTCAACGCGATCACGTAGATGCTCCATCCGCTGCTCATGCCTTGTCCTCCGGTTGCGGCCGGCTGTCGTCTTCAAGCGGCAACTGCGCCGCCTCGCTGAAATCCTTCTTGCGCCGCCGGCTCCAGGCCCAGGCCCAGAGGCCGATGAAGGTCAGCAGCAGGATGCTGGTGAGGATCCCCGAAATCATGGCCTGGCCTCCGCGACCGGATCGGCCGACTTGACACCGAGTCCCTGCAGGTAGGCGATCAGCGCGTCGAGTTCGGTCTGGCCGACGACACTGCCCTTGATGCTGGCGAAGTCCGCCTCCGTATAGGGATGGCCCATCCAGGCCAGCGTGCGCATCTTGGTTTCCACCAGTTTCGGATCGACCAGCGATTCGGTGAGCCACGGATAGCCGGGCATGTTCGACTCGGGCACGACGTTGCGCGGATTCTTCAGGTGCACGCGATGCCAGTCGTCGGAGTAGCGTCCGCCGACGCGGGCGAGATCGGGCCCGGTGCGCTTGGAACCCCACAGGAACGGGCGGTCGTAGACGGATTCGCCGGCGGTCGAATACGGCCCGGAACGGTG